>Ga0187856_1002002_pt1 | contig 15428 bp, 12 predicted proteins | sample June2016WEW_8_40_FD_132443 | JGI IMG/M metagenome (GOLD analysis project Ga0187856, IMG submission 132443) | Peatland microbial communities from SPRUCE experiment site at the Marcell Experimental Forest, Minnesota, USA - June2016WEW_8_40 | ecosystem: Environmental > Terrestrial > Soil > Wetlands...
CGAAACATGGATCACAGCGCGCTACCCGCACCTGGCCTGATAACAGAGCTGCTGCGTTTGGAGCCCGACGATGTCCCGGAACTTGAAACCGAAAGGATTAGGATTGGATTGTGCAGCGTTTCTGAAACCCCGAAGCTTATGAAAGTAGCAGGATGTCGGGGCGTCTTACACCGGGCTCCCTGTATCGTCGTAATGATGCCAAGTACGAGCGTTTTCCCCAAGCTGGACGTCGCCGAGCCAGGGTCGGGCGGGGGTGGCCGAATTCGCAATAAATTCGTAATGAGACTATGCTTGGATGCGTCTTTTGGCGTTTTCTGAGTTCGTAGAATCAATAACTTGCGATTTATCAACGGCCCCTTAGGGTTCGAATCCAACCCTCACTGGCAGCATCGAAACCAGCCGGTCGGCGGACCCCCACAAACAAAAGGTTACATGGGACAATGAACAAAAGGTGGAGCCCACAGAGCAAACTTCGACCCGATGTACCAGGCGTCTTCGTTCGTTACGGCGCACGGCCGGATCGAGCGATGTGGGCGATTCAAATTCGGATTGGGCCTCGCTCGCCATGCTTGGTGAACTGATCCGGTGGGCACAAACAGTTGACTTGGGCAAGCTACCTTCGTCGCATCCGCGACGCGGTCTCATTACGGGAGGGCAGGAGCGATGAACCTAACGACTCCGTATCCGGCTGACTTGCTGATGGTGGCTCGGAAGGTGGTTTGGTATGAGAAGCCGGAGGAAACCCTTGCCGATCTGATGACGTTTCTGGCGCACTTGATGGTTTACGGCTCCTCGGCGGACGTTTCAGTAGCCGAGCGTTACGTGCCGGCAGAAGAATTCCGAAGAGCACTTGAGAATGCCCCGGCTGGAGTGTTCGCGCGGGAGGCCTGGGAGAAGTGGCATGAGCGGTTTGGGATGCCAGCGCCACCGTTACCACGGCGCCGTTTTCCAGATTGTTCGTCCGGTCCAGACGCTGGGCATTTCGTCGGTCGGTAGCAGTAGCTGAAGAAATGAGGCAGGGCATTCCTAAAGATGCCCGCGACCCTGTGCGGGTGGCTGCGCTGAGTCGGAGGGGCCACCTGCATCGGCGTCCAGTCGAGCCCACAGCAGCGAAGGGCGAATCCGTGTGCTCCGTTTGTGCTCCGTTAAGAACCGGCCCAGAGCACAGAGTGAAAACTGGGTAATCTCAATCGCCAGAACGAGGTGCAGGAAACGCAATGTTCTTTGTTTCCAATTTGCTGTCGTCTTCCCAAGCTGGACGTCGCGGGTTCGACCCCCGTCTCCCGCTCCATCTTTTCAAGGGTTTAGCGGATTCCACCTTCAGCACCTTACCTTGTTTACCTCGAAAACCCGGATCGGTTCAATTTGCAGCGCTTCTTCGAGCGTCGTGACCGCTTGGTGCCGGGTTTCCAAGTCGGTCATTGTGTACGTGTCGATGGCGACGCCGATCGCATGTCCCCGCTGGTCTGCAGCGGCCTTCGGATCGACGCCCTCTTTGTGGCCCAAACTCGCCTGGGTTCTCCGCAATATCTGGAAATTCACCCACTCCAATCCGACTTGCTCTAACCTACTATGAATGTTCCGCCGCAAGAAATTGTCGCGTGACAGGTACGTCCCGCGCTCCGACGGAAACACCAGCGACTCTGGACTGAGATCAACGGCAACATCGCGCCATTGCTCAATGTCACATGCCAGATCGGGCGGGACCGCCGCCACTCGCTTGCCTCGCTGTGTCTTGGGATCGCTCGGCAGCCTGCGGTATACCCGTTCCATGATGTTTACCATGTCCGGCCCAACTCGTCCCCATCGGAGCGCGAAGATCTCCCCAGGGCGCATTCCGACCAGAACGGCGAACAAGAAAACGACCCGTTCGCGGAGATCCAATACTGACAATGCTAACTGGATTTCCTCCTTGGTCATACTGCGCTTCTCGACAGTCCTCGCCTCCTTCGGCGTTACCAGCGAACCTGCCGGATTGCCCTGAATGAGGCCGTCATCAGCAGCCATTTTGAACACCGCGTTCAGATCCCAACGAAGATGGCTCACAACGCTCTTCGAAAGACCACCTCTGGTCTTAACGTCGAGGAACCGCTGCAACCGCTCTCGCGTCAGGTCTCGCAATTGACGGCCGTCGAAGGCCGGCAGTAAATGAGCTTGGAATCGTTCTGTAGTAGTTTTGTCTGTCGAGTCCTTCCATTTCTTGCGGCGCTGTGGCAGGAACACATTTATGACGTATTCTCTGAAATCGGTCGGCAATGTCTGCCGGAATCCGGCGGTCTCGTTGATCGGGTTCAGGTATTCCTGCAACCTGGCCCAAGCAGTGCCTTCCGTCATTTGCGCACAGTGCCCAAGGACTTTTGAGCGCCCCCTTCCATCCTCGTAATATTTTCCGATCCATACCCATGTGCGGCCGTGCTTGGTCTTCCGCAGACAGCCGCGCTGAAAACGCTTTCGACGCACGTGTTTCCTTTCCGGCGTCTCCGGCGCTGTTTTCTGGTCTGATTCGGATCTTACCACCACGTGCTCCCCAAGGAAAAATCAGCCCGCCCGTCTTGCTGCCCCACCTTCGATCTGCTGAAGCCACTGTTCGAGAGATTCCCGGCGGAATAGCACTCTGCGCCCAATGCGGACCGAGGGAAGGTGTGGAACATCAGGCACCTTACCGTTGAGAACGTTGGACAGGTGCGAGCGCGAACATCGAACAAACCTGGCCGCTTCTGCCAAGCTAAGCACTTTGGGTATTGCCGTTGGATCCATAGCTCAGTGCCAAAACCTCGCGGGAGCCTGAACGCGGGGCTCCGACAAGCAGTGCATTCCTTCTCGCTCGACGAGCGGCCCGATGAGCACCGCATGCCTTAAACCGCGCACGCCATTGAGAAAGGCGTCGCGTCGCCACGACGCGCCAGCTTCGCAGGCCGTCTTACACGAGACCGTCGCGAGCTCGGTTGGCCCTGCCTGATCAAGCGCAGCCAGGACCGGGCGAACTGACGTGTAGGCTGTATCGGTGTCTATCTCTCGCATGACGTGGCTTTCAGTCAAATTAAGTTCTTGTTAATCGAGAACGGATCGTACTCGAATGTTGTCAGTTTCTTTTTCTCGCGCTGCTCCCGCAGATTGCGGAATGGATCGTGTGAGGCCGGAATTGGCGGGCCGGGCTCGCCATTAGTGACTGTGGGGGGGTGCTGGGGGACCGTCGTTGTTCCCTGCCGGCGGCGCCGGAGCCTGGAAATGTAGACGCGGAATTGCGCGTATGACATCTCCAGTCCGTCACGGCTCACCGCCTCCCAGACCTCCTTAAGTTTCATTCCCGCGGCCAAGGCGGCCTCGATTTCGGCCCAAACCCAATTCACCCACCCGATCTTCGTGGCAGGCTGGGTCGAGGGGAGGCGGTGCAAGTGAATCATGGCCGATTTTGATTTTCTGCGGCGCAACTGTGCAGTAGTGCCCATCGATTTTGCCTGAACTACCCCCTCACTTATATAGGTAATGGCGACGGCATGCCGGGACATTCAATTTACATCTTTTTGATGGAGTGTAACCGTCTGCAAACCGTCTGTGAACAGTCCGCAACAGTATCCGCCCGGAGCGAAGGTGTGCAACAGTTTGTGAACAGAGTGCAACCGATTGTGATAGCGACCACCAGCCGACGACGGCTCCCAGGCAACCAAACACCCGGTAGTGGAACATAAAGGAAGTGTCGAACGGCTCGGTGTTTTCTTCGTGGCGAGCGGCGCACGATCAGCCGCTTCCGCCGTGGGACAAAATCGGTCGCGTGTTCGACGATTGTTCGACGCTCGGGTTTCAGTGAGAAATCATCCCAATTCCCGACCCTCCGCGAAGATTTCTTGTCCCGGAGTGCCTCTCCCATTGCCTTACTAATTGAGGGGGAAATGCATGCGGCAACACGCGGGCGCGGCCCGAACCGCCAGAATCGCGGTTCGGCTCAGCAGCGACGAGCAACATCAAATCGAGGCGGCAGCGAAGACGAGGGGCTACGCAAATTTCAGTGCGTTCATCCGGGCGGCGATCCGAAACGAATTGAGGGGACGAACGGAGTTGTCCGGCACCGAGGAGCGGATTGCAGGAGGCTTCGACGGTGTCTCGCGGGACATCTTCCGCGTGGACCGGGGACAGCAAGCGCTCTTCGCGCTGGTGGACGCTTTTGCCAAGGCGGTACTGACCTGCGTGCCGGAACCGCCGCCCGATGCCAGGCCACAGGCCACCGCCCGCGCCAGAGAGCGCTACGACCGGCTGATGGAGGCCGCCGGGCAGGCGATGTCAGGCGATGCGCGCACCGCCATGGAGGGTCTGGCAAACCATGGCACAAACTGACGGGGAGCGGCGAATCCGGCTCCGGCCGCCAAAGGCTCGCGTTCCGCGGAACGAACGAGCCGCGTGGTCGAGCGGCTTCAGGCTTCTCATGCACTACGCCCGCATGAGTCGCAAGACCGGCAACCGCCACACAGGTGGGAAAGGAAAAGGCGCTTGCTCGTATTATCAGCGCTGCGCGGTTCGGGTGACGTATCTGAACAACAAGACGCGCGGACAGTGGCAGGCACATGGGCGCTACCTCGCACGCGAGAGCGCCACCCTCGAAAACGATGCGAAGGCCGCGGGATTCAGCCGAGAGAATGACGGAATCGATATTGCCCGGCAACTCAAAGGCTGGCAGGGCGCGGGGGACGAGCGGCTGTTTAAACTAATTGTCTCGCCGGAGTTCGGCGACCGGGTAGACCTCTCTCGCCTGACGCGCCAACTCCTCGAACGGATGGAGGAGGATTTGGGAACGGAACTACAATGGGTCGCGGTAGAGCACCACAACACGGAGCACTCGCATGTTCACGTCGTGGTCCGGGGCGTCAGAGGTGATGGTCAGTCACTGCGTCTGAGCCGGGACTACGTCCAGCAAGGGATTCGGAGCACTGCCCAGGACTTATGCACTCGCCAGCTTGGGTACCGGACCCAGCACGACGCGGCGGAGGCTGAACGGCGTTAAATTACCGAGGAGCGGTTCACGTCACTGGACCGCAGGCTGCTGAGAGACGCGCAGGAAGTTAGCTTGGACGTCGGGCCGACATACTTCGCCGTCATCCGGAACCCGATACAGGCTGGTTCGACCGAGGCGGGGCGCCTTCATGCGCAACACGAGGTCGCGCGCCTCGCCGTACTCGGCCGCATGGGTCTGGCAGAATCCATGGGACCAAACAGGTGGCGCGTGCGCCGGGATTTCGACCAAATACTCCGGGCCATGCAGATAACCAGCGACAGGCAAAGGACACTCGCGGCACACGGAGCGCTGATGTCAGACGAGCGTCTGCCTATTGAAGTACTCGACTTGCGGCAGATCACGTCCGTTGAGGGGCGGGTGCTGGTTCACGGCCAGGACGAGCAAGCCGGACGCAACTACCTGATGCTGGAAGGAACCGACGCGAAGGTGTATTTCATCAACTACAGTCGCGAGATGGAGCAGGCCCGCAGCCGCGGCGAACTACGGACCAACTCCTTCGTGCGGTTGCGGAAGATGTCCCTGGATGGGGCCGTGACGCTCGACGTCAGCGATCTGGGCGATGCGGAGAGGCTATTGACCAATCCGAGCCATCTCGGTGAGAACGCGTCTGGGACGATGTTTCCGACGTTCAGGCCGGCGGCCAGACACGAGCCCCAAAGAAACCAAGGAATTTCGGTGAGGCATTGTCGTTCTTGAACTTGCTCCGGAGGCCTGGACCTGCGGCTCGAGCTGTGGCCACGCTGAATCGCTTCTTTGTCGCAAAGGCCGCCGCCCATCTGACTTTGCATTTGGGTTGATGAAGAAGGCCATTTTGAACCCTTCTTCGTGATGCCGGCCGTGCCACATCACAGCGTGTAGGACGGCGGGCCTTAATTGATCGACCATTGAGCAGCATCTCTGGCGGTTGCCATGAGCTCTTCACTGTCGGTGAGCCAACCGTCCTCATGGGCGGTCAACTCGTCTGGGGTGACATACTCAGCCCCTTATAGCGACGTACTACGAGCAACGCAGGCAGAGAATTCGGCTGCCATCCCGGCTACTATTGACCCAATCTCTACAAACAGGCTCCGCCGAAATATCTGAGCAATTTCCGCCCGCGCCCTCTGGTATCGGCTGGAACGGTCGCCGAGCGCTCCCCTCGCTAAGAAAATGCGCCGCCGAAAGGGGGCGGCCCAGCGAGCCGGAAGCGCGAAACGCGGGCGAGTCCGGCTCGGCCAGCCGCCGGCGGCATCACCTTACTTGAAAGTAATCCTCGCCGTATTGGCGTGGTTGCTGCCAACAGAGAGCACCACCGGGACGTCGCCGCGACCAGCCAGCGATGCGGGCAACTGCACGTTCACCTGATCGAACCCCGTATAAAATCCTTGCGCACCGGCGTAGCTCACGGGAGCATTCACGCCGCCGATGGAAACGGTAACCTGGCTCTGCGACGCACGGCGAATTCCGGTGGCGTAGAGGACCAGGTAAACTTGGTCAGCCGAGACGTCCACCGGCGCCGCTATGATATTGTTCGAAGCGTCCAGTGCATAGACGTTCTCGTAGACTTGCTGGCCCGCGTCAGTGAGCCGGACAATGTCGGCGGCCACCAAACCGGCGGCGTTGAGGACGAAAACGGCCGGTTCGACATCGACGACCGTCACTGGCCCGCTGTGCGAGGTGCCATCGCCCGCTTTCACCGTGACTGTGGCTGCTCCAAGCGCCAACGAGGCGGGAGCGGCGTAGTTGACTTGCGCCGACGAGACGAAGAAGATCGGCGCGGCAGCCGAGACGCCCGCCGAATCCGTGATCGTTACGGTGGTTCCACCGAGAGTGGTAGTGGGCGCGCCCGAGGCGACGACGGTTCCGGTGGCGAGATCCGATCCGTACGCATTGACGATCGAGTCCGGTGCGACCGCGGGATCGATACGGCCGGGTGCCACGCTGGTCACCGCCCCGCCGGCACTCGCCTGCTGCTGGGCGATTCTCGCGTACATGGCCTCAATCGGCCGCGTGAGCGCGGTGAGAGGCTCAGCGGCATTGGGGTTCGCGGCCAGGAAATTCGTCAGTGTCTGCTGGTATAGCGTAAGCGCGTCCGCATAGTTGCCTGCGCTGGCAAGAAGATCGGCCTTCTCTTTGTACGCTTCCAGCATGGACGGCTGGCGGGCGATCAGCGTGTCGAGCGCCGACCCGGCGCCCTGCGTATCGCCTTTGAGCCGGGCGTAAGCCGCGAAGGCGAGATACTTGGTGGCTTCATCTTCGGAGGAGAGCGAAGCCGGCTCGTCTTCCATCGTCACTGCTGCGCCGCTACTGACAGCGCTGCCGCTCCAGGCGCCGCCGGCAGCCGTCGAAGTCGTATCGAGCGTGGCGGATAAGCTGTATGTGCCCGCGGCGATGGAAGCCGTACTTGCAGGAGCAACCAGCCAGACGGCCTCTGCCGTGTTGATGCCGCTCAAACTCAAATTGGCCGACGCCGGCTGAACCAGTTGCACCGGCCAACTTTGCGACGCGCCGTTCTGATCGGTGACGGTGAGGCTCAGGGCCTGGGTCCACACGCCGCTCTTGAGAACGAGGCTCACCGGCGTGCCGTCGGCAGAGATGACCACGGTACGGATCAGCAGCGGCCAGCCGCGCGCGGCCACGGCATCGCTCTGCGCGTTGACGTCCAGAACCAGCTCCGGCCCGGGTGACGTCTGGGCCCACAGCCACGAAGCAGAAAGGAGAATCCACAAGCCACTCATGCGCCGCATTGAGTTATCTCCTGGGCGCCGCAACGCCGTCGTTCACCAAAATTTGTCCTACACAGTTTCCGCGTCCCGAAGTCGCGTCGCCATAGCGCGGCTGCGGCAGCCAGCCGGAGCCATTGATGCCGGTTCCGGCGCCGGAAGTGCAAATGCTGAATCCAGCGTCTTCTGGGAGGGTATAGTAGAGCACGTTCGGAGCCCCGTTCTTAACATGGCCCCTGGCGTCGTCGTAGCGCATCACGCAGTCCTCGTCGCCCGTATGCTGGTCGTTCGCCACGCCCACGATTACTTTCGTGGGAATACCCACGGGGAACATGAACGCCGCGGACGTCTCTTGCTCGGTAAGCACCTGAATCGACCCACCGCCGCCGCTGTTGGTGGTGGAAGACAATAACTGGCCGGCGGCGGTGCGGGTGATAAAGGTGAACGGATAATTCACATCGCCGTGGTGATACACATTGCAGCCGTGCAACAGTTCGTGCGCGAGGGTCGACTGCAAGTAACTGATATCGGTGTTGACGCCCGGCAGAATTCTGGGGGCGACGACAACGCTGATCATGCTGGGGGTTCCGGGGCCGCCGATGGCTTCCGCGTAGCCCGCATTGGCCGCGATAGCCTTAATGATCACCGCGTGCTGATCCACATTGTGCGCGCCTTCATTGTGATTTCGGTTGACGACGCGATCCGCGGCCAGTTCCCCGTCCCGGAACTGGTAATGGACCTCCAACCCGCTGATGTTCTGAAACAACCGGATGCCCCCCATGTAGAACGCCCCGGCGGTGTTGAGGACGAAGTAGTCCTTCTTCTTCGGGTTGCCTTCCACGTGCTTACCGCCGATGATGAATCCCCGGTATTCCTCGTAAAGGCTCAATCCATCGCCGGGATGGCCGTCGCCGACAGGATCGGATTCGTTGTCATTGACGTCGGCCAGGCCCGTGAGGCCGTTGTTCTGTTTCCAGATGTCAGCGATCAGGCTTTGTGCCGAGCGTAACGGCAGGCGGATATCCTGCTGGGCGGTATCGTCCTCCAGATGTCCCACGAGCGTGCTCCCATCGGGCAGGTACGCCGTCACTTTGATGGTGCCGAACGCTCCCCAATCGTAAGGCGTGACGGTGACCGTGGTTTCCGTGTACTCCCCCGGCATGGTCTGCCCCTTCTGGGCATTTGCATCCGTCAGGATCAGTCCATCGCCTTCGAGCTTGAGATCGAAATCATTGCTGGGGTTTGCCACGGGAGCGTTCATTGCGTAGCCGGGCTCTTTCGAGGATTTCGTCAGCTCCCAGGTGAAGTAAGCGGCGATCACATTCGTCGAACCTCCGCCCGTGGCCTGGAGTTTGGCGGTCAGATCGACGCTCTGCCCGGCGCTGCCACCTGCGCCCGCCGTGGGTCTCCAGTTCTGCAGCGCCGACGTCTTCTGAACCACCAGTTCCGGAGGCGTATCCAGCCCGGGTTCGATGTCCCAGGTGACGGTGACATTGATCACCGCCGGCGAACCTCCAAAGACCGCCGACGAAGGCTGAATCGGCGAGTTCATCGTGACGGTAGCGGAGCCTTTGAGGCTGAATCCAGTGGCCGGCAGATCTTGAATCAGGCTGCCGGTGCCCAACACCGGCGACCATGTTCCCGGTCCGGTGCCGCCCACGGTTCCCGGAGCGCAATCGAAGGAGGTATTGCTGGTCGCTCCCTGGACAAGGTAGCCGGCCGGGTAAAAGAGATACTGGTTCGTGCCCTGCAGCCGCATCGTAAAGGGGCTGTTGACGGGAATTGTGCCCTGGTATGTCTGGGTCGATGTCTGGGTGCAGCCGCTGAAAGTCGCATTGTCGCTGGCGTTGATGTTTGTGCTGCCGGCGTAACTGCCCTGCCAACCCTGGATGTTCGCGTTATAAGTGTCGAGCGTGAAGCTGATCGTGGACGTAAGTCCGTATTGCCAGATATCCGAATAGATGCCGCCCGAGGTGCTCCCAGAGCCGGTTCCCGTGATCGTCAGCGTGCCATGCCAGTTGGCCACACCCAGAAACTCGTCGACCCGACCCTGCCCGAAACCGGGCGCCGCTGCCAGGAGCGCTGCCAGCAGGTACCAGGTGGCTATCCGATAAGTTCTCATTGGAATCCCCTCGATGAAAGCCGTCATTGGCACGCTTTCCTTGTCTCCATAAACGCGCAAGCGGGGAGCGGATTCAATCAACGGCGGCAGCGAGAATGGTACTCTTACTCACAATTCGAATATGTGAGAAAGAGAACGCCTTTGGCCGGGATGATACAATCGCCAGACAAGAGGCCGTATGGCATCGGGTGGAGTGACGGGCCTGCTGATCGACTGGAGCAACGGCGACAGGGGCGCCCTTGACCGGTTGATGCCGCTGGTTTACGAGGAACTGCGCCACATAGCCCGCCGCCATTTGAGTGCGGAGGACCCGGACCACACACTGCAAAGTACCGCGCTGGTGCATGAGGCCTACCTCAGGCTGGTGGACCAGCGACGCGTGCACTGGCAGAACCGCGCTCATTTTTTCGCGGTGGCGGCGCAGTTGATCCGGCGCATCCTCCTCGATCACGCCCGCCGCCGGCACGCAGCGAAACGCGGCGGGCCGGCGACCCGGTTGACACTGGAAGAGGGCCTGATTGCACCGCAGTGCCGGGACGTCGACCTGGTGTCGCTCGACGAGGCCCTCAACGCACTGGCGGAACTCGACCCGCAGCAGGCACGAGTCGTGGAACTGCGGTTCTTCGCGGGTCTGACGATCGCTGAGGCGGCCGAGGCCCTGGATATCTCCAGCGCCACCGTGCAGCGCGACTGGGTCACCGCCAAGGCGTGGCTGTTCGACCGGTTGAGCCGGAACCGGGACGCCCTTCGAGTGGCGGGATGACGGCGGAACGCTGGCGCCATATCCGCGAGGTGTTGTATGCCGCCGCCGGGAAGGAAGCTGCTGATCGTGGACTGCTTCTGCGGGAGAGTTGCGGCGACGACTCCGAACTGCGGATGGAAGTCGAACGGCTGCTCGCGGCACTCGACGAATCCGGCGCGTTCCTCGAGCCTGGAAGTACGGCCGAGCGGGACCTGAGCGGAGGCAAGATCGGGCCGTACCTGATTCTGGAGCAGGCCGGGCAGGGCGGCATGGGAACCGTGTACCGTGCGGTGCGCGACGACGACTACCACCAGCAGATCGCGATCAAGCTGGTAAAGCGCAACCTGGAAACGGATATTCTGGTGGCGCGATTTCGCCAGGAGCGGCAGGTGCTGGCGCTTCTCAACCACCCCAACATCGCGCGCTTGCTCGACGGCGGCACAACCGCGGACGGCCGGCCATACCTGGTGATGGAGTGGGTTGACGGCGTCCCCATCACGGAGTACTGCCGCACCCGGAATCTGCCCCTGCAACAGCGTTTGCGCCTGTTTCTGAGCGTCTGCCAGTCCGTGGCGCACGCGCACGGCAACCTGGTGGTGCACCGCGACCTGAAGCCATCCAACATCCTCATCACGCCGGAGGGAGTGCCGAAACTGCTGGATTTCGGAATCGCGAAAATCGTCTCACCCGAGCCTTGCCCGGACGGCGCCACCATGACGATGGCCGGTGCGCAGGCACTGACGCCCGAGTATGCCAGCCCGGAACAGGCGCGCGGCGAACCCGCGACTACCGCAACCGATGTCTACTCGCTGGGCGCGGTGCTTTTTGAACTGCTGGCCGGGGTGCGGCCCCATCGCTTCGAGACGCGCACACCAAGCGAAATTGAGCGCGTGATTTGCACCGGGGAGGTTCTGCGTCCCAGCGTCGCCGCCGGCCCGGATGGCCTTCCGGCGCGCGAATTGCGCGGCGACCTAGACAACATCGTTCTGAAGGCGCTGGAGAAGGACCGGTCACGCCGTTACTCCCATGTCGAGGGGTTGGCCGACGATCTTCGTCGCTACCTCGAAGGGCAGCCAGTGCTGGCGCGCCCGGGATCGTTCTGGTATCGGGCTTCGCGATTCGCTCGCCGCAACAAGGCACTGGTGGGGACGGTAGCAGCGGTCTCGCTGGCCCTGACGCTCGGTCTGGGGATGTCACTCTGGCAGGCGCAAGTGGCTCGCCGCGAGCGGCAGGCGGCGGATCGGCGGTTCGAACTGGCGCGGCGTGTTGCAGCTTCGCTCCTCTACGACATCCACGACCAGATCCAGGACCTTGCGGGATCGACCAAGGCGCGGGAACTTCTGCTGCGGCGCAGCCTGGAATACCTGGACGCGCTCTCGAAAGAGGCGTCTTCGAATCCGCGGCTGCAGCGGGACCTGGCCAACGCATACATGCGCGCGGCCACGCTACAGGGGGTTCGCGGCGTATCGAACCTCGGCGAACCCGGCGCCGCCCGGGAGAACTTGCGGAAGGCGACGGCGCTGCTCGAAGGTGCGCTCGCCTCCGATCCGCGATCTCTGGAACTCCGCCGCGACCTGGCCATGACCCATCGCCAGTTCGTGGGTCTGGGCGGCGATGGAGCGGAGATGATGAATCACGCGCAAATTGCTCTTCGCCTGGTCGAGGAATTGCGTCGCGAACGGCCCGGGGACACGGCGGTGCTCGACGACCTGCAGAAGTCGGAATTCTCCATGGCCCGTAGCCTGACAGCTTTGTCCCGCTACCCGGAGGCGATTGCCTACCATCGCCGCGCCCTCTCGCACTCCGGCGCTTCATTGCCGGAGAATATCGCCCTGGATCACAAGTCGCTGGGAGCGGTGCTCATCAAGACCGGCTCCTTGGACGATGGTTTGCAGGAATACCAGGCTGCGGCGGCCTTGGACGAGCAGCGAGTGCACTCCGACGCCGCGAATGGCCGAGCCCGGCTCGATCTCTCCTACGACTACACGGACCAAGGTCTCATTCTGCTGAAGCTGAAACGCGCGGCAGCGGCCGTCGAGCAGTACCGCAAGGCCGAGAAAATCCGCGCCGAGATGGTCGCCGCCGACGGACGCGACGCCCGCGCCGCGACTGCACTGGTTTCGGCGGAGTGGAGACTAGGATACGCGCTGGTCCAGGCTGGTGACCGTGGCGAAGCCGCCGCACGGTTCCGGCTCGCCGCCCGCACTGCGGAGCGGATGATTCGCGATCTTCCGGACAAGAAGGTCGGAACCGAGGCTTTGGCGGGCGCCTGCTGGAACATCGCCATCTGTTACACCCAGCAACTGTCTTCGTGCGCGGAAGCCATGCCATGGCTGACGCGCGCCCGCGAGCTCTTCCACGAGTTGAATCAACCCTCCCCGAATGTCGAGCGGTCGATGGCGGCTTGCGTGGCTTCGAGCAGTCGCTCCATACCAACGCCTCCGAAAACCCCTCTGCCTTGAAACAGGCTACTTTGTGCCTTGCTCAAGTCCCCTCTAAAGCGATTTAAGAAACGCGATCAGGTCGGCCTTCTCCTGCGCGGAAAAACCGATCCCGAAGCGCGTGTCGTAGAACTGGATCACGTCCGCCAGCGTGCTGGCCGAGCCATTGTGAAAGTAGGGAGCACGACTGGCCAGGCCGCGGAGAATGGGACCCTTCACCTTGCCGATATCGGCCCATTTCCCGGTGATCAGCGCTCGCCCGGGGTCCGTCGTCTGCACAGTCTCATGCGTCGAATTATTGATCAGCGTGAACACCGGCAGATAACTGACATCGAGTGGGCTGTTGACGTCGGTTACTCCGATACCGGACCCGGCGCCATGCGGCAGCGGCGGAACGGCGTGAAGCTACCGAAGAGCGGCTTACGTCACTGGACCGCAGGCTGCTGAGAGACGTGCAGGAAATCAGCCCGGACGTCGGGCCGTCATACTTCGCCGTCATGCGGAACCCGATACAGGCTGGCTCGACCGAGATGGCGCGTCTTCGTGCGCGGCACGACGTCGCGCGCCTCGCCGTACTCTCCCGCGTGGGTTTGGCGGAATCCATGGGACCAAACCGATGACGGGTGCGCCGGGACTTCGACCAGATCCTCCGAGCCATGCAGAGAACCAACGACCGGCAGAGGACGCTCGCGGCACACGGAGCGCTAGTGCCAGACGAGCGTCTGCCTTTGGAAGTACTCGATTTGAGGCAGATCACTTCCGTCGAGGGCCGGGTGCTGGTTCACGGCCAGGAGGAACAATCCGGGCGCAACTACCTGATGCTGGAAGGGACGGACGCCAAGGTGTATTTCATCAATTACAGCCGAGAGATGGAGGCGGCCAGCAGCCGGGGCCAATTACGGACCAACTCCTTGGTGAGCTTGCGGAAGGTGGCTCTGAATGGAAGCCGTGACGCTCGATGTCGACGATCTCGGCGATGCGGAGCGGCTATTGACCAATCCCCGCCATCTCGGCGAGAAAGCGCGCGATCTTCTCCAGCGGGGAATCATGCCGGCCAAGGACGGCTGGGGAGGCTGGCTGGGGAAGTATCAAGCAGCTCTGTGCAAGCCCGCTCGTGAGATCGAGGAGCATCGTCATGCCCTCCTCTGCACCCGCGCGGCAGCGGCTCTCGCGGACCTTCAGCCCAAGAGCAAAAGCCTGCCGCTGGGACGCAGTCTGACCGAAGCCAAGACCCCTCCCGCATCCCGCCGCCATCAGACACTGGTTCTTCGGCCTCCGGAGTGCCGGAACGCGCTGGCGGCGATACTGGGGCCGCGTGAGGTAAGATGCGGATATGCACAGAGGACATGCTTCATTCCGACACACCCTACTCGTTGGGCTTCTGCTGAGCGCATCTGTTGGTGTGGCCGTGGCACAGAACCAGCAACTGAAGGTGTATCAGAACTACGACTTCCAGGCAGGCGAAAAGATCCTGTTCGACGACGATTTCAAGTCCGACAAAGACGGCGAGTTTCCGGCGCATTGGAAGCTCGAAGCCGGACAAGCCGTGCTGAACAAGATCGAGGGCGAGAATGCGTTCTTCCTGATCGACGGGAACTATGCGCGGGTTTCCCCCCGCATGAAGACCGCATCGTATTTGGGGAATGCCTTTACGCTCGAGTTCGATGCCTATTTCAAAAGCGGCTCCTATGGACCGGGCGTGTTCTTGAAAACCACCGACGACGCGGAGGCGATCATCAATTTGTCGAATTCCTCCGTGTCCATCACCGGATTGTCCACCGACCTGTCCAAGGATTATGCCGAGAGCATCAGCCAGGATTTCGACAATAAGTGGCATCATGCTGCGATCGCGGTGAAGGACAAGCAGATCAAGGTGTATGTCGACCAGCTCCGCGCTCTGGTGATGCCGGATTGCGAATGCACCTTCAAGACGCTAGCCCTTGGCGGGATTGCGAGCGAGGAGGGTCCGCTCATCTTCAAGAACGTGCGCCTCGCCGAGGGCGGCGGCATGAACATGTTGAGTAAGTTGACGACCGACGGCAGGATCGTCACCCACGGGATTCTGTTCGACACCGGCAAGGCCGTGATCAAGCCCCAGTCCATGGGTGTGATCAATGCGATCGCCAAGTTACTCAAGGAGAATCCCGAAGTCAAACTCGAAATCGACGGCCACACGGACACCGACGGCAATGCGCAACTGAACAGCAAGCTCTCGCAAGATCGCGCTGACGCGGTAAAGAATCAACTGGTGAGCATGGGGATCGACGCCGGACGGCTCACCACCAAAGGATTCGGCCCCACCAAACCCATTGACAACAACACCACGCCCGAGGGCAAAGCCAACAACCGCCGGGTCGAGTTCGTGAAGGTGAGTTGATCGGGCTTCCGCAAAGTGGGGCAGATCCCAGTTGGA
>Ga0187856_1002006_pt1 | contig 15420 bp, 18 predicted proteins | sample June2016WEW_8_40_FD_132443 | JGI IMG/M metagenome (GOLD analysis project Ga0187856, IMG submission 132443) | Peatland microbial communities from SPRUCE experiment site at the Marcell Experimental Forest, Minnesota, USA - June2016WEW_8_40 | ecosystem: Environmental > Terrestrial > Soil > Wetlands...
GACAGCTTTTATTGAATCCCCATAGCTAAAAACCGTACTGATTCCTCCCAAAATCCAGGCTTAATTCATGATGCCGATTATGAGAATGCGCTGCGCGATTCTCACAATCGCCTATTTCATATCGGGAATATTTCCCCCTCAAGCGATAATTCCTGATCCTGGCAAGTTACTTAGCATTTTCACGCGGCCATAAAAAAGGCAGGGCCATGACTGACACTGCCTTGGTTTGTCCGTGAAATGGAATGGCTGATTAACTCTTCCTGAACCTCCTCCAACCAGCCAGGCCCAGGAGGCCGCTAAATAGAAGCGTCGCGCTACCCGGTAGGGGCACGGATGAGACGTTCACCTCCCATTTGCCAACATAACAGTAATCTGTTTTAACAGGGTAAGCCCCTCCTGGCCCGCCAGCGTTTACAGGGGCGGGCCAGCGAGGGACTGTATTGAAACACCCCCCTCATATGTTGCTATAGCCTCGTTGATCGTTGAAAACATCCGTCAGCTCGTGGCGGTTATCGCTTTCTGATCATCCGATTTGCAGTTCAGAATACGCTTCAAAAGCCCTCGAAGACGTTTATGCTACGATCAGGCGAGTTCGAAGCGGTCAAGGTTCATTACCTTGTTCCACACCGCGACAAAGTCGTGCAGGAACTTCTCCTGGGAGTCCTCACATCCGTAGACTTCCGCCAAGGCACGGAGTTGGGAGTTCGAACCGAAGATGAGGTCGACACGGGTCCCGGTCCACTTGAGTTCGCCCGTGGCGCGATCATGACCCTCGAATACGTCTTCGTCTTCCGAGGTTGCCTTCCACGTCGTTCTCATGTCGAGCAGATTCACGAAGAAGTCATTGGTGAGCGTCTCTGGCCGCTTGGTGAAGACGCCGTGCTGGGACTGTCCGAAGTTGGCATTCAAGACGCGCATACCGCCAACGAGAACCGTCATCTCAGGAGCGGTCAGCTTCAGCAGGTTCGCCCGATCAACCAGCAGTTCCTCTGCCGATACGGCGTATTTGGTTTTGAGGTAGTTACGGAACCCGTCCGCAGCCGGTTCGAGTACGGCGAATGACCCCACGTCGGTTTGCTCCTGCGACGCATCCGTGCGTCCCGGCGTGAAGGGTACGGTCACATCGTGACCCGAGTTCTTCGCGGCCTGCTCAACGCCAGCGCAACCGCCCAGAACGATCACGTCAGCAAGCGACACCTTCTTCCCGCCGGACTGCGCGCCGTTGAACTCCTTTTGAATGGTCTCAAGGGCTTTGAGGACCTTCGCCAGTTGGGCAGGCTGGTTGACTTTCCAATCCTTTTGCGGCGCAAGACGAATACGCGCCCCGTTCGCACCGCCGCGCTTGTCGGAACCACGGAACGTGGATGCCGAGGCCCAGGCGGTCGAGACCAGTTCCGAGATTGACAGGTCCGAGGCAAGGATCTTGCCCTTGAGGTTTGCGATGTCCTGCGCGTCGATCAGCTCATGATTGACAACGGGCACCGGGTCTTGCCAGATCAGTTCCTCTGCCGGCACCTCCGCACCGAGATAGCGCGAGCGGGGGCCCATGTCGCGGTGCGTCAGCTTGAACCACGCCCGGGCGAATGCGTCTGCTAACTGGTCCGGGTTCTCATAGAAGCGCCTTGAGATCTTTTCGTATACAGGGTCGAACCTCAAGGCAAGGTCCGTGGTCAGCATGCTTGGCGCGTGACGCTTCGACGGGTCGTGGGTATCCGGCACCGTGCCGGCGCCGGCGCCACCCTTCGGTTGCCACTGATGCGCACCGGCCGGGCTCTTCGTCAATTCCCATTCGTAGCCGAACAGGTTCCTGAAGAAGTTGTTGCTCCACTTCGTTGGCGTGGCGGTCCAAGTGACCTCCAGGCCGCTGGAGATCGTATCGCCGCCTTTGCCGGTGCCGAAGCTGCTCTTCCAGCCGAGGCCTTGCTCCTCGATGCTGGCCGCTTCTGGCTCAGGCCCCACATGGGACGCAGGGCCGGCGCCGTGGGTTTTGCCGAAGGCGTGACCGCCGGCGATGAGCGCAACCGTCTCTTCGTCGTTCATCGCCATGCGAGCGAAAATCTCACGGATATCCTTGGCCGCCGCGATCGGATCCGGGTTGCCGTTCGGGCCTTCCGGGTTGACGTAAATCAGGCCCATCTGCACGGCGGCGAGAGGATTCTCGAGTTCCCGGTCACCGGAGTAGCGCTTGTCGCCAAGCCACTCGCTCTCGGTCCCCCAGTAGGTGTCATCCGGCTCCCAAACGTCCTCGCGCCCGCCGCCGAAGCCGAAGGTCTTGAAGCCCATCGACTCAAGCGCGCAATTGCCGGCGAGGATCATGAGGTCGGCCCAGGAGATCTTTATGCCGTATTTCTGCTTGATCGGCCAGAGTAGCCGGCGCGCCTTGTCGAGGTTCACATTGTCGGGCCAGCTGTTGAGGGGCGCAAAGCGCTGGGTGCCGGATCCCCCGCCCCCGCGGCCGTCGCCAATGCGGTAGGTGCCCGCGCTGTGCCACGCCATCCGAATGAACAACGGCCCGTAGTGACCGAAATCGGCCGGCCACCAGTCCTGCGAGTCGGTCATCAGCGCATAGAGGTCCTTCTTCAGAGCCTCCAGGTCGAGTTTTTTGAATTCCTCAGCGTAGTTGAACTCCTCGCCCATCGGATCGCTCATGGGAGAGTTCTGGTGAAGAACCTTCAGGTTCAACTGGTTCGGCCACCAGTCCCGGTTCGACGTGCCTCTGCCGGCAGTGGGTTTGTTAGCTCCGCCCGTTACCGGGCACTTGCTATCTTCATTCATAAAGTTTCCTCCTTTCGTTGTCTGAACTTATGCACCGTGCTGGTTCGATTCCGGGGTAAGGGACAAGAAATCCCACAACATATCGGCGTCCGGCGGTTGGTAGCCGGATGCCGTTTCTGGGTGTGGATAAAGTCGGGGAACTTGAGAGGATCCCGGATGATGAAGACCAGGGTGTTGTTAGCCGGCCAAATCATAGTTGCCGTCTTCAGTGTAGATTTTGATGGCGAAGCCGCGCGGGTCCCGGGCCGCATCCCCCGAGCCTTTCCCCCCCCACCGTGGAAAACCGAACTACCACATCGGTGCGTTTGCCAACCCGGTTAAGGAATTTGGCTTTGGTGTACTTGGTGACATCCGCCGTTACCTCAAAGTAGCCGAAGGCCCCGGCACCCTTGGCGTGCGGCTGGCGTTCCGGAATCCGCTCCCGGTTGAAGTTGGCCATCTGCTCGATGAGATAGTGGTCCTGCAACAGGTGGGGCCGTCGGGCCCCACGGTGAGCGAGTACTCATCGCTGGCTACCGGGATCCCGGCATCATTTGTGGTGAAATTGCGGTCGTCGTCTTTCATGGTAGAACCTCTTTTCTATGGTGTCCGGTGACCTCAAAAACCCCCTGGCGACGGCACCCTTCGCATGCGCCACCGCTTCGCAAAGGGTGCTCGCAGTTAAAGTGAGCTGGCTTCTCCGGGAGATGAACGTCTTGCATCAGGACGGGCCCGCGCTCGCCCGAGGTTAGGCTCTTCTGATCGTCGGCCACCTGTAAGCCAAAAGTGGGGTTAAGGTTTTTTGTTCTTTTCCATATTCACCCTCTTTATTCAGGCGATTGCCCTTCCTTCTGACACTTGGGGCAAAGGCCAAAAAAGTTCAATTGCTGATGGGTGATCTTATAGCCGGTCTGCCGGGCAATTTCTTGAGATATACCAACCACGGCCTCGAACTCCGGATCAAGGATCTGGCCGCATTTGGTGCAAATGACATGGGGGTGTGGGTAGGGTTTATTGCCATCATAACGGCTACCCACGCTGGCAAAAGTAAGCTCCAAGACCTCGCCCATATTCTTTAGCAGGCTTAAAGTCTTATAAATTGTGGCCAGACTGGTTGTGGGGTAATCGACTTTAATCTGTTCGTAAATCTGCTCTGCGCCAGGGTGTCCTTCGCTCTTGGATAAGATCCGCAGCATAGCCAGGCGCTGAGGAGTGAGTCGGCACCCTTTATCCCGCAGTATCCTAATCAGTTGTTCCAGACGCTTTTGAGGATCAGCCAAAATTCATCCTGATACCTTTTTTCTATAGATAATCACTATAAATTAGATGTCAAGGAGCTGCTAGCTTATCTGCATAAGGAATCAACCAGGAAGACAGCTCCTGAAGTGTTTTCTGCTATGATTCTGGACTTATCAAGAACCTAAAAACTTCCCATATCCATTCCATATCTGGAACTTCTACCTTTGCGCCGATAATTTTCGCTCCTGGCAAGTTAGCACAAAGACCTTCTGAATCAATCTCAAGACATTGAGGGACTGCAATGTCATTTACGGCGAGGGGTCGGGGTGCTGCACCGACAGGTAGGGGAAAACATTAATTTGATTTTAGGAATTTAGTGCTTACTAAAAGGGAACTGCTCAAAGAGTCCAAAATAATGCCGCAGGGATTCTCGGAGGGGATGACCCTGCTCTTTGGGGTTTCACCGGACTCATTAGGGTTTTTTTCAATGAGCGAAGGAACGAAACTTACCAAGCGGTTTACCGAGCTTTCCAAACGCCTGGGCCTTTTGGCAATTCACAGAGAATCTGTCAATCGCATTTCATTAAAGACCCAAAGGAGATCTCTATGAGAGTCTATCCATTTATCGGCTTACTCCTACTTTTCTGGCAACTAATAGCGGCGCCGGTCTTAGGCGCCGAAAAATCGAAAAAAGCCAAAGCTCCGGACATTGAGCCCAAGGCCGTGGAAGTTCTCAAGCAGATGTGCGATTATCTCAAAAATCTCCAGCAGTTTTCCTTCCAGGCGGAGATCACGGAGGACGTTCTATTGACCTCCGGTCAGAGAATCCAGTATGGCAGGAGTGTGGAGGCTGCTGTGCGGCGTCCCGACCGATTTTGGGCTGAATCGGTGGGAGATACGGATAACCGGCAGCTTTTCTACGATGGCAAGACTATCACCCTCATGGACAGGAGCAAGAACTTTTACACCACCATTGCCGCCCCCCCGGAGATCGATGCCGCCCTGGAGCATGGCATCCAGGCTTTTAATCTCAGGGCTCCTCTAGCTGATCTGATATATACCAAGTCTTATGAATATCTCACCGAGGGCGCGCTTTCCGGCTTTTACGTGGGACTGAGCAAGGTTCAGGGTGTGCCTTGTCATCATCTGGCTTTCAGAGAAAAAGATATCGATTGGCAAATTTGGATCGAAGACAGTCAAACCCCGGTACCCCGAAAGTTTCTCATCACTGATAAGACAGCCCAGGGGCTGCAATTCACGGCTGTGTTTACCAAATGGAACCCTTCGGCCCAATTGGAAAACAGCCTGTTCACGTTTGTAGCTCCCGAAAAGGCAGAAAAAATTGATATTCTTCCGGCTGCGGCGCCGACTCCGGCTAAGAAAAGACAGGAGAGATAAGTAAGGAGGATAAAGCCATGCAGATTACTAAGCCTAAGGCAATTATGCAGAAGGTATTGCCACTTTTCTTGTCCTTGGTAATGATGGGAGGTCTTCTACCAGCCCATCCCCTGGAAAACTTGCTAATAAACGACGCAGAGGCCGCAGTTGCCGCAAGAGGGCCCGGAGGAGGCGCAGCAGTGGCCGGCCCCAGGGGAGCGGCTGCTGTTGGTCCCCGGGGCAATGCCGTGGCTGCAACCCCACGGAGTTATGTGCACACCGGAACTGCCTCGGTGACCACGGGTCCCCGTAGAGCTTACGCAGAAGGCCCCCGGGGCGGAGCGGCTTATGTGGGCCCCCGGGGGGCAGCCGTTCGAGGCCCATATGGCGGTGGCGCGATTGTCCGTACCTATCCTGTGGGTGCCAGACCACTGGTTATCGCTGGAGCCACTTATTACGTGGCTAGCGGGATATATTACCGTCCTGTCTATCAGGGATCTACTGTGGTCTACCAAGTGGTAGAGAACCCCCAAGCGCAATAGCAAATCGGCCTTTCCGGAAAATTGCCTGGGCGGGGTGCGCAGACAAATTATAACCTTCATTTCTTTCAAGACATGACGGACCAGGCTTCACTGGAGCGTTACGTGCCGGCGAAATAGGATGGATGCGCCAACGCCGCTGTCTCCGGCAAGAACGTTTGGGAGATTTTCCTCGGGCCAAGAGGCCCCAAAACCACTTTTTGACTCCAGTGACCAAGGTCGCCGCATAATCTCAGTTCAGGTTATCGTGCAGGTCAATCATTATGCTCTGCGTCAGCTATAAGTTCCCGACGGTCAGAGTGTGGAGCAGGCCAAGCTGCGGGTGACCTTTATGTAAATATGTTGATTTTAATGAAAAAAGGAGAATCGAATGCGGACGAAGAAAGTAACGCGTATGAACAGGCTATTGCTATCGGCGATACTGGCGATAGCGACAGCTACAATAAGCACCTTGAGCGCGGGATTGGCCTTAGCCGCCAGCGCGAGCGAAATCGACCGTAACGCCACCCAGGCGTTGTCCTTGCTCTATAAGACCACACCTGGCCAAGGGCTTTGGCCGACAAGTCAAAGGCAATACTTATTTTCCCGAGTATCGTCAAGGGTGGATTCATCGTCGCGGGACAATTTGGCGATGGGGCGTTACGCAAACGAGGCAGGACGGTTGGCTACTATCGATCGCTAGCAGCCTCATACGGTTTCCAGGCAGGGGCCCAGTCGTTTGGCTACGTGTTGTTTTTCATGGACGAGGCATCGCTTGAATATCTTAACAAAAGTGGTGGCTGGGAACTCGGAACTGGGCCGAGTCTCGTAGTGTTGGACAAGGGATTCGGCAAGAATATGTCAACGACAACAATGCAGAAGGGGGTTTACGCTTTTATCTTCAACCAGAGAGGCCTGATGGCCGGGATCGGCATACAGGGATCCAAAATCACTAAGATCAACCCGGGTAAGTAATCGAGTGTCAAGCCACTGAAATACTACCTGCTCAACTCGCCGATGCGGGTTTTGCTCCAGCGGGACCAGGAAGATTACTGCCATAACCCGAAACTTATCATAAGGATAGAAACTGCCCCTACGCTGGACGTTCCTATTTCTGGCCTTATTACCGGCTCTCGGGATCGATGCGGCCCGAAGCCATGAAGTCCATAAGATCCTGAATTTTATACCTTACCAGGTGACCCCGCTTACTGTAGGCTGGCCCTCGACGCTGAAATCTCCAATTTCTGAGACTCTGCGGGGAAACGGAAAGGATTTTTGCGGCCTCAACATCATTTAAATAACAGTCTGGGTGTTCCATAAGGAAAACCTCCCAAAGGAAAGGGGTAAGGATTAAAAATCCTTACCCCAGGGTATAGTAAAACAATATGAAGTAAAGGTAGATTTAATGAAAGTATCCGTACACGTTACATCTGTGGGAAAAAAATTAATACTATTCCGTACACGTTACGTCTGCTTAATCCAGAAGCGTCCCTCCTGCCTAAAATCGCGGTCGCGAATACCTGCTTTTTTCAGCCATAAGCCAATACTGTCAAGGCTGATCTCTCTCATTGTTTTCCTTTAGCAGCTTAACCCCTGGGCGGGATTCCGCTCTGCCTTGCAATTTTTCACCGCATTATTGAAAATGACCTTAAAGCAGGTAATCTCCCGGTTCACGGTTGCCGGTTTGGTTAGATTCTTACGGTAAGATGGTTCGGCCAGGCTCTTTTGCTTATAGGTTTCCACCAGGGCAGGGGTAATGTCCTGTAATAGACGGTCGCCAAAGTGGGGGAGCAATTCCCTGATGCTGTATTTATCCCGCACATAAGAGCGCTCGGCCTTCACTTCCGGCAATTCGAGATACCAGGCCGACAAATCCCTGAACAGGGTTCGAGCATCCGGGCTTTTCTTTATATACCGCCCCTCAGTCCTGGCACTCATGACCTCCCGATACCGTTGCTCCGCCGCGGCCTTATTGGGGCCTATGCGTTCCCGCCTCAGGCGCTTGTCATGGTCATAGTATTCAATCTACCAGACCCGGCCTGAAAACTTGGCCAGGGCAAAGCCGCATTTGCAGGCTTTCACCTTGACGCTATTCCGCTTCTTGCACTCCGGACATTCCACCAGCAAACCCATGTTCCTGCTCCTTTCTTATTCGATATTCCAGGGCTTCCAGGGCCAGGGGAAGCAGCGCCGGGATACGAATGGTTCCCCACTCCCACCGGGCCACCGTCATGCTCCGCACCCCCAGAGCCTTAGCCAGCTTTCCTTGACTAAAGCCCCACCTTGTGCGCCAGTTTTTAAATTCCTGATTCGTCATGCCTATCTCTATATACTATTAGTATATAGTTGTCAAGAAATAAAGTAGGAGATTCCTGCCCCACCCAAAGTGGAGGAGAAACTGTGTAATTTGTGGGTGCAAAAAATGCTCGTGATATAAGGGGGGAGCTGAATTAAGCTCTATAGTCGCAAAATTATGCTTGTATCCTGCATAATCGGATATTAAGATTTCGCTCCGCAAGGAGGTGTTCTCATGGTCCGGTTTCTAACCCGGATAATGAGTATTGCTCCTACGCCACAATATCCCCCGACTGGTTCTGGGCGATAAAAAAAATGCGAATCCTGGGGAGAGTGGGAATCAGGAGGCACTAAGTCGGGATAGTGGCGGCAGGCCGTAAACTTGGCCCCCTTGTAATTAGCCATGGCATAAGAGAAACCCACGCCCACCAAATGCCAAAAGGCCGTTTTTTAGCGGCCTTTCCTTTTTGACCTCAAAATTAGGACACCTCCGATTTTTGGAAAAATATTCTTTCAGCGAAATTTGTGCTATCATGCCTTCCACGAAACAATTCGGCTAAAAAAGAGGAAACTTATCGGGGTTTAATATGGTTAGAAGGCCCCTCAAACCCATTTTTTCGACTGCGGGGCCAAGGCGCCCGCATAATTACGGAGGAGAGCTGTGGCTAAGGAACTGTTTTATAATGTGCCCCTGGGGCTTATTCTGGTAGCCAGTATTGGTTTTTTCCTCCTGGCAACCGAAGCTGGATTTCTGCTAGGGCGCCGCAGTCAATCAGCTGTCGACGAACCATCGAAATCTCAGATATTTGCGATTCAGGGGGCAATTCTCGGGCTGCTGGCGCTGCTGTTGGGGTTTGCCTATGCGATGGCTACGTTCCGTTATGATGCGAGAAAACAATTTCTCCTGGAGGAGGCCAATGCGATCGGCAAAACCTTTCTTCTGGCTCAACTGCTGCCGGAGCCGCCACGAAAGGAAGTCTCCAACCTGTTGCGCCGCTATGTTGAGGTTCGACTGGATGCGGGGAATGACGCGAATGCTTTGCGCAAAGTGGGGGATGAGACGGAACGATTGCACAAACAGCTTTGGCTAGACGGGGCTGCCGTGGCTGAAAAAGACCCGGGCGGGTTTGCCTCGGTGGTCACTACCGGATTATTTCTCAAGTCTTTGAACGAAATGATTGACCTTAACCTCACGAGAATAACCACCCTGGAAAACCACGTGCCTGAGGTTACACTGATGCTCCTTTTTTTTATCGCAGTTATGGGAACTGCGCTGATAGGCTATGGATGTGGGCTCTCCGGGGTGCGCAATTTCTTCTTGACCATAATATCGTCGGTTCTCATTGCTGCGGTGATTATGGTGATTATCGATTTTGACCGGCCAACCAAGGGCTTCATCACGATAAGTATGCAGCCAACGATCGATCTGCAGAATAGCCTTAAAGAGTGGGATAGCCTTAAAGTGCAGTGACCTTCGAGATGGACAACCCGCCGAGTTGTGTCCGATTGCACCCACCGAAGCCAGAAACGTGCGAAAAGTCGGCAATCAGTGGATGTGCGACCTGAATGGCCAGCTCATGGTTTATAATGATGTCACTGGTAATTGGGAGCCGAAGCACTAAGGCAGACAAAATGCCAAGTAATATTGAATTTGGACAAAAATAGGACTGGCCGAGAGGGGGGACTCTCAGCCAGCCAGGAAAGGAGTACTTGGATTAAGGAGAGAGGAGAATCCTTACCTTAATCTTGAATCACTGATATGCATTAATCCTGCCAAATCTCCCTCTTTTGTATCATCTTGAATATTCTGGTAAACAAGGAGCTTCTTTCCTCTCAATCGCGTATTTGGGTTAAAAAAATTATACTGGGAACGAGAAAAATTGATTTTAATTTGTACCAGCTATATGGCAGGAGGCTCTTGAAAAACGACATTGTGGGAAAGGTAATTCGAAGAAGTCCTAACTTTGTCAGCAAGTTCACATACTAACCAAACGGAAGTGGCCGCCAACACCGGCGGCCTCTATTATGCCCTGACTTGAAACTTTTAAAACCTAATTTGGTTAAGACTTTCAGGTTAAGTGGTTCTTCCAAATGCTCCGCAATAAAAACGGCCAAGGGGAAGGGGTGAAGTTCTCGTAAAAAGACTATTTTCTCTTCTCTCTCTTTATTGTAAATCACAACTTGGATGCCGTTGCCGTCAACTACTACCGTTGCAAACCAACCCTCATAGTCTGGCGGTGCGATGTTCACCTGGGCAAACATGGGGACAATTTCACCAGCAAGCACTGCTACACTGGGGTAGCGGTTGAATTCGGTTTTGCCAAACTGGGTTAATTTCAACATAGTTCATCCCCCTTTGGCCCTTTAATTTATCTCAATGTCTCCTTCCATCGGCGGTTTCCAAATATATTTCTTAAGCATGAAATATAGAGATTCAAGATGTTCCGTGAAAATTGTGGGGTTTAGATAATCTTCATTCTCAAGATATTGTTCCCCTCTGTGGATTTTCTGAGCAGTGATGATCTGTGGCACCTTGAGAATTAGCCGGTCACCCTCTTTTAGATATCGGCGGTAATTCTCCAACACCCGATAATTCTGAGTGTGCTGTCCATCCTGATCCAAAAGGAGCCGGTAAAAGGTGAAATCGATCTCCAGCACCGGGAAATGTTCAAAATATTCTCTCACGCTATCAACCCGCAGGATTTCTTCGATAAAAGTTTTCCCGGCGATGGTTTTGGTACGTTTGGTTATCCGCTCCTCATAGCGGTCTTTGGAATAAATCTGCCTGATCCAGCTTGAGTAACGGTCACTGGCCGTACCAATCAAAAGCTGTGGATGAATATTGCGGAAATGGAATGTTTGCAGATTGGTTTCGGGGGTGAGAAACATGGATTTAGTGTAGATGAAAAACGGAGGCCGTTCAAATGGATTAATTTTGGGTTTTTGAGGGGCATGGATATTTAGAAAATATCTTGAATTTTCGAGGGATTGGGGATAAGAGGCGATATGGCCAAGCTTTACCTAATAAAGCCTGTTTTTTCTATAGATTGCGGTTAGTTAGATACTCTTTTTTTACCCATTTACTGGTTTGTTGCGCAATCAATTTCTTCTTTATATCTCATGTCAATGCATGCTGACCCCCACTGGGCTAACTCTCTACGGACTGGTCAAGACACTGCCCAAGTTCGTAGGCAAGTGCAGAAGGAGTTAGGATTCGTAGCCCAAACCGCTCTTCGATGCGCGCTGCAGGGCCACTCCCTGCGAGTTGGTGATCCGATGTGACAAAGACGTTCACTCCCCCGAGCAGCGCATCAATGTAAGCCCCACGATCTCTGATGTCATTACCTGCTTTAGCCAGAGAGGATAACTCGTCCTGTACTTCGTTGTTTCGTTGGGCATCCTGCCATGTACCGGTTATCTGATCCCAAGTACAGATCTGTTCCTTCCAAGCACCGATTGGGTGGTGGGGCAACCTATCAATCGCACCTCCAATCTCGCGAGCTCGCCTGGTAATTGGGTCGTCTTTTGTGAGCTCAGAGAGACTCTGGAGGCTTATGAAGAGTTCAAGTTTGCCTTTTGCCGCCGCTGCAAATAATTTCTTGAGCTGGCCATGAGCATGAGAATCGACATCAGCGGCATCGAGAAGGCAATTGGTGTCAAGAGCAACTTTCATATCTCTCACATATCCCTGTCGGTAGACGATGTAGATTGGCAAGATATAGAATTTTTGTATATTTTAGTTTTCGCTTTCTCTTTGAAAACCATCCTTGGCTTGACAGGAATCTCATCCAAACTTAAAAATCAGAATAATTCTCCGATGAATGTCAATCTGGGAAATGAAAGCACAGTATAGCCAAGTGGACCCCGCGTGTTTCGTCTTTGGGGAGATGAAACTGGTAGGAATACCAACCTCGTGCAACATCCTTATCGTGTTTAATAAAGCAAGAATGACCTTGTGTTACGTTTTTGACACTTTCTAAGACCGGTGTGAGTTGCTTGTTGGTAATAAAATACAGTATGGACGTTTTTGAATCTCGCCAAGTAAGATAACTCAAGAGTTGATCGATTGTTTTATAATGTGCTTTTTGACCATGCCAGAACTTGCATTCGGTCACAAACACATTTGATCCTTCATGTCGGATTAAAATGTCGGTTTTCCCTTTCTTATTGAAAGTCTCCCCAGTTACACTTTCGAAATGAGGGGCAAGGACCATTAAGAAATGGTCACGTAAAGCCTCTTCGTCTTTTCCCACATAAATACTTGGATGCCTTTCGATTTCGACACCGGTATCATAGCAAATACGAAGTATGTGTCGATAGGTTTCTGCATCTAAGGCGGGCTCGGGATTGTATGGCTCTGAGCTGGAACTCGGTTTTCTAATTAAAGGTTGCTGCCTCTTAATAGGAACTGCAAATGTCTCTGGTACATTTTGCTTCTTTTTAAACGGCACCCCAAGGGACTGTATCAAGTTAGACTGTTTTAAATGTTCCTGCTTCCTTGCAGCCACGATTTCCTGGGTATATTGTTGCAGTTTTGCATTATACGATCGGACGTTGTTTCCGGAATGCTGTGCCTGCGTTGAGAGATTTTCGAGAATTCTGTCAGCTTCCCTCTTAATCGCTGCAACATCGTCATTCCAGTTGACTATTCCAAACGAAATCTCGTTTTCGGTTATCTCGACATCTATAGACCAAACAAGCCGTGGGTTTGGAGTCAGATAGAGCATTCGCTTTTCACCGCTGTAGGGGAGATGATACTTAATTACCTGACACTTGATTCTATCTGACGGCTGGAGACAATAGTCAAAAGCATGGTTACCAACAGGAACCATCGCTTCGCGATCAGAGACATACACCTCATTTAAATGCAGCTTTATTGGTTCTTTAGTGTATTGACTGACCAGGTACTCAATGTACTCCGTTTCGTTGACGTTTAATAGCCGATTTTTGTCCTCCGACTGCACTGTCTTTCGCAAATCTGCGAGAAGGCTATCCAAGTGCTCTGGAAGGTCGTTCTCTGCGAAGATTCTCATGATTTTCTCGAATTATGCGTAGATTTGGTTTCCTGTCCCTTTAACTTTGAGTTGAGATAGCCAATAAGACTGCGATAACCTTTTTAGGAGCAAGGTTTTCAAACCTCCATCAATTATTTATACAAAAGTTTTTTGGCTGATAGCAAGAACTGCTATCACTGAAAAATTATCAAAATCCTGAAAACTTCCCTTATCCATTCCATATCTGGAACTTCTACTCCTGCGCCGATAATTCTCGCTCCTGGCAAGTAACGCGAACCTTCATTGCCTTTGGACTGGCTGATCAAGCGCCTGATTAAAGTGGGGGCAAGGGTTTCTTATCACGACCACAGGTAGCTAGGAGAGTCTTCCAGGCACTATAACGAAGATGTTCCTTTGGTGGGGAAAGCAATTTCCTCTCAGAGGCCAGGATGCGCTGCTTTTCCCGGCCTACGGCCCTTCTTCGAAAGATTCATTGGGATATAAAAAAAGGTTTTTCGTACGCGAACGGCTCAAGTTTGGCCGATAGCGTATTAGTTAAGTACTCGTGTATCTTTCTGAAGTATTCAAAGTTAAGAGGGGTTTTTGATACTTGGTACAACCCTTTTGCTTCATACTCTTGATTAATAATCTTCAAAAAGGCTATATCAGTATAAATTGAGCCGGCCCTAAGCGCTTTGGCGATGTCAACTGCTGTTTCAGGCGGTTTCCATATACCTGCTGCAACGCCACCTGCATACAATTCCGCCATAAACCGGCGAAGCGGCCAAGGTGGATAGCTTGATTCCAAGAGGTCTGATTCTTCAAATTCAACGTCACCGAAGATTCGACAGGCGGCGTTAATCGCAAAAGACCAATCAAAAAGCAAGTCCTTTACCGATCGGCGAGTGTCAATCCAGGTCGGTTCGTTAGGAATTGGTGCTTCGTGAAGGAGCTGGGCGGAGCCGATAGCGCTATAAACGGACCGCATATCAGCGGCAGCCTCGATAGCCTGTCTTTCAAGTTTAGGTTCCTCGGTTGGCAGATTCCACCCAAGTTCAGGTATAAATGCGCTACCTGTTTTTGAAAGCACATAGTCGACGTGTCCAAAAGTAATATGCGCAAGTTCATGACCTATGAAAAACATAAACGCGCGGTGTAGCAACGTATTGGCGTAGGACCTCCGTTCTTTTGTTTTGGGAGGAACAGGCAAAATACCCGCTTGATACATATCCTCGGCCCGTACAGTGTATTTCAGTGGCGGCAAGGGGCTATCTTCGCCAGTCGGGCTTGGAACAAAATCGAATAGTCCAGAGTCCGAGAGCATTCGATAGAAAATTAATTCGAGCATATACCGGGTGCCGGTATTAAAAGCGATGAAATATCTTCCTTCCGCTTTGAATGCGGCTGCACCAATGCTTTGATTATGAACAAAATCGAAATGGATAGGTGGTAGGCCTGGGACAATATCTCTCGCACTGGTAATCAGGCTTTCCGCCCAATCGGTGATAAATCCGTAGGAGCTCTTCCAACGTTCTTCGGGCATGGCACTTCGAGGAAAGCGCCCTCCACGAGATTTCATGAATCTATCAAAAACTTCAGTGTCATCCATAGAAGCTACCTTGCCCCTTCATTGTTTTTACCGTAGAAAAAAGAAATGATAACACAAATTTTCCCAAAGATTAATGGCCGCCCTCCTTCTGGCCCCCGGGGCCCGCATGATGCTGCATCCCCTGAAAAATTGACCTACTTTTAAAAAAGCCAATAAAAAACCGAGCTGCCTACTTCCAGGCAACCCGGCTATCTTCTCCTCCCCCTTGAGGAGATCCGTGGCTTTCGGTCCCTGCCTCCCGGCGAGTTTGGCTTTGGTCAATTATTTACAAACATATTTTAAAATATATGTCAACATTGAATAATATTGTATAGCCACAATTACTACAAGGAAGCCCCATTTTCGTAAGGAGGTATCGGAATTAATAGCCTTCAGCTATCGGGCATCTCGGACCTGGAAGGTTAGTCCTTGGGTCGGATATGAAGATTATTGTGGCTAGCCTAGGTTTCAGGAAAGTTTCGGGTACTGCTATCTTTACGCCAATTCAATAAATCAAATTCCCTTCCGATATCCCGATCATGAACTAAACGCTTCGCGTGGATGGTAGTCCACCCGCTTGCATTGATCCAGCCGTCCCGACGACCGCAGTCCTTCCAGAATCAAAATCTTATCTCCTTATTTCCTCGTATACCCA
>Ga0187856_1002012_pt1 | contig 15394 bp, 10 predicted proteins | sample June2016WEW_8_40_FD_132443 | JGI IMG/M metagenome (GOLD analysis project Ga0187856, IMG submission 132443) | Peatland microbial communities from SPRUCE experiment site at the Marcell Experimental Forest, Minnesota, USA - June2016WEW_8_40 | ecosystem: Environmental > Terrestrial > Soil > Wetlands...
CGGCCCTTCGCTCGATGCGGTCGGCTTTAAGCAGCTGCAGTGGCCGGGCCACGGGGTCAGCGATACCCAGCCCTATCAGTACCTCGACCGTGAATACATGAAGGCGGACGAGTACGACGAGTTTCTGTTCGATCCGACCGGCTATTACCTGTCGAAATATCTGCCCCGCATTGCCGGCGCGTTCGAGGGGCTCGACGAACTGCCTTATCTTCCCGGCCTGCATTACCTGCGCATGTTGTCCGGCATCATTCCCTTCATCAACCCCCGCATCCGCGAATCCATGGAGAAAGTGATCAAGGCGGCGGAAGAGGTGAAGCGTCTTAATGACCATCAGTTTGAGTTCATCGCGCGCATGAAAATGCGCGGTTTTCCGACCGCCTTTGGCACCACTTCGATCGCCCCCTACGACCTCATCGCCGATTATTTCCGCGGCGCCACGGGGATGATGAAGGATCTTTACCGCAATAAAGAAAAGTTGCTGCAGCTGATGGACAAGGCGGTCGTCTTCATCCTGCGGCAAACGTTCGCTGCCGCCAAGCAATGGAACCACCCGATCGTCTTCATTCCCACCCACTGGGCGGCGGATGCCTTCATGTCCCAGAAGCAATTCGAGACGTTCTGGTGGCCGTCATTCCGCAAGCTGATAATCGGCCTGATCGACGGCGGCTTGATCCCGATGCCGTTGTGGGAGGCGGATTGCACAAAGCGCCTGGAGGTGATCCGCGATATTCCTCCGGGAAAATGCATCTACTGGTTCGAACGCACCGACATGGTGCGCGCCTTCGAAGTTCTGGGAGACGTCGTGGCGCTGCGAGGAAATATTTCGCCATCGCTGCTCACCACTGGAAAGCCGGACGAAGTAGACGCCGCGGTCCGTCATCTCGCGGAAAACGTCTTTCACAAGGGCGGTAAGCTCACCCTCGATGCGGCTTTCGGTCTTCCGGACGAAACGCCGATCGAGAATGTGCGTGCCATGTACGCGGCCGCGCGCAAATACGCGAGTTGATGGAGCGAGCGCAGCGACATGCCGATGGTCCGCAGCAGCGGTCTGCTTCGCGACATCGCGGCGATCCCCTTCGCCGGCGGTCCGTTGCGGCAGCGCGGGCGCTTTCGTCGCGACGCTCTTGATTTGGTCGAGCGCGAAAATCTGCTCAACGCCGCGTTCTGCTATCGCATCGTTCCATTGGACGAGCCGCCGAGCGATGTGCTGCGGGCCGGCGGCGAGACGTTGGATGCCGTGCGGCTGGTGCCGGAGACTGGGCAACTGACGGCTGTGGCGGTCAGCGTCTGCACGCTGGGGCCGGCGCTCGAACAGCGAGCGACTGCCCTGTTCGCGGAACGGCGCATATCGCTGGCGCTGGCGCTCGACGAACTGGGCAACGGAATCCTGTTCGCGCTCTCCCGCCGCGTGCAGGATCGGATCGTCATCGAGGCGCGCAAGCAGCAATTGACGGCGGCCGGCGAGCTGCGGGCGGGCGATCCGGGCCTGCCGCTGCAGGCCCAGGCAGCGGTGCAACGTTTGGCCGGCGCCGTGTCGATCGGCGTGAGCGTGACGCAGGGCCAGGTTCTGCATCCGCTCAAGTCGATATCGATGGTGCTGGGCGTCGGCATCGATTTGCCCCCTGCCCGCTGGTCGCGCTGCGACGACTGCCCTTCGGCGCCGAAGTGCAGGATGTCGGGCCGCGTCGCGGCCGCGGCAATGCTTTGAGCGGCTTGTCGTGACCAACCACAAACCGGCGTCGGCGGCACACGCGCTCAGGCTAGGTTTTCCCCAACTCGATCGGGAGATCCTGAGCCAAGACGGGGAGACGATTTATCAGTCCGCCCGCCGCGGCGGCGTTCGTATCATCGGCGCCTGCGGCGGCCGCGGCACCTGCGGCACCTGCCGCCTGCTCATCGTCGAGGGCGAGGTCGACACGGCCAGCGAGAAAGCGATGCCGGGCACCGGAAGCGGCGAGAAAAGACCGCAATGGGTGCGTGCCTGCCAAGTCAAGCCGAAGTCCGACTGCGTCGTGGAGATTGCCGCGCGATCGCTGGCACCGGTTGTTCGGGCCGAATTCGACGCCGGTGAAACCGTTGAAATCTTGCCGCTCGACCCGGCGGTGGTGAGCCGTGAGGTGAAAGTTCCGGAAGCGACGCTTGCAGATAACGTGTCGGACCTCGACCGCGTGATCCGCGGGCTGGCGACGGTGCTGCCTGCGGTCGATCTTACCGCGGCGCGGCAACTGCCCGCAGCACTTCGCGGCGGCGACTGGTCGCTACGCGCGCATATCCGCGAGCGTGAGCTGATCGGGTTTTCGCCGGCGAGCCGCCGGACCCTCGGCCTTGCCGTCGACCTCGGCACCACCAATGTTGCCGGTTTCCTGGTCGATCTGCAAAGCGGCGCGCGCATCGCCAGCCTCGGCATCGAGAACCCGCAGGTAGCGTGGGGCGCCGACGTCATCAGCCGTATGAATCATGCCATCCATGGGCCTGCCAGCGCCGCGGAATTACGCCAGGCGGCCAGCACTGCGATCAACGCGATAGCCCATGATCTATGCTTTTCCGTCGGCGCTGCCACGACCGACATCGTCGATGTGGCGATTTGCGGCAATACCGCCATGCACCACCTGCTGCTCGGGTTACCGGTGCGACAACTCGGTCGTGCCCCGTTCATCGCCGCTGTCCGCGACGCGATGGACGTCAAGGCACGCGAACTCGACCTGACGGTCTGTTCCGGCGCCTATGTTCACCTGGCGCCGAACATCGGCGGTTTCGTCGGCAGCGATCATGTGACCGCACTCCTGGCCACGGAAGACCTTTGGCGCGGGGGGACTACCACCTTGGTCATGGATATCGGCACCAATACCGAAATTTCCCTGATCCACCACGGCGACATCATGTCCGCCTCCTGTCCGTCCGGTCCAGCGCTCGAGGGCGGGCACATCTCCTGCGGGATGCGGGCGGCGGAAGGGGCGATCGAATGCGTTGCAGTCAAAGACGGGCGCATCACGATCGAGGTGATCGGCAACCGCAAGCCTGTCGGCTTGTGCGGCTCGGGAGTGATCGACGCCTTGGCGGCCATGCGTCAAATCGGCATTGTGGACGACGGCGGCCGCATCATCGGTCAGCATCCGGATATTCAGGAAATCGACGGCAAGCGAGTGGCGGTGCTTGCTCCCGGCGTCTATTTCAATCAGCACGACGTGCGGGCGGTGCAGCTCGCCAAGGCGGCAATCCGCACCGGCATCGAGCTGCTGTTACGCGACCGCAAACTAAACGAAGACGACATCGAGCTTGTCGTCATCGCCGGCGCCTTCGGTTCGTATATCGACGTCGGCAGCGCGATCGCCATCGGACTGCTGCCGGTGCTGCCGCTCGACCGCTTCAAGCAGGTCGGCAATGCGGCCGGCGTCGGTGTGCGGCAGATTCTCGCCTCGCGGCAGACGCGCGTGCGGGCGCGCGAGCTCGCCCAACGTTGCCGCTATGTCGAGCTGAGCACGCGCGGCGATTTCCAGAAGACTTTTCTGCATAACATCGGCTTCAACCAATCGTCCAAAGCGCGGAGAGCGTCGTGACCAGTTCACCCGGATTTGGCATCAAGATGATCGGTGATCGCATCAATCCCGGCTTCAAGAGCACAAAGCTACTACTGGACAACGAGGACCTTGCCGGCGTTCAGGCGCTTGCCGTCAAGCAGGTCGACGCCGGCGCGAGCGCACTCGACGTCACCATCGGGCCGCGCGGCTCGACGGATTTCGTCTTCTTGGCGACGGTGGTGCGCGCCATCCAAGAAACCGTATCGGTGCCGTTATGTTTCGATTCCCCCAGCGCCCAGGTGCAGGAAGTCTGCCTCAAGACCTATGACCGCGCCCGCGCCGGCGGCAAGCCCGCCATCATCAATTCCATCACCGAACAGCGCTGGGATTTGATGAACTTCCATAAGGCGTTTGGCCCGTTCAAGGTCATCGTTATGGCGTCCGAGCGGATGGAAGACGGCACGCCAAAGGCGAACAAGGCCGCCGACGAAATCGCCTCGACGGCGAAACGCGCCGCCTTGCGCCTTCGCAAGGACTACGGCATGGCATTGGACGATATTTTCATCGACGTCTCGGTCAGCGCGGTCGTCGCCGACACCACCGGACTGCACCGGGCGACGCTGGAGGCGGTGCGCATGCTGCACACCGATCCGCAACTCCAGGGCCTCCATATCATGGGCGGCCTCACCAATATCGGCCAGCAACTACCACCGAAGGCGGCTGATGGATCCGATCTGAAGCTTTCGCTTGAATGCGCCTTTCTGACTTTGGCGGTGCCGCTCGGCTTCGACACGGTGATGTGCACGCCTTGGCGAAACTATCATCCGCTGCCGGACAATAATTACGTTCTCGCCGCCTACAAGAATATTCTCGAGCAGACCGGCAGCAATGCACTGCGCGCAGTCCGTAAGCTTTACCGGGCGTGATGCCATAGTAGATGTTCGCCGCTCGCTGGCTTCAATCCATTGTATGGCATCGAAGGCTGCGGACGTGGCCTCAATTTCAGTCAGAAAAACCTGTGGGGAAAATATTGGGTCTTGCCCCTGGCGACTTATAACGCCGATGTACCCAACACCCTAGGCAAAGATGGTCACCGTCCAGCCTTCATATCTGATCCAGGGATTGTCCTTCCTCGAACAGCGCCACGTCCTGAACCCTGGGAACGCCAGGCGTCGTCTCGCGGCGTTTTTGGTGGCGTCCCTGACCCGAGTCTCGCGGCGCTTATGGCACTCGATCATTACGTCTCGCAAGCGCATTTGAAAAATTTCTATTCACCGGCTTTGGATGGCCTCATGCACGCCATCCGGAAATCCGACCTAACCGCAGTGTGCAAAACTCGTCTACGACGCGACGCGGGAGTTGCTGGCGTGTCTTTAGAGTCAATGGTTTTGATTTAGATCAAGGTCCCTCGGGGGAACTTATCTAAAAAGAAATCTGACCCCGCCCGTCACCAAGATTCGGCGATAGTGCGACGTTGCCACGTCAATCGTTATCGGTTGATGATTATCGTGTGAATTACCGCGAGATGCGCATTTCAGGTCAACCCACATCCGATCCTGCTGGTGATCCCGCCGATGCCGGACGTGCGCCGGTGGGTGCGGTCATGGTGGTGGGCGGCGGGATCGCCGGGATGCAGTCGAGCCTCGATCTCGCCGAACAAGGCTTCAAGGTTTACCTAGTGGAGACCAAGTCTGCGATCGGCGGACACATGGCGCAGCTGGACAAGACCTTTCCCACCAACGACTGCGCCATGTGCACCATCTCGCCCAAGTTGGTGGAGACCGGGCGGCATCCCAACATCGATATCCTGACCCAAACCGAAGTTCTCGGGCTCGATGGTGCCGCGGGAAACTTCACCGCACGGATTCGGCGGATGCCTCGTTTCGTCGATCCGTCGAAATGTGTAGGCTGCGGCGACTGCGAACAGGCCTGCCCAGTCGAGCTGCCGGACGAGTTCAACGAAGATTTGAGTTCGCGCCGCGCCGCCTTTCGGCTCTATCCGCAGGCGATCCCGGCCGCCTATGCCATCGAGAAAAAGGGTGTCGCCCCGTGCCGCGACGCCTGTCCCGCCGGTCAGCGCTCCCAGGGCTACATCGCCCATATCCGCGCTGGGAATTACGCCGAAGCGTTTCGCGTCATCAAGGAAGACAATCCATTCCCGGGCATCTGCGGCCGCATCTGCAATCACCCATGCGAACTCGCTTGCGAGCGCTCGCACGTCGACGAAGCGGTGAATATTCGCGCGCTCAAGCGCTTCGTCGCCGATTGGGCGTATGCCGGCGAGCGCGGGCCCGTGCAGCGGCTTGTACAGACACGCTCCGAGCGCATCGCCATTATCGGGGCGGGGCCATGCGGGCTGACGGCCGCCAAGGATCTCGTCACCCTCGGCTACGGCGTGACCGTGTTCGACGCTCTGCCAGTTGCCGGGGGAATGCTGCGCGTCGGCGTGCCCGAATATCGCCTGCCGGCCGCGATCATCGAACGCGAGGTTCAGGATATCGTCGATCTTGGAGTCGCGCTGCGGCTCAATACAAGGATCGACGACCTCGACGCGCTGTTCGCGGACGGATTCTCCGCGGTGCTCATCGCGGTCGGGGCGCATGAAGGCAAGAGGCCCCCCATTCCGGGCACCGATCTCCCGGACGTGCTGGTGAACACTCTATTCCTGCGCGACGTCCGCCTGGCGGAAGGAACAACACCAAGAAGCCGTGACCCGCGCGTCGCGGGTAAACGCGTCCTAGTGATCGGTGGCGGCAATGTCGCGATCGATTGCGCCCGTACGGCGGTAAGACTCGGTGCCGCGTCGGTGGCGATGGCGTGCCTCGAAACGCGCGAAAAGATGCCGGCCCATCGATCGGAGATCGAGGAGGCCGAGGCGGAAGGCGTGACGATTCACCCGACCCGCTCCGTTACCAGCATCCGCGACACCGACGGGCGCGTGACGGGCGTCGCGTCCATCGCGGTGCGTTCCATGACGTTCGATCCGAACGGCAGGCTGGCGCTCGAAACCGAGCCGGGTTCCGAGCAGGAGCTTGCTTGCGATACCGTGATTTTTTCGATCGGCCAGTCTGCCGGGCTCGCCTTCATACCTCCCGAGGCCGGGCTGACGATCACGCCGCAGCGGACCATTGCCGTCGACAGCACGACCTTCGCGGGCACGCGCCCCGGGCTGTTCGCGGCCGGCGATGCCACCAGCGGCACGGCGTTCGTCATCGAGGCGGTAGCCGGCGGGCACAAAGTCGCGGCCAGCATTCACAGCTATCTGTCAGGCGAGCCGTTGCCTCTCCGGCCCGACCAGCCGGTTGCCCGGATGACGCGATCCGACATCGAAAAGAAGTCGGCGCGCGGCGAGATTCGTCCGGCGCCGCGTGTTGTAATGCCCGTGGAGTCCGCGGCCATGCGGCGCCGCAGCTTCGCCGAAATCAAGCGCGGATACAGCGAGACGCAAGCGCGGGCGGAGGCTGCGCGTTGCTTGAGTTGCGGGGTATGCGCCGAGTGTCTCTCCTGCGTTTATGCCTGCGCCGCCAAGGCCATCAATCACGACGAGGTCGAGCGGGTTGAAGAGCTTGAAGTCGGCGCGGTGATCCTCGCCCCCGGATACCAGGCCTATAATGCCCGACTGTCCCAGGAATTCGGCTTCGGCCGCTTTCCCAACGTCGTCACGTCGCTGCAATTCGAGCGGTTGTTGTCGGCCTCCGGTCCGACCGGCGGCCATGTCCAGCGTCCGTCCGATGGCAAGACACCAAAAAAGATCGCCTTTCTCCAGTGCGTCGGCTCGCGCGACCAGACGCACGACTATTGCTCGGCGGTCTGCTGCATGTATGCGGCCAAAGAAGCGATCATGGCCAAAGAGCACGAGCCGGACACCGATGTGCACATATTCATGATGGACGCGCGCGCCTTCAGCAAGAGCTATCAGGAATACTATCTGCGCGCGCGCGCGAAGTACGGCGTGAATTACCACCGCTGCCGTATATCCGCCGTCGGCGAAAATCCGGCCACGCGCAATCTCGTGCTGCGTTACGTTCCCGACGACCACCACGCGTCTATCGTGGAGGAGGAATTCGATCTGGTGGTGCTGTCGGTCGGAATAGAAATTTCGCCGGCGGTTCAAGAGCTCGGTCGCAGGGTCGGAATCGAGCTCGATGATTACGGGTTCTGCAGCACGGTGCGCTTCGAGCCGCTGCAGACCTCGCGGCCGGGAATTTACGCGGCCGGTCCGTTCCGCGAGCCAAAGGATATTCCGGAAACGGTGGTGGAAGCCTCGGGCGCGGCCGGTCAGGCGGCAGCGCTATTGTCGTCTGTGCGCGGTGTGCTCGCCCGCGAGCCGGTTTATCCGGCGGAGCGCGAGGTGTCCGCCGAGGCGCCGCGCGTGGGCGTGTTCGTATGCCATTGCGGCACGAACATCGCTGGATTCCTGGACGTGCCCGACGTCGCCGACTTCGCGCGGACGTTGCCGGGCGTCGTGCACGCCGAGAATACGCTCTACGCCTGCGCGCAGGATTCGATCGCCAATATGGTCGAGCGCGTGCAAGAGCGCGGGCTCAACCGGATGGTGGTCGCGAGCTGCAGCCCGCGCACGCACGAACCCTTGTTCCAGGATGCCCTGCGACAGGCCGGGCTCAACCCCTACCTGTTCGAAATGGCGAATATCCGCAACCACTGCTCGTGGGTGCATTCGGGCGATCGGGACGGTGCAACGTGCAAGGCCAAGGACCTGGTGCGCATGTCGGTCGCGCGGGTCGGCGGGCTCGAGCCGTTGCAAGTGATGGATGTGCCCATCGAGCGATCAGCCTTGGTGATTGGCGGCGGCCCCGCCGGCATGACCGCTGCGCTCGTCTTGGCCGAGCAGCATTTCCCCGTTCACTTGCTCGAACGCGCCGACGAATTGGGCGGGAACCTGCGTTACGTCTTCACTTCAACCGATTCGGCGGCGGCGGCCGATCCCCAGGTCTTCCTGCGCGAAATGATCGCCCGGGTTCGCGAAAGTCCTCTGATCGCCGTTCACCTAAATGCGGAACTGAAGGATACCACGGGCTCCCTCGGCAACTTCAGCAGCCGCCTGACCGACGCTACGGAGATCCGTCACGCGGTCACCATCGTCGCCACCGGCGGCAAGGAATATCGCGGCGACGAATATGGGTATGGGACTGATCGGCGGATCGTAACGCAGCAGCAATTCGAGGCTCGGGTCGCCGACAAGCGGACCATCGCCGATCTGCGCTCGATCGTCATGATCCAATGCGTCGGGCCGGCGGAAAAGTATTGCGGACGCCTGTGCTGTACCACCGCCCTCAAGAATGCGATCAAGGTCAAGACTGCCAATCCCGCTGCCGAAGTGACGGTCCTCTACAAGGACATCCGCACTTACGGGTTCAAGGAGCGCAGCTATGCCGAGGCACGGCGACTCGGTGTGCGGTTCATTCGCTACGAGGATGACCATCCGCCCGTGGTCCAGCCGGAAACGCTGGCCGTGCAGGTCCGCGATCCGATCCTCGGTCTCGATCTGATCTTGCGGCCGGATCTGGTCGTGTTGAGCGCGCCGATGGTGCCGGCGGACGGCGCGCGCGATCTCGGCTCCAAGCTGAAGGTCCCGGTCGATGCCGACGGTTGGTTCCTGGAGGCGCATGTCAAGCTTCGCCCAGTGGAATTTGCGTCCGCGGGATTGTTCGTGGCCGGCGCCGCGCATTACCCGAAATTCATCGAGGAGTCGATCGTTCAGGCCCGTGCCGCCGCCTCGCGGGCGGCCATCATCCTGAGCCGCGATCACCTCAGCGTCGGTGGCGCGGTGGCCTCGGTCGTCGCCGAGAAATGCACGGGGTGCCTGACTTGCGTGCGCATCTGCCCCTATCACGTGCCGAAAATCAAAACCGACCTGCCGGGAGCCGGCGGCATTCTCGGCGCGGCCTTCATCGAGCCTGCGACCTGCCAAGGCTGCGGAATTTGCGCCTCGGAATGCCCGGCCAAGGCGATCAGCGTCATGCATTACCGCGATGCGCAGGTCATGGCGAAAGTGGATGCGCTGTTTGAAGGAGCATCCGCATGACCGCCGAGGCGACTCAGATTGCCGGCGGCGAGGCGCCGGCAATCAACATCATCGCGTTCTGCTGTCATTACTGCGCCTACGCCGCCGCGGATCTCGCCGGCTCGCTTCGCATCCAATATCCGCAGAGCGTCAAGGTGGTCAAACTGCCGTGCACCGGCAAGCTCGACGTGCAGCTCATTCTCGACGCGTTCGAGCACGGCGCCGACGGCGTCATGGTCGCCGGCTGCATGGAAGGCGACTGTCACTTCCAGCAGGGCAATTTCAACGCCAAGCGGCGTGTGACCCACACCCAGGGGCTGCTGCGCCAGATCGGGATCGAGCCCGAACGGGTGAAGATGTTCAATATGTCGTCGGCCATGGCGCGCCGTTGGGCAGATGCCGTGACGGTGATGGATGAAACGGTGCGGCAATTGGGGCCCAGCCCGCTGCGACGGCACCGGTTCAAGACCGCACATCCGCAAGGGGAAACGCCATGATCGTCGCCGAACAGAAAGGTCTGGACGAGATCAAGAATTCGCTGGGCGATGCCAAGCGCGTGCTCATTGTCGGCTGTGGTACCTGCGTCACGGTTTGTTTCTCCGGTGGCGCGAAGGAAGCAGCCGTTCTCGGGTCGTCGTTGCGCATGTCCACGCAGATCGACGGCCAGGGCAAGGACGTAAGCGAAGCGACGGTGCAGCGGCAATGCGAATGGGAATATCTGGACACGATCCGCGATCGTGTCGAGAAGGCCGATATCGTCCTCTCCCTCGGCTGCGGAGTTGGAGTGCAGGCGTTGGCCGAGCACTATCCCGACGCGGTCGTCGTTCCCGGACTGAACACCACATTCATCGGCCTTCCGGTCGAACAGGGAGTATGGGCCGAACGTTGCGCGGCGTGCGGGAGCTGCATGCTGGGCTCGACAGGAGGCATCTGTCCCATCGCGCGCTGCGCCAAGCAACTGCTCAACGGTCCATGCGGCGGCTCGTCGCATGGCAAGTGCGAGGTCAGCGTGGAGACGGATTGTGCCTGGCAGCTGATCTACGACAAGCTCAAGGCCCAGGATCGTCTGCATCTGCTGATGGAGATCGCGCCGCCGAAGGACTGGCGCACCGGTCGCGACGGCGGGCCGCGCAAGATCGTGCGGGAAGATTTGCGGCTACCGAAAACCAGCGAGGCGCCAAGCGAGTCATGAGCAATACCGACGCAACCAAGTCCGGCTCCAATCTGGAGAAGGTTCTGAAAGCCGGCGATTTCGCCGTTACGGCCGAGCTTGGTCCGCCGAAAAACGCCGACGCCGAGGCGGTCCGCGCCAAGGCCAGAATCCTCAAAGGCTTCGTTGACGCGGCGAATATCACGGACAACCAGACCGCCATCGTGCGGATGTCGTCGATTGCGGCAGGCGTGCTCGCTCACCAGGAAGGCGTGGAGCCAGTGATCCAGATCACGTGCCGCGACCGGAACCGGCTGGCGATGCAATCCGACGTGCTGGGCGCCTACGCGCTCGGCCTGCGCAACGTTCTCTGCCTATCGGGCGACCACCAAAGTTTCGGAAATCATAAGCAGGCGAAGAACGTCCACGACATCGATTCCATGCAGCTCGTTCATATGGTGGCAGAACTACGCGATGCGAACCGCTTCCAGTGCGGCGAGGAGATCAAAGGAGTCAACCCGCGATTCTTCGTCGGCGCCGCCGAGAACCCGTTCAGTGATCCGATCGACTGGCGGCCCTATCGTCTCGGCAAGAAGGTCAAGGCCGGCGCCGACTTCATTCAGACCCAGATGATCTTCAACGTTCCCCGCTTCCGCGACTTCATGAAGCGGGTGGTCGATCTCGGCATCCATGAGAAAACATACATCCTTGCCGGCGTCGGCGCGCTGAAGACGCCGGGCATGGCGAAACATATGCGCGAGCATGTCCCTGGCATTGACATACCCGACGAGATTCTTCAGCGCGTGGAGGCCGTCGGCAAAGGCATCGAGGACAAGGCCGAGCGGACGGCCGCTTTCCAGGAGGAAGGCATCAAGATCTGCGTCGAGCTGATCCAGCAGATGCGTGAAATCGAAGGCGTGGCCGGCATTCACCTGATGGCGATCGAATGGGAGAAGGTCGTGCCGATCATCACCGAACGGGCGGGCTTGCTCCCGCGGTCACATTGGGAATCCGAGCGGCTGAAGGAAGCATCATGACGCCCCCCGGCCTGAAAACCGAGCTGGCCGAGAAAATCCGCGCCGAAATCGGCGAAAACGTTTTTTCTTGTTACCAGTGCGTCAAGTGCGCGTCCGGCTGTCCGGTTGCCGAACATTTCGATCTCGCACCCAATCAGGTGATGCGCGCCGCGCAGTTCGGCCTCGACGAGGTCGTGCTTGGGGCAAAGACGCCGTGGCTCTGCGCGGGGTGTGAGGTCTGCACCACGCGCTGCCCGAACGGCATCGACGTTGCGCGGGTGATGGACTTCCTGGCCGCCGAGGGGAAAGCGCGCGGGATCGCGCCGGCGGTGCCCGAAGTCGCCCTGTTCAACGAGATCTTCCTGCGCAACGCCAAGCTCATGGGGCGGACCTACGAGTTGGGCCTTACGGTCGAGTTCAACACGCGCACCGGACAGCCGTTGAAGGACTGGCGTCTCGGCCTGGACATGGTTCGCAAGCGCAAGCTCAAACTCATGCCTGAGTTGGCCCGGCGGCCGCGCCACGTCGAGCCGGTGGAGAGCAAGCACAACCGGATCGCCTATTACCCCGGCTGCTCGCTCCACTCCATCGCTTCGGAATACGATCATTCGGTTCACGCCGTGGCGGACGCCGTCGGGCTCGAGTTGGTCGAACCGGAGGGCTGGCTATGCTGCGGCGCGTCGCCCGCACATCGGACCGATGCGCGCCTCGCCGCGTCGATGCCGCTCACCAATCTGGCGCTTATCGCTGAGATGGGCATGGATGAGGTAACGATGCCTTGCGCTGCCTGCTTCGGCCGGCACAAGGCCGCCCAGCACGCGGTGGCGCGAAACCCCGAGCTCAAAGCCGAGCTCGCGGCCGAGATCGGCTTTGCCGCGGAGCCGCCCGTCGCGGTGCGGACCCTGCTCGATACCATGGTCGACCGGATCGGCCTGGACGCGATCGCGCAGAAGGTGAGCCGCCCGTTCACCGGCCTTAAGGTCGCTTGCTATTACGGATGTCTGCTGACGAGGCCTGTCGCGGTCACCGGGGCGAAGGACCACGAATGCCCCATGAATATGGATCGGCTGATCACCGCGCTCGGCGCAACGGTGGTCGACTGGAGCGCTAAGACGTCCTGCTGCGGCGGCAGCCTATCGCTGACGCAAACGGACATCGCCCTCGACCTGACGCGCAAGATCCTGACGAGCGCGCAGGCCGCCGGGGCGGACGTCGTGGCGGTGTCCTGCCCGATGTGCCACGTCAACCTCGATGCCCGGCAGCACCAGTTGGTGCTCGGCCCGCAGCCGGGTGGATCAGGCAAAATCCCCATTCTCTACTTTACCCAGCTCATGGCTCTGGCCTTCGGGCTGGGCGAGAAAGCTGCAGCACTCACAAAGAACATGGTCGACCCGCGACCTCGGCTTATGCCCCATCCCTGAAATCGTGACTCCTGGACGATTCCAAAATCAGCTGGGCTCTAATTCAACGTGGCGAACGATGGAGGTTCGCCGTGGCGGTTCCGATATGGTGGCTTCGTCAAAACGGACCTTACGGTAAATGGTGGAACGGTAAAAAGGTTACGATTTCTCGCGCATCGTTACCCGCGCGAATGGGCGGTCGAAAAGCAGAAGACAGTCGGCCATGTCCAGTACGACTATCCCTTCATGCCGGCCAATGCCACGCTGCGCTGCCAGAGCAATAAAGCAGATCGGTCGTCCTGGGCCCGCGACGACGGCGTAGTCGACACGGCCAAAGATGGAGCGCGGCGCGCCCCTATGACGACTCAGGCGGCCCGCAACTAAAACTGCTCGTAGAAGCCAAGCTTACGCTGCATCGGCGCGTCGTCGACCATGAACAAAAAAGCCATTTTAGAAGAATTGTTGCGGATTTGAATGTTCGCGTGGGTAGGAACGGCCATGGTGTCCGATTCCCCCCACGTCATTTCGACGCCGTCAACAATAGCATCGCCGCCGCCTTCAATGACGTGAAACACCGATGATGCGGAGCGCCGGCGGGGGGCAAAAGTTTCAGCAGGCCGGAGTGCGAGCGCCGAAACGCCTAATGTCGGCAGGCATTCGCCACCGGTTTCAGGGTTCACATAAGCGAGGTGCGCCGTCTGATCTCGACCGCAATTGGTGACAACAGCCAGCAGGGCCTCACGGACCTCGGACCACGGGAAGCGTTTCAGCGGATATTTGCTTGATCTGTGTTCGATCACGCTGTACGGCACCAAGCCTGAGCGCCGGTAGGTGGTTTGGGAACGATCCGGCTTGTTGGACGACATTTGGGGAGCACCCTCGATGCATACGAGGCCTCGATCGAATAAATCAGCGGCAGATCAAGAGCATCGAGCCACACTACCGGCCCCTTGCCTGAGTGACCATGTTCATGCCACCGGCCGGAGGGCGTCAAGATCAGATCGCCCTTATCCATCGGCAGCTTTTCGCCCTCTACCATGGTGAACCCACCCTCGCCCTCCACAACAAAGCGGATTGCGCTCGGCGAGTGCTTGTGGTTCGGTGCCGTCTCGCCGGGCTTGATCAATTGCAGGCCAAGATAAATGGTCGGCGTCGCACGAGCCGTGGCGGGATCGAGCGTGGGGTTGGCCAGAATAAGAACGCGCCGCTCGGCCTTTTCGATGGGCGTAAGGTCGCCCGCCTCCGGCAACAAAGGTCGCACGTCATTGTAACGCCAGATGGTAGGAGCGCATTTTCGCTCCGGCATGCCGTAGGCGAGAAAGCTGCGCAACGCCGGCCATAATGGGACAAGATTGGCCTTTGACAAAGTATCGCGGTAGAGCTTCGGTAGGTCGTCCAATGTCCCGAGCGCAGACGTGGACATATTCAATCCCCTTCGAGGATCTGGTCCGATTATATCATCATGCCGGCGCCGTGTTTGCCAGGGCCTCGAGACCACGTGATGCTCGCCGTTAGTGCGGTGTTCCGTTGGTGAACCTTGTGTGTTGACGAAGCGTTTCGACCATTTGGGTGCCGCCGGCGAAGATTGGCTCGGGAACGGTGCGCCGATCCATCAGTTCGCCGATCGTTACCGGGCGGCCACTGGCGTAAACTAGCTTTGCTCCCGCTTTCCCGAGCAACAGTGAAGGCAGGGCTAGATCCCACAAGTTGACCGAGGGGCCGAAGAAGAATGCTTGTGCCGCTCCCTTCGCCACCAGACAGAGCTGGTAGATTGGTGCGCCGAGACAATAGATCCGGCCGGGGAATTCGACTTTGAACGTCCGGTGGTGATCGGTTGGGCCCAACACGATGGTGTTGGCCTTGGCCATCGTCTCGTAGTGTGGGCGCAATGGCTCGTCGTTGCAGAAGGCGGGCGTCTCTTCCGCGGCCCAGAACAACTCGCGTGTCAGAGGGTTGAATGCCGCACCGGCGAGCGGACGGCCGCCACGCAGCAGACAAACCGCCGGAGTCCACAACGGCAGGCGCGCCGCGAAGGCACGACTACCATCGAGCGCGTCTACTATCCAGGAATGGGTCTCACCGGCCGCAGGAGCGCGGGACTCCGCAGTCTCCTCGCCGATATAGCCGTACCCGGGAGCGAGCCCCGTCAGTGCCAGCTTGAGATAGTTCTCGACCGCTGCGTCGGCCTCGGTGACGATGGTCAGATCGGCCTTTACCGAGGCCGAGACTCGTCCGTAATAGATCAACGCCAGTTCGCCCGCGGCTAAGACGATCTGTTTGATCGA
>Ga0187856_1002016_pt1 | contig 15367 bp, 22 predicted proteins | sample June2016WEW_8_40_FD_132443 | JGI IMG/M metagenome (GOLD analysis project Ga0187856, IMG submission 132443) | Peatland microbial communities from SPRUCE experiment site at the Marcell Experimental Forest, Minnesota, USA - June2016WEW_8_40 | ecosystem: Environmental > Terrestrial > Soil > Wetlands...
GCCCCTGCTGCGGACGTCGCGCCGAACCGAGGCAAACCTCTACCGCGTTATCCCATCAACGTTAGTTTTTGATTAGAGTGTAGAGACGCGGCTTGTCCCGCCTCAGACGCGGCAAGCCGCGTCCCTACGGAACATTGCTGGGTACTGATTCCACTCAAGTTGTTGAATCTGCAATGGTTACAATGGTCACAATGGTTTGCTTGTGCATGACACTATCACACGTTCTATCACACGTCACTTCTTCTTCGGCGTGTACGGCTCAAAAAAGTCAGGCTGTGTGGCTCGGTTGTCAATGATGACTTTCTTCTTCTTAGTGCGAGCAGCTGGTGGCGGCTTCTCTGCTACAAGCTTCGTTAGCGGGGCACTGGGGTCGAACAAATGAGGTGTTCCCATCTCTCCGGACGCTGCTGGATACTCTCTGATAACGTATCGCTTGCCTTTTGCGGGTCCCTTGTTCTTGAACGTATAGACGATCTCTGTGAAGTGTTTGCTAGAGCCTTTCATGCCGACAGGATAGCACAGAAAAATGTTGCAAGCTGCTGGCCGTTGTGATAGAGTAACTTCACTGGCTTGCTTCTGAAAAGTCTTTTCTTGTCCCGAAGCGCCCTTAACTGGGCTACTAGCGCCGGACATAGGCAGTTCTCCTTCTGCGTAAACCCAAAGAGATCAGTTTTTGGGGATACGTCTTGCCCAGATCAGCAAACGCTTCAGCAGTAAACTCCGCAGAGCAGTTCTACACAGTGAGCGAAGTCGCGACTCTATACAAGATCGACCGCCACTGCATAATCCGCATTTTCTCGAATGAAGCTGGGGTCTTTGACTTCGGCAACCCAATCACAACGCGCCGCAAGAGAAAGTATCGCGAGCTGCGAATCTCTCAAGCTGCGCTGAACAGAGTCATGGCTCGACTGGCTGTGCGCTGACAAAGATGCGGCGGGGCAAAGCAGAGCACTACAGTAACTGGCCGAGGGCCACTTGAGGTTGCAAAATGAATGCGGGAGGAAAGCAAATGACGAGAAACGCTTTGTTGAAAAAACTAGACACAGTGATGGCAGAAGCCGAGCGCTGTGACATGTACGGCTCAATTGAAATAGAAGTGCGAGCCGGTGAAGGTGTACTGCTGCGAAAAATCAGCACAGAACGTTTAGGAATGGAGAAACACTCCGATGAACAATTCAAACGGTAGACTCACCCACCAGCAAATTCGGCAAGCATGCGGAGCAAAAGCTAAAGACAAAGAGATGGCATGCCCTGTGCCCGGCTGCGGACATTCTCATCTACAGTTATTCGGTACTGACAGTTTCAGTTGTAAGAACGGCTGTACAGCGGACCGAGTTGCCGCAGCGGTCCGAGAACTATTGAGCAACGGTTCAACTATCCAGCCCGGAGTTGCTAAGCCGAAAAAGCTCAAGCCGTCAGAAGCAGCAGACTGGCAGGGCTTCACGTTGGATGATTATTCCAAGTTGAAGAAGCTGGACAAGCGCATGCTGGAGACCCTGTTCGACGTTCATGAAGCAACCCGACGTGGAAAAACTGTCGTAGCATGGCCGTACTTTGATGAGAATGGAAAGCTGCTCGCGACGAAGTTCAGACTCTCGCACGACTCCCACGATACTTACTTCGAGCCAGCAGACCCGCACACCCCGTACGGCTTGAACAATCCGCTAATGAAAGATATGGTGAGCGGCAGCTATGACTTGCTCATCACCGAAGGCGAATCAGATTGTCACACGCTCGCTTGCTGGGGCTTCCCAGTAATCGGAATATCAGGCAGTCAAGGATGGTTGCCAGAATATGCTGAGCTTTCTGTTATAGAGAATGCGAAGCGCGTCTTGATCTGTGAAGATGCCGATGAAGACGGCCAAAAGTTTGCTGCGAGAGTTCTCAAAGACCTCCCGCAAGCTCTCATTCTCCACTTTGAAGGCTTCAAGGATCCGAGTGAGCTGCACCTGAAGCATGGCGATATTACCGGCCTAGAATTGCTGCCAAGCCCCTTCGTTCAATCAATTGACATCGCAATCCAGAGAGCGACGTTAGAAAAGGCGATGCGGCGTCCGAAACAGGCGAAAGAAAAGCCTGCACAGATGCGTGAAGAAGCGTTCCACGGAGTAGCTGGAAAGATTGTCGAACTACTTCATCCGCATCTTGAGGCTTGCCGCGAAGCGATCTTAGTGAACGTCCTCAGCTCTGCAGGAGTGCTGTTTCAGCACTCGGCTTATTCCCTTGTAGCGGCCGATGTTCACTATCCGGCCGAATACTATCTAACGGTCGGCGACACGGCCGTGTCCCGTAAAGGAACAACAACGAATGCTGTGCTGGAAATCATAGAGCGTGCGCAAAGCGGGTTCAAAAACCGCATGTTGAACGGCCTTTCTACCGGCCAAGGATTGATAGCAGCGCTCATCAAAAACAAGCCTGAAGGTAAAGAGCAGACAGAGGAAACAATCGCAGACCCTATAGCCGCTTCTGTGCTGATAGAGATTTCAGAATTCTCCGAATTGCTCGCCGTCATGAAGCGTGATGAGAACACACTCACGGCCGTATTGCGAAATGCTTGGGACGGCCGACCGTTATCAGTGCTCACACGCAATCAACCATTGCGAGTGAAGAACGTCAGCTTAGCCACAATCGCTCACATCACGCTCACCGAGCTACTGAAAAAGCTCACCTCAACAGACATCGCCAACGGGTTTGCCAACCGGTACATCTTCATCTGGATGGAGCGTATTAAGTTTCTGTCGAAGAGCAGTCTAAAGCATCTTGATAGCAATGCAATCGTTCGGGAACTGAACACGGCTCTTCAGTCTGCTCAGAACGCCGGAGAAATCAGCCGTGATGCAGAAACTGAAGAATTGTGGGCCGAAGAATACAAACGGCTGAGCACTCGCGGTGATTCAATAATTGATGCTCTGCTGAGCCGTGCCGAAGCACATGTGATGCGCTTGAGCCTTCTCTACGCTTTGCTGGACGGCGCAAAAGAGATTCGCAAAGAGCACTTGAAAGCAGCACTGGCCGTCTGGGACTACAGCGAAGCCAGCGTGAAATATGTGTTCGGAAATGCAGTCGATTCTGATGCTCAAAAGGTACTTCGGAAACTGGAGCAGAGTGGAGCACTCACAAGCGGTGAGATTCGCGCTCAAGTTTTTAGCTTCAACAAAAGCACAAAGGAAGTAGCGGAGATAATGGAAGCTTTGGAACAGCAACACCGAGTCCGCAAATGCCCGAAAGAATTCAAGACGATAACGAAGTCAGCTTGGGAGCTGGTTGAATGAAACCGGCTTGAAACTGAGTAACTGAGTAACTGAGTAACTGAGTACAGGTACGGGAAGACAAAAGGACGTGTTTAAGGATGTGCTCAAAACTGAGTAAACTGAGTATTTATTCTTAACGTCTTTTATATATACAAGAAAGATAGAACCTTACCTGTGAATGCTGTTTTTGTGTGCTTACTCAGTTACTCAGTTTACTCAGTTTGGTGTCACACTTTGAGGCTAATATGAATGGCAATGCTAACCAAACGAATCTGTTGGGACGGCGACTGGGACGACAGGCTGCAAGAGCGAATCCGTCTCCAGCGAGAAGTCGAAAGACCATCGGCGCCCTGGACACCACCGACCCAAGAGCAGCTCGACGCCCAAGAGCAGCTCGACGCCCAGTTCAAGACCAAGCCGCGCAAGACCCGACGCAGCCGCAGCATGTGGGCAACGAACTCCCGTGTGCCGCAAGCCTAGTTCACAAACTGAACATGCCGCGAATACCACGCACCGGACTGATGTGGATCCCTGATTTCATCCCTGCAGATTACGATTGGGAGGCGCTGTAAACATGTTCAGGTTGCTCATAGGAGCCTGCTGGGTGCGTCGGTAGAGCAAAGCTGCAGCACAGAGACACCGCAAAGAACCACCCGACGCCGGCCTGTTCGCAAAGTGAACAAACACCCAGCCAACCCGTCACACATTGCTGCCAATGCAGATGGACTTGGCGTCCCGAGCAAAGCACACACATCGCATTAGTTACCGATCTTCTCGCTCACTGCCAAGTCCGCGAAAAGCTGCTCAGGTTCTCGGCTCATAACTGGGAACCTAGAGCAGAACCCTAAAAGGCGGTAGAGAATGCTGAGCAAAGCAAGAACACACACCCACACACAGAGGAGTAACAAGATCATGAGACTATTCCGTACTACCACCACAGCATTCGAGCCACTCGCAGAAGATGTGCGAGCGATTGCATCCATCGCCGCCACCTTACTCGGTGCTCAGCAGCGACAGACTGAACAGGTAGCACTTAAGAATGCTAATGCATTGCTGCTCGCTGCCCGTGACCTGCTCATCGAGCAACATGCTGAGCAGTTAGAGACACGGGCTGTCGTTGAACACAAGAGAAAGGAACGCAGCCGTCGAGTGCTGTAACTGAGCCCTTGTAACCGACTGATAACAACTTGGTTGCCTGCGCAAAAGACCCCGTATGCACCCGGCGAATGAAAAAACAGGAGCGCAACTTAGGGCCCACCAGAAATCCACACGGAATCTTGATCATGACACATATATGAAAGTTCTGACATAGATTTAACCAGTTGACACAGATATGATCACGACATCGGAATGAGATCGTACTTACTAAGCAGTTATTCAGCAATACTTTAGGTCGTTTTCCTTATGCGAAAGAAGACAGCAGACGAGTTGCTAAAAGCCGGTAACAAGGCTCTTGCTAAGAAGCGCCGCTCTCAAGAGCAGCTTTCCGGAGCAGGACTGCCAGAGCGTCCGCAGGGACTATCGCCGTCTACTCGCCGCTCGTGGAATAACATCGTTGAGGAGCACCGCAATGTGCTGCGCAAGAATGATGCTGAGTTACTGCTTCAACTTGTAAACGCAAAAGCAGAGCAGTATCGCGGTGCAGGAGAACGGCGTGAATCTGCAACTGAAACAGTGAAGCAAATCGAAGCACAGTTAGCGAGTAGAAAGCCTGTTCAGATTCCGAAGCCGAAAGTGAGCGAACCTCAGCAGCAAGAAACCGAGCAGATTTCACTTGCTGATTTCTTAGCCTCTACTCAACGGTGCCGCGATACATTCCCAGAGCGTCTTGTGCCTGCTCAGACATTGATGCTGGACACAGACGGAGATTTCACTTGGGATCCAGCTGACCCGACTACACAAGCTCGTGACTATGCGCAGAGCTGTGTCCAAGGGCTGATACCGTCTTGCGATCTTGCTATTCGTGCATGTGCCCGTTTCCTAGATGACTTAGAGCACGGCAGTGAGCGCGGTGTCTACTACGACCCCATTGCTGCTCGGCAAGTTGTCGAGTTCTTTACCGAGTTCCTAAAACGTCCGCCATTTCGCTGGCAGCTCTTGATGTTGACCAATATTTTTGGGTTCAGATTGCCGAGTGGACTGCGGCGGTTCAAGGAATCGTGGTGCTGGATCAGTCGGCAAAATGGCAAGACGGCCCTCAACGCAGGGATTGGTGACTTCATTCTGATCTGTGATGGTGAGCCCGTTTCAGAAATCTACGCAGCAGCTAACACGGGTGATCAGAGCAAAATAACATTCCGAGATGCAAAGCGCCTCATCAAGAATCATCCAGAGCTGAAAGAACACGTCAAAGTGTATCGCAGTGCCTTGACCGTTGAAGATACTGATGCTTGTTTCTTAGCACTGGCGAGTGAAACAAGTTCACTTGACGGACTGCGACCGGCTTGCTTGCTCGCGGACGAGATTCATGAATGGGATGCAGCAGTCGGCGGCCGCGAGTTGTGGTCTAAGTTGACATCTGGAATGGTGAGTCGCAGGCATCCGCTCACACTGGCAATCTCAACAGCAGGCGGAAAGCAAATGGGTTTTGCTTTTGAGAAGTTTGAGATGATCAAAAAGATTCTACAGAAGGTCATTGTTGCTGATGACATCTGGTGCTGTGCTTGGGAACTGGATCCGACAGACGACTATCACGATGAAAAGTTGTGGATAAAGGCTAACCCGTCACTCGCGGACGAACACGGCTTGAAAATGGATTCACTCCGCCGCCAGTTCCGTGAGACACAAGCCGACCCGAGTTCACTGTCTTCATTCTTGCGCTATCAGTGCGGGCGCTGGCAAGAGTTCCGACGTTCCTCTGCTACGTTTCCGTTCACAAAGATTGATGCGTGCCGCGGATTTCCTGAGTTCAAGAATGCCGATGCGAAGCAGCTCTACAGTTATTTTCTAAAGTGCAATGGTGACAAGCCGAGTTATGGCGGCTTTGACTGGGGTGAGGTTAGTGACTTGGCTTGTTTCACTCTCTTGTATCCGCGCGTGACACTTGAGAATGGGGACATACTTGAGAAGAAAGTCATGATCAGTGAGTTTTGGACGCCGAGTTCGCTTGTCGCTCAGCATGAAAAAGAATGGGGAGTGCCTTTGTCACAGTGGATCCGCGATGGTTGGATTAAAACGTGCGACGGCGATATAAACTCCCCAGTACAACTCAAGAAAGACTTGCTTGAAATATTGAACGCAAAGCAAGAGCCTTCAGGCTTTCCAGTGTTCTCTATTCGCTCTATCGGTTATGACCCGTGGCACTCCCGTGGCTTCATGACGGCATTCTCTGAGGAAACCGCGGTGCAGTGCGTTGAAGTCTCACAGAAACCGAGCACACTAACACCTGTTGCTGTTGCCTTCAAGGCTGCTCTGCTTGCTGGCAATGTCTGGCATCTCGGTAATCCAGTCGTCCGCTGGATGTTGAGCAATGTGATTCTCGAACGTGAGGGCAAGTATGACGCCGTCGTTCCAATCAAGCCGAACAAGCACGCCAAGATCGATGCGGTGCAAGCCGCACTGACTGCTTGGTGTCTGATGGAAATAGGTGCACCGACTGAGAGAGCACCACGCATTCACTTTTTGATGAACGATAACTCTGTCTTGCGAGCCGATGATACAGGACATTTGAAAGAGATGTATGGTCCGCTTGGTGAAAGCAATAAAGGTCCTGTAGAAAACGATGTATAGGAGACAAATAACATGGCGTTTTTAGACAACGTAAGAAACAACATCGCGGATTTAATCCGCCCCAACTCAAAGGCTGAGAGAGCGCTCGTGCAGCCTGTGCCAGTCATCAGCTATCAACCTGTGAATGACCCTGGATCAACACAGCCGATGCGGACGAATCAATGGTACCGTCTTATCGGCAGTGCATCTCAAGGTGTCGGCTTCATGTTTAACTGCCGATGCGGATGCGGCAATCGCTATCTCTTCGGCGCTTATGACCTACGTCGTGAGTTAGAGATACCACGCCCGTGCTCCGCTCGCTGCACAAGCATTGTGGAACAGAAAGATACGGACGGTACAGTTATCAGTTATCGCCGAGTGGTCAACACCGAAAAGGACAAAGACGGCAACAGTGTTCCGGTTGGTGCATATCACAGCCTGCTTGACCTTCTGCCGAATCACGGTGACGGCATGAATGAGCGGGAACGAAATCTTGTCTACGCAACTCAGCCGACTTGGCGGCTCATTCAAGAAAAAGCTGCTCCACCTTTCACAACAACAGGTGACTGGGGCGGTTCTGTCACCAACAGAGATGATGAACTCTGGGACGGCAAGCCTCCAGCTGGCTCTGATGGGAGGTGGATATGAGGAACGGTATTTGCGAGTGTGGATGCGGACAGTTAACTACGATTGCAACTAAGACGTATTCTCGTCTTGGTCAGGTCAAGGGTCAACCTTTGCGGTTCGTTCATAATCACCACAGACCTACACTCAAACACGGCTGCGGCTGTCGCACGGGTGCAACTGCTGAGTATGTTGCTTTCAAAGCAGCAAGGCAGCGATGTAACAATCCTAATATTAGACATTGGAAATACTATGGAGGGCGCGGTATCAAGTTCCTATTCACATCGTTCGACGCGTTCTTTGCTGAGTTAGGACCGAAGCCAACTCCGCAGCACAGTGTTGATCGCATTGACAATGACGGCAACTATGAGCCAGGGAATGTGAAGTGGTCAACGAATAGTGAACAGCAAATGAATAAACGTAGAAAGCAGATGCTATGTACCGCATGAAGCAATGCGCTGCACCTAGCTGTACGGCAATCGCAGAGCAAGCAAAGCCGTATTGTGAATCGCATAGAGACTATGTGGCGGTGCACGCAAAAGCGATGAGAGATAGTTGCTCATGGTCGCGGTATTACGGTTTGGCAGTGTGGAAAAAACTCCGTCGCCAAGTTCTCTCGCGTGATCCGGTTTGTGTCTTGTGCAATAGAGCACCTGCGACAGAGTGCGACCACATCACTGCTCACAAGGGAAACTGGTTTCTATTTTGTGGTGGATTGAACATGGAAAATCTTCAAGGTCTATGCTCACCATGCCACAGCCGTAAGACCGCGACAGAAGACAGTGCTTGGATAAAAAAGAAGGAGTAACAGACATGTCGTTTTTAAAGTCACTCACACAAATCAACCCGACAGCGAAGGGCTTAGCGTTCGTGAAGACTGAGACCTTTCTCAGAACATTGCAGCTCGTTGCGAAGAAGATGCTTTCTGAAGGACAGTCATGGTCCGAGGTTGACGTTCAACTCCGCGACATAACTGTTCGGGAGCTGCTGCCTAAGCGCAACTACAATCCAGATGAGGTCGCAGACTTCTACCGTCGCAACTTTCAGTTAGTTGATGGAGCTTGGCTGCCAGCAGTTCAGCTAATGAAAGAGGCGTGGCTGAAGATGGAGAACGATCCGATGGCCTTCTTGAAAGAACAGGGAATGCTGCCAAGTGCACCCGCAGCCATATGACGCCCGATGAAGCCATCCGCCGGACGCACTCTCTGCTCAAAGCACTCGGGCTCACAGGACCGCAGGGCGAACCTCTGTGGCAGGTGCGTGTTGTTGACTGGGACGTGCTGCAAGAAGTAGCAAAAGACCCGAAGAAAGACATCCGCGGACTTACGCGATTCGGAGCACGAGAAATCCTCTACGACTGGAACTGGATTGAAGATATGGATGCAGAATCGCTGATCGAACACGAAGTTGCGCACGCCTTGAGCGGAGAATCAGAGTGTGAGAACAATCCGAAGTTTGACGAAGCATTGAAAAAAATCGCCGAGTTCTACTCGGCGGCTGAGCCCACAGGACCCGTCACACTTCCATGTTAAAGCAGCGGTAAGTAAGTTGCCGCGGTAAGTAGACTTTGAATTTCTGGAGAACCCATCATGCAAATCCGCCACATCAATTCCCCTAAAGCAGGTTTGATAGAACACATTGAGAACGTTGTCGGTCGCACACTCGTTGCGGCAGGGCTCGCAGAGTATGTTCCGTACAGGAACTATCAGGAGAGACTCGCTGCGGAAGGCGCATCGCAGACAGTGGGCTCAGTTCAGAATGTGAATGTAGTTGGAATAGAATGGGGTTTCATAGATGCAGAGCGCTCGCTATTTAGAATTCCTGTTGTGGTTAAGCGCTTCGGCGCGGAGACCACATGGTTTTCCAGCCCGCCCTCGGATTGCCCGGCTTCAATTCTCAAGCAGTTTCTCGATGGCCAGTCTAGAGAATTAACTCCTGAAGAGATTGAACAGCGGCGTGTCTCTGAGAGCAAGGAGAGAGACGCACGGCAAGAGGTGGAGCAATCGGAGAAGCTCGGCATGGCGCGACTGACACAATATTTTCGGACTTAGGTTAACCCGATACACTTAACGGACAATATAGAGGGGCACTTTCATGAATAAGATCGAGACACGCATTCTAAAATCAGAAGTTAGAGCTAGTCAGGGCGATGAGATGGCTTTGATGGGGCGCGCGGTTGCTTATGGCTCGTTGTCTGCTCCGATTCAAAACTTCCGCGAACGCGTTCAGCGCGGTGCCTTCGAAAAATCATTGGCGAACAAGTCTCAGAATGTGATCGCCGATTTCAACCATCAAGATAATGCGATCCCGCTCGGCACCACAAAAGCAGGCACGCTGATTCTGAAAGACGGACCTGATGGCTTGGATTTTCGCTGCGTTTTGGATCCGAACAATTCTGAGCATCGCAACCTCTATTCAAGCGTGAAAAGAGGCGACCTATCCGAAATGTCGTGGGCATTCAACATCGACGGACCTGATGGCGAAGACTGGGACACGGATACAGACGATAACGGCAACCGATTCAATCGCCGGACAGTCAAGCGCGCAATCCTTCACGGGATTAGCGTTGTGTGCCACCCTGCTTACCCAGGAGTAACGTCAGTTGCAGCACGTTCGCTAACTCTTGAAAATCTTCAGCAAAATCCTAAATTGTCGCGCAGCGACATAGAGCGCTTTTGCGATCAGGGTGTTGCTATTGCACGTGGAATGGGGTCGGATCGTCCAGCGGCTATGTTCACAGCGTCCTTGCGGACGGGCATTCCACTAACGCAACTGATTGACTGCGAGCTCAGAATGAAGGTTGAAGCGACTGGAAAGATCATATGCACGAGCGGACCTTGGGAGGAATAAATCATGTCGATCCGATATTCGCCGATGGAAGTCGAAAATGCGTCAGAGGACGGTGGACAGGTTAGCGACCCACAGCAGACACTGCGAGAGCGCTTGCAAGCATTGTCGCCAGAGAGCTTCAAAGTTTTAACGCATGTGAGCATTCGCGAAGTTCTAGCAAAGCTTGACGCCGATCAATATGCAGAAATCGTGTGGAGCAAGTCAGGGCTCCATTTCCGCGCGCTGTTAGATGCTGCTGGGATCACCGATGCCGATGTACCAGGGCTGAGGATAACTCCGCCGAGATTAAGAAACTAAAGGAGGAAACAAAATGCGAGCACATACGAAAAAACTCATTCAACGGTGGGAAAAACAAATCCCAGAATTGCGGAGCAGTCCAGATAAAAAAGACCGCGATCTTGCAGATGCCATGGAACACGATATCGCAGAACTCAAAAAGGAAAACTAATGCCACTCAAGCATCTAAATCAGGCACCGATGGCGCTGAGCAAGAATGACACTGCTCCGAACCCTCGCGGTGAGCATAGCACGCCTGAGATGAGACTAACGGCGTTAGAGAAGGCAGTACTTCATTACCGTGCTTACCGCGCTGGACTTAGAGCAGCACAGGGGAAAAAGTGAAGCCCGTCGTAGCGCTCACGCAGCTTAGGTTGGCTGAAGTCGAGAAAGTTGCCGCTCAAGCAATGGCACTTGCTCAGCAGAAGCAAGAGCGCGGACCGCAGGGGCAGCGCGGTGAGTCAATTGTTGGTCCGCAGGGTCCGTCTGGAAAAGATGGGAAAGACTCAACTGTTGCCGGACCGCCAGGGCGAGATGCAGAAAATGGACGCAATGGCCGTGATGGGAAAGACTCAACTGTTGCTGGACCGCCAGGGCGTGATGGTAAAAACGGGCGTGACGGGAAAGATGCAGACACTCAGCAACTGAACTCGGCTGTTGAGACAGTTAAAAACGTCCGAGAGGAAATCATGGGAGCAATCAAGAGCAGTAACCAACAGCGCATTGAAGCAACTGTGCAATGCCAGAACGACATCAAAGACCAGAACCGAGTTATCGCGGACATCCGTGCTGAGCTGTCAGAAATGCGACTGTACGTTAAAACGATCATCGACGCTGCGCAGAAGAGCAAAGACTATCTGGACTTCCTACGGGAACGGACCGCGAAAATCCTCGCCAAATCAGCAGCAGAGCAGAGGGCAAAGTGAAAAAACTGAGTAAGGAAGAAATCGAAGTTCAAAAGGCTGTAGAGGCGGACGAGCAAGACGCAGTTGTGATTGCGCGCCTGCACGCAGAAGCATTTCAGAAGCACGTCGCAGAGCAGCGCAAATGCCTTCAGCTCAACGTGCCGAAGCCGAACGGCTTTGACCACGTGTTTCAAGGGAAGAAGTACGATCCGCTGCCGGAATCGAAATAGTCGAAAGGAGAAAAACAATGGCATACGATCCGAATCAAGGTTACAAATACGTACCAGATCCGCCGGCACCGAAGCCAGCATTCCAGCCTGTGCAGAAGCCCGCACCGCCGGTACCGAATAAGAAGTAACTGAGTTTAACAGTTCCCCCATTGCTGGGTACGGAGGGGGAAAAAGGGGGATGACTGACGGAGTAATCCGCAGTGTCCGACCTTCATAACTCCGCAGCCTGAATCTGTGCAGACAATCACAGACACTAGGGGTAGAGTTCTCCGCTCGAAGCCTCTCTCACAGGGCTGATGTCTGTAAGGCAGCGTCAGCCCTGCATAACTCTTCTGGTGGGGAACACATAGATGCTGATCGATAACTTTTCGAGATTGCCGGACTGCTCGGGCGGATTCCGTGACGCACCACAGTGCTCGACACAGCTCCCTGTTTCTGCGCGCTTCTGCGCTGATGGTGCGATTGAATCGCCTGGGCTGGCGTTCTCTGATTACCGCTTCATGCAGACACATTGTCGCAGCAAGAACGATCCGCACTTCCGTACGGGAACGCCTGCATATGTTCTGGATCCTGAGCGGCTGCGTGAAGTTATTGTGCAATATTTAGAGCGGCGGGTTTTTTCTCTGAAGCAGATCGCTGCTCTAAGCCGTGGGACTTATCAACAGCGGCTTGCCCGAGTGCAGATTCAGCTTGCTGCTCGACGAGAGTGGCTGATCGAACGCCTCCAAGCCGCCGTCGCCAGATTCATGGAGGCAAAATCCCGAGGCGATAGTGTTGCCATGCGAAAAATCGATCAAATCGTATGCAACTGGGATAGCCAGTTGCGCATTCAGGAACGATTGCCGGCGATCGTTGCCAGCACGTTGTGGCTTTCTTATCGCCTGGGCTGGCGCAGCTCAGAAGTGGCGCATGCCATTCAAATCTCTCCAGTTCACGTTCGACAGATTTTACATAGGTGCAGGCTGATCGCCGAGCGCCTCGGTTTTGCGCCGCCAGAGGCGAGACATTCCCACAAGAAGAAAGTCCGTAAAAAATATTGGAGAAAAAAATGAACGAAAATCTGTCAACACATTTGCAGCAAGAGGACAACGTCGCCCTGTTTGTTGAGGGACTTCCGCTTCCTAACATGTCGGAAGCCGACGCCGCGGATTTCCTGTGGCAAAATATCCCTGGGGGTTTAAACGTAGATCCAGATTTTCTCTCGGTCCGCGGCTTGAGTTGTGTCGTCTGTCTCTCGCGGGATTGCGCTGCGGACTTTTTTGCTCGTATCTGTTCTCAGGGTGGCTCGGTGCTCAGAATCAAAGCTCATGTGAGCACTAGCCGATCTAGAGCAAAGCAGGCGGCTAGGCGGTAGGGGGAAAAGGGACAAGCTGATCGTTCTGTAGCGTGCACCAAGGGCTGTCACACTTCCATGACATGATGGAGAACAATAGACGGGCGGTAGGGCAGGGCAAAAGCAGTGAGTCAGAGCATCAAGAGCAGTGCGGCAATCGCCTACCGTGTCAGGTAGGCAGCAAAAGGAACGGCTCCCGATCTTGAGAGCCGTTGTGAGCAGTTCTGAGATGTTTTTATTTGCCGTGTCGATCTTCCAGCGTAGCAAGCACAAAGCGATCAATGCTTGCCATCAGCCTGTGAGTCTGAGCTGCTATTCTGATCCGAGCAAGGCGTAGGTTAGCGTCTCTGTGGTGAAAGTCTTTCAGCGTGTCGATCTTTGAAGCTGGCTTACGCAGTTTCTGAAGCGCTTTCGCTACGAGGAACTGTTGCTGTGTGGCGTCTACTGATTTATTCTTATTTGTAGCCATTGTGTGCCCGATCCTTTGAGTCGGGTGTGCTGCGGTTAGGCTCTGCGTCCGGTGACAGCCGAACGTGGAGCCGTTATTTGCTCTTCGCTGCATACTGCTTTATTGCTGCTCGCTGCACATTGCTCAGCTTTACTCCATACATCACGCGAAGTGTTTTTCTGATGTACTGAAGGCTTGTTTTTTGCCCGATGCAGTCTAGCACTTCTTCTAATACGCTAGACGACACGCCGATACTTTTTGCAAATGCGATTGATTCTGGTGTTCTCACTTTTTTCTCCTTTTCCGTGGTCTACTTGCCTTCTGCTGCACTCAGCATTGTCACCATCCGATCTTGCAGTCTGCGCTTGCGGCTTGTGATGAACTCGGAATAGTGACGGGCAACGGTCACAAGATCGTCGCCGATCATGAGCGCGACATCTTCAGTCGGGACATCAGCGTTGAGCATTGCAGCCACAAAGCTGTGCCGCAAGCAGTGACTCGTGAACTTTTGCGAGTTGCCGTCTTCGTCTCTGATGTCAGCAACGATGCCGAGCTTTGTGAGCAGGGTCCCGAAGCGAGCTGCATAGTTGTCCATCTGCCGTTCATCGAACTCGTGAAGCGATTCCTGGCTGAACAAATAGCGCTCCTCTGGAAGAGCACCGGAGAAGATTGCATCTTTGACTGCTTCAGTGATGACGCAGAACACAGCCGCTCCGGTCTTGGCTCTGTTGACTTCCACGCGGTAGAATCCGGCACCGTTCTGCTCGAACCGCTCAAACTTCTTGCGCTCGATACAAGCTGCATCGCGGACTGCCAAGCCGGTGTACCGCATCAGCATCACAATCGAATAGAGCATCTTGCGCTGCTGATCCGTCGTCGCGCCGTTCACTTTCGGAATTGCTTTCAGCAGGACATCGAATTGCTTCTCATCGAGTGCCCGAACTCTCTGCACGCTGTCATTTTTCCGCACTTTGCATTGAGCTGTAAACGGGTTCCGTGAGATGAGCTGCGAGTCAAAGCAGAACGACAAGAAGGTGCCAACGGCGGCTGCTTTCTTGTGCTTTGTGTTCTGATGCCCGGTCAAGCTGGCTTTGTAAGCAGTGCAGTCCGGTGTCGTCACATCAGCCGTGTTGACTTTGCCGCGGCCAGCACAGAACTCGACGAACTGCATCAGGTTGAACTTGATGAGGCGGACGCGCTTCTCGGTGATGTTGTCCTGCTTCTTCAAGTCAACGAACATCTGAACGGCAGAGCTGAGCGACCGCTGATCCTCAGAAACGGGCATCGGAGCGCCGACAGCAGCAGCTTCAAGTTCTGCTAACTTCTGAGCTGCTTGCTTCTCAGCGATGACGTAGTCGGCTGTGTGGCAGTTCTTGCGCTGTTGCTTGCCGCCCTGACTCCATGCGATCATCTTCGGGCAAGAGCAGCGATTGTTCGTGGCTTCTTTGCGGCCGCAGCTCTTGCGGTGACGGGCGTATACTGCTGGAGCGGTGAAATCTGATCTCAGTCTCGTTGTCATGGCTGCCTCCTGTCTATCACTTTGTTTATCACTCGTTCAGAATAGCATGGAGGCTAAAGTGTTGCAAGATAAACCTAGTAACCGCTTGTCCGTGTGCTAGAATAGTTTCTCTACGGGAAACGCTCTCGCTACTTCTTCCCGAAAAATTTCCCGAATCCCAACCGTACCTGCACCGTATTCACGCCCGGATTCGGCACAGTCAGCCCGGCATTTGAAATGTGCA
>Ga0187856_1002017_pt1 | contig 15361 bp, 11 predicted proteins | sample June2016WEW_8_40_FD_132443 | JGI IMG/M metagenome (GOLD analysis project Ga0187856, IMG submission 132443) | Peatland microbial communities from SPRUCE experiment site at the Marcell Experimental Forest, Minnesota, USA - June2016WEW_8_40 | ecosystem: Environmental > Terrestrial > Soil > Wetlands...
CCGCGGCGCGCGCGGGCGCGGCGCCGAGCCGATACAGCGCCGCGGTACTTCCCCGCCGCGGTGAGTTATCATCTTGTCTCATCGTTTCCACTTACGGCGATTTACGGCGATGAAGCGCCGATGAAGCGCCGATGAAGCGCCGATGCTGATGATCCTGCCATGATGATCCTGCGTTCTGCAGCGCCTTCTCCGTTCGGCCGCAAGGCACAGATCGCGCTGTCCGTGCTCGGCTTCGACGATGTGAGGATCGAGGCGGCCGACACGGTAGATCCGCACGACACCGTCCGTGAGCAGAATCCGCTCGGCAAGATTCCCGTGCTGATCGCCGAGGACGGCACCGCCTATTACGATTCGCGGGTGATCCTCGAATATCTCGATCACCGCGCCGGCGGCGGCAAGATCATTCCGCGCGATGCCGCTCAGCGCTTCGCCGCGCTGCGGTTGCAGGCGCTATGCGACGGCATCCTCGATGCCTCGATCCTGACCGTCTACGAGGGCCGCTGGCGCGCGCCCGCCAACCACGAACCGAAGTGGCTCGATCATCAGGCCGGCAAGGTTAGGCGCGCGCTCGCCGTGCTGGAAGCCGCGCCGCCGGCGCTCGGCGCCATCCCCGGCGTTCCCGATGTTGGGCAGATCGCGCTCGCCTGTGCGCTCGGTTATCGCGATCTCCGCTTTGGCGGCGATTGGCGCGGCGACCACCCGCGTCTCGTCGTCTGGCTCGATACTTTCGCCGCGCGCGTGCCGGCATTCGCCGCGACCGCGGTGCAGATTTAGGCGTATGACGCGCAGCCCCGGGGACCGCGTCCCCGGGGCGTTTTGCAGCGCTTGCCTTTATGCGGTTGATCGAAGATCAGAACCGGTAGTTGATGCCGCCACGCAAGATATTATCGCTGAACGACACATGGTCGACCGCAGTCGTGCCGCAGCCGAGGCCGCAATTGAAATTACCAAGGTCGACGTAGAGATATTCCGCCTTGGCGGTCCAGTTGCCGGCGATGGCGAACTCAATACCGGCACCCACCGTCCAGCCGGCATTGGTCGTGCTGCTGCCGGCAAAACCGGGTGTCGAGGCGCGGATGTCGCCGAACGCGGCGCCGCCGGTAACATAGGGCAGGAATCGGTCTGCCGCATAACCCAAGCGCGCGCGCACGGTCGAAAGCCACGAATCGCTGGTCGTGCAGCCGGCCGCGCAAGCAGTAGTGGTTGTTCCCTTGATGTCGCTCCAATCGATGTCGCCTTCGGCACCGACGACCACGTGGCCGATCTGGTAATTGTAGCCGATCGTGCCGCCGACGAGACCCCCGGTCAGATTGAAGGAACCGGTCGAATCCCAAGTCGAGCTCCCAAAGGCGCCGCCGCCGTTTACACCGAGATAGAATCCGCTCCAGTTGTAAGAGGGTGGCGCGTACATCGGCGCCTTGTAGTAGGGCGCCGGGGCGGGGGGCAGATCGGCCGCCGCTGCCGCTCCCGTTAGCGCCACCAGGGCGACGCCCGCAAGAAACACACGCTTCATTTGTGGACCTCCGTTACGCTGAAGTCCTGGATAGTATTCGCAATCAGTTTTTCGTCTAGTGCAGAAAGGACACAGGCATTTTCTCTTTCCGGACAATATTGTGGCGACAATAGACTTGGCGATGTCACGATTATAGGTAATTATGTTTTAATATCGGCCGAAGGATGGTTAAATGACTTCTAATTTTTGCAGAAGCTGTACATTGCGGAACTTTGGCGCGTTCCGCATTCGCGGGTGCGGATGCCACCGCGCGGCTTGGCCGGCGCGCCGGTCAGAAATGGTAGTTGACCCCAAAGCGCAGCAGATTGGCGGTCAAGCCGTTATTGGTACCCGTCAGCGAATAGCTGTGGTCCGCCAGGTCGAGGTAGAGCCATTCGGCCTTTGCCGACCAGCGCTGGGTGAAGCCGACTTCGATCCCGCCGCCGGCCACCCAGCCGAGGCTGGTGTGGGACTCTGTCAAACCTGCGGTGTCCGCTCGCAGGTCGCCATAGGCCAGGCCGGCGGTTCCAAAGACGAGAACATTGCCCAAGGCGACGCCGCCGCGGCCGCGCAGGGTTCCGAACCATGGACTGGAGAACTCCGTCGGCGCAAACGTGGCGTCGGCGCCGGACAGTTCGATATCCGTTTCGCCACCGAACACGAACTGGCCGCGCTGCCAGTCGTAGCCGGCCTCGACGCCTCCGGCGAGGCCGGACGGCTGGGTCGGGTTATTGCTGACCGAACCCCACTGGTAGCCGGCATTGGCGCCCAGATAGGGACCGGCCCAGCTATAGGCGCCGAGCGGCGCGGGCGCGGTATAATAGTCGGCGGCCGCAGCCATCCCCGTCATCGCCAGCAAAATCGCCACGCCCAGAATTGGTCTCATGCTGACCTCGCAAAGCATCGGTTAGATGCGTAACGGGCAAACCGGCGGAAGAATGCCCGGGCAAGAGGTAAGGTTGTCCTCTTGATCGAAAGAATTTATCGCGATGTTTAAGTTAAACCTTGATGAAACGCTAAGTAATGCCAAGTCGTTATCGTTAAGAAAGTCTATAACTATTCAATTCGGGCGCTAGCAATTCAATTCGGGCGCACCCCCCGCGCATCGCGCAATCCGGTGGCGATCGATGCAGTGGCGGTCGGGGCGAGATCGCCTCCCCTGGTCCGCCGCCGCTCCAAACCTTACGTTCGCCTTGTGTCCCGGTTCTGAAGTTCGCCAGTACTTGCGGCACTTATGCGAGGTTCGAAAGCAGAGCGACACCAGCGAATAATGATTGAGCGTGGGTTTGGATTTGAAGTTCCTATGCGAGTTTGCGGCCACGCCGTGAAGAATTTCAAATCCTCCGGCCAGGATATTCCAAGTCACGAAGCATGAGCGTTCCGAAGAAAGACATCGAGCCCGAGATCGAGATCGTAGAGCAAGACGAGGAGGCGTCTCTTCCTGAAGCGGACGAGACCGCTGCCAAAGATCGCGCCGAGCGGGAGGAGGATTCGCTTGCCGCCGGCCGGGCCGCCATTCTCCGCTACGCCAAGCTCGCGCCATCCCAGCCCGGCGTCTACCGCATGATCGATACGCGGGGAGACGTGCTCTATGTGGGCAAGGCCAAAAACGTCAAGAACCGCATTCGCGCCTATGCGCGTCCAACCGGCCTCGACACCCGCATCGAGCGGATGATCGCGGCGACGCGCGCGCTCGAATTCGTCGTCACCCGCACCGAGACCGAGGCACTGCTGCTCGAGGCCAACCTGATCAAGCGCCTGCGGCCGCGCTTCAACGTGCTCCTGCGCGACGACAAGTCGTTCCCCTACATCCTGATCACGTCGGATCATTGGGCGCCGCAAATCCTCAAGCATCGCGGCGCGCGCACGCGGCCGGGCCATTATTACGGCCCGTTCGCTTCGGTCTGGGCCGTCAACCGCACCATCAACGCGCTGCAGCGCGCCTTCCTCCTGCGCTCCTGCAGCGATCCCTTCTTCGAGAGCCGCACCCGGCCGTGCTTGCTGCATCAGATCAAGCGCTGCTCGGCGCCGTGCACGAACGAGATCGCCTTCAGCGATTACGCGGTGCTGGTGCGCGAAGCCAATGCCTTCCTGTCCGGGCGCAGCAAAGCGGTCAAAGACGAGCTTGCCGGTGAGATGGAAAAGGCCGCGCTCGCGCTCGACTTCGAGCGTGCCGCCGTTTACCGCGACCGCTTGGCTGCGCTCTCGGCCATTCAGGCGCACCAGGGCGTCAACCCGCGCGGCGTGGAGGAGGCCGATGTTTTTGCCCTCTATCAGCAGGGGGGCTTCGCTTGCGTCGAGGTGTTCTTCTTCCGCACCGGGCAGAACTGGGGCAACCGCGGCTATTTCCCCAAGGCCGACCGCTCGATCTCGCCCGGTGAAATTCTCGCCGCGTTTCTCGCCCAGTTCTACGACGACAAGCCGTGCCCACGCCTGATCCTGATCTCTCACGACATCGAGGACCGTGAGCTGCTCGCGGCAGCGCTCGGCACCAAGAGCGGGCACAGGATCGAGGTCGCGGTGCCGCAGCGCGGGGAAAAAAAGGATTTGATCGAACACGCGCTGGCCAATGCGCGCGAAGCGCTCGGCCGCAAGCTTGCCGAGACATCCTCGCAGGAGAAGCTCTTGCGCCAACTCGCCGAGACATTCGGCTTGCCCCGCATGCCGCGACGCATCGAGGTCTACGACAACAGCCACATTCAGGGTTCGAACGCGGTCGGCGCCATGATCGTCGCCGGGCCGGAGGGTTTCCGCAAAAGAGACTACCGCAAGTTCAACATCCGTTCGGCCGATCTTAATCCCGGTGACGATTTTGCCATGATGCGCGAGGTCCTGGCGCGCCGGTTCAAACGGCTCATCGCCGACGCGCCGCGTGCAGAGGGCGCCGACGGTATGATTGCGCAGGAAGCGACGATCACAGGCGCTGAGGCTGCGCCCCCTCTCCCCAGTGGGGAGAGGGACGGGGTGAGGGGCGCGGAAGCTGCAGAACAAATCTCCAGCCTCGGACCCCCCTCACCCGGCGCGCTTCGCGCGCCGACCTCTCCCCCCTGGGGAGAGGTGAAAGGAACCGACGGCGACAACACCGAATCCCCCTGGCCGGACCTCGTTCTGATCGACGGCGGGCAGGGGCAGCTCAATGCGGTGCGGGAGGTGCTCACCGCGCTCGGCGTCGAGGTTCCGCTCGTTGCCATCGCCAAGGGGCCGGACCGCGACGCCGGCCGCGAGACCTTCTTTATTCCCGGCCGCGACTCGTTCAAGCTGCCGCCGCGCGATCCGGTGCTCTATTTCGTCGAGCGGCTGCGCGACGAGGCGCATCGTTTCGCGGTCGGTTCGCACCGGGCGCGTCGCCTGCGCGATCTGCGCGAGGCCGGCCTGCAGGAGATCGTGGGCATCGGGCCGACGCGAAAGCGCGCATTGCTGCACCACTTCGGCACGCTCAAAGCGATCGAGCGCGCCGCGGTCACGGACTTGATGCAAGTCGATGGTATCAGCGCTGAAACGGCCCGGCGCATCTACGAATTCTTCCATGAGGGGGCGGCGTGATCGGACTTCGAAGTGACCGGCGGGCAGGGGCTTTCGCTGCGCATGCCGCGAAGCCGGCAGGCCACGCAAGGCTCTGTCGGCCTCGGCGCGGCGGCGTTATGGTGCAGCCATGAATTTAACGACCACGACGACAGGCCGGCTGCGCGCGCATCCGTTCGCGCTTCCCAATATCCTGACCTATGGCCGTATCGTCGCCGTACCGATCGTGGTCGGCTGCATGTTCTGGCAAAGCATCCTTGACGGCGGGCTTTGGCTCCGGTGGGTTGCGCTCGCTTTCTTTATCGCGGCGGCGATCAGCGATTTCCTCGACGGCTATCTGGCCCGCATGTGGGCCCAGCAATCCTCGCTCGGCCGCATGCTCGACCCGATCGCCGACAAGCTCCTGGTCTCATCTTGTCTCTTGATGCTTGCCGCGGAGGACACCATCCACGGCTGGTCGCTGCTCGCGGCGGTCGTCATCCTCTGCCGCGAAATCCTCGTCTCGGGCTTGCGCGAATATCTCGCGGAGCTGCGCGTCAGCGTGCCGGTGACGCGGCTCGCCAAATGGAAGACGACGCTGCAGCTTGTCGCCGTCGGATTTCTCATCGCCGGCGAAGCCGGCGACGCGATCGTGCCGGTGGTCACCAAGACCGGCATCACGCTCCTTTGGCTCTCCGCCTTGCTGACGCTTTATACGGGGTGGGATTATCTGCAGGCGGGACTCCACCACCTGACCCGGGAGGACGCGTGAAGCTGCTTTATTTCGCCTGGGTGCGCGAGCGCGTCGGCAAGGCGGAGGAACAGATCGATCCACCCGCCGGCGTCGCGACAATTGGCGAGCTCATGGCCTGGCTCGCCCGGCGGGATGAGCAATATGCCTACGCTTTCGAGAACCCGAAGGTGATCCGCGCGGCAATAGACCACAGCCATGTGCGCTCCGATGCAACGATCGAGGGCGCAAGCGAAATCGCGTTCTTTCCGCCCATGACCGGCGGCTGATTCTTCTCCCTCCCCCGCATGCGGGGGAGGGTTGGGTGGGGGCCGACCTCTTCCCGCGCGCGGGGAGAGGTTAAGATGGAGCCCATGACTACGACCATCCGCCTGCAGCGCGAGGCCTTCGACGTCGCCGCCGAAACGGCGAGGATGACGCGCGGGCGAACCGATATCGGCGCGGTCGTGACGTTCACCGGTCTGTGTCGCGCCGAGGAGAACGGCGAGCCGATTGCGGCGCTGACACTCGAACATTATCCGGACATGGCCGAAGCGGAGATCGCCCGGCATGTCGAGGAAGCGCGCGGGCGCTGGCCGCTCCTCGGCGTGACGGTGATCCACCGCTATGGGCGAATTGTGCCCGGCGAGATCATCGTGCTCGTAGCGACGGTAGCGAGCCATCGCGAGGCGGCATTCGCGGCGGGGAGCTTCCTCATGGATTACCTGAAAACGCGCGCGCCGTTCTGGAAGCAGGTCGAGAAGGCCACAGGATCGGCCTGGGTCGAGGCCAAGACGGCCGACGACGCTGCCGCCGAGCGCTGGTCCGCCCCCGCCGCCCCGCCGCCGCCGCGGCGGCGCAAGGCCGTCAAATGATACCTCGCCTAAAGCGCCCTCATGAGGCCAGCGCGTCGAGCAGCGCCTTGGCCTCCCTCAGATCGCGCGTGTCGAAGCCCTCGGTGAACCAGCCATAGACCGGAGCGAGCAGTTCGCGGGCCTCGTCCCGCTTGCCCTGATCGCGAAGAAGCCGCGCCATGCTCATCGCCGCGCGCAGTTCCCAGGACTTTGCCTGCTGCGCGCGCGCGACCGCGAGCGCACGCTCGAAATAGGCTTGCGCTTTCGCCGCATCCGACTGCGGCGATTGAAGCGCGATTTCCCCGGCAATGCGATGGATATCGGCTTCGTACCACCTTTCCTTGGTTGTCTCGACTGCGGTCATCGCTTCGCCAACGCAGCGCCAAGCATCATCGAATTGGCCGAGTTCCGCATAGGCTTTCGCCAAATTCGATAAGTGCAGCGGCACAAACACCGTTGCTCCGGTTGACCGCCACGCGGCCATTCCGGAGGTGATCATGTCGACTGCGTCCGTGGCTTTCCCGGTCAGTGCAAAAAGCCAACCTCGCCCCAACATTCCGAACGCCTTCCAGAACAAGAAGCCTTTTTCGTCCGCCGCGGCGACAAGTTCGTCGACGAGCAAGTTTGCTGTCGCGTAATTCCCGCATTGGAGATCGGTCCACGGTGCCAGGCCCAGCGCGTAAAATAATGTGGCAGCTTGACCGATCTCGCGCGCATCCTTGAGCGCGTGGTCTGTGTCTGCGAGCGCGGCTTCGGGATAGCCAAGCGCCCACAGGGCCAAGGATCGAAACGACAAGACTGACACTCCGGCGTCGACGCCAAAACGCGTCGCCAGCGATCGATGCTCGGCAGGATCGTAAAGCGCGAGCGCCTGATTGTAGTGCGCTCGGCTTTCCGCGATGGCACCTGTGCACAGCAAGGAAATGGCCATGAGGCGATGCCCGATCATGAGCGGGACAGTCGCGCCTTGCTTCTCCGCCAGCTCCAGGAACTGCGCCGCAAGCTCGCGCATCACGTCGCCGTTGAATGCCACGTAGCTCGCGATCCAGAAGCCGTAGAGGACCGAGAACAACAGCAGCGGGTCTTCGGGAGGCTCTCCGAGCGCCTCTGCTTGTTCGATCAGCAAACGTGCCCGGTCCACAGCCGCCTTGGTTTCCGGCGCGGCATAGCCTTTGACATGGATGAGCGGGGTTATCAGCGCGACCTGAAGCTTGATCGCTTCGCGGCGCAGCGCCGGAGTGGCGGGCAAGGCCGCAATCTGGGCTAGCCCACGCGTGAGCTGCTCTGCGGCTTCAACCAGCGCCGAACGCGCCAGCGAGCGCTGTCCCGCTTTGCCCCACAGGCCCGCGGCCTTCTCGATCAGGCCGGCCTCGGTGCAGTGACGCGCCAGCAGCTCCGGCTGGTTTTCGGCAATGTCGGCAAATTGGCTCTCGAGAGTTTCAGCGATACGGGCGTGCAGCGCGCGTCGCGGCTCGCGCAGCAGCGTGCCATAGGCCGCGTCCTGCACCAGCGCATGCTTGAACAGGTAGGTCGCATGCGGCGGCACGCCTTGCCGGAACAGCAAACCGGCCGCAATGAGACGGTCGAGCGCCGAATTGAGCTCCGCCTCCGGCTTGCGCACCGCCGCAGCCAATAGAGTATGCGAGAATTCCCGCCCGATCGCCGCACCGATCTGCGCCACTTCCTTGGCGGGGCCGAGCCGGTCGAGCCGCGCCATCAGCGAGGCGTGCAAGCTTGCGGGGACCGCCAGCGCCGGGGACGGAACCGCCGCAGCCACGTGCTGGGCCGCGCTCTCGCTCTCCGCTTCCAGCACCGCCTTGGTCATCTCCTCCACGAACAGCGGGATGCCGTCGGTGCGCTCGATGATGTCCTGCCGGATGCTCGCCGGCAGCGGCTTGTTGCCGACGACCCGGTCGATCATGGCGTCGATGTCGCGTTGCGCCAGCCGATTGAGCGTGAGGGCGGTCACGTGCGGCCGTCCGACCCAGGGCGGCTCGAATTCCGGCCGGAAGGTCACGATCAGGAGCACGCGAAGGCTCGCGATCCGGTGCACGACCCGACCGAACAGTTCCAGGCTCGTGGGATCGGTCCAATGCGCATCCTCGAAGATCATCAGCACCGGACTTTGGTGTGTCAGTGCCTCGATTTGCGAAATGAGCGCTTCCAGGGTTCTTTGTCGGCGTTGCTGCGGGACCAGTTCGAGCGTGGGATAGCGTCCGTCGTTCGGCAGCGACAGCATCTCGGCAAAGAGCGTGGCGTCCTGCATAGAGGTCGAAGTCCGCGCGAGCACCGCATCGAGCTTGTCGAGCCTCGCTTGCGGAGTGTCGTCGTGCGCCAGTCCGGCCGCGCGTTCCATCTGGCCGATAATCGGATAAAGCGCGCTGTCGGTGTGCTGCGGCGAGCAGAAGTAGCGCAAACGTGCGTGCGGCTCGCCGGCGACGCTTTCCAATAGCGCGGCGGTGAGCCGCGATTTGCCGATCCCGGCCTCGCCGGAGAGCAACACCACCTGGCCTTCGCCGCTCTTGGCCCTGGACCAGCGTCGCCGCAGCAATTCGGCTTCTTCGTCCCGTCCGACGAGCGCGGTGAGGCCGGCCGCATGCAGCGCCTCGAAGCGGCCTTCCACCGAACTCGCCCGCAGCGCCGCCCAGACCCGCACCGGCCCGGTGATGCCCTTAAGCGCCCTGGCCCCGAGGTCTTGCAGCTCGAACAAATTGCCGAGAAGTTTTCGCGTGCCCTCGGCGATGACCACCATGTTCGGCTCGGCGAGCCCTTGCAGGCGCGCCGCCAGGTTCGGCGTCTCGCCGATGACGCCGCGCTCGGTCGCGTTCCCCGAATCCATCAGGTCGCCGACGACAACGAGCCCGGTGGCAATGCCGACACGGGTCTGCAGTGACGCGCGGGTCTTCAGCCCCACCACCGCCGCGATCAGGGCAAGCGCCGCCCGTACCGCCCGCTCGGCGTCGTCCTCGTGGGCCTGCGGATAGCCAAAATACACCAGCACACCGTCGCCCAAATATTGCGCCACGAATCCGCCGAAGCGGCGCACCGTCTCGGCGGCGCATTGGTGATAGGCCGCAATGACCTCACGCAGGTCCTCCGGGTCCATGCGGGCGGAGAGTGCCGTCGAACCGACCAGGTCCGAGAACATGACCGTGACCTGGCGGCGCTCGGCGGTGTCTTGGGTCTTCGGCTCCATCCCGGCGGCGGGTGCAGGTGTTGCCGGGGCAGCGCCGGCAAGCTCGGCGATGGCCGCGAGCATTTTCCGCCGATGCCCGAGCAGGACGCCAATATCCTTGAGGTCTTGATCGGTCAGATGGGGGAGGACCGAGACATCGATCCCGTTCTCGGAGAAGCGCTGGGCGTACTCGGACATGCCGAGCTTTTTCAGCCAGTCCGCAATTTCCTGCATCGCGGCCCGCCTTCCCGCGGTTTTATCGGTGCCTGACCGAGCTTCCGGACCAGAGCGACAGAGAATTTTCAGCATAGTACGTTGCCGGACGAAACAGGCCAAGCGGCTGTCCTTGGCGATGTGGCGCAGGTCCGCTTGTTCGCCGTCGAATCACGGTGGTCGGGCCCGCTCGCCGGTGGTAGGTTTCCGTTCCATTAAGTCCGTCCGAACCAGCGCGCAGTGGAGGGGAACGATGACCGCACAACCCAATCCCGCCGAGATCGAGGCCAGCACGTCAATTGCCGGGCAGAAGGTGGTCAACTTGGCGCTGCAAGGAGGAGGCAGCCACGGCGCCTTCACCTGGGGTGTGCTCGATCGCCTGCTCGAGGACGAGCGAGTGGCTTTCGAGGGCATCACGGCGACGAGCGCCGGCGGGGTCAATGCCGTCGTGCTCGCCGACGGTCTGGCGGCGGGTGGCCGCGAGGGGGCGAGGGATTTGCTGAGAACATGGTGGAAGAAAACGTCCGAAGCAGCATCCTCCAGCATCATTGCGCCCTCTTTGTTCGACCAGATGAATCCAAATTTCGGTCTCGAACATACCCCTGGTTACGTGTTCGTGGACCTCCTCAGTCGCATTATGTCGCCCTATCAGCTCAATCCGTTCGACATAAATCCGCTCAAGGACTTGCTCAACGGGGTCATCGACTTCGAGCGTGTACGCCAGCAACGGTTGGTCAAGCTGTTTCTTTGCGCGACCAACGTGCGGACCGGTAAGGTGAAAATCTTCACCAATGAGGAAATTACCGCTGACCATGTGCTCGCTTCGGCCTGCCTGCCATTCATGATGCGCGCGCCCGAGATCGACGGCGAGGCCTATTGGGACGGCGGATTCATGGGAAATCCCGCGATCTTTCCGGTAATCTACGGATGCGAGTCTCGCGACGTCATCATGGTTCACCTGACGCCGACCGAGCGGGCCGAGCTCCCGACTAATTCCCGGACGATCCTCAATCGCATGCAGGAGATCAGCTTCAATTCATCGCTGATGCGGGAGATGCGGGCCATCGCTTTCGTGACCAAGCTTATCGAGGACGGCAAGCTGACCGCGGGCAAACGAATGCTCATGCACTTGATCGAAGCCGAGGACGTGATCAGAGATTTGTCAGGTTCCAGCAAGATGAACGGCACCTGGAAATTCCTGACGCATCTTTTTAACATCGGTCGCGAACGCACCGACCAATGGCTGGCGGCGAATTTCGACCGCGTCGGCGTCGAGTCGACCATCGACGTCCACGCAAAATATATGTGATTGCTCGGGAACCGCTTTCCGTCGCAGCTGCAGTGAGCAGGATGCAACAGCGTATTGCGCCGGTTTCAGCCCGGCAGCGCGCCGTCGGCGCGTGTTCTATCGCTTCGGATAAGCCCGTTGCAGCGCCAGATTCAAAAGCCAGACCGCAAAGCTCATGGCGCAACCTATATGGGATTCTTATATCGGAGACTGCGCTCTGCTCTCGCATTCAAATGCGTTCAATGACAAATAAAACCAACGCGCGACGAGAACGGCAATCGCCTATTTCATTTGTGGCAATTTGCTTTCCTTTGTAGCAATTTTGCGGTTCTACGCGCTACTCGGTGCTAGGGCGTCTGCTCAAACAAGGGGAATTCCATGGCGCTTACGGTACTCATGTTTTTCGTGCTGATCGCCAGCTATGCGCTGATGTTCGGCTTGGTGAAGTTCGCCGAGAACGTTATTGCCAAGACGCAATACGAGCCGGCGGGCGATGGCGCTGCGGCGAGAGCCGGAGACACCACGAACTCGCTGTGAGGAATGCTGCGATCGGACGGGTCACGCGGTCCCGAAACGCAACGGAGGTCACCATGGTGTCGGTCTATGTGCTCGCGCTGCTTGTCGTGCTCTTGGTGATTTACCTGTTCTACGCGGTCATAAACCCAGAAAAAATCTGATCCGTACGAGCGGAAGCCCGCAAGCTTCGAAGGAGCTCCTATGGCTGTCCCGGCTTGGCTGCAGATCATCTTGACTCTGCTTGCAATCTTCCTCCTCAGCATCCCGATGGGTCGCTACATGGCCCGGATCGTCATGGGCCGGAAGACAAGGTTCGACCGGTTCTTCGATCCGATCGACAACGCCATCTATTTCCTCATCGGCCGCGAGGTCACAAGGCAGGCGATGACGTGGAAGGGGTACACCTTCCACATGCTGGCGACCAACATGGTCATGGCGCTGATGATCTATGCGATTTACTCGTTTCAGGATCATCTGCCGCTCAACCAGTTGGGCTTCTCGGGGATGGAGGCCTTTCAGGCATTCAACACCGCGGTCAGCTTCATCACCAACACCAACTGGCAGAGCTACAGCGGCGAGTCGACGCTGTCGAACTTCAGCCAGATGAGCGCAATCACCTTCCCGATGTTCACCTCGGCGACGACGGGCTTCGTCGTGGCGATGGCGTGGATTCGCGCTTTCACCGTCAAAAACGGCGGTTCTGATCTCGGCAATTTCTATCGGGACTTTATCCGCTTCATCACGCGCGTTCTGATCCCGATCTGCTTTCTGATCGCATTGGTGATGATTGCGCAAGGCGCGGTTCAGACCTTGGATGCGAGCCTGACTGCGCACACCCTGCAGGGAGCCGATCAGACGATCGTCGTGGGTCCTGTGGCATCGCAAGACACGATCGAGCTCATCGGGACCAACGGCGGCGGTTTTTATAACGTCAACGCGGCGCATCCGTTCCAAAATCCGACGCCGATCACCAACATCATCCTGATCGTGCTTATGGCCCTTTTGCCGGCCGCGATCGTCGTGACCTTCGGCGAGATGATCGGCAACCGCCGCCAGGGCTGGGTGCTCTACGGCGTCATGGGCACATTGGTGGTGCTGTTTCTCCTCCTTTGCGTCCTTCCCGAGCAACGCGGCACGACAATCCTGAGGCAGGCCGGCATCGAGACCAGCGCAACCGCCGACCAGCCCGGAGGCAACATGGAGGGCAAGGAGGTCCGCTTCGGGATCTCCGCGAGCGCGCTCTTTGCGGAAATAACAACCGGCTTCACGACGGGCGCAGTCAACTCCGCCCATGACAGCTACACGCCGCTCCCCGGCATCTCGATGATTGGCCAGATGATGCTGCAATGCGTGTTCGGCGGTAAGGGCATCGGCTTCCTCAACGCCTTGATCTACGGCTTGATCGCCGTGTTCGTGGCGGGGCTGATGGTCGGGCGCACACCCGAGTTCCTGGGCAAGAAGATCGAGAAGCAGGAGATCATCCTCATCTCACTTGCGCTACTCATCCATCCCCTGGTCATTCTGCCGACCACCGCCTGGTCGATGCTGGCGCCCTACGCCTTGTCCTCGCTCGGCAACAACGGCATGCACGGCTTTTCCGAGGTCCTCTATGCCTTCACCTCCGGGGCGGCGGACAACGGCTCGGCCTTTGCCGGCCTCAACTCCAATACGCCTTGGTTCAATCTGGCGATCGCCGCCGTCATCTTCATCGGCCGCTATCCGCCCATCATCTTCCTGATGGCGGTCGCCGGGTCGGTCGCGAGCAAGCCGACCACGCCGGCGACCACCAGTACGCTGCGGACCGACACTGTCACGTTCGGCGTGTTCTGGTTCGCGACGATCCTGATCGTGGGCGCGCTGACCTTCTTCCCCGCGCTCGTCCTCGGACCAATCGCCGAGTTCTTCGCCATGAAGAGCGGGCTCACCTTCTAGCTGATGCAATCGACTTAACGGTCGTTGCTGGAGAAATCTCATGGCGCCGAAACAACAAGCCGACACGAAGAGCGCTGCGCTCGGCACGGAATTTCGCGGCACGCAACCGCAAAGCGCCTACTCCGCCGATCTGTTCTGGCAGGCCTTTAAGGAATCGCTCGCCAAGTTCGACCCGCGCGTGCAAATCCACAATCCGGTGATGTTCGTCGTGTGGGTCGGAGCGCTGGTGACCCTCGCGCTGACGATCGATCCGAACCTGTTCGGACCATCGAGCGCGTCCCGCCTTTACAACGGCGTGGTGACGATCATCCTCGTCCTGACGGTCTGGTTCGCCAACTATGCCGAGGCGCTCGCCGAAGGTCGCGGCAAGGCGAAGGCCGCCGCGTTGCGGAAGACCCGGTTGGACCTCGTCGGCGTCCGCGTGCTCGAGGACGGGCGCCAGGAGACTGTCCCGGCTGCGGACCTTCGCAAAGGCGATCTCATTCGGATCGAGAAGAACGATGTCGTGCCGGCAGACGGCGAGGTCATCGAGGGCGTCGCCTACGTCAACGAAGCCGCCATCACCGGTGAATCCGCGCCCGTGCTCAAGGAGCCGGGAACCGACATGCTTTCGTCCGTCACCGCCGGAACGACCGTCATTTCCGACTGGCTGATGGTTCGCGTCTCCGTCGACCCCGGCAGCTCGTTCCTCGACCGCATTATCCACCTCGTTGAAAGCGCCAAGCGGCAAAAGACGCCCAACGAGATCGCGCTCACGGTCCTGCTTTCCATCCTGACGCTGATTTTCGTGATCGTCGTCGCAACGATCGGGCCGGTGGCCACGTACTTGGAGGCGCAGATCAATGTCGCCGATCTCGTGGCACTGCTCGTCGCGCTCATTCCCACGACCATCGGGGCGCTGCTCTCCGCTATCGGAATTGCCGCCATCGACCGCACGATGCAGTTCAATGTGCTGGCCATGTCGGGCAAGGCGGTCGAAGCGGCCGGCGACGTCCAGACGCTGATCCTCGACAAGACCGGAACGATCACCGTGGGCGACCGCCAGGCGAGTGATTTCATCGCAGTATCTGGTCGCGAGCAGAAAGACCTGGTTCAGGCCGCGTTCCTCGCATCTTACTTCGATACGACGCCGGAAGGACGATCGGTTCGCTCGTGCAGCCAAGCGCGCGGCGCCCAGCCGGTGCCCGGGCTCGAACAGGCGCAAGGATTGGAGTTCTCGGCGCAAACCCGCATGAGCGGTATCCACCTTCCGGGCGGGGAGATTATCCGCAAAGGCGCAGTGAGTGCCGTCGTTCAAAATGCGGTCGACGAGTTCCATTGCTCGGCACCGGTGGACCTTCAAGCCATCGCCGATCGTGTTTCCAAGAAAGGAGCGACGCCGCTCGCCATCGGCGTCAACGGCGACATCCTGGGCATCGTCGTTCTCTCCGACACGTTGAAGCCCGGCATTCGTCAGCGCATCGAGCAATTGCGCAAGATGGCGATCCGCACCATCATGGTCACCGGCGACAATCCGATCACCGCGCAGACGATCGCGGCCGAGGCGGGCGTCGACGAATTCGTCGCCGAAGCGAAACCCGAGGAGAAACTGATCCTGGTTCGCCGGGAGCAGAGCGAGGGGCGGCTCGTCGCCATGACCGGCGACGGCACCAATGACGCA
>Ga0187856_1002018_pt1 | contig 15353 bp, 14 predicted proteins | sample June2016WEW_8_40_FD_132443 | JGI IMG/M metagenome (GOLD analysis project Ga0187856, IMG submission 132443) | Peatland microbial communities from SPRUCE experiment site at the Marcell Experimental Forest, Minnesota, USA - June2016WEW_8_40 | ecosystem: Environmental > Terrestrial > Soil > Wetlands...
GCTCTCTGCCATGCCCTCTGCTCCGGCCCGCACGCTCTGCTGTGCGGTCTTCAACCGCGGCTAAGGAATGTTCTTCACCAACAGCCGAGCCTTCCTCCACGTCTGCACCGCTCAGGACCGCTGCCTCGCCCTCCAGGACATTTCCCACCGTGGTGTCGCTATCACTGTATTCATAACTCAAGCAGCACATGAGCCTCCCGCAGACGCCTGACAGCTTGTTCGCGTTGAGAACAAGTTCTTGGCTCTTTGCCATCCGTATGGATATCGGTTCAAACGAGGTGAGGAACGTCTTGCAGCACAACTCCCTTCCGCATATCCCGAGTCCGCCTACGGTCTTTGCGGCGTCTCTCACTCCGACCTGCCTCATCTCGATGCGTGTTTTGAATTTGGCCGCCAGGTCCTTAACCAGTTCCCTGAAGTCTATCCTGCCGTCTGCGGTGAAATAAAAAATGAATCGCTTTTTATCAAGGGTCACCTCGGTACAAATCATTTTCATGGGAAGGCCGCGCGCCATTATCCTTTCGATACAGTAAGCCATGGCCTCTTCCTCAACAACCTTATTCTCGGATTTTTGATTGAGATCCTCTTCTGAAGCCTTTCTTAAGACCCTTTTCAGCTCCTTCGTAACATCGGTGCGAGTCTGTCTTTCAACTACAACATTCCCCATGCTTAATCCGAGTTCAGACTCCACAACAACAAGATCTCCCTTTACGACTTCAAGCCCGTTGACCTCGAAGTCGTATATCTTCCCACAATTTTTAAATCTAATCCCGACAACATTGGGCATTTTCAACTCCTCAGACGGTCAATGCTTGCCCGCCACCTGCTCTATTCTCCGTCATACATTACTTACCGCCGCCCTCAGGAGCGACGCGGTATAGTTCCAGGTTATCGATTTGTTCAGATTGAAATCCAATTTTCCCTTCAGCTGGATTATGCTCCGATACGCCTTTAGTATGGACTGTATATCAGTTGCTTTGCTCATTCCCAATAGGGTTTTCTGAATGTCAGCATTGAAAAGGGCCCCTTCGTCATCTGTTATCTTTCCAACTGCCATATCTCGCAGGAAAATACCTGCCATATCAAGCCACCGCTCCATCTCCTCCCTATCTGCCCAGATTTCACTGTCGCCTTCAACCATATTCCGGAGAAGACTGAGAAAACGCTCCCTTTCCTTCAGTGGTTCGGAAGAGACAGCAAGGCCGGGCCTTCCCATGGAAAGTCGAATGACGGTCGACAGTTCATGATTAACGGTCGCCGGTCTTTTTCTGTCTCCGCCGTCGACTGTCAAATGTTGACTATTGACCGCTTGAATGACTTCCCTGCATGCCTCAACAGAAAGGGGCGTGAAATGAATTCTGGAGCATCGTGACCGAATGGTCTCGGGTAGCTGGTCAGGGTTGGATGATATCAATACAATGAGGCTCTCAGCAGAGGGTTCTTCCAGCGTTTTGAGAAATGCGTTAGCAGCAGACTGGTTCATCGTATCAGCGTCATCGATGACAACAACCTTTCTCCTGCCTTCATAGGGCATGTATGAAAGGGCGTCTTCCACCGCCCTTATCTGGTCAACCCTGATCTCTCCTTTTTCCGGAGTCATTACAATCAGATCAGGATGAGTTTCCGCATCAATCTTCTTACAGGAATGACACCTGTCACAGGCGTCCGCTAGTCTAAAGTCATCTGCCGGGGGGCCCTCATGTCTTTTTTGAGCATCCTCACCTCCGCCATTGGGTAACTGACGACTGTGAAATGCCTCGAGACAATTTACTGCCTTGGCAAGGTTGACCGCGGTAACCCTTTTCCCTATGCCCGACTCTCCGCTGAAGAGATACGCGGATGGTAGCCTTCCTCTGTGGAGTGTGCGAAGCAGGATACCAACCGCCCTGTCCTGACCTATAATGTTCTTGAGCGCCATAGTAATATCAGGCAACAAAACACTTCAATTCCGGCACGTTCGCTTCTCAGCCGACATGCCGCTGAACCCTGTCAGTCACGCCAACCGTCGGCAGGAATGCACGTGTCAGACCGGTTCCTTTTCTCCCTGCCTGCGGGTTTGCAACCAAGGTCCGCGCCGCCTTGCCAAAAAAAGTCCCATATTGAGTCAGAACTCTCTCTTCTGCCCCGTGGCGGCTATAAGGTCCTGACAGGTGCATTGCTGTTCTTTCCGGTCATTCACCGGCAACTGCTCCGATGGCATTGGCAACTGGCCAAGCTTCCACATCCGCCAATCCCGTCTTGGATGCTATCCCCTGCCGTTCTGCCCATACACCGAGTTTCACGTCTCTATATTAGCATAATCGCGTATAGTAGTATCCGCGAAGGCGCATCTTATAGTCTCTTACCGCTGAATTTGGACAATTCTTTCAGTCTCCTTACAACATTTGCAAAGTCTTCAATCCCAAGGGACTGAGGCCCATCGCATAATGCCTTCTGCGGGTCGGGATGAACCTCGACCATCACTCCGTCTGCACCGCATGCCATAGCTGCGTAACAGAGGGGAGGTACATAATTCCGTACCCCGCTCGCATGAGATGGGTCTACGATTATCGGCAGATGAGATCGCTCGTGAATGACCGGGATGGCCGAAATATCCAAAGTGTTCCGAGTGGCATTTTCGAAGGTTCGGATGCCCCTTTCACAGAGGATGACATCTTTACAGCCCTCACTGAGAACATACTCGGCAGACATGAGAAATTCTTGGATAGTGGTAGACATCCCCCTCTTCAACACAATGGGCTTTCCGAATTTACCCACTCTCCGGAGCAGCGGAAAGTTCTGGACATTCCGAGCCCCTATCTGCAGAACATCAGCATAATCACCCACCATCTCAACATCCTCCGGATTGATAACCTCGGTTACAAAAGGGAGGCCGGATTCTTCTCTTGCCTTGACGAGCAACTTCAGTCCTTCCTGTTCCAGGCCTTGGAAGGAATACGGAGAAGTCCGCGGTTTAAAGGCTCCTCCCCTGAGCATCTTTGCCCCTGCCTTTTTCACCCCTATAGCGGCTTGGACGATCTGTTTTTCGTTTTCCACCGAACAGGGGCCAGCTATTATCCCGAAATGTGGGTCGCCGAACAGAGCACTGCCCACCTTGACAACCGTCGGCTCTCTTCTGATCTCCCTACTGGCGAGTTTGTAAGGCTGCAGGATAGGAACCAATTTGTCCACGCAGGGATACGCCTCCAAAACCTCAAGCATATGCTTATCCCGGTCATCGCCCACCGCACCGATAACGGTTCTTTCCACACCGAAAATCGCATGGGGCGTGAATCCCAACTCCCTTACCTTCCTCATGACGGCTTCCACACTCTTCTTCTTGCATCTCGGCTTTAAAACAATAATCATCTGACCTCCTCCACAATGAAAAACCACAGGCTCTCCCGCCACTTATGGCTTCTCTTAACTTCATTACTCATGAATCATTGCAAGTCCAGCGGAACTCCCACGAAGTAACAAAAAAATCGAGAAAATCATCGGCATGGATAAAGGAGTAATCGTGAATACAAGCAAACCATCCGATGCCATCCTATCGTGGTCAAAAGACCACAAGCATCCTGGCAGTTCAGGATGGAAACTCTTTGCCGGCTGTGTTTGTCAGCAGTGCCAGCAATACTCTCGTATACACGTGCAGGCAGACCGCATTACGCGGCATACAGTGCGCACTGTTGCTCGCTGTATACCTGAACAAGGTTTCACGCATACCGCAGGCTCTCTCCAGTATGCAACCCCTTACCCATATTATGTTAAAAAATGGGGGACGTGATGTCAATAAAAAAACAAACTATTGCTAAAAAAACAGCTGAATTACCTTGATGACACTCTGTGTCCTCTTCCGCTTCGCATCAGGACATGGATGACACGGGACGGATTCCAACAGGTTCGATGAGAGATGCAGGATGAACGGAATCACTGTCCTAGTCACAATAAAAACAGTTCTCATCGAAAGGCGAGAACGCACGACATTTGCCCCGTCGGCCTTGATTGCCTTTTGTGAACTGCTTGCCGGTGTGTTTTGAAGATACTATAAAGATTTCATACTGCTCCAGAGATTTGTGGCGGCTAACCCACTCGTTCCTTCATTCATATGATCAACAAAAGCGATTGCAACAGAAAAGATGCTTTGGAAACAGAGATCCGATTAGTCCGGAAAAAAATGTATTTGCAGATCGAAAGATAAGAGATTAGCTTCTGGGCTGCTTCCCTTGACTCAACGCTAATTTTTCTTTAATAAGATTTTGAAGCAAAGGATTCTGGTCATCTGAAGTCATATTACGTTGCTCAGCCAATATATACAGCAAAACTTTTATGGACAAGCCATCCACTTTTTCTTTGAGCTTCAGCGAGTATATTTCATCAATGTTCTTTTCGGGCACATCCGAAAATTCTTCTTTAATCTCGTCAATCCAATATAGATTCATCCAGTCACTATCTGCCATTTTTCCTAAAATTGCCTTATCTGCCGATTCCAGTCTCTCCATACGGTGAATATAGCATATACGGCCTGGAATTGTCGCTACAGTCTCGGGCTTTTTATTGACTCTTCACGGGAGGAGCCTCTTTGACCGTCGAACGGTTTCTCAAGTAAACCATTCCGCCTCTTAGCAGGTGAGGTGCAGCGCCGCTATGACCGTCCTTCCTTTCTTCGGGCTGTTATAAAGCTCAACAGCCCTTTCCGTCCTTTCGACCCAGATCTCTATCCCTTTCGAACCGACGAACCTGATCGTCTCCTCCGGTACGGTCATGACTCCTGAATACCCTGTGCCGACGATCAGCGTATCGGGCTTTGCCCCAATGATATCGGCAAGATCAACCGCCTGGAGATAGTGGCCTTGCTCTCGCCACCATGAGGCGTCCACGCGGCCAGGATAGATGATGACGTCAGAGGTGTAGGTTTTGCCGTCAATGACTATCTTTCCGAAAGCATAATGCTCGATCTTCATATTTTTATTGTATCCCTGAAATGAACGGCTGACTTCCGGCTTCTGCCCTTTACAGACTGTCAATGAAGTCTCAGGTTCAGGCCCAGCTTCCTGGAAAGCCCCTCCAGGTCGTGGGCGACATACAGAAAGGCCATCCAGCAGTGTTCGCCCCATCTTGTGATGCCAGCCTTCTTGACCTTGTCTATTACGTCCCGGCTCCGGACAGGCTTTTTCCTCCAGAAAAGCGTTGCGAAGACGTCGGCGCTCCAGGCGTCTATGGGGAATCCCGGATGGGGCCCTATTATATCCGCCGAGTAATCCCCGATACCCGGGAGTTCGAGGACTTTGCGCTTTGATTCCGCAGGGGGCATCTTTGTCAGTTCTTCGAGCGTCGGGAAGTCTCCTTTACCAAGGATTGTGGCGGTTCCGACAAGGTGTTTGGCCCTGTAGCCGAGCTTGCACTTCCGTTGGAGTTCGCCCGGGGCAACTGCGGCAATCCTTTCAGGAGTCGGCCAGACAAGGACCTTCCTGCCGTCAAACTCGGCGACCTCTCCATAATTTTCGATCACACATTCCCACATCTGCTCACTTCTATTGAGAGGGGCCATCTGAAGCAAGATGGCCAACGTCGCCTCGGCAAAAATATTGGCGGTACCAGTATCATGCATTCCGTAAAGGTCCCTGACAGCATGTTTGAGGATGGAATCTTTGCGTGCCATGCGATAGAAGGCCTCTACATCCTGGTTTGCACCGAGTTTGGCAGAGAGGGTCTCTCGTATGTTCTTCTTCTGATCGGGTGTAGGAACGCCGGTCATGAAGACCTCGACAAAAAACGCCGGGTTCTCGGTAGTCCCCCTGTTCTTGAGCTTCAGCCCCAGCAAGGTGCCACTCACGTGGAGCGCTGTCCGGAAAACTCCCTCGTCATAGATTTCAAAAGGCGTAAACAGAGGCCAGCCTGCCGGCTTATGCACCGTAAGGGCGTAATTGTACGGAGCCCGCGGCCTGATGGAGAACCCGAATCTGCGCTCAAGCTTCACAAAAACATTATAGCAAACCGTAAGAAATGTGCTTGGAGCGTTTCCGAGATCGCGGCAAGGAGTTTGAGGGCGTTTCCTTATTGGCAACCGGGAATCATGCACTGCATAGGAAGGAACGTTCCCACCAAGAAAGCAGTGCGAAAGGCTTTCTTATAATTATAATTCCTGCACCAGTCTGTATAGTGCTGGATATTCCGGTTCCAAAGCAGCTAAGTCTTCTCTTAAGAGTCTTAGTCCTTCTTCAACATGCTTTAAAAAAAATCTCTTGCCTTTTACCTGCGAAAGATAGCCGTAGGCCCCCAGCGCCTGCATATGCCTCTGGAGGCGGCAGAGCAGCAGCGATGTCATCAGGGTATCTTCATCAAAGGCCTGTTCCACATTTTTCTTCATTTCTTCCATGTAATAGCGAAGGAGTCGTGTTCGCATCATTCCCTCGATGCGGCAATAGGGATCCCATAGCAACGAGGCAAGGTCATAGGCCGGGGGGCCAGTCCTTGCCCCCTGGTAATCGATTAGCCTGGGGGTTCCACCTGCGATCAGGACGTTCTGTGACTGAAAGTCTCTGTGAATGACGGTCTTGGGAAAGACGTCCACTCTCGTGGCAAGCCTGTGGAATTCCTCCTCCAGGGAAGATGTATTTTTGATCCTGAACGCCCTGACACCTTTGACAAATCGTTCAAGGAAATAATTAGTCTCCCACCGCAAATGGTCATAATCGAATACCCTTTCCTGCAGGAGGGCGCATTCCGTAATGTGTTCAGTTAAGACCGTATGGATGGTAACTGCAATGTCGATAACTTTCCTGTATAGCAACTCCACCTCATTTGTCCGACGTCTGCACTTTAGCCAACTGTATAGTGAAAGGTCTCCCAAATCTTCCAGGAGGGCCTTCCTAGTATCAGGGTCCTGCTCGAGCAAGGTTGGAACGGGGATATGGTATTTCAGGAAAAAATTCGTGTAGGAGATATGTCGATCAAAATCGGGGTCATCTCTGTCAAAATAAACAATCACGGCGGACCTCGACCCATCCCGCATTCTGAAATACCTTCTGTTTGATCCTCCTGTGCCGATAGGGATGGTCACATCACCGCCGGATACGCCAAGGATTTCCCGTTCATCGAGAGGAACAGCAAAATCGGGACCAATGAGACAATTTTCGAAGGACATGTCTCTCTTCAGACAGCTTCCCGGCAGGGTGATACAATTTCTGATGGTGACACCTTTCCCTAATAGGGATTTCTCCTCGATCGCCACAAACCCGTCCATCGCCGCTTGGCCGCATTCTTTGACCGATGGGTGAATATAGACCATTTCTCCCTCTGTCTTCAGCGTGTAGATGACCGCCGCGGCGTAGGAAGATGGGGTGCCGATGTCATTCCAATAAGAGCCGCTGATGTCCACCGTACCGATACGGCATCCTGCAGCGGTTGCCCCAAGCCAGGCATCGACAACAGATGATACGCCCCCGGGGAGAAATTCAAGGAACTCGGAATTATACGCGGCAATCCCTGCAAAGGCCACCGCCTTTTCAAAAAAGGTCTTATCGTTCGGTGATCTCCCGATGCCCTTTAGAAATCCCTGACTATCTATGAGAACGTTATTGAACCGTGGAAAGTCGTGCACCGCAAGAGTGACAAGATTTCCCGATGACTGGTGGGCGGCAATAAGTCTCTCGAGGTCTATTTCCGACAGGATATCTGCGTTGTGCACGAGAAATGTGTTGCTGTTGCCGGACAGGAATGACTCCGCGTTTTTTAAGGCGCCCCCCGTTCCCAATATCGGATTCTCCTTAAAGAGAGCTACCTCTTTGCTAAAGCGTGAATTGGTTATCCAGTCAGCGATGTCCTGGCTCTTGTAATGAAGATTCATCCCGATCTTGGACGGATTGAGAGGGATAATTTTTTCAAGGAGGATGCGAAGTAACGGTTTCCCAAGAATGGGCAGGAGCGGCTTCGGGATATGAGAGGTTACGGGCCGCAGTCTTTCACCAAGGCCAGCAGCCAGAACAAAGACAGAGAAGGGTTCAGGCATACATCAAAAACCGTTTTCTCACCGTTTTCCGGAACTGAAGGCACTCCTCTTTCCACCATGACTCCATACGATCAAGGTCTTCACGTTTGTCTATCTCTTTTCTGATCCTGTCAGTTCCGCAAAGGATATCAATAGGCATCTTTTCGAGTTCGTACTCGTAAGGGGGATTTTTCCAGAGCGGCCTTTCGGGATAAAGGTCATGCACCGCCTTGAGCACCGCTACGCCTGTCTTAAAGGGGTGGAAGCGCTCCCTGTCTATGACATGAAGCTGTGCACCTCCACAGAGCCTGCCTGCATGCTTCTGGAAGGTAGGCTGAAAATAGAGAGGTCTGAAGGCGACGCCGGGAAGTGAGAACTCCCTGAGTCTTTTTACCAGAGCTTCGGGATGGATAAAAGAGGCTCCGCATATTTCGAAGGGTCGTGTTGTGCCTCTCCCCTCGCTCAGCATCGTGCCTTCAAGGAGACACATGCCAGGATAGACGCAGGCGGTCTCGGGCGTTGGCATATTCGGAGAGGGCATTATCCAGGGCAAGCCCGTGTCATGAAACCACATATCCCGTTTCCAGCCCTCCATCGCGACGATATGGACATTGAGGGATGGATAAAACATATTTCTCAAGTATTGTCCGATCTCTCCCACCGTCATACCATGGCGGACGGGAAGGGGCCGCTGGCCCACAAAGGAAGCGTACCGGGGGCGGAGTACCGGTCCCTCCGTGATAGTGCCTCCAATGGGGTTCGGCCTGTCCAGGATGATGACGGACTTACCCGTCTCAAGGCAAGCCCGCATGCAAAGTTCCATGGTCCATATGAATGTATAGTAACGTGAGCCGACATCCTGAAGGTCTATGACCAGAGCGTCAAGATTTTTCATCATGGCAGGCTCAGGCTTTCTCACGCTGCCGTAAAGACTGAACACAGGGAGTCCTGTTTCTGTGTCAAGAAAGTCGCGCCATTCAATCATATTATCCTGTGTCTCTCCACGGATCCCATGCTGGGGACCCAGCAGGGCGGTCACTTCACACTTTTTCGATTTCCGCAAGATCTCCACAGCGTGCTGAAGGCGTGCGTTCACTGAGGCGGGATGTACCACAAGACCGACCCGTGCGCCACGTAACCCGCCAGGCCAATGTTTCTCAACAAGGTCAAGACCGATTTTTACAGGCATACGGTTACTCCCAAACGTTTAATGGCTCAAGAAAGCGGGAAGAACATCCAGGGCGCGCAAAACTGGAAGTTGATCCCAAGAACGTTCCCATGTACACCTCATCAATAGAATCATGTTCCGCTTCCGCGAAGCGGTACGGTTCCATCAAAGCAAAGTTGTATTCGAGGGTTGCACCTCACGGCATCAAGATCTCACCTGCGTCTCTGGCTAAAGCAGGCTGCGTACGATATTATCACAGGCTCGGCTAAGAGTTTTCGGATCTCTTGCGCGTTTCCCGCCGCCTCACTTCAAACGTATTTTTAATTATACATCATATGAATGATACCGAGCATCCTCGGCGAGGGACAGTGCGCTAGCGGGGATGGTTAGTCTATCATACTTTCTTAGCCTTCCTCAGTGGTATGACAGGCTCAGTGTTTTTCACAAAAGGCGACCGCCTAAGGAATCCATGGGAGAAGCGTTCCTAAGGTCTACTCGGGCAAAAATGATTTGACAGGATCCAACTCTCTAATTATCCAATTTCACTTCGGCCATCTGCTTCGTTAACAAAGCAGCCTTTTTCGGTTCCATGATGGCCATGATCGCACCCGCCTTCTTGCTCTTCATCATGCGCATGATCTTCACCGCCATGCCCTCGTCGAGGGCATTGAGTCTCGCCGCCGCCTCTTCCGGTGACATTGCGTCATACGCCTTGACTATATGTCCCATCCTTTCGTCTTTGACCTGCTCCGTTTTTTTCAGCGTATTTTCGAGTTGGGTCAAAAGTTTCGTGTATTTCTCTATCTTATCTTCCACGTCTTTCTTGAGGATATTGAGCCTCTCCTCTTCTTTCTTTAATGCTTCCTCTTTCCCCTTGATCTCCTTCTGCTTGTTTTCCGCAATTCCCGCCGTGTCGTCTTGCGCAAAAGCATTGCTCGCGGGCAATGAACAGTGAATCGGCAACAGAAGGAAAAACATAAGACACGGAACACAGAACACGGAAAAGCGACTTCCCTGAACTCTCCGTTTCGTTTCTTTCCCCGACTCTGGATCCCTGACCGCCGACTTCCGAGTTCTCATTTCCTTGTACTCCTTGTGACAAAATCAAAGTCCGCATCTTTCTGCTCATTGTGAGCGGTCTCCCGCATCTCGTCTTGGAGTATCTTGTCATGGAGAATCTCGAAAACCCTTTTTTCTTTATGCGCCTCAATCATCGCCTTCTGTTTCATGTCAACATCCACGAGTTTCTTAACGATAACCTGTTTCTGCTGCGCTATCTTTTTCTTGAGATGCTGGAAATACTTATAGAAAATCTCCAGATCCCCTGCTCTTACCGGCCCACTCTTCTGCTTATCATTGAATTCATCAATCGCCTTCTCGAAGGAGCTTTTCATCGAGTCGAGTTTTGCCCTTTCACCGTCCAATTCATCCTTGCTTTTTTTGACTTCAATCTCGAGTTGCTCCTTCGTAAAGCCCTTCAATTCCAAAATCTTTGCAATCCTCTCGAGGGTCATCCTTTAATCTCCTTTCCTTCGAAGAGAAAATAAAGGCCCTGCAAACTATCAGCAAGGTCTCGCCTTTCATGCATGCCCTGTTTCAAGTATCCTTTGAGGCTCTCAAACATCTTTATGGCATAATCCACTTTCGCGTTCGATCCTTCCTTATATGCTCCGAGATTGATCATGTCCTCGAATCTCTTGTGCACGGCAAGGGTTTCGATAAACTTACCGGCGAGCTCCCTGTGTTTCGAATCGGCTACGTCGGGCATGACCCTGCTTATGCTCCGAAGGACATCGATTGAGGGATAATGGTTTTCCATTGCGAGCTCCCTTGACAGGACAATGTGCCCGTCCAGAGTGGCCCTTGCCGAATCAGCCACGGGATCCGATAGGTCATCGCCTTCCACGAGAACGGTATAGATGCCGGTGATGCTCCCGCTGCTCTCTGAAGTACCAACCCTCTCGAGCAACTTTGGGAGGAGTGCGAAAACAGACGGTGTATATCCCTTGGCTGTCGGCGGTTCACCAACGGCAAGCCCTATTTCCCGCTGAGCCTGAGCAACACGGGTGAGGGAGTCCATGAGGAGCAATACATTCTCGCCCCTCTCCCTGAAATACTCTGCAATTGCCGTTGCGGCCAGAGCTGCTCTCACTTTTGCCAGGGGCGGCTGGTCTGATGTCGCAACAACGACCACCGATTTTTCTCTGCCCTCTTCGCCGAGATCCTTTTCTATGAATTCCCTGACCTCTCTGCCTCTTTCACCGATGAGGGCGATAACGTTGACCGCTGCTTCCGTATATCGAGCCATCATTCCGAGCAGTACACTCTTGCCCACGCCCGAACCAGCCATGATACCAATCCTCTGCCCTTTTCCACACGTAAGGAGCCCGTTGATCGCCCGTATGCCGAGATCTATGGGTTCACCTATCCGGTGCCTTCTCAGGGGATGTGGTGTCGAAGAAAGGAGGGGATAATCACCTCCCCGAAGGGGACCTTTTCCGTCGATGGACTCCCCCCGGTCATTGACAACCCTACCCCTCAGTGAGGGAGAGACCCTGATGGAAACCTTTTTGCCGATAGGGAGAACCCTACTGCCCAATCGTATGCCGCCAAGATCTCCAACAGCCATGAGGATCACCTTGCCGTCCCGAAAACCAACGACTTCCGAGTCGAGGGCGAATGCATGGTCAGAAAATATCTTGCAGGATTCCCCGATACTCGCCTTTACACCGGTCGCCTTGATAATAATCCCAGCGATCTCCACAACCCTACCGTAGACCTTCACGGGTTCAGTCTTTGAGACTGTTTCTATATAAGGAGATAGATTAATCGCCGGCAAGTCGATCTCCCATATCCTTGATTATGTTCCTCAACTGCTCATCCAGATCAGTCACGATATCCTCAACAGGTCCCCTGACCACGGACCCGTAACGGGATACGGAAGAGTCCACATCAAAAACAATATCATTATGGATGGTGAGGAGATCCGGTTTATGTTTCATAAAGAGGTCATACAGAGCGGGGTTTATCTTTATGACGACCTGGCCGGTCCTCTCGATTCTCGACAGCGCCTCTTTTGTCATCTCAACGATGCTCGCAGGATCTTCCGTCAGCTCTTTCAGGAGGATCTTCTTTGCCGTACTGATGGCAAGTTCGACGATTTGGGGCTCAAGTTCCCTTACCAGCGTCTCTTTCACCGTTGTGACCTCCTTGATGAGAAACTCAAGCCGTTCCACCAAGAGCATTGCCCTCTGCTCGCCCATGGCGAATCCTGCTTTTTCTCCCGACTCAAATCCCTTTTCGTAAGCATCCCGCTCCCTATTTTCCTCATCCTGGTTTAAAGACAGATTTAGAGCCGTTCCGCTCATCTCGCATAGGGACGGCATAGTAAAGAGGACGGTGTCCTTTGCGTGCGCGAGCCGACTTTTATTCAACAAATTCTTCGCCGCTCCTCCCGGAAAGGATAAGCTTCCCATCCGCCTCTAGTTTCCTCGCAACCTTTACGATACTCTGCTGCGCTTTCTCAACGTCGGACACCCTGACAGGACCCTTCGTCTGCATTTCCTCCTTGAGTATCGTTGCAGCTCTCTGGGACATGTTCTTGTAAATTTTATCCTTCAGAGCTTCGGAAGCGGTCTTGAGGGCGATGGAAAGATCCTCGGTACTGATCTCTTTCAGTATCATCTGGATTCCTCTGTCATCCACCTTCGCGAGGTCATCGAATACAAACATCATCTGCCTGATGGTGTCCGCCAGAACATCGCTCTGCGCTTCTATTTTCTCGAGGACCATCTGTTCCGTTGTCCGATCGATGTGGTTCAGGATTTCGGACATGGTCTTTGCTCCACCCACTTTTTTCCCTTTTCCTTTCCCTACCTCCAACTGCCCCTTCAGGACCTCGTTCAGTTCCTCAACCGCGCTCTCAGGAATCCTCTCAGTCGTTGCTATCCTCATCGCGACATCACTTTTTATTTTTTCAGGCAGGGCAGCGAGTACCTCAGACGCCTGTACGGGTTCGAGGAGGCAGATGACAAGGGCAATGGTCTGGGGATGTTCTGCCTGGAGGAAATTGGATAATGTCTTGGAATCGATCCATTTGAGGGAATCCAGGGGGCCGTCCTTTGTCGCCATTTCGAGTATCTTCACCGCACCGTCCTCCCCCAGCCCTTTTGAAAGGACCTTTCTGACATAGTCCTCTCCCCCCACGTGAATGTCTCCTTTCGACAGCATGTCTGCCGCCTCTTTGAAAACATTATCGACGACGGCACGACTCACCGCCTTCATCTTCGACATATGCGTCGTTATCTTTCCAATATCCCGCTCATCAAGGACTTTCAGCACCTCTGCAGCCGCTTCCTCTCCGATGGAACTCAAAAATATCGCCGCTTTTTCATATCCGTTCGCGGGCATTTACTTCTCCTGCATCCAGCTCTTGACGAGATTGGCGGCCTCTTTTGGGTTCTTCTTTGTCCACTCGATCAAGCGGTCGCTGGAAGGCCTGTCAGTCATCTCCAAAGCCTTTTCTATCTCGGCCACCGTGTGGGGCAGCGCTACGGGCGACTGCCGGCCTGCCGATGGAGCTGTGAGCACCTTCATAAGCGGCTTCACAACAAAGAACAAGAGCAGGGCGATGCCTAAGAGGGGAACGAGATATCGTGCCAGCGTGATGATAACTGGCATTATCTCCCTCTGCGGTTCAGCCAGTTCCTCCTGGGGAGGCGAACCCTCAAAGGGCATATTCACAACCCTGACATCATCGCCTCTGTCTGCGGAGAAACCGACAGCGTTTTTCACCATATCCTCAAACTTTTTTATCTCCTCCTCGGAGCGGGGACTGTATTTCTTATCCTTAGCGCCCTCTGGGGCAGCATAGGTGCCATCTACAAGGGTGACCACGGAAAGTCTCTTTATTTCCCCCGATGAGTTTATGATATGGCTTGTCACCTTGCTGATCTCATAATTTACCGTATCGTTCTTCTTCTCTGATTGAACCTGGGAAGATGCAGTCTGAGTCACGGTCTTTCCGGGAAGATTCGACGAGACACCGGGCACTCCCCCTGTAGTGCCGTTCGCAGACTTCTCCTGGTTCCTCTGTTCGCTCCTTATTACCTGAATGTCGGGGTCAAACCTCTCTTCTGTTTTTTCAACCTTCGTAAAGTCGATGTCCGCGGCGATCTTTGCCTTTACCCTTCCCTTGCCCACAACAGGCTCGAGGATGCTCATCACCCTTGTTTCCAGCTCTTTTTCGATGCTCTGCCGATACTCCATCTGAGTGCTCGTCATCGCCATCGAGTCATTGGCAGCTGAAGTCAGCATCTCTCCACTGCTATCCACGACGGCCACATCTTTTGCGTCCAGTCCCTCGACGCTGCTTGACACAAGGTGAACTATCCCCTGCACCTGACTCTGAGAGAGTCTTCTGCCCTGACGCAACTTAACGAGAACCGATGCCTTCGGCCTGTCTTCTTCCTTTGCAAAAAGAGACCTTTCCGGAACGGCAAGATGGACCCTGCACTGATCCACCTCCGCCAGCGATCGGATGGTCCTTGACAGTTCTCCCTGTAATGCCCGGCGATAATTCAGCTTCTGGACGAAATCAGTCATGGTAAGGCTGGTTTTGTCGAACACCTCAAACCCGATGCCACCTCCTTGAGGAAGACCCTGGCTTGCGAGCTGCAGCCTGAGGTCGTACACCTTGTCGGAGGGCACCATAATTCCCCCTGCGGATACCCGATAAGGAACTTTCTGTTCCTGTAACTTCTGGATAATTGATCCGGCATCCTCTTCGGAGATATTTGCGTAAAGGATCTGATAGTCAGCCTTCTGAAGCCATGAAAACAAGAGAATCAGGGCGGTTATGCTCAGAGCTATGACGGACAGCAGGCCGACTTTCTTTTGTACTGACATTGTCCTTACCTGTTCGCTTATGACATCAATGCCGGCCATTAGACTTGCATCCTCGTTATCTCATCATAGGCGGTCAACAGCTTATCCCTTACAGCGATCATCAACTGAAAGGACATGTCAGCTTTTTCCATAGCGACCATCGCCGCTGTCACATCCCCTCCAGAAGCAAGTTCTTTCACCGCCTTTTCCGCGTCATTCTGCACCTGCGAAATCTTTCCCATGGCCTCTTTCATGACCTCATCAAAACCATGGGTTTCCTTGTCGCCGCTCTTAGGCCGCAAAAGTTCCTGCCCTAAATTTGCCCCGGTA
>Ga0187856_1002019_pt1 | contig 15351 bp, 14 predicted proteins | sample June2016WEW_8_40_FD_132443 | JGI IMG/M metagenome (GOLD analysis project Ga0187856, IMG submission 132443) | Peatland microbial communities from SPRUCE experiment site at the Marcell Experimental Forest, Minnesota, USA - June2016WEW_8_40 | ecosystem: Environmental > Terrestrial > Soil > Wetlands...
CCCGAGGACGGCTCGTCCAGCAACAGCAACCGCGGGTCCTGCACGAGGGCGCGGCCGAGCTCGACGAGGCGCCCGTGGCACTGGCTCAGGGACTCGATCGGGTCGTCCGCGACCGCGTCCAGGCCGAGCTCGACGAGAAGCTCCTCGACGCGCGCCACGCGGGTGTTCGCCCTCCCGCGCCAGATCAGGTCCTTCCAGAGCCGGCCGTCGTCCCGGTGCACCCGCTCGGCAACCATCAGGTGCTCACGCGGGCTCATCCCGGCGAACAGCTCGAGTCTCTGGAACGTGCGCCCTATCCCGAGACGGGCACGCTCGAACACGGGCAGGCGGTCGATGCGGCGGCCCGCGAAGCAGATCTCCCCGGCGTCGAAGCGGCGCACACCGTTCACGCAGTCGAACAGCGTCGTCTTCCCGGCCCCGTTGGGGCCCACGAGGCCCACGGCCTCGCCCTTTTCGATCGAGACCGAGACGTTGTCAAGAGCGACGATGCCACCGTAACGCTTGGTGATCCCGGTGGCCTCCAAGAGCGCCATCTCAGCCGACCGTTTCCGCGTGCCTGCGCAGGGAGACGACGACCTCGACGACGCGGCGCTTCTGCCATTCCACGACACCCTCCGGATGCAGCGCATAGGTGATCGCGCCGAGGCCGAACAGGATCGGGAACAGGTTGCGCCACTGCGAAGGCAGGTAGTCGAGCACCTGGTAGAGGATCACGTAGGCCATCCCCGCCTGGATGGCGCCTTGCACGGTGTAGACCCCCGTCGTCACCACGACGACCATGAACACCAGCGAGAGAAGCGAATTGAAGTCGTTCGGCGAGACGGTGCCCTGCAGCGACCCGAAGAGGGCGCCTCCGACGCCGGCGAGGGCGGCGGCCATCGCGAAGACCGTGACCTTGAGCTTGGCGAGGTTCGTCCCGATCGACGCGGCCGCCAGCTCACTGCCCCGCATGGCGGCGAGCTCGCGCCCGGTCGTGCCCTGGCGGATGGCGAGCACCGCCGCCGCGCAGACGATGAGGAGAACGAAGGCCAGCACGAAGAAGGCTTTCCCGCTCGTGAAGTTGAGCGAGCCGAGCTGCGGGCGCGGGACGTTGACCCCGGACTCGCCGTTGCCCGACCAGGAGAACTGGAAACCGACGTTGTCGGCGAGCAGCCCGAAGGCGAGCGTGGCGAGCGCCAGGGCGAGCCCGCCGAGGCGCAGCGCGGGCATGGCCACCACGGCACCGACGGCCGCCGCCACGGCGCCCCCGGCCACGATCCCGACAAACACCGACAGCCCAAAGTGCGTCGCGAGCTGTGCGCAGGTGAACGCCCCGATGCCGGCGAAAGACGCCTGGCAGAGCGAGATCTGGCCGCTCATCCCCGTCAGCAGCACGATGGAGAGAAAGATGATCGAGTAGGCGATCCCCTGGGTGAGCGTGAAGGTCCAGTTGCTCGGCACCCATGTCAGGCACGAAACGAAGAAGGCGGCGAGCACCAGCCATCCACCCCCGCGCAGCAGCTCCTCGAGCCCGTGACCCCCGATCGTCGCGGCCATCGGGGGAGGGGGCGGATCGCAGCCCGCAAGGGGGTCGTCGTGGAACCACCGCTCTCTAAGGCCCGGCAACGCGAGCAACAAGACGATGAGGACGGCGAAGGGGAGGGCCGGCCGCAGCCCCGAGGAGAGCACGCTCCCACTCGGCAGGTACCCCCCCAACAGCTCCTGGACGACTCCGAGGCCGATGCCGCCCCAGAAGGCCAAAGGCAGGCTCGTGAGGCTCCCGAGCGCCGCAGCTGCGATGGCGGCGACGAGCAGGTCGGTGAAGTTCAATGCCTGCAGCTCCGCGAACAAAGGCGCGAGAAGGACCCCTGCCAGGCCCGCGAGAAAGCTCGAGAGCACCCAGATCGCGACCCCGACCCGCTCGGAGTTGATGCCGGCGAGCTGGACCATGCGCGGGCTCTCGGCCATGGCCCGCATGCGCAGGCCGATCTGGGTGAAGTGCGACATGAGCGACGCCAGGAGCACGACGGCCAGCGTCACGATGACCGTCGAAAGCTCCGTGCCGTTGATGGCGTCACCCGCGACGTGGAAGTAGACCGAGCCCGGCGCCAGCCACAGCGAGGGCGGCGCCAGCCTCGCCTGGTTCCCGAAGATCAGCTGGAGGGCACTCGGGATCGCTATCAGCATGCCGAGCGCGCTCACGAGCTTGACCAGAACGGGGGCCGAGCGGATGAAACGGTAGAGGAAGCGGTCCATCGCGAGTCCCAACAGCGGCGCCACCACCACGACGGCAGCCAGGAACCCGGCCCAGTTCGGCCAGCCGGCGTTCACGCAGACGTAGAAGATCAGGGCCGACGCGTACGCCTGCGCGCCGTAGGCGAGGTTGAACACCCCGGAGGTCTGGTAGGTGAGGACGAGGCCCACGGCCATGAGGGCGAACACGCACCCGTAGGGCAGGCCCGGGATGGCATAGCTGAGGAACTGGGTCACTCGATCGCCGACCCCTCTTTCAGCTCCTTCACGCGCCGGGGACGCTCGGAGCCGGCGGCACCACGACGACGCTGCGGGCGCTTTGCGGCTGAGGAGTCTCGAAACACGTGAAAACGGTGCGGGGCGGCGAGCCGAACAAAGGCACGAAATGGCCAGCCAGCGCCCGGACGTAGACATTGCAGTCGACCAGGCCGTTCCGCTTGTGCTCCAAACGCCAGTCGATCGGCGAGACGATGCCGTCGGCGGTGTAGTCCGTGAGCGAATTGAGGGCGTCGATGAGCCGGGTGCGCGTCAGGTCCCGCCCCACGAGGCGCATCCCCGTCACGAACATGTCGGCCGAGATCCAGCCGGCGAGGGACGCCTCGCCGGGCAGCTCGCCCGGGAAGTACTTGGCGAGCTTGGTCAGGTAGAGGGCCATCCCGGCGTACTTGCGCGACAGCCCTGACTCGAAGGGGACGTGCCCGATGAGGAAGTAGACGCCCTGCATCAGAGAGGAGAACTTGGCGATGGCGGCCTCGTCGTATCCGCTCAGCCAGTACTGCGCGACCGAGCCCATGCCGTCCTGGCGCATCGTGCGCGAGAGCAGGATGTTGCCCGACAGGTCCATGCAGCTGACCACGAGGTCCACCCCGGCGGCACGCATCCGGTTGACGTCGGTCGTGAGGTCGACCGGCGGGGCCTCGACCGAGAGGTCCTCGTAGGCGACCGGGATGTGAAAACGCCGCATGGTGTATGCCATTCCCTCGCCGGCCTGCTCGGAGGCGCCGACGTTGTAGGCAAGGATCCCGACTTTCTTGGCCCCCAGGCGCTCGGCCAGGTACGCCGCCTCGGGACCGGGCCGGGTGAAATCGAGGAAAGAGCCCTCGGAGCCGAACAGGCTGGGCCCGTCGGTCCAGTCGGTGCTGACGTCGTAGCCGAAGGTCGGCACGTTGTTGGCAGCGAGATAGCTCGCACCCGCAAAGCTCGGCGTGCCCACGCCGACGACGGCGAAGACGTGATCCTGTTCGACCAAGGTGCGCACCTGGTCGGTGTCCTGGGAGGCGTTCGAGCCGTCGTCCAAGGGATAGCGGAACTCGATCTTGCGGCCGCCCACTCCCCCCGCGGCGTTGATCATGTCCAGGTAGGCGTCGACCCCGTCGAAGATCGGCGCAAAGTCGGCCGGAATCGGGCCTGTCAAGGAAGCCACGCCGCCGACGACGACCTCTGAGCCCGTCACGCCCTGCGTGTTGCCCGCGTTGGACACGGTCACCTTGGCGTTGCCGCACGCCGCGGCGACCATGCCGACGGCGAGGAGGATCCCAAGCGATCTACGAGGACTACGCACGCTCTACCCCTTGCTCTCGGCACCGAACGCGATCGCCCGCCGGCGACGCTATCAGCCGGCTCATGGCTACGGCCTGCGCTGAGCGGCACCGGCCCATTCTGGTCGGCCAGCCCAGCGGGCAAGCGGACCCGTCGCGGGCTGGCCGCGCCAGGTTCGCGGGGCGTCCCACGGACCGGGTTCCCCACCGCCGTACGATTGAGGACGTGAAGGTGTCGACTCGTGGGGACTACGCAAGCCGCGCTCTGCTCTCCCTTGCTCTCCGCGAGGAGGTCACGCCGACCTCGGTCCGCGACATCGCAGAGCGGACCGGCCTTCCCCAGCCTTATCTGGAGCAGATCCTGCTCGCGCTGAAAGGCGCCGGGCTCGTCCGCTCCAAGCGCGGCGTCGGGGGCGGTTACGTCCTCGCGCGCTCGCCGGAACAGATCACGCTCGGCCAGATCGTCAGCGCCGTCGACGGCCCGATCGTGGCCGGGGATTTCGGTCCGCCCCATCAAAACGGCGCCTGCGACCACGAGGGCCAGTGCGTGCTGCTCGCGGTGTGGGCGGACGTCGGCGAGCACATGCGCCACCACCTGGACTCCTTCACTTTGAAGGACATGGTGCTCCGCGCGCGGGGAGACGCCTCCCCGCTTTCGCCACTGGACTGACGAAAGTCCACTCCAGCCCACGGATGCCCACGGCGGTCCGGATTCGATATCAGGAGAAACGCGGAATGGCGGGGCCCCGATTCGCGTTGTCATGGGTGAGACCGATTTGCGGGGAAGGGGGAGGAGCGCCATCTCAGCCGAGAACAAGATCGAAGACGCCACCACGCCGGAGCTGACCGCTGCCGAGCGGAGTCGTGTCATGCGCGAACCCAATTCCGCAGGGCCCGACCTGATGCGGTTGTTCCTCGACGATCTCGGCCGATTCCCGCTGCTGAGCGCCACCGAACAGACCGAGCTCGCCAAGAGGATCGAGCAGGGGGACGAGGAAGCCCGCAAGCAGATGATCGGGTCCAACCTGCGCCTTGTCGTTCATTGGGCGCGCCGGTACCAGGGACGTGGCGTCGACATGATCGACCTCGTCCAGGAGGGGACCTTCGGCTTGATGCGCGCCGTCGAGAAGTTCGACTGGCGCAAGGGGTTCCGTTTCTCCACCTACGCCACCTGGTGGATCCGCCAGGCGCTGCAGCGTGCCGTGCAGTCGAAGGGCCGTGCCATCCGCCTGCCCGAGGACGCGCTCGCGGCCGAGCTCGAAGCCGACCCCGATCACGTCCGGCTGCCTCGGGTCGTGGCCAGCCTCGACCAGCCCTTGACGAGCGACGCCACCGCCACTCTCGGCGACGTGGTGAGCGGCGGCGAGGCCCCCTTCGAAGACGAGATCGCCCGCACGCTCACGCTCGGCAAGCTCGACGCGGCCATCGACCGCCTGCCCGAGTTGGAGCGCGATGTGGTCCGGATGCGTTTCGGGCTCGACGGCAGCTCCCCGGCATCGTTGGAGTCGACGGCGCGCACCTTGGGCATCGGGGTCCGGCGCGTGAGGCGCATCGAGGCCTCGGCGTTGGCCTTCCTCGCCGTCCAGCCGGAGGTCGAGGGCATCCACGACGCTGCTTGAGCCTCGGCTCTAGCTCAGGAGAACCCCTCCAGCACCGAGGCGAGATCTTCGGGCAGCGGCGAGCTGAAAGCGACCTCGTGGCCCGTGGCGGGAGCGACGAAAGCCAGCCCCGTCGCGTGCAGGAACGGGCGCGCACACCCAGACCGGCGCCGGTCGCCCCGATAGCGGGCGTCACCGACCACGGGATGGCCTATGGCGCCGAGGTGAACACGGATCTGATGGGTGCGGCCCGTCTCCAGCCGCAGCTCCAGATAGCTCGCCTCGAGCGGCTCGGCGTAGCGGGCGAGCACGCGGTAGTGCGTGCGCGCCGCACGGCCCCCGACGGCGACGGCCATCCGCGTCGGGTCGCGTAAAGACCGCCCGATCGGCGCGTCGACGACTCCCGCCTCGGACTCGAGCGCGCCGCAAGCGAGCGCAAGGTACTTCCGTGACACGCTGCGCGCGGCCAGCTGGGCCGTCAGCGACCGGTAGGCGTCCGGCGTGCGCGCCACCACGAGCAGGCCGGAGGTGTCCTTGTCGAGCCGGTGCACGATGCCGGGCCGGTCGGCCTCCCCGCACCCTTGCTCGGGCAACCGGGCGAGCTCGGGGTAAAGGGCCAAAAGGCCCGCGACGAGCGTGCCGGAACGGTGCGCCGCATCGGGATGGACCACGACGCCGGGCGGCTTGTCCACCACGATCACAGCCTCGTCCTCGTAGACGACGGTGAAGCGAACCTCGCCCGGCGCAGCCGCCCGCAACAGCTCGGGGCCGGCCACGGCGCCGAGCCCGAGGTCGATCTCCAGGAGATCGCCGGCCCGGACCCGCCTGCTGCCTACCGCGACGACGCGGCCGCCGACGCGCACCGCCCCGGCGGCTATCGCCCTGGCCACCTGTGCCCGCGTGTACCCGGACAAGAGCGCGACGACGCGGTCCACGCGCTCGCCCGAGAGCACGCCCGGGACGGCCACAACCGGGCCCATGCCGGCGTCGCTCATGGAAGTGGTCCCCGGCCGGCCTGTTCGGAGCGCTCGCCCGCGACGGGCGCCTTCGTTGTGGCAGCCGTCCGCCACAGTGCGATGGCGAGCACGACGCAGCCACAGACGATCGCCGAGTCGGCCAGGTTGAAAGTCGGCCAGAACCCGGATCGGAGGAAGTCGACCACGGCGCCGTGGTGACCACGGAAGAGCCGGTCGGAGAGGTTGCCGACGGCACCGCCGAGGATCATGCCCACACCGACCGCTGCGGCCGTGTTCGGCACGGTCCGGCCGAAGTACGCCAGCACGGCGACGACGACCACGACGATCAAGATGATCGGCAGCGTGAGCCCCGTGCCGATGCTGAAAGAGACACCGGTGTTGTAGGCGAGGACGAGCGCGAAGGGCCCGATCAGGTGGACCGGCCCCGAGGAGAGCCGGGAGACGGCGAGCGACTTGGTCACCTGGTCCGCGATCACGATGAGGACCGCGACCACGAGCATCACGCGGATGCGCCTGGCACGTCGCCTCGCCTCGCCCGGGATCACTCCCCCGGTGGCGCCGGGCCGGTCCTCGCCGGCCGTGCTCAACGTTTCGACAGCCCCCCGCTCTTGCAGTCGATGCACAAGCGGGCGTAGGGCAGGGCCTCCAGGCGAGCCTTGACGATCGTCCGGCCGCAGTTCTCGCAGACCCCGTAAGTGCCGTTGTCCAGCTTCGAGAGCGCGTGGTCGATCTCCTCGACGGCCCCCAGCGCCTGGGCCGACAGGGCCAGGTCACGCTCCCTGTCGACGGTGACGGTCCCCCCCTCGCCCGATTCGTCGTCGAACTGGATGTCGCCCGGCTCCATCTCCTCGACAAGCGCCTCCGCCTCGGCTTTCAAGCTGGCTGCCTGCTCGAGATAGGTGGCACGCTCGCGCAAGAGCGCGGCCCGCTGGTTCGCGAGAAAACGCTCCTCTTTTGCATAGCCTTCGACGGCACGCTTGGCCGCCGGTGCCTTCGCGCCGAGCCCTCCGGCGGGGCGTGGGGGGCCTGCCGGCGCCTTGCGCGACGTCGCGGGCGCCTTGGGTGCCTTCGCCTTGGACGCCTGAGGGGCCTTCACGGCGCGCGGGCCCGCCTTTGCGGCCGCCGGCTGTTTCGTCGCCGCCCCCGCGTCGCGTGTCCGGGCCTTGGCGGCCGGCTTCGCGGCCGGGGCGGCAGGTCGCTTGGCCGCGGCGGCCGTTGTCTTGACGGCCTTCGCGCCCGAGGGCGCCGCCTTGGCTGCCGGTGCCTTGGCGGCCTTTGCTGCCGACTTGGCGGCGGCCTTGACGGCCGGTTTGGCCGTCACCGCCTTCGCCTTCGTCGGCACCGTCTTCTGGGGCTTGGCCGCGACCTGCTTGGAGGCCTTGGCAAGGGGCACCACGGTCTTTGCAGGCGCCTTCGCCTTGGCCGCGGGAGCAGCTTTGTTCGACGATTCACTTGTGGTCCTGGGCGCCGCAGCTCTCGCGGACGCCTTCGAGGCGTTCGCTTTCACGACGACTCCCTTCTCAGCGTCGGCCGCCACCATGGTCGTTCCCACCATCGGTCCCTCCTGTCGCGGCGAGGGTGACCGACGATAGCCGTACCAGCCACCCCTCGCCAACATCCTTCGGGCAATCTCACGGTCTCAGGCGACCGGGCCTGTCGGTGCGATCGTGTGACCCGGGCCGGGAAGTCGCCATGCGCAGCTCGCGGCCGATGGCGTCGCGTGCCTGATCCGGGTCAATGTCGACGACGCGGACACGCTTCAGCCGGCTCTTGTCCCCCGAGGCGATCTCGACCTGGGACTTGCGAACACCCAGCAGTTCAGCGATGAACTCGACGCACTCCGAGTTCGCCCGCCCGCCGATGGGCGGAGCCGCCACCTTCAAGGCGAGCGCGTCCCCGTGACGCCCGGTGACCGACGCACGGCCGGCACCGGGTTGGACCCGGACCCTGAGCACGATGCTCGTGGGCCCACCCTCGGTCGCCTCGACGTCGAAGAAGTCATCTGCCATGGCCGCCTACTGTATGGCCATGGCAGAGGCACACGGTGCAAGCGCTTATCCGCAGGTCCCCGCGCAGCCGCGCTATCCCTCCTTGGAGGAGCAGATCCTCGCCTTTTGGCAAGCGGACCGGACCTTCGAGGCCTCCGTGGCCATGCACAGCCCCGAGACCGAGTACGTCTTCTACGACGGGCCCCCGTTCGCCAACGGGCTCCCGCATTACGGGCACCTCCTCACGGGCTTCGTGAAAGACGCCGTCCCCCGCTACCAGACGATGCTCGGCCACCGCGTCGAGCGCCGCTTCGGCTGGGACTGCCACGGCCTCCCGGCCGAGATGGCTGCTGAGCACGAGCTGGAGCTGTCCGGGCGCCAGGCCGTGATCGCCTACGGCATCGACAGGTTCAACGCCTACTGCGGACAGATCGTGCAGCGGACGACCGACGCCTGGGAGCGCTATGTGACCCGCCAGGCCCGGTGGGTGAGCTTCGAGGATACCTACAAGACCATGGACCTCTCGTTCATGGAGAGCGTGCTGTGGGCCTTCAAACGCCTCTATAACAAAGGGCTCATGTACGAGGGATTCCGGGTCCTGCCCTATTGCTGGGAATGTGAGACCCCGCTCTCGAACTTCGAGACGCGCCAGGACGACTCGTACCGGGACCGCACCGATCCGGCCGTCACGGTGCGCTTCGACCTCGAGCCGGTCGACGACGGCCCTCCGCTGTTGCGGGGCCCGCTCGGGATGCTCGCGTGGACCACGACGCCGTGGACGCTCCCCTCGAACCTGGCGCTGGCCGTAGGGCCGGAGCTGGCCTACGCGGTCGTGAACTGGGGCGACAGGCGCGTCGTCATCGGCGAGCAGTGCCTCGCGGCCTACGAGGACACCCTCGCCGGCGCCGAGGTCCTCGGCACGGTCACCGGCGCGGATCTCGTCGGGCGCCGCTTTCGCCCTCTGCTCCCCTATTTCGCCGGCACGCCCGGGGCCTTCGTCGTCTTGGGTGAGGACTTCGTCGCCATGGACGAGGGCACCGGCGTCGTCCAGATGGCACCGGGGTTCGGTGAGGACGACCAGCACGCGTGCGAGGCCGCCGGGATCCCCGTCGTCTGCCCGGTGGACGACCGGGGACGCTTCACCGCAGAGGTCGGCGATCTCGCCGGGGTGCAGGTCTTCGACGCCAATGCCACCATCCTCGCGCGCCTGCGCACCGCAGGGGCCCTCGTCAGGGCCGAGGACTACACCCACAGCTACCCGCACTGCTGGCGGACCGACACGCCGCTCATCTACCGGGCCATGAGCTCGTGGTTCGTGCGCGTGACAGCCATCAAGGACCGCATGGTCGAGCTGAACCAGCAGATCGTCTGGGTCCCCGAGCACGTGCGCGACGGCGCCTTCGGCAAGTGGCTCGAGGGGGCGCGGGACTGGTCGATCAGCCGGAACCGTTTCTGGGGAACGCCGATCCCGGTCTGGAAGAGCGACGACCCGCGCTATCCGCGCGTCGACGTCTACGGCAGCATCGACGAGCTGGCGGCGGACTTCGGCGTGGCGCCGACCGACCTGCACCGCCCGTTCATCGACGAGCTGACCCGTCCGAACCCGGACGACCCCACGGGGGCCTCGACGATGCGCCGCATCCCGGACGTCCTCGACTGCTGGTTCGACTCGGGCTCCATGCCGTTCGCGCAGCTGCACTACCCCTTCGAGCACGCCAAGCGGTTCGAGGAGCACTTCCCCGCCGACTTCATCGTCGAGTACGTGGGCCAGACCCGGGGCTGGTTCTACACCCTGCACGTGCTGGCGACGGCCCTGTTCGACCGGCCTCCTTTCAAGGCCTGCATCGCGCACGGCATCGTGCTCGGCGACGACGGCCGCAAGCTGTCCAAGCGGTTGCGCAACTTCCCCGACCCCGAGGAGGTGTTCGCCGCCTACGGTGCCGACGCCATGCGCTGGTACCTGCTCGCCTCGCCGGTGCTGCGCGGCAACGACGTCGTGATCGAGGCCAAGGGGCTGGCAGAGCCGATCCGGCTCGTCCTGAACCCGATCTGGAACACGTGGTACTTCCTGTCCATGTACGCCAACGCCGACGGCCTTTCCGGCCGGGTCCGCACCGACCAGTCGGGCGTGCTCGACCGTTACATCCTCGCCAAGACACGCCGGCTCGTCGAGGCCGTCACGGCCGCCATGGACACCTACGACCTGGCGGGGGCCACAGTCCAGATCTCGGTCTTCCTCGACGCCCTGACGAACTGGTACGTGCGCCGCAGCCGCGACCGCTTCTGGCGCCCCGTGAACGCCGCCGCCGCATCGCCGGCCCCGGGTTCGCCGCCCGACGACAAACAGGACGCCTACGACACCCTCCATACCGTCGTCGAGGTCCTCTGCCGGGTGGCGGCGCCGTTCCTCCCCTATCTCACCGACGCCGTCTACAAAGGTCTCACCGGCGAACGCAGCGTCCACCTCAGGCCCTGGCCGGAGGCCGACGAGCTGCCGTCGGACCCGGGCCTCGTCGAGGCCATGGACCTCGCCCGGGAGGTGTGCTCCGCCGGCCACTCGATCCGCAAAGCCGCCGGGCGACGGGCACGGCTGCCGCTGTCGTCGCTGACCGTGGCGGCGCCCGGTTCGAGCCGCCTGCTCGCCTACGCGGACCTGATCGCCGACGAGGTGAACGTGCAGCAGGTCAAGCTGGTCGAGACTGTCAGCGACCTGGCCGAGACAGTTCTCAACGTCATCCCCGCCGCCCTCGGCCCGAGGCTCGGGGAACGCACCCAACAAGTCATCGCCGCCACCCGCAGGGGTGAGTGGTCGAGGCTTGCGGACGGCACGGTGGAAGTCGGCGGTGTCAAGCTCGAGCCGGGCGAGTTCGAGCTTCGCCTACGGCCGAGCGACCCGGCCTCCAGCCGGACGCTGCCGGGCGAGGCGGGCATCGTCGCCCTCGACCTCGAGACGACCCCCGAGCTGGAAGCAGAGGGCCTCGCCCGCGATGTCATCCGTTTCGTGCAGCGCGCCCGGCGCGAGGCGGGACTGAACGTCACGGACCGGATCCGGCTGCGGGTCGCCCTCCCGGAGACGTCAGCTGCCGTTGTCGAGCGGTGGAAGGCTCACATCGCCGCCCAGGTGCTCGCGACCGAGATCGAGGTCGCGACCATCGGGGACGGCGGGGCACCCGGCGCTTGGTCCGACGACCTGTTCACGGCCGCGGGCGAGCTCTCGGACGGCGACAAAGTCGTCGCGCACCTGGCCCGCGTCGGCTGAGCACGGCCGGCTCCCCCGGCCGGCATATGGCGCTTACGACTGGGCTCAGGCGATCCAGTCGGAGCCGAGCGGACCGAGGCGGTGCTGACCGGAGTCGGCTTCGGTCCCGAGGAAAGTGTCGTTGCCCGAACTGAAGATGCTCATGGACTCGGGGTGCCACGCCTGGGTGGGTGGCCCGGAGTCCTCGAGGGGCGGGACGGCGGCGAGGCTCGCCCGCCCGCCGTCATCGTCGTCCTCGTCCAAGAGGGGAAGCGACGGGGCCGCGGCCGCGGCGTCCTCGTCGATCTGAGCCTCGATGTCGTCCTCGTCCCCCTTGGGCGGGGAGGCCGGGGCCGGCCGCCGTTTGGCCATCTCCTTGGAAGGTGTCAGCGTCTTTTCCACCAGGCCGAGCGCCACGCGCAGCGAGTCGGTCAAACGCTGGCGCTCGTTCTCGAGCAGCTCCGAGAGCTCCTTGAGCTCGGCGTTGACCGAAGCCCTCTCGCTGTGGAGCCGGGCCATGTCATCGGAGTGGCGGCGCTGGGATTCCGAGGAGAGGCGCTGGGCTTCTTCGCGTGCGTCGCCGAGAAGCTTCTCGGACTCGCTGCGGGCGGTGTCCATGAGAACGGCGGCCTGCTCCTGAGCCTCGCGGACGGCCATGTCCGCGGTCCGCTGCGCGAGCACCAAGGTGCGCCGGATGCTGTCGTCGTCCTCCTCGGCCGCCCTGTCGGAGACCGCCCGTTCCGCCCGCTCGGCCCGGTAGGCGAGCTGGCGCATCTTCTCTTGCAGCTCCTCGACCGCCACCGCGACCTTCTCGAGGAACTCGTCGACCTCGTCGGTGTCGTAGCCCCGAAGGCTGGTACGAAACTCAACCTCTCGCAGGAGTTTTGCAGACAGATCCATGCCCGGATGATATCGGTCGCCCGGGAGAAGGTCATGGATGCTGCACGAGGAGCTACAAGAGCCCCCGGATGATCAAGATGGCGAACCACACGATGATCGGCGAGAGGTCGACGGCCGAGCCGCCCACCCTAAGCGGGGGCACGATGCGGCGTACCGGCCTCAGCACGGGTTCGGTGACCGCCTCGAAGAACCGGATGACCGGCAGGAGCGCCGAACCCGGGGGCGCCGGTATATAGGAGAGCACCACCCGGATCAACAGCACGAAGAGGAAGACGTTGAGGACGTCGATGACGTAGGTCATGAGTCGGCGCCCCTTTGCACCGGGCCGCCCGTGGCTTTGGAGGGCTCAGGTCGCGTCAGGACCGGAACAGCCCGTTCTCTTGGAGGCGCTGGCGCTCTTCGGGGGAGACCTCGACGTTCGACGGCGTGAGCAGGAACACCGATTCTGCGACCTTCTCCATCGACCCACCGACGGCATAGGTGAGACCGGAGCAGAAGTCGATCATGCGCCGGGCCAGGTCCTTCTCGCTCGCCTGGAGGTTGACGATCACCGGTGAGCTCGCCTTGACCATGTCGCCGATCTCCTGGGCGTCCGAGAAGCGCGCCGGGGCCACGACCTGGGGCTTGGTATGGCGCTGGGTCACGAACGGCCGCACGACAGCGCCCCGCGCCACCGGCGTGGTCGGCTCGCGCCCGTCATCGCGCGCGATCGGGCGCACGGTGGCGACACTCGCCCGCGGCGGCGCGGGTTCGGGGTACGAGCTCTGCTTCACACGGCCCGTGGCCGTCTCGCTGACCTCCTCATCCTCGGTGTCGTACTCATCCCCGTCCTCGATGTCTTTGAGACCGAGGTACATCAGCGCTCTCTGCACAAACGAAGCCATCTCCAGCCCTCCTCCAAGAACTCTATTGTTACAGCCTGCGACGTTGCGGGCGAGAACCGAACAGGCAAGTCCCGAGGCGAACCATCGTCGCGCCGGCCGCGACGGCCTGCTCGAGATCGGCCGACATGCCCATCGAGAGCTCGGCGAGACCAAGTTCGCCGCCGAGGCGGGCGACCTGATCGAAGGCGGCCCTTGCCAGGCGCGCCTCGCCCGGGGGCGCGACCGTCATCAGTCCCTCGACGCGACAGCCGATCTCGCGGAGGCCTGCGACCACACCGGGCACCTCCGCCGGCGCGCAGCCGCCCCGGCCCGCTTGGCCGGTGGTGTCAACCTCCACCAGCAGGGACGGGGACCAGGGGCGATCGCCGCCGGCAGCACCGTCCGGCCGTGCATGCTCCCCTGCGGTGCCTGGGAAGCCCGGGGTGGACTCGGCCTGGTGCCGCTTTATCGCCTCGCCCTCGACGACGCGCGCCACTGCCTGCCAGCAGTCCACGAAGCGGGCGAGACGGCCGACCTTGTTGCGCTGCACGGCGCCCAAGAAGTGCCATGTCGCCGCGTGGCCGACCGTGTCCCACTTCGCGATCAGCTCGTCGGCGTAATTCTCGCCGAACTCCTTCAGGCCCGCGGCAAAGGCTGCCGCCACCTCGTCGGGCCCGAACCCTTTGGTCACCGCCACGATCCTGACCCGCAAGGGATCGCCTCCGGCCCGCGCGATCCGGTCGCGGGCCTCGGCGGCCCGGGCGGCGATGACCTCGACGAGGGCGCCGTCCGCAAGGCGCGGCCCGGAGCTCACTGGGCCCCCGTGACCACGAGCGCGTGGCGTCCCGTGTCGCCGCGGGCACGCCAGGAGAACAGGCCCGGGTCGCACGCGCTGCAGCGCCCGTCTTCGGCCGAGACCAGGACCGAGGCCGCCTCGAGCGCCCGCCGCACTCCGGCACGCAGGTCGAGGGCCGGCGCGCCCCTCGCGCTCAGCGAGCGGACCGAGGGCCCGTAACGAGCCTCGAGACCCTCGAGGTCGCTCTCGCCGAACTCGTAGCACTCGGGACCGATGCAGGCCCCGAGCACCGCCTCGATACCGGTCGCCCGGAGGGCGCCCATGGCCGCGGCGGACGCCTCGAGCACGCCCGCCAGCAAGGAGCGCCAGCCGACGTGCACGGCCGCGACGACGCCCTGCGGGCTCGCCAGAGCGACGAGGGCGCAGTCCGCGGCGAAGACCGCCAGGGGCGCGCCCGGCATCGTCGACACGAGGGCATCACCCTCGCGCCCGGCGCAGGGCTCATGGGGGCCGAGGACGACGACACCGCCGCCGTGCGACTGGCGCAACCAGCGCCAGCGGCCGGCTGCGATGGCCTGGCGGCGGGCCTCGAGCACATCTGACCCACACGACGCCCGCGGGCCGACGTCGCCGTCGGCGACGCCGCTCAGCACGACGGTCGCGCTTGGCGCGAGGGCGATCCTCCTAGCGCAGGAAGGAAGGGACGTCGAAGTCGTCGTCGAGGTCGAGGTCGTCGTCGCCGCCGACGTCGAAGACGTCGTGGGCCTTGAGGCCGCCGCGGCCGGGGACTGCGCCGACGAGATCGCTCTCCCCGCCTTGGGGACGTGACGCCGGGCGGGCGGGGGGCTCGGCGGCCGTCCGCGGGCCGGCCACGGAAGCCTTGCGCGGCTCCTCGGCGACGTCGTAGCGGTCGAACCCGGCCGCGATCACAGTCACCCTCACCGTGTCGCCGAGGGCGTCGTCGATGACGTTTCCGAAGATGATGTTGGCATCGGGATGAGCCACATCATGGATGATCGCCGCGGCCTCGTTCACCTCGAAAAGGGTGAGGTCACTGCCTCCGGCGATATTGAGCAGGATCCCCCGGGCGCCCTCGATCGACGCCTCCAAGAGCGGGCTCGTGATGGCGTGGCGGGCGGCGTTGACAGCACGCCCCTCACCCGACCCGGTGCCGATGCCCATGATGGCGGAGCCCGCGTTGCTCATCACCATCTTCACGTC
>Ga0187856_1002029_pt1 | contig 15308 bp, 17 predicted proteins | sample June2016WEW_8_40_FD_132443 | JGI IMG/M metagenome (GOLD analysis project Ga0187856, IMG submission 132443) | Peatland microbial communities from SPRUCE experiment site at the Marcell Experimental Forest, Minnesota, USA - June2016WEW_8_40 | ecosystem: Environmental > Terrestrial > Soil > Wetlands...
GCGCGAAAGGGCGTCGCGACCACGCCGGCCTGCCCCACCCCGCCGCGTGCAAGAGTCTCGGCGAAGAGATGTTCGCTCGCGGTCGTCACGGCGGCGTGGCCCATGAAGACGACCGGATCGGCCCAGCCCTCCTGTTCCGGGCCGGGCGCGAGCGCCGAACGGAACAGCGTCCATTGCGCGCCGTAAGACCCGCCCGAGGCGTCGCGCAGATTGGCGGTCAAATACCACCATTCCGTGCGAAAGCCCGGATGCGCGCCAAAGTCGCGCGGAAACGCCAGCGCCGCGTCGGGCGTCACGGTCGCGAAGCCGGGAGACTCTTGCCCAAGCCCGGCGAAACTGTCCGCGCAAAGTCGCGCCGGGGCGCAGCACGCGAGAACAGCCGCCAGAAGCACGCTAGTCGCTCGCGTCATTCTATTCGCCGGGGCCTGAAACGCGAGCCCGAAGGCTCGCGGTCCAATAACGCGCCCCGGACGGCGAGCCTTCAGGCTCGCTCTTGAAAGTCTTCGATTTGAGCAACGCAAGCTGCTAGCTCTCATTGGCGAACACCTTGAGCAACTCCGCCGGCGCGGCGCGCGCGAGCCGCAGCACCGGCGCGAGCGCCGCGAGAAAAGCCGTCAGCAGCGCGATGGCGAAGACCTGCGCCCATTGGCCGGGGAAAAGATGAAACGGCAGGCGCCAGCCGAAAGCCTCGACATTGACGACGGCGACGAGGCACCAGGCCATGAACAGCCCGAGCGGCACCGCGAACAACGCCGTCGCCGCGGCGAACAGAATGATGCGCGACAACTCCAGCGCCGCGAGGCGCTTGCGCGTCACGCCCATCGCCCAAGCCGGCGCGAGTTGCGCGAGACGCAGATCGCTCAGCGTCAGCAGACTCGCCAGCAAGGCGATCGCCGAAACAATCAGCGTCAGCGTGTTCAGCGCCGCCGTCACCGCGAAAGTGCGCTCGAAAATTTTGAGCGACAGGTTTTTGACGAAGGCCTGATCGACAAGGCGGACAAGCCGCGAGCCCATCTCCGCCCGCAGATCGCGGATCAATCCCGCGACATTGGCGGGCGCGACGCGCAGAGAAAAATTAACGCGCGGCGCCCGTGGCCAGTGGCGCTCGAACGCGTCGATATCGACGCGCAATTGTCCGTTGGGATTGCCGTAATCTGGATAGACTCCGGCAATCGCCGCGGACCAGTTTTCGCCTTCGGTCGGTACGTCGAGCAACCCGCCAACATTGAGCTTCAAGCGCCGCGCCAATTGCTCGCTCACGAGCACCGAGTCGCCTCTCGCCAAGCGCGCCCACACGTCCGCGTCGTGCTCTAAGAGCGGAAAATGCTCGGCATAGGTTTCGTGGGCTTTAAGCGACCCGACTTCCACCGGCCAATGCGCGATTTGCGTCTTGGTTCGAAACACCGGCAGAATCGCTTCCACGTCCGGCCGCTTCGCCAACCACGCCTCGATGCGCGCAGCGGCGGCGTCATCACTCGCCTCGAAATAGACCTCGGCGATCAGCCGATCATCCAGCCAGCGCGTGAAGGTCACGCGAAAGCCCTCGACCATCGCGCCGACGCCGATATTGGTCGACAGCGCCAGCAGCAGGGCCATCAAGGCGAGCGACAGGCCGGGCAACTGCTGGCGGCTGTCGGCCCAAAACCAGCGCGTCACCGGGCCTTCGGCGAGGCGCTCGCCAAGCGCGAGAGCGCCGGCCAACGCCAACGGCAACCCCAAGGCGGCGCCGAGCAATCCCCCGGCGATCAAAGCGAAGCCGCCGACAAGCCCGCCGCCCCAAAGCAGCGCGCCGACGGCGACCGCGAAGGCGAGCCCCGCGACCAGCGCCTGTCGCCGCAAATAGCGCCGATGCGCCTCGCGCCGGGCCTGTGGGCGCGCGACGGACAGCACGGGCAAGCGAAACGTCCTGATCAACCCGCCGGCCGCCGCGCTCGAAGCGCCAAGCAGCGCCATTCCGAGGCCGGACAACGCCCAGCCCGCGTCCAGCGTCAATCGCTCGGGCAGTTGCGCACCGTAAAGACTGTTGAGACTCGCGGCGACATTGGGCAGCAGCGCCCGCGCGATCACATATCCGAGCGCCACGCCGGCCCCGCCCGCGAACACCGCCAGCGCGAAAAGTTCAAAGGCCATCGCCGCGATCAACGCGCGCGACGAGACGCCGACCGCCCGCAGCGTGCGGATCGTCGGCAGCCGCTGCTCGAAGGCGAGGCCAAACGAGGCGTGGACGATAAACAGCCCCACGAGAAAGGAGAGCAGCCCAAAGGCGGTGAGGTTGAGGTGAAAACTGCCCGTCAATCGTTCGAGATCGGAGTCCTCGTCCGGCTCGACCAGCCGCAGCGCGTCGCCGACAACGCTGGCGAGAGGCTGAGCGCCTTTCGCCTCCAGCATCAGCCGCGACAGGCGCTCCGGGCGATCCAGCAGCCTTTGCGCGACGCCGATGTCGACGATCAGCGCTCCAGGCGGCGCGGCGTCCAACGCGCGCGGCGGCGGCAGCGAAAGCCCCCGCTCGGTCTTCGCGCCCTCGCCTATTTCGGCGAGCGTTTCCGGCGCCGCGAAACCCAGCCCCGGGGATTTAAGAAAATCCGCGATCCCCTCCCCCTCGCGAAGACTGGCGAGCCGCGCGCCACGCGGCAAGGTCAGGGGCTCGACGCCGATGAGTCGCAGGGACTTGTCGCCGACGCGGATCGTTCCCTCCAGCACCGGGGAGACCTTCCAGCCGGCGAGGCGCAGCTTGATGTAGAGGTCTTGCGCGAATAGGCCGCCACGGGTCGAGACAAGGGCGCGCGCGTCGGCGCCGCTGACCGCCGCGGCCGCGCTCGCATAGCTTTTGCGCGCGTGATCGTTGAGCGCCTGCACGCCGCTCCACAGCGCCGTCGCGATGGCGAGCCCCACCAGGAGCGTGGCCAGATTGGCCGGATGACGCCGCCAATGCGAGAGCAGCGTCGCGAGCGTCCACAGCATTTGTCTCACAATAACGTCAATCCGCCTCCGCTCAGCAGCGCCCGCCGTCCGAGCCTCGCGGCCAGTCTCGCGCTGTGCGTCGCCATCAGAAAGGCGCAGCCGGTCGCGGCGACGAGTTCCAGCGCCAGCGTCAGCACGGCGTCGGCGGTCGCCTCGTCCAGATTGCCGGTGGGCTCGTCGGCGAGCAGCAGGCGCGGCCGCGACGCCAGCGCCCGCCCGACGGCGACGCGCTGCTGTTGGCCGCCCGAGAGCTGTTCGGGATAGCGGGCGACGAGTTCGGCAAGCCCAAGGCGCCGGGTCAACTCGCCCTGCCAGTCCGGATCGAAACGGCCGGCGATGCGCGCCTGAAACGCCAGATTGTCGGCGACCGTCAGGCTCGGAATCAGATTGAACTGCTGGAACACGATCCCCAGCGTCTCGCGCCGCAGCGCCGCGCGGGCCGCCTCGCCAAGCGTGGCCAGCGACATGTCGTCCAAAAATATATCGCCGGCGTCCGCCTGATCGAGCGCGCCGACGAGGTGCAGCAGCGTGCTTTTGCCGCTGCCCGACTCTCCCATCAGGGCCAGACTGGCGCCAGCCTCCAGCGAAAAGTCGACGCCCCTAAGAATCTCCAGCGCGCCCTGCGGCGTCGCATAATTCTTTTTGACCCCGACAACACGCAGCAAGGGCTTTCGCACGCGCTCATGGGATGGCGTCGTGGTCGCGCTCTGGTTCAAGTTCGTCGCCGGTGATGGAGAGCGAGGTTGGAAAAATCGGCGTCCTTGGGAAAGCTGGAGCGGGTGAAGGGAATCGAACCCTCGTATTCAGCTTGGAAGGCTGCTGCTCTACCATTGAGCTACACCCGCGCCCGTCCCGATATGCCAAGCATCGCCGCGATTGGCAATAGGCCCCGCCGATGTTTCGAGCGGCGCCGCCTAAAGTCGCGCCGCGTAAGCCGCTCATCACCTTATAAGGGGCGAAACTCGCGCCGCATAGAGGCGGCGGCGCGACGAAAGCCTTGCTCGCCGCAATTTCCCATTTGACAGCGGCGAGCGAGCAAACTAACCGGAGCGCCCGATGAACTTCTTTCCCAGGCGGGCGTTCCCACGCTGCTTCATCTCAAGGATTTAAGGACCGTGGCCAAACCCGAACTCGGCGCCAAGCGCCAATGTCAGTCCTGCGCGACGAAATTTTACGACTTGAATAAGGATCCGATTCTCTGCCCCAAATGCGGCGCGGTGTTCCATGTCGCGCCGCTGGCGCGCGCCGCGGCGCGACCCGCCGACGAAGAGCCCGAGGTCGAGAAGGACGAGGCGGAGGTCGTGTCCCTCACCGAGGTCGAGGAGAGCGAGAACAAGGCCGATGCGATCGAAATCGACGATGACGTCGAGATCGACGCCGTCGAGGCGGACGACGACACCTTCCTCGAACAGGAGGAAGGCGAGGACGACGACGTGGCGGGCCTGATCGACGGCGACATCGAGACCGACGAAGAAATTTGAGCGCGCGCGCTCGAAATTGAAAATCCCCGCGCCGGCGGCGCGGGGGTTTTTTTCTTGGGGCGATTGCTGTTTAATCCGTTTCGCGGGCGAGAACGAGCCAGGCGCGCCTCCGCTCGGACGCAATCCTCCGAGCGATAAGAGATCGCGCGAATTCAAAATGCTTTGAGCAAGTTCCGCGAAAGCCTCCGCCTATTCGCCATCGGCGATCATTTTTCATCCCATGCAAGTAAAACGCGTCGCCGCTTTCATGATCGCCGACGCGCTTCATCCCGCCGCGCCAACGAGGCGAGCCGCGGGGACGGAAGGTCACGGCTTTTCAAGGCTCGATGCAAGGCGGCTTTGCTTTGGCGCCACGATTTAATGAAACTCCGGACCGTTTTGCGTTTCCGAACAACACGGGAACACTCGACCGAAATGGAACCGGCGCGTTTGGTGAAGTCAACGGCGCATTTGGTGTTTCGAGAGGGCGGCGAATGTCTTTAATCTTGCGCTTTCGAAGCGCTCCTGGACGCATTCGGCGGCGCGCGCCTCGCGATAACGACGATCAAGACCTGCGCTACGCTTTGCGCCGCGTCAATCCTACGAGTTGATTCAGCGACTTAGCAATCCGCCCTTTTAGGATAGAGCCTCCTCTACCCATGAAGACGCGGCCGTTCCAATAATATTTGGACGAATCAACGAAAATTAAGCTTTTATTAGTTGTGCAATGCTAAAGACGGATGTAAATTTTATCGAGTTAGGAACCGAATCGGCGGTCGGCGTCTTGTGCTGGGCTTATAAGTTTGGCGGCCTCGCGACGGAAGAGATGCGGCAACGGGTCTTTTCGACCTATCAAAGGTAAGAGAAAGCGATGAGCGACGCAATGACACAAGATAACAATATCGAACTCGCGGCCGAAATAGTGTCCGCCTATGTCAGCAACAATTCGGTGCCCGCCGGCGACCTTCCCAGCTTGATAAATGAAGTTTATGGCGCTTTGACGCGCGTGGGCGCGGGCGGCGTCGCCGCCGCGGTGCCGGTCGAGGCGCTCAAGCCCGCGGTCCCGGTGAAAAAGTCCGTCGCGCCCGATTTCATTATTTGCCTCGAGGACGGAAAGAAATTCAAATCCCTGAAGCGCCATCTGCGCACGCAATATGGTCTCTCGCCGGAAGACTACCGCGAGAAATGGGGCTTGTCGGCGGATTATCCTATGGTCGCGCCGAACTACGCCAAGGCGCGCTCCAATCTCGCCAAGCAGATGGGGCTTGGGCAGCAACGCCGCCGCCGCGGCGCCGCGAAGTGAGACTTCATCTCCGTGCTCTCGCGAGTTTCGTTCCGCGAGACGCGCACCATTTCGGCCGTCGCGGCTGTTGCATTATTGCAACAGCGGCGAGTCAAATCCGCTTTTCCACACGCCGCGCCGCCGGCGGACTTGCGCGCGGCCTCCGCCTGGGAGACAAACGTTCTCCTTGCGCGAGATAAAGGGGCTGCTCCGCGCCTTGATCTTATTGCTCGAATCGAACGAGGAAACATATGCGGCGGTCAGTATTCGCCTTGATTGGCGCGGTTAGCGCCGCCTGCCTTTTCTCCCCGATGGCCGTCGCGCGAGACGGCGGACTTTTCTCCAGCCTATTCGATCCCACGCCGTCTCCCACCGCCGAGGGGCGCCCGCGGGCCAGCGCCATTCCGCGCGAGTTGGTGCCGTACCAAGGCCGCTTCGCGCCCGGCACCATCATCATCTCGACCACCGAGCGGCGGCTTTACTACGTGCTCGGCAATGGGCAGGCGATACGCTATGGCGTCGGCGTCGGCCGCCCGGGTTTCGAATGGTCGGGCTCGCGCTACATCGCCTCGAAGCGCGAATGGCCGGACTGGACGCCGCCATCGCAAATGATCAGGCGCCGTCCCGATCTGCCGCGCCACATGGAAGGCGGCATCAACAATCCGCTCGGGGCGCGCGCCATGTATCTTTCCGGCACGCTCTATCGGATTCACGGCTCCAACGAGCCGGAGTCGATCGGACAGGCGGTGTCCTCCGGCTGTATCCGCATGACCAACGACGATGTTGTCGACCTCTATGATCGCGTGAGAATCGGCACGCGCGTCGTCGTCGAACGGTAATCGCCGAGGCTGAAACGCCTTCGATAACGGCCGGTCCGCCGGCCGTTTTATTTTTCGCCTCTCATTTTTCGCCCGGCCGGTCGCGGTCGAGTCCCTTGTCCGCCAGCTCCCGCAGATAGGCGTCGAAATTCTCCGTCGCGGTCGCGCCGAGTTCGCGCAAATAGCGCCAAGTGTAAATTCCGGTGTCGTGCATGTCGTCGAACTGGAGCCGCACCGCGTAATTGCCGACCGGCGCCACATCGAGAATCTTCACGTTGCGCTTGCCGCCGATGGTCTTGCGCTGTTCGGCGGAATGGCCCTGCACCTCGGCGCTCGGGCTACGCACGCGCAAATATTCGGCGCCGAGGGTGAAGCCCGCCCCGTCCTCGAAACTCACGCGAAGCGCCTCGCCGCCCTTTTCCAGACGAATTTCGCTGGGCCAGGCTTCATTGTCGGCCATTGCTTCCTCCTCGTTCGTTAACCACCGCGCCGCGAGACTCGCCGCGCGCCCCAGCGGGAATTATATGACTTCTAATATCGGGGATAGCGCCGCTTCCCCGAGAGTGTTATCTGCCCCGCCATGAACTTTCGTCCGCAGACCGCTCTCTCTCCCGCCCAGGCGACGCCGCTCGTCGACCCCTTCGGCCGGCCCATCTCCTATCTGCGCGTGTCGGTGACCGACCGCTGCGATTTGCGCTGCGTCTATTGCATGTCCGAGCACATGCAATTTTTGCCGCGCCGGGATTTGCTCACGCTCGAGGAGCTCGACCGCCTGTGCTCCGCCTTTATCTCCCGCGGAACCAGAAAGCTGCGCATCACCGGCGGCGAGCCGCTGGTGCGCCATGGCGTGATGACCCTGTTTCGATCGCTGTCGCGACATCTGGTCCTCGGCGCGCTGGACGAGCTGACGCTCACGACCAATGGCTCGCGTCTGGCGGAGTTCGCGCAAGAGCTCGCCGACTGGGGCGTGCGGCGCGTGAATGTCTCGCTCGACACGCTGAATCCCGACAAGTTCCGGGCGGTGACCCGCACCGGCGATCTCGCTCGCGTGCTGAGGGGAATCGAGGCGGCGCGCGAGGCCGGCCTCAAGGTCAAGCTCAACGCAGTGGCGCTGCGCGGCGTCAACGAAGACGAAGTGATCGAATTGACGCGCTTCGCCCATGACCGCGGCATGGACATGACCTTCATCGAGGTGATGCCGCTCGGCGAACTCGAGGGCCAAAGCCGCGTCGATCAATATTTGCCCTTGACCGAGGTGCGCGCGCGCCTCGCCGAGCGCTTCACGCTGGAGGACATCGACTACCGCAGCGGCGGCCCGGCGCGCTATATGCGGGCGAAGGAGACCGGCGGCCGCGTCGGCTTCATCACTCCCATGACTCACAATTTTTGCGAGAGCTGCAACCGCGTGCGCGTGACCTGCACGGGGACGCTTTACATGTGCCTTGGCCAGGAGGACGCCGCCGATTTGCGCGCGCCGTTGCGCGAGAGCCTGAGCGACGAGTTGCTGCACGCCGCGATCGAGGGCGCGATCGCCCGCAAGCCCAAGGGTCACGACTTCATCATCGACCGACCCGTCGGGACGCAGCCTATCGTCCGCCACATGAGCACCACCGGCGGTTGAGGCGCATGACCACGGGACGAACCGTCGCATTCATCGGCCTTGGGGTGATGGGTTATCCCGTCGCCGGGCATCTCGCGCGCGCGGGCCATGCGGTCACGGTCTATAACCGCACCGCCGCCAAGGCCCAGCGCTTCGCGCGGGAGTTTTCCGCCCGCTCCGCGCCGACGCCGCGCGCGGCGGCCGAGGGCGCCGATGTCGTGTTCGCCTGCGTCGGCAATGACGACGATCTGCGCGCCGTGACGCTGGGCGAGACCGGCGCGCTGAAGGGCATGAAGCCCGGCGCGATCTTCGTCGACCACACCACCGCCTCCGCGAAGATCGCCCGCGAACTTTTCGCGCTGGCGCGGCAGTCTGGCCTCGGCTTCATCGACGCGCCGGTGTCTGGCGGCCAGGCGGGCGCCGAAAAGGGCGCGCTCACGGTGATGTGCGGCGGCGCGGAGGACGATTTCGCTCGAGTGGAGCCCGTCATCGCGGTTTACGCCCGCGCCTGCCGGCTAATGGGACCGAGCGGCGCCGGGCAATTGACCAAGATGGTCAATCAGATCGCCATCGCCGGCCTCATTCAGAGCTTGTCGGAGGCGCTGCACTTCGCGGTGGAGGCCGGGCTCGACGCGGGAGCCGTCATCGACCTTCTCAGGAATGGCGCGGCGCAGTCCTGGCAGATGGAGAACCGGACCGCGACCATGCTCGCTGGCGAGTTCGACCATGGCTTCGCGGTGGAATGGATGCGCAAGGATCTCGGCATCTGTCTCGAAGAAGCCCGCCGCAACGGCGCGCAACTGCCGGTCGCGGCGCTGGTCGACCAGTTTTACGCCGGCGTCGAGAAGCTCGGCGGCCGGCGCTGGGACACGTCGAGTTTGATCACGCTGCTGAAGCGCTAATTTTTACGCCAAGCCTTTTTCGCCGAGCCGATTCGGATAAATTTTTTATGAAGAACGCAACCAATCGCGCCGCGCTCGCGTTTCTCTCCCAATAAGAGGAACCCGAAGCTAGGCGGCTAGGCGGCCATCGTCGGGCAAATCCCGAACACCCTTCCGAGAGGGGCTCACATGGTCGTTTCGCGAGACAACCCATTCGCCAACCGCACGTCGCGGATTGTGCTCGCCGTAACCGCGGCCGCCGGCCTTTGCGCCGCCGTCGCGGCCACGCCGTCGGCGTCGATCGGCAGAGAAACAATCCCCGCGTCGTCAGCCAGTCCCGTGGCGGCGGCCGGTCACGACATGGGCGACGCCGCGACAGGAATACGGCCACTGGGGCGTGGACCAGCCATAAGAGTTGGCCGCGCCTTCGACGCGGAGGACGAAGACTGCACGCTCGTCGTGACGAAGACCACGGACGCCAGCGGCCACGTCCAGGTCAAGCGCGGTGTGACCTGCGCCAACTGACGCTCGGCGGTGCGCCCCCATCGCGCCAGCGGACCTTTAGACATAGGCCGGACGCGAATCGGCGATGGGCGGGAACGGCTCTGGAAAAGAGCCGTTCCCGCCCACTTTTTTTAGCCCGGCGCGTTCCCGCCGCCGACAAGAAACCGAAAAATCTCAGCGCCGCGTTACCTCCTTCACGGTCAGCGGATAGCCCGCCACCGTGAGCACGACACGGCCGGAAATTCGCGCGACCGCCTGATGCAGTTCCCCCGCCGCGTCGCGGAAAGCGCGGGCGAGCGCGTTTTCGGGCACGATCGAGAGGCCGACCTCGGAGGATACGACGACGGTCGGCCCCGCGCGGCGGCGCAGCGCGGCGACAAGCTCCACGCGCTCGGCGGATAGATCGGCGCGCGCCAAAAGCCGGTTCGACAGCCATAGCGTCAGACAATCCACGAGCATGGCTCGGTCGGCCGGCGCCTCCGAGACCGCGCGCGCCAGTTCCCGCGGCGCCTCGACCGTAACCCACCCGTCCCCGCGCCATTCGCGATGCGCCGCGATCCGCGCGCTCATTTCCGAGTCGAAAGCCTGCGCCGTGGCGATATAGCTCCAGGGCGCCGGGTATTTCTCGATCAACCCCTCGGCATGGGCGCTCTTGCCAGAGCGGGCGCCGCCGAGCACCAGCGTCAGATACGGGTTTTCGCTCATCGCGCCGCCTTGCGAGAATCGCCGCGCGCCAGCAGCGCGCCCTCGCGGTCGAACACCAGTATTTCCAATTCCGTTTCCCCGTTGTCCAAAGCCCGCGCCGCCGTCTCCCATGCGCGCCGCGCCACCAGCGCCGGCAGAGCGACGCCGGCGCCCTGCGCCAGTCGCAGCCCCTCCAGCGCGCTATTCGCGGCGGCGATCTTTTCGGCCAGCGCCGCGTCGGCGCCCGCATCAACGGCCATTCGCGCGAGGTCAGCCATATCGACGCGCGAACGGCCGGAGTGCAGATCGAGCCGGCCCTGCGCGAGCTTGGTCAGCTTGGCGAAGCCGCCGCCGACGGTCACCTTCGCCACGGGATGCTTGTGCAAATATTTGAGCAATCCGCCAACAAAATCGCCCATTTCGACCAGCGCCGCCTCGGGCAGATCGTAGAGGGCGCGGACCGCGCTTTCCGACGTGGAGCCGGTCGTCGCGGCGATATGCGCAATGCCGCAGGCGCGCGCTACGTCGACCCCGCGATGAATGCTGTCGATCCAGGCGGCGCAGGAATAGGGCACGACGATGCCGGTCGTCCCCAGCACCGACAGGCCGCCGACAATGCCGAGCCGTCCGTTGAGCGTATGCTTCGCCATCTCCTCGCCGCCGGGAATGGAAATCTCGACCAGCGCGTCCGCCTCGACGCCAAGCTCCCGCGCCGCCTCGGCGAGGTTTTCCCGCATCATCGCGCGCGGGACCGGATTGATCGCGGGTTCGCCGACGGCGAGCGGCAGACCGGGCCGCGTCACGACGCCGACGCCCTCCCCCGCCCTGAAGGTTACGCCGGCGCCAGGCAAATTGCGCGAGACCCGGGCGACAATGGTCGCGCCATGCGTCACGTCAGGGTCGTCGCCCGCGTCCTTGACGACGCCCGCTTGGGCGAAATCGGCGCCCAGTTCGAATTGACGCAGCGCGAAGGCGACGCGCTGGCCGGAGGGCAGCGCGATTTCGACCGGATCGGGCGCCGCCCCGCCATGCAGCGCGACGAAAGCCGCCCGCGCCGCCGCCGTGGCGCAGGCGCCAGTCGTCCAACCCCGGCGCAAGGGCTTGTCGAAGGATTTGTCAGCCGCGACATCGCTCATGGGGCTGTTATAAGCGGTGTTGGATCGCGGAACAGTTTGAATTTTTTGGCGGGCGGTTCGATCGGCGGCGCGCTCGCGCCTTCGAGCCCGCGACGCCGCGGGAAACAGCACGGATATTGCTTGGGCCACGACCGCGCGACGCTATGCGAGAACTCGCTTGATATTCTCCAAAGTTAGGGTTAGCTGCGATTTTGGAGCCGGTTTCATTCGACGCCGAGTGAGCCGAGTTACCTTCATTACCGTAGGGGGGACACATGTCACGGCATTCGATCATTCTTAGCGGTTTAGCGGTCGCGAGCTTCTTGGCTTTGGGAACGGCGCCGGGACGAGCCGACGCGGATGTTGACGGCACGGATCACAGCAAGCTGAACCACGGCGTTCTCGGAAAGGCGCCCCCCGGCGCTCAAGCCGCTCCCGCCGCGGCTTCTCAGCAAGCCAGTCTCGATGCGGACGTGACCGGCACGGATCACAGCAAGTTGAACCACGGCGTGCTCGGCGCAGCCCCGGCCGGCGCCGCCTCTGCCGCCGCGGCCCCAACAGCCCCCGCCGCCCCGGCCACCTGGGCGGCTCCGGCCAAGTAAAAACAACGAAACCGCGCGGCGTTCGCGACGCAAGCCTCGATGGAGCGCTTGCGCGCCGCGACCGCCGCGCCTTCGGCGAGGGTTTGCCGCGTGGCACCCCCCCGACGCGAATCCTTTCCGCGAGATTTTCGGCAAAGCGCGCCTGGCAAAGGGCAAGAATCGTGCAAACCCCTCGCGCGGCCTTCACCCGCCGCGCGGAGCCTATTCACCGCTTCTTCATCCGCCTATTGGCAGAAATTCTCCATTGCCTGGTTCGCGGCCATATAGTGACAATATTGTTGAGGCGCGTTTATGATGTGGAGGTTTATCGCGAATGTGAAAGCAAATGCAGCGATCACGACCACTCCAAACGCGAGCGATAGGAAGATCGTGGCGCTCCACAATAGATCTACTATTTTTATCGCGTAGTATTCCAGCGAGCCTTTCCATTCAGGGATGACATGGGCTGTCATGATGATTACTCCCTCGCGCCACCGGCCGATTTCCACGCCCGGCGCGACGTCGCTGATTATCTAGCGCACAAATGGCGTGTGGAAATGGCCGCCGGGAAAATTCGGGCGTCGCGCCAATTTCGGCCCAGGCGACATCCTCCGCGAAATCCGCTAAACCTCGTCCGCGACGCTTCCTTCCAGGCAGGAGATTTCAAGATGAAACGCGGCCTCATTCCCTTCGCGCTGGCGTCCCTTTTGGCTGCTCAAGCCAACGCCTTCGAATTGAAAAGCCCCGATATTTCGACGCAGCGGCCGATAGCTGAAAAATTCGTCTTCAATTCCTTCGGCTGCAAGGGCGAGAACGTCTCGCCGGCGCTGGAATGGACCGACCCGCCGGCCGGGACCAAGAGCTTCGCCGTGCTGGTTCACGACCCCGACGCCCCGACCGGCGGCGCCGGCTTTTGGCACTGGATCGTGACGGACATTCCCGCCTCCGCGCGCGGCCTCGCGCAGGGCGCGGGGACGCCCGACGGCAAGGGCCTGCCCGCCGGCTCAAAACAGCTCGACAGCGACTTCGGCGAACCCGGCTGGGGCGGCCCCTGTCCGCCGGCCGGACATGGCCCACATCATTATGTTTTCACGGTTTACGCGCTCCCCACCGAAACGCTCGGCCTGCCCGCGAATGCGCGAACGGCATTCGTCGGCTTCACCGTCAACAGCAAGGCGCTGGCCAAGGCGACGCTGACCGCGACCTACGGCCGCTGAAATCCCGCCGGCGGCGCCACTATGTCCTTGACGCTGCTGGCTCTTCTTATCGAGGCGGCGTTCGGCTACCCGCCTGCGATACTGGCGCGCGTCGGCCATCCCGTGATCTGGATCGGCGCCGCGATCGACGCGCTCGACACAGCGCTCAATCGCGGCCCGCCGACGCCGCGCCGATTGCGCGGCGCGCTGGCTCTGGCGCTGCTTCTAATTATCTGTTCCTGCATCGGTTTAGCGCTTCAGCGGGCGCTACTCGCCCTGCCCTTTGGCGTGATCCCGCTGGCTCTCGTCGCCTCCACCCTGCTGGCGCAGCGCTCCCTCCACGAGCATGTCGCCAACGTCGCGCAGGCATTGGATAATTCGCTTGAACAGGGCCGCGCCGCGGTCGCCAAAATCGTCGGGCGCGATGTGACGAAGCTCGACGAGTCCGGCGTCGCCCGCGCGGCGATAGAAAGCCTCGCCGAGAATTTTTCCGACGGAATCGTCGCGCCGGCGCTGTGGATGGCGATTTTCGGCCTGCCCGGCGCACTGTGTTACAAGGCGATCAACACGGCCGACAGCATGATCGGCCACCGCGACGAGCGCTATCGCGACTTCGGCTTCGCGGCGGCGAAGGTCGACGATCTGGTCAACCTGCCGGCCTCGCGTCTCGCGGCGGGGCTTTTGACGGTCGCGGCTGGCGCGCATTTTCGCGCATCGGCGCGCATGGCGGCGCGCGTAACGCTGCGCGACGCGCATAAACACGCCTCGCCCAACGCCGGTTGGCCGGAGGCAGCGATGGCCGGCGCGCTCGGTCTTAAGCTCGGCGGCAAGCGCGCCTATGGCGCCCATGAGATCGCCGGCGCGACGCTCGGCGACGGACGCCTTGACGCGACCAGCGACGACATTCGGCGAGCGTTAAAACTTTATCGCGTCGCGCTGGCGGGATTGTGGCTGCTGCCGGCGGCGGCGTGGCTTTTTTGAGGTGGAAGTCAGGCCGGCTAGCGTTTCATCACTCCAAGCGTCAATTGCAACTCTTGCGCGCCCTGCGATGCCGCGCGGCGGGAAGATGGATGATGTGCGGATCGGAGCCATAGGACACGACTGGCGCGTAGCCAGGGTAAGCCGCCGGCGGATAGACCGCGGTCGGAGCCTGGTAGCCTGGCGCCGGGTAATAGGGCGCATAGATCGTCGCCGCGCCGCCATAGGCCGGCGGGCCGTCGGGGGCGTAGTCGCCGTAATTGCCGACATCGTCATAATAAACCCCGCCGCCGCCGTAATAGCCGCCCCAGTAACTGCCGCCGCGGCCAAGGCCCCGACGCCAGTAGCCGCCGAACTCGGCGCCCCGCCGCCCGTCGCCATGGGCGACGCGTCCGCCGTGAACGCCGCCACCCCAGCGTTGGCCGTGGCCGCGGCCGCCGATCCAATGGCCGCCGGCGGAATGGCCGCCTCCTCTCGCCAGCGCCTCGCCCGCGGCGAGAACCGCGACGACCGTCACGCCGGCCAGACAGAGGGTCCGAAATTTCACAGTGAGACGCATTTTCGTGCCCCTTCGCGTTGAATAGGACCGACTTCGACGCAAGCCGCGAGAATCACGCGGCTTCAAAACGACCGAGCGGCGCGTTCAACCCCGGAGGGTCCCATCCGGCGGAGGCCGGAATCTTCCGAACATCGGATTGTCCCTGCGGCTCCGGAAATTAATGATATTCGCCTGATCCGCGCAGGGCGTGCTGAAAGCAATTCGCACCGTCTCGTGCAGCTGCTCCCAGCTAAACGGTTTGACGAGAAAGTCCGTGGCTCCCGCGTCAATGGCTTTTCGCCAGGAATTCAAGGATAAATCCGCCGACATGAGCACGAAAGGTATTTTCGACAAGTTGCGATTAGCCCGCACACAGCGCAATAAATCCACGCCGTCCATGGGCGCCATATTCCAGTCGCTCAAGATGAAATCAAATCGCATGAAATTCAGGTGAGCCCATGCTTGCTCCCCGTCTTCCTCCGCCACGACGCTTTTGAAGTTCATGCGTTGCAGCATTAATTCCGCTATAGCGCGAAAGCAGGGGTCGTCCTCGACGACCATCGCGAACTTCGAGGAGAAACTCATGTCAAGGCTTATCCCTCAGCTTCCGGCCCTACCAAATATGGTGACAAGCGTCGCTTCGACCGCTAAGAACAAAGCAGGAACAATCTTGCCTGCGAGGCCTGTCATGCCAGATTTCCCGACTTCCC
>Ga0187856_1002039_pt1 | contig 15254 bp, 12 predicted proteins | sample June2016WEW_8_40_FD_132443 | JGI IMG/M metagenome (GOLD analysis project Ga0187856, IMG submission 132443) | Peatland microbial communities from SPRUCE experiment site at the Marcell Experimental Forest, Minnesota, USA - June2016WEW_8_40 | ecosystem: Environmental > Terrestrial > Soil > Wetlands...
GGACTGGCTTGAGCGGGAGGCCTATGACATGTTCGGGGTGCGCTTCGAGCACCATCCCGACCTGCGCCGGATCCTCAGCGTGGAAGCCTTTGACGGCTACCCCTTGCGCAAGGATTTCCCCACCGAAGGCTATGGGTTCGACGAGCCCTTCGTGGTCACGCTCGAAGAAGAAGACGCGACGTAAGCGGAAGGCCGATCGATAATGGCGGAAGACAAAACATATATGACCATCAACATGGGTCCCCAGCACCCTGCCACGCATGGGGTGCTGAGGATCCTGCTTGAGCTGGACGGCGAGATCGTCGTCAAGGCCACGCCCTTCATAGGGTACCTCCACCGCGGCGTGGAAAAGCTCGCCGAGGCCAGGACGTACCACCAGGCCCTCACCCTTACCGACAGGCTCGATTACACGAACGGCCTTGCCAACAACCTGGCCTACTGTCTCGCGGCAGAAAGGCTATGCGGCATCAGTGTGCCGAAGCGCGGCCGGTATCTGCGCGTGATCCTCGCGGAGCTGCAGCGGATCGCGGCCCACCTCATATGGATAGGCACGCATGCCCTGGACGTGGGGGCCATGACCCTCCTGTTCTATGCGTTCCGCGAACGCGAAACCATCCTGGACATCGTCGAGCACGTGACAGGCGCGCGGCTCACCCCGAGCTTCATCAGGATAGGCGGCCTTGCCAGGGAGATGCCGCCCGAATTTGTCGGGATGGTCAAAGCCTTTGTCAAGGAGTTTCCCGGGAGGGTGGACGAGTACGAAACGCTCCTCACGGATAATGTCATCTGGCGCAAACGGACGAAGAACGTGGCGCGCCTGTCGCAAGAGGACGCCATAAGCTTCGGGGTGACGGGGCCGGTGCTCCGGGCTTCCGGCGTCTATTACGACGTGCGCAAGGCCTACCCCTATTCTTCGTACGAAGATTTCGATTTCGAAGTCCCCATGGGTGAGAACGGCGACGTCTTCGACCGGTACGACGTGAGGGTGAGGGAGATGCGCCAGTCGAACCGGATCATCGCATCCGCCATCGACCGGCTGCCCGATGGACCGATAAACGCGGACGCCCCTGCGTTTGTCCCGCCGGAGAAGGACGCGGTGGAGCACGACATGGCCGCCCTGATACGCCATTTCAAGCTGATGGAAGAGGGGTTCCGCCCGCCCGTCGGCGAGGCGTACGGGGCTGTGGAGTCGCCCAAGGGCGAGCTTGGTTTTTACCTCATGAGCGACGGGACGAACAAGCCCTTCCGATTCCGCATACGCCCTCCTTCATTTCTGAACCTCGCGGCCGTGCCGAAGATGATCGAGGGGCAGATGGTGGCGGATGTGATTGCGGCCATCGGGAGCGTCGACATCGTCCTTGGCGAGATAGACAGGTAGGGAGACGCATGGCAGGCATCCTCTTTAGCGCATGGCAGGGAGAAGTGGTGGACAACAGGGGTAAATCCGAGACGGATTACGCCGTTCCCTTGAGGCTCGCCGTCCCCGAGGAGTTCGCCCACGAGACGATAAAGGCTTTCATGGGCTGGGACGGCCTGGTGCTCCGGGACCCATCCGTCGATGTGGTCGACATGTGCATGCGCTACGTCGAAGCGGTCCAGAACGAGTCGTGCGGCAGGTGCGTCCCCTGCCGTGTGGGCACCCGCATCATCCTCGACGTGATGAACCGGATAGCCGAAGGGCAGGGGGGCAAGGCGGACCTGGAGAGGATCGCGAGTCTGGCAGCGTATATCAAGGAAGGGTCGAAGTGCCAGATAGGACAGACCGGCCTCATCCCGCTCCTTTCCGCGCTTGCCTATTTCAGGGGGGCCTTCGACCGCGCCGTCGAGGAGGGGGTGAAGGGCGGCCGGGGCCGCTACCGCGTCTCCGTCACCGCGCCGTGCATGAGCGCCTGCCCCGCGAAACTGAAAATACCACGATATATCGAGGAGATTGCAGAAGAGATGCCCCGGGCCGCCCTTGCCACCATCAGGGAGGACACCTGCCTGGCAGGCACCCTCGGCCGGGTCTGCGTGAGACCCTGCGAGTCGAATTGCAGGCGGGCGAACATGGACGAGCCGATCTCGATCAAATACCTGAAGCGGTTTGCCGCAGACGACGAGCTGGACAAGCAGGAAAAGCGGAAAAAGCGGCCGGTCCCCGAAAGGCGCGAGCCCGTCAAGAAAGTCGCCGTCCTGGGCGCGGGCCCCGCGGGGCTCTCGGCGGCCTACTACCTTAGCCGGATGGGCTACGGCGTCACGATATTCGAGCGGCTGCCCGAGCCGGGGGGCATGGCGGCCGTGGGCATCCCCGATTACCGTCTTCCCAGGGCCATACTCGGCGGAGAGGTCGATCTCGTGGGCGATCTGGGCGTCGAGATCAGATACGACACCATGGTCGGCAAAGATGTGGCCTTCTCCACGCTTACGGAGGAATTCGACGCCGTCTTTATCGGCGTGGGCGCTCATCAGAGCACGCCCATGGGCGTCGAGGGCGAAGACAGGGGCTATGCCGGGTTCATTCCGGGCGTCACCTATCTTCTCGATGTCAATATGGGCAGAGACCCCTATCCGGAAGGGAAGAAAGTGGTCGTCGTGGGCGGCGGGAACGTCGCCATGGACTGCGTGCGCTCCTCGTTCCGGATCGGGAAGCCCGACGTCAACCTCGTCTACAGGAGGACAAAGGCGGAGATGCCGGCGGACGCCGCCGAGATACACGACGCGGAGGAAGAGGGCGTCAACTTCCACTACCTCTGCAACCCGACCCGCATCATCGCGGAGGGCGGCAAGGTGGTTGCGGTCGAGTGCATCAGGATGGAGCTGGGCGAGCCTGATAAGAGCGGCAGGAGAAGGCCGGTGCCCATCCCCGGCTCGGAGTTCGTGATAGAGACGGACATCCTCATCCCCGCCATAGGCCAGGCGGTCGACCTGTCGTTTTTGGACGAGGGGCTCGGGGTGCAGGTGACGAAGTGGCGCACCGTACTGGTGGACCAGGAAACGTTCGAGACGTCCCGCCCCGGCGTATTTGCCGCCGGTGACTGCGAGACCGGCCCCGACGTGCTGGTGCGCGCATGCGGGAACGGGAAAAAGGCGGCTTACCGGATCGACCAGTACCTGCGAGGCGAGGAGCGGGAAGCTTCCGAAAAGGAGCGCTTCGACGACTTCTTCGCAAAGGTGAAGGTATACCGGAAGGACGAGGAGATAGGTATCGCGGGCGGGCAGCCGCGGCCACATCTTCGCATGCTCGACCCTGTGAGGCGGAAATGGACCTTCGACGAGGTGGAGGAAGGGCTCCGGCCGGACGAGGCGATCAGGGAGGCCATGCGGTGCTTGCGCTGCTGGCGCATCGGCATGGTGGCGGTGTAGGAAGGCGTACATGGTGCGGCTGACGATAGACGGAAGATCGATCGAGACGGGCGAGGGCAGGACGATCCTCGAGGCGGCCAGGGAGCACGGGATTTACATCCCCACCCTCTGCTACCACGCGAACCTCCTCTCCATCGGCTCCTGCCGCATCTGTCTCGTCGAGGTGGAAGGGTATGCGCTGCCCATGGCCTCATGCGCCACCGCCGTGCAGGAAGGCATGTCCGTCGCCACCCAATCTCTGAGGCTCGCCTCGATGAGGCGGGATTATCTGAAGCTGATCCTCGCCTACCATCCCCTCGACTGCCCCATCTGCGATGCGGGCGGGGAATGCGACCTTCAGGACCTGGTCTTCGAGCACGCCATCGAGAAGGCCGATTATTCGGTGGCGAGACAGGAACGGATCGAGGGCTACGCAACACCCCTGATCAAGTACTTCGAAAACCGCTGCGTCCTCTGCCTGCGCTGCATCCGCGCGTGCAGGGAGATATCGGGCCGCGGCGTCCTCGACCTCGTGGGGACCGGCATAGACGCTCGTATGGCGCCCACACACGCGGAGAACTGCATCTCCTGCGGCGAGTGCCTCTCAGTCTGCCCCGTGGGGGCCCTCACCGAGAACCTGAGCCCCGTGAAGGCAAGGCTGTGGCAGGTGGATCGCCATTTCACCACGTGCCCCCACTGCGGCTTCGGCTGCACCTTCGCCCTCGACGTGGCGGCGAACGGGTACGTGACGGACGTGATCCAGGACGTCAAGAACATGCCGAACCGCGGCTCCCTCTGTGTCATGGGCAGGTTCGGGTACGACTTCGTGAACCATGGGGCGCGCATCCGGGGGGGGATGGACAAAGGGGCCGGGCTTGGCGTCAAGGAGGCCGCATCCGTTGCGGTCGAGCGCATGGCTGCCCTCGACAGGGAAGAGAAGACCCTGGGGTTTGTCGTCTCCCCAAGGGCCACAAACGAAGAGATCTTCATGCTCAAGGAGATCGCCGGCCATTTCAGGAAGGTCCTCTTCGCCACCTCGGGTTTCTACCATACGGGCCGGGTCCTGGAGGCGTATCACCGTATGGGCCTCTCCTACCCCTACGAGTACGACGGGCTTCTCGATGCCGACCTGATCATCGTCGCCGGGGCCAACCTGCTCTCGAACAACCATGTGCTGGGCGACAGGGTGCGGGAGGCCTATAAGCTGCGGGGCAGCCGGATCATGGTGATCGACCCTGCGCCGGGCGCGCTTGCGGCCATCGCGGATGCGCATCTTTCGGTCCTGCCCGGTCGCGACGGCGCCCTCTTCGACGCCTTGAGGGGGGCTCTCGCATCCGGCGCCGGCGCGGGGCTTCCGGCGCCTGGAAAGGCAGACGTCATTGCGGTCTGCGAGAGGTGCGGGATCGGGCCGGACGAGTTCGAGCGGGCACGCTCGCTTGTCGGCAGGGCGGCCGATATCGCGGTCATCTTCGGCTCCGGGATATCCGCGTCCGATGAGAGCATGCTCGGCCTCCTCAGCTTCTGCGCAGCCTCGGGGGCAGATAAAAAAGGGCTCATCATGCCCGTCGCAAGGGCGGCCAACGCGGTCGGCGCCGCCTCCATCCTCGGCGCCGCTATTGCGCCCCATGAGCTTATCGCAAACCCGGACGTGAAAGGCATCTTCTTCTATGAGGAGGACCCCTTCCATTATATGAGGGGGGAGACGGTCGCCGATTGCCTTCAGGGGAAGGAGTTCGTTCTTGTTGCCGATGCCCTTCCTTCCGCGGTTATGGACCGCGCCGACCTGGTCGTGCCCACGGGCGTCTTCACCGAGAAGGAAGGCACATTTTTTGCGGGCGACGGCGCCATCAGGTACCTCTCGAAGGCGGTGGACTGCGAGCAGGCCGGGTACGCGGGCTTTGCCTTCCTTTCCGAGGTGCTCACCACACTGGGCGGCGCGTCCTTTTCCGCCCCCCATGACGTGACCGCCCGTATGCGGTCGAAGGGGTTGATCCGCCCTGTCAACGGCCGGGAAGAGCCGGGCGCGGACACCATCCAGGAGGCGCCGGGGTCTGCCCCGCCCCGCGGCAAGACCGGTCTGCCCTCCGGCAGCGGCTACATCCTGATGGTGAGGGACGTGTTCAGCAACCATCACCTGGCGGGCAGCGAGGTCTATTCGAAAGGGGTATCGACCGTCTATTGCCGCCAGGGCTACCCGGTCTCCGAGGATACGCTCTTTCTGTCGGCGACCGACGCCGCGGCCATGGGTCTCGCGGAAGGGGACATGGTCCGGGTCACGTCGAAAAGCGGGTCCCTCCACAAGCCGCTCTCCATAAAGGAGGGCTTGAGGCCCGGCGTGCTCGAATATATCGTATTCAGGGACCGGCCGGAGGTGCTCGGCCTTATGGAGACCCCGGCGAAGTGGATCGAGGTAGAGGTGGGGAAAGGGTGAGATAATGGAAACGATACTCTTTCTCATAGAAGCGCTGGTGAAGACCATCGTCGTCGTCTCGGTCCTTATGGGCTTCGTTGCCTACCTGACCCTGGCGGAGAGAAAGGTGCTGGGCCGGCTCCAGGTCCGGTTCGGGCCGAACAGGGTCGGTCCGTACGGGCTCCTCCAGCCTATAGCCGACGGCATAAAGTCGTTCGTGAAGGAAGATATCATACCGGCGAACGCGGACAAGCCCCTCTTCGTCCTCGCGCCCATGATCGCCATGTTCGCCGCCCTCTCCCTGTTTGCGGTCATCCCCTTCGGCGGCACGGTCCACCTTTTCGGACGCGCCGTCAAGCTGGTCATCGGGGATGTCGATATAGGTCTGCTCTACGTGTTTGCCTTTGCCACCCTGGGCGAGTACGGCATCGTCCTGGGCGGCTGGTCTTCGGGCAATAAATACGGCGTCCTCGGAAGCTTGCGGGCCGCGGCGCAGATGATAAGCTACGAGGTCTCCCTCGGTCTCATCGTGATGGGCACGCTCATCCTCGCGGGTTCCTTACGGCTGACGGATATCGTCGAGGCGCAAGCTCACATGTGGTTCGTGGTCTACCAGCCCTTCGCGTTCTTCCTCTACCTCGTCGCGGGCCTCGCCGAGATCAACAGGACGCCCTTCGATATGCCCGAGGCCGAGAGCGAGCTGGCATGCGGCTTCAATATCGAGTACAGCAGTATGAAATTCGCCCTTTTCTTCATGGCTGAATATACCCACATGGTGGCTGTTGCGGCCCTTGCCACCACGCTTTTCCTGGGCGGCTGGCTCGGACCGTTTCCAACGGTGGCCGGCCTCGGTCCGCTCTGGTTCTTTATCAAGGTGTGCGTGCTGGTATTCTTTTTCATCTGGGAGAGGGGCACGTTTCCACGGCTCCGGTACGACCAGATCATGCAGTTCGGCTGGAAGGTGCTCTTCCCCCTCGCCCTGGCGAATACGGTCGTCACGGCGCTCGTGGTGGCGTTGAGGTAGATGAGCGTATGATCATACCCCTTTTGAAAGGTCTTCGTCTGACGCTGTCGCGCTTTTTTTCGCGGCCCATCACCATCCAGTACCCGGAAGAGCGGCGCACCCCCCCGCCCAGGTGGAGGGGCATGCACTATTTCCGGAAAGACGACTCCGGCAACACCACCTGCGTTGCCTGCGGTCTCTGCGTCGCTGTCTGCCCCTCCCGGTGCATCTCCCTGGAGATAGGCGAGCGGGAGGACGGGCGGAGGTACCCCAGACACTACGAGATAGACGAGCTGAGGTGCATCTTCTGCGGGTATTGCCAGGAGGCGTGCCCGGTCAACGCCATCTGCCTCGGAGGCGGTTTCGAATACGTGAAGTACCAAAGATCCGATTTCATCCTGACGACGGAAAAGCTGCTCGCCATGTACGAGGGGAAGGAATGAGCGACATCGGTTTCATCAATCCCTTGTTCCAGTGGGCCGTTTTCCTCGCCGCCGCCGTCCTCTCCCTCTTCGCGTCCATCATGATGGTGACGCGCCGGAACCCGATACACAGCGCCCTCTGGCTGATCGTGGCCTTTTTCTCCCTGGCGGTCATCTACCTGACCCTGAATGCCCAGTTCATCGCGGTGGCACAGGTCATTGTCTACGCGGGCGCCATCATGATGCTCATCATCTTCGTCATCATGCTGATCCACCTGGAAAGCGCGTTCGTCCGGAGGAGAAAGCTGTCGGGGGCAAAGGTCATCGGCGCGTTCATTACCGTGATCCTCTTTCTGGAGGTTGCGGCGGCCGTGCTCTCCAACGGCTGCAAAACGGCCAAGGCGGCGACAGGGGCAGTATTGACGGGCAGCGTGGCCGAGGTGGGGAACTCCCTTTACGGCAAATACCTCTTCCCCTTCGAGATCGCCTCCATCCTGCTTTTGATCGGCATCGTGGGGGCCGTGGTGCTTGCGCGGCGGGGGAAGGATTAGGAGAACCTATGCTGCACGGTATACCAACGAGTTTCTATTTTGCGCTCTCCGGCGCGCTTTTCACCATAGGGGCCATCGGTGTCATCACCAGGCGGAACGCGATCATCGTCTTCATGTGCATCGAGCTTATGCTGAACGGCGTCAACCTGACCTTCATCGCGGCGGGAAACATGCTCAATTCGATAGACGGCATGATCTTCGTCTTCTTCATCATGGCGGTGGCGGCCGCGGAGGCCGCGATCGGACTCGCCATATTCGTGCTCCTCTTCAGGCTTAAAGGGACCGTCAACGTGGACGAGATCAATCTGCTCAAGGGTTAGGTGATGGCTGATTATATCTGGCTCATACCGGTATTTCCCGCAATCGGCTTCCTCGTCAACGGCTTTTTGGGGCGCAAGCTGCCGAGGGCCCTCGTCTCGTGGATCGCCTGCCTCGCCCTGCTTGGGTCTTTCGTGGTCTCCGCCCTTGTCTTCATCGAGTTCCTGAAGCTCCCCCCGGAGTCGAGGCTTTTCGAAAAGAGCGTCTACACCTGGATCGCATCCGGTGAGTTCGCGGCCAGTGTCGGTTTCAGGATCGACGCGCTCTCCATCGTCATGTGCCTCGTCGTCTCGGGCGTCGGCTTCCTCATCCACGTTTACTCCGCCGGCTATATGCACGACGATGAAGGCTTCGCCCGGTATTTCACCTACCTGAACCTGTTCGTTTTCATGATGCTCACCCTCGTGACGGCGAATAACCTGCTTTTCATGTTTGTCGGCTGGGAAGGCGTGGGCTTGTGCTCCTATCTGCTCATCGGTTTCTGGTACAAAAAGGAGAGCGCGTCCAACGCGGGGAAGAAGGCGTTCATCGTCAACAGGATAGGGGATTTCGGCTTTCTCCTCGGCATTTTCTTCCTCCTCGCGGGCCTGGGCAGCCACGGCGTCTGGACCCTCGACTTCGGCGAGCTGCAAAAGCACGCCCATCTCCTCACAGGGGCCGCGGCAACGCTGATCACCTTCCTGTTCTTCGTGGGCGCGACCGGGAAATCCGCGCAGCTCCCCCTCTATGTCTGGCTCCCCGACGCCATGGAAGGCCCCACGCCCGTCAGCTCGCTGATCCACGCGGCCACGATGGTCACGGCAGGGGTCTACATGATCGCGAGGCTCAATTTCCTCTACGTCATGGCCCCCACCACCATGTTCGTCGTCACCCTGGTCGGCGTGCTCACGGCCCTCTTCGCGGCGACCATCGGCTGCGCCCAGTATGATATCAAGAGGGTGCTCGCCTATTCGACGGTGAGCCAGTTGGGCTACATGTTCGTCGGCGTCGGCGCGGGCGCTTTTGCGGCCGGCATCTTCCACCTCATGACCCATGCCTTCTTCAAGGGGCTCCTCTTCCTTGCCGCGGGCAGCGTGATGCACGCCATGAGCGGCGAGCTCGACATGAGGCGGATGGGGGGCTTGAGGAAGCGGACGCCGGTGACCTACTGGACCTTTCTGGCCGGGTGCATCGCCATTGCCGGCGTGCCCGGCTTCTCCGGGTTTTTCAGCAAGGACGAGATCATGTGGAAGGTCTTTGCCAACTACGGGGGCAGCCTCATGTTCTGGGGGATCGGGGCCGTGACCGCAGGGCTCACCGCGTTCTACATGTTCAGGATGTTCTTCACGACCTTCCACGGCGAATGCCGGGCGTCCGAAGAGGTGAAGCACCATATCCACGAGTCCCCGGCCGTCATGACCATACCGCTGGTCATCCTGGCCGTGCTCTCCGTGGTGGGCGGCTGGGTCGGCGTGCCCCACATACTGGGAGGCGCGAACAGGTTCGAGCAGTGGCTTGAGCCGGTCTTCGGCCCCGGGAAAGAGGCGGCGGCGCCTGCCCTCAACTTCGTCACCCCCGCCTTCGCGGAAGGCGCCGCGACCCATGCGGCGTCACCCGAGGGCATGCTCATGGCCGCTGCCGTGATCATCGCCTTCGCGGGCATCTTCATTGCCTACTACCTCTACCTGCGCCACCCGCAAATTCCGGCCGACTTCGTGCGGGCCTTTCCGGGGGTCTTCAGGACGGTGAATAACAAGTACTACGTGGACGAACTCTACCAGGCGGTCTTCGTGCGGGGGCTTTTTGCCCTCGGCCGCATCGCGAAGGGGTTCATCGACGAGACGCTCATCGACGGTACGGTAAACGGGATTGCGCGGCTCATCGGCGGCATCGGCAGCCTCATCAGGCTCATCCAGACGGGATACGTGCAGGGCTATGCCTTCGCCATGATCATAGGAGCGATCGCCGTGCTCGGCTATCTCATTATGAAGGTTATCTTGTAGGTGCTATGAACCAGCTCTGCTTTCCGATCTTAAGCACGTTGATTTACCTTCCCCTCCTCGGCGCGGTGTTGCTCCTCTTCGTGAGCAGAAAGCACGAGCTGTTCATCAAGGTCTTCACCCTCGTCTTCACCCTCATCGAGTTCGGCATGTCCCTGCCCCTCTTCTTCCGTTTCAACGAGGGCGCCGCAGGGATGCAGTTCGTCGAAAAGGCGGCATGGTTCCCCGAATGGGGCATGAGCTATTTTCTGGGCATAGACGGCATCAGCCTGCTCCTCGTGCTCCTCACCACGTTCCTGACGGTCCTTTGCGTGCTCGTCTCCTGGAAGGCCATAGAGACCAGGGTGAAGGAATACTACATCACCTTCCTCTTTCTGGAGACGGCCATGATCGGGACGTTGGCTGCCCTCGACCTGATCCTCTTCTATATCTTCTGGGAGCTGATGCTCATTCCCATGTACCTCCTCATCGGTATCTGGGGCGGCCCGAGGCGGATATACGCCGCCATCAAGTTCTTCCTCTTCACCATGGTCGGGAGCGTCCTGATGCTGCTCGCCATCTTTGCCCTCTATTTCCATTGCGCGCGGACGACCGGCGTCGCCACCTTCAACGTCCTCGACCTCTACAACGCGACCATCCCTGTGGGCCTCCAGTACTGGCTGTTTGCCGCCTTCGCCCTCTCTTTCGCCATCAAGGTGCCCATGTTCCCCGTCCATACGTGGCTTCCCGACGCGCATACAGAGGCGCCCACGGCGGGCAGCGTCATCCTCGCGGGCGTGCTCCTGAAGATGGGGACCTACGGCTTCCTGCGGTTCGCGATACCGCTGTTTCCGAAGGCCGCCTTCGACGCGATCCCCCTGATCTCGATCCTCGCCATCATCGGCATCATCTACGGCGCCGTCGTCAGCATGATGCAGCCCGACCTGAAGCGGCTCATCGCGTTCTCCAGCGTGAGCCACCTGGGCTACGTGATGCTCGGCATGTTCGCGTTCAATATGCAGGGTCTCCAGGGGAGCATCTACCAGATGCTCAATCACGGCATCAGCACGGGCGGGCTCTTCCTCCTGGTCGGCATGGTCTACGAGAGACGCCATACGAGGATGATCGCCGATTTCGGCGGGTTGTCGGCCTCGATGCCCCTCTTTGCCGTCTTTTTCATGATCGTCACCCTCTCCTCCATCGCCCTGCCGGGCACGAACGGCTTTGTCGGCGAATTCCTCATACTCCTCGGCGCCTTCAGGTCGGTCAAGCTGTACGGCATCCTCGCGACCATCGGGGTGGTGCTGGGCGCGGTCTACATGCTCTGGATGTTCCAGCGGGTCATGTTCGGCGAGATCACAAAGGAGGAGAACAGGCGGGTGAAAGACCTGGGCGGAAGAGAGGTGCTGATCCTCTGCTGCGTGGTCTTCTTTATCGTCCTCATGGGCGTCTACCCGCGGATGTTCTTCAGGAAGATGGATACATCCGTCGCGGGGTTCCTGCGGTTCGTGAAAGAGAGAAACGCCTATTACCAGACCATGGAAAGGGTGCCGACCGCTGATGCCGGCCGGTACGGGGTATCGGGCAGCGACGCCGCGGCCTGCCCGGCGAACCTCACCCGGCGGTCACTAGAGGTCGAATGATGAACATCGCGTTCTCCCCTTCCGCGTTTGAATGGATCCTCCCTGAGATTACCGTCACCGTCTTCGGCCTCCTCATCCTCCTCGCGGCGGCTTTCAGGAGAAAAAAGACGCCGGGCCTTGCGGGGGGCGTGCTCACCCTCATAGGGAGCGGACTCGCCTTCTTTTTCGCGATGCACCTCCGGGGCGTGCGGACAGACCTCTTCAGCGGCCTCTATACGATCGACGGCTTCGGCACCTTCTTCAAGGGCATATTCCTCCTGATCCTCTTTTTGGTCGCCGTGATCTCCATCCGCTATACGAGGCGTGAGGAGATCGTCGCGGGCGAGTACTATACGCTCCTGCTTTTCGCCACCCTCGGCATGATGGTGATGGTCTCGTCGACGAGCTTCGTGACCATCTTCATCGGCCTGGAGGTGATGTCGCTCTCCATCTACATCCTCTGCGGGCTCCTGAAAGGGCAGGCGGCTGCCCTTGAGTCGTCCTTCAAGTATTTCCTGCTCGGCTCTTTCGCCACCGCCTTTCTCCTTTACGGCATAGCCCTGGTCTACGCCTCCAGCGGGGCCGTCGACATCAGGATGGTGCGCGCCGTGGCCTCGGCGAGGAGCCTGGGCGTCGATCCGGTCTTCCTGACGGGTATGGCGCTCCTGATTGTGGGCTTCGGCTTCAAGACCGCCTCGGTCCCCTTCCATATGTGGACGCCCGACGTCTACGAAGGCGCGCCGACGCCGGTCACGGTCTTTATGGCGACGGGCGTGAAGGCAGCCGCCTTCGCCGCCTTCCTCCGGGTCTTCTATACCGCTTTCTATCCGTTCATCGGCAGTTGGTGAGCGTATTGTGGCTCATCGCCGTGCTCACCATGGCCGTGGGGAACATCACCGCCCTGGCGCAGAACAACATGAAGCGCCTCCTTGCCTATTCGAGCATCGCTCACGCGGGCTATCTCCTGGTCGCCTTCGTCACCGGCGACAGGATCCTCTCGTCGAGCATCCTCTACTATCTGCTTGCCTACACGTTCATGAACCTCGGGGCCTTCACCGTGGTGATCCTCCTCGGGAGGAAGGGCGAGGCGCATGAGGATATAGACAGCTACGCGGGCCTTGCCGGCCGCCACCCCTTTGTCAGCCTCTGCATGACGATCTTTCTTTTGTCCCTCACGGGCATCCCCCCGCTGGCGGGCTTTACCGGAAAGTTCTATATCTTCAGCGACGCCATAAAAGGGCAGTACTACTGGCTTGCCGTCATCGGCGTCCTCAACAGCGCCGTCGCCGCTTACTACTACCTGCGCGTGGTCATGTACATGTACTTCAAGGAGCCGGTAAAAGAGCTGGGCGGGGTAGACATGTCGCCTGCCTATGTGGTGGTGATGCTGGTGAGCGTGGGGGCGCTGTTCTATCTGGGGATGTTTCCGAGGGAGGTGGTGCTGCTGGCACAAAAGTCTGTGGCGATATTCCAGTAAGTGGGGGCTATCTCGTTTCGGTCGGTCGGCCAACGGCATGTTCGGAATCGCGATCTGCCGCGCCCTGCTCGCCCTGTGACGCTCCGACGTACGGTACAGTACGTCTCCGGTCTACAGGGCTCACAGTGCATCGACATCTCATCGATCCCTCCATGCCGTCGTCCACCCGATCCGGGTCCCGTCAGCCTCCAACTTGCTGACGCTCCCCGGAAGTAAAAAAGCACTTGCCCTGGATTAAGCGATCCGCTATGCCTTCCCGCCTTGCACATACAGTTCGTCGCACACGGGCCTCCCCGGCGAGTGAAGAATGCCGCCTGAAAGCGAGAGGAATCTATTTTTCAAAACCTGGTAACCCGGCAGTTACGGGGGTTGCCCCCCGTCATCGGCGGGTTACAAAAAAGCCGAAACAAAGCTTGACAAAGGTAGTATCCAAGGTGTAGTTTGGTATAAAGTTTGTGAAAGAGGTTTCAAGGAAGGAATCCCGGTGGTACCAATAAAGATCACCCCGTGTCCCATCGTCGATTGCATAGTCGAGTTGAGATTTCGGACATCCGTTGAGGGGGGTGCTATTTTCGGAATTGTCTACCAAGCCTTCAAAAGCGACTATCCGACCGTCGAGAAGATGTCAATACTGAACATCCCTGAACAAATACGCATCGCAGATCGGAATCTGATCTATCAGCCTTGGTATCGCTTGCGGAATGGTGGCTTTCATATATCCATTGGTTCAAGACTCGTGGGCATCGGTAGAACGGGGGAATATCCCGGGTGGACCGTGTTGGCTGAACGTTTCCGCCGGTTGATAGACACCATCAGCGGCCTCGGTATTGTCGATGTGGTGGAAAGAGTAGGTTTAAGATACATTAATTATTTCGATTTCGATATCTTCACCAAGTCAAAACTCGTTGTTTCGGTAAGTGGTGCGCCCATTGCAAGCGACGAAACCCTAGTAAGAGCCATTATCCCTGGCCAGCGGTATAAGAGCACCCTTCACGTTTCAAACCACGCTACTGTTATGGTCGGCGGGACGCTTAAGACAGGCTCTATAATAGATATAGATACATCTCTTGAAGCAGATCTCAAAGACTTTTTTCAGGATTCTATCTCCATCATAGATGAAGGACATGCTGAGGAGAAAGAAGTCTTCTTTAGTCTGCTGGATGACGACCTTCTTCGGACGCTCAACCCCGAATACTAGGAGGTGCCCTACATGACGTCACCTACTTCTATTTCAGGTTTTCGCGTTAAAACGGGACGGGCTGCATTGACGGCGACCGCCTTGGCAGCGATGCTTATGCTGGCCGGAGAGGATGAACTCCCTTCTCGGTACTATGCCCTAAACCCGCCATTCATTTCTGGTTACCAATGGGAAATAAGAGAAGCATATGACCAAGCGCCAGGAGTGGAGTTACTGGCCATGGAGCAATTCGGAATCATCCAGCAGTTTGTCGCTAAAATTGCCGCCCAATCAAAGGACATAGACCCGCGTTACGATCAGCTTATCTCCGAGAACTTTTGGGAGCTTGTTTGATTCGCATTGAGGACATCGAGCTTTACCTCCCGAAGTTTCTGAGCGCTGATTCTAAACGGACTCTGTTCGAGGGCCTCCGACAATTTCCCGACAATATCAATGATAGGATCTACACCGACAGACTGGTGGATGAACCTATGCTTTACCAAGGAGACGGAATACCTGGTTTGCCTTTCGTTACGATGCCAGAACCAGACGTTAGACCAGTCGATGCAATCGTTATTTCAAATTCGTGCGACATCAACCCTGAGAACGTCAGGTTTTTTCGCTCTAAAGTAGTTTATGCCCCCATGTTAAAGCTCGAAAATTATAGGAACATGCTGCGTAGTAAAGGCGAGCCCGAGAATGATATTAATGCCCATATTGAGTCTCTTAGGAAGCAGGAGATAACTCAAATCTTCTTCCTGCCCGCACGAGGCCGGTTACAACAGGACAGATTTGTGCTGCTGGACAGGCTGATTAGTTGTGACAACGATTTCATAGACAGGAATGCTGTGCCTGATTCTCGACTTTTTAGCTTGACTGATCTTTAACAGTTGCCAAAAAATAGTTTAGCTATTTCAGGCAGATAGGTACGTTGAAAAAGTTCTTGGCACCACAAAGCGTTCTTTGTACCCCTTATCAGCATCATGATGCCTCCC
>Ga0187856_1002041_pt1 | contig 15243 bp, 14 predicted proteins | sample June2016WEW_8_40_FD_132443 | JGI IMG/M metagenome (GOLD analysis project Ga0187856, IMG submission 132443) | Peatland microbial communities from SPRUCE experiment site at the Marcell Experimental Forest, Minnesota, USA - June2016WEW_8_40 | ecosystem: Environmental > Terrestrial > Soil > Wetlands...
GCCGCTTGGCAGGACCATCGAAACAAGCATCACGCCAAGGCCGATTGGCAATTCACGACAGATCATGCCCGCGTCAAGCTCAAGAGGCTCTACCCCTCATTTTGAGTGACTCGGGCGACTAGAGGACTTCAACCAATACCATGCCGCCGCCAAACCAGTTGCGGCCGTCATTAGGTTGAATATGAGTATGACGTAGTGGGGCACTCGTGTAATCCTGTCACTGCCCGCCGCGACGCCAATCCTTGCGCGGATTGTCTCTTGCCTCTTTGAACGCTTTTTCGACCGCCTTCTCTGGCGGTTCTCCTTGCATTCGAAGTTCGCGAACACGCTTGTTCACTTGCTCCAATGCAGGCTTTGCGCGGCCGGTGACCTTCCCGGTGCTCTGCGAAAAGCTATCAGTCCGCGCCATCGACTCTTTGTCGTCACTCACAGTGCTTCTCCTTTCCGAGAAATCGAGCAATGGGTCATGAGACTAGGAGTGCCCCCTGAGTCGCGCAAGCATTGCCGAGCGTCGGCCTTGCCTCAAACTCGATTGGATGCTCAGGTATCAGATTTAGAGTACCGCAAGCGTGACACCTACAGGCCGACGCCATCTGCCGCGAGTGCCTCGTTTGAGATCATGACCGAGATCATGCGCCCGGAAGATGGGCATTGGCAACTTTCTCTGTTGGCCTGTTGCCGCGTGCTCGCTACGTGCGTAGCTTGGTCAGAAATAGCCTGAGCGGGAACCTTGCGATGAAGCGCAAGCGCGCAGCTGTCTTTACCATCGGATTTACAGCATTCGTATTCTGCGCGCCCGCCTGGGCGCAGAACTCGAACCTAAACGCACCAGTTTCACGGCAGCCCACCGTGGGATCGGAAATCGAGCGAGGCCAAGAGGTTGGCTTTCAGTGTGGGCTTGATTACAGAGCGAATTTTTCCAAGTTCCGCGATTGTGTGAATAATGCAATCAGCACCAACCGGCAAAGTAGTACGTTATCGGAGCCTTACGAGTTTGGCCTCTACGTGCGCGCTCTCCAGCACTCCTATGTTCAGGGAATAGCATTGAACAGTGATGGCATGCTCCCAATTTGGCGCGATCGACTGATGACAATCATGAAATCCAGAAAGTTGTCGGTTGGCGATTTTTGTAAAGCCGCAGGCAGCGAGGGCGGATGTGACGTGACCAAATTTAACGAACAGACTTACGGCAGCGGAACTCCCACGCGGACCAGATGAGCAAGTAGCCCGGATTGAGCGTCAGCGAAATCCGGGATCGACCGTGAGGCTTGCCCCGGATTTCGTTTCACTCAATCCGGGCTACGCTTGCTACGCTTGCTGATCCCGAGTGTCAGGCGCCCTGCCTCGGCAGTGGTCTGCCGGCCTTCATATAGCCTTCGAGCGCGGTGATGACGCAATCAGCGGCGTTGCGGTAGACCTCAGCTACGGTCTCGCCTTCGGTCAGTGCTTCCGGGATTCCCGGAAAGCGCACAAGCCACCAGCCATTCGGTTGACGCTCCAGCTTGTATCGGTATCCAAAAGCCATCATCCGTTCTCCGCGCTGGCGGCCAATTCTCTTGATTCGTCTCTCAAATTCATGGCCATTCATATTCCTATATTATTCTCACGAGGCACGCATGCCCGCTCCGAAACCGCCGGCGTTCGAGACCTTGAGCCTGCACGCCGGCCAGCATCCCGATCCGGTCACCCGTTCGCGTGCGGTTCCCATCTACCAGACCACCTCGTACGTGTTCGACGACGCCGATCACGCCGCCGCCCTGTTCAACCTGGAACGCGCCGGCCACATCTACACCCGCATTTCCAATCCGACGAATGCGGTGCTGGAAGAGCGGCTCGCGGCGCTCGAGGAAGGCGTGGGCGCCGTCTGCACGGCGAGCGGCATGGCGGCGATGCATCTGGCCATCGCGACGCTGCTGAGCGCCGGCGACCATATCGTCGCGTCGGCGTCGCTCTATGGCGGCAGCATCAACCTCCTGACTCATACGCTGCCGCGCTTCGGCATCACCACCACCTTCGTCAAGCCGCGCGATCTCGACGGCTTGCGCGCCGCCGTCGGCCAAACCAACACCCGGCTTGTGATCGCGGAGACCATCGGCAATCCCGGGCTGGAAGTGCTCGATATTCCGAGGCTGGCCGAGATCGCCCACGCCGCCGGCATTCCACTCCTCATCGATAATACGTTCGCCACGCCGTATCTGAGCCGGCCCATCGCGCTCGGCGCCGACATCGTCATGCACTCCACCACCAAATGGATCGGCGGGCACGGCATCGCCATCGGCGGCGTGATCGTCGATGGCGGGCGCTTCGACTGGCAGTCTTCGGACAAATTCCTCACCCTGACCAAGCCTTATGCGGGCTATCACGGCATCGTCTTCGCCGAGGAGTTTGGCCCCGCCGCCTTCATCATGCGGGCGCGCGCGGAAGGCTTGCGCGACTTCGGCGCGTGCCTGTCGCCCACCAACGCCTTCTACCTGCTGCAGGGCGTGGAAACGCTGGCGTTACGCATGGAACGCCATATGGAGAATACGGCGGCGGTGCTCGCTTTCCTGCAGAAAAATTCGGCGGTCGAGTGGGTGCTGCATCCCGCGCTGGAAACGCATCCGGATCACGCGCTGGCGCAAAAACTGTTGCCCAAGGGAGCGGGCTCGATCGTCAGCTTCGGCATCAAGGGCGGCCGCGCCGCCGGAGGCAAATTCATCGAGGCAGTGCGGCTCGCGAGCCACCTTGCCAATGTGGGCGACGCCAAGACGCTGGTGATCCATCCGGCGAGCACCACGCATCAGCAGATGGATGCGGCGGCGCTGGCTGCCGCCGGCGTCGGCGAGGAGCTCATTCGCATCTCGGTGGGGCTGGAAGCCGCCGGCGATATTCTGGACGATTTCGGCCAGGCATTGCGCGTCGCGCAGAAGGTTTGAGCCATGCGTCTCACGGTCGAGGGTGAGGAGATCTTCGCCGGTACCGGCGGGCGCGATTTCGACTCTGCGCTGCCGGCTGTCATCTTTCTGCACGGCGCCGGCTTCGATCATTCGGTCTGGGCGCTGCTCGCCCGCTCTTTCGCGTATCACGGATTTGGCGTGCTTGCTCCCGACCTTCCCGGACACGGCCGATCCGCGGGCGCGGCGCTTTCGTCCATCGCCGCGCTGGCCGATTGGACGGCGGCGCTGATCGACGCAGCGGGCGTGCGCGCGGCGCGGCTCGTCGGTCACTCCATGGGATCGCTGGTGGCCTTGGAGACCGCCGCGCGACACTCCGAAAAGGTCACCGCTCTCGGCCTGATCGCCACCGCCGCGCCAATGCGGGTGTCGGACGATTTGCTCAATGCAGCAAAGACCAACGATCATGCGGCCATCGACATGATTTCCCTCTGGGGCTACGGCTATCGCGCCACCCTCGGCGGTTCTCAGGCTCCCGGCCTCTGGATGCTGGGCGGCGCCGAGCGGCTGCTCGAACGCGCACGTCCCGGCGTGTTGTTCGCCGACCTGTCCGCCTGCAACGATTATCACGACGGCCTCGCCGCGGCCGCAAAGGTTGCCGTTCCGTCAGTCGTGATCCTGGGCAGTCGCGACCTGATGACTCCGGCCAAGAGCGGCAGGGCCATTGCCGCCGCCATCCCGGGCTGCCGCCTCATCATGATCGAAGGCGCCGGCCACATGCTGATGAGCGAGCGTCCCGACGAAGTGCTCGCCGCGCTGCGGACGTGATCATCCGCGCACCCCACCCTTCCCTCCCCCGCATTTGGGGGAGGGTAGGGTGGGGGCATTCTGGATTGCTCTTCGTCGTTTCGCGCCGCGCAATGACACTCCTGAGATCGGCCGGCACAGACCGGCCGCCGCTCATTGATAGACCTTCGCTTTCGCGAGCCCAAAGCTTTCCAGCGCCTTCTGGATCTCGCGATACCCGATCGCCTGGCACGCCGAGGCGAAGCCCGCCTTGCGCGGCGCCGAGTGAAGGAGCGTGTGTGCTGTAAACGCCTGGATGAGGCCGGTTTGCTTGTAACAGCAGGTCCCGATCATGGCGCATTGCGCAGCCTCAAGCGTGCCGCGGGCGGCGACGAGGTCGATCGTGCGATGCTCGCGCGGGTTCTCCCGCGGCGGCGTACCGGCCTGCACACCAGCGGCACGCTCGGAGAGCACGCGCTTGCGCTCCTCGGCGGGCAGGGATTTCAGGTTCTCATGATAATCCTTACCCATGGCCGCCACGCCCTGCATGATCTCGCGATTGAAAATCCCGCCGAGGGTTTTGACGTTGGCGACCTGCGGGTGATTTTTGTACCAGATCGTGTGCGGGAAACCGCCCCACGGCAGAACGAAATACGACAGCGCCGAGCCCGGCACCGACACTTCCGCGGAGGCCCCGAGCGGCCACGTCTTGTATTGATTCTGCTCCAGGTACCTCTCCGTGCCCTGCAACGCCGCAAAAATGGTCTGCGTGGAGCCGAAGGTCGGGATGCCGTTGAACATCGAGATCACCTCGATGGAGTCGATCGCTTTGTTCTCGAGACAGATGTTCACGGCAACGTCGCTGGTCACCGACATGTACGCCGTCGCCGGCGCGGCCAAGAGCCCCTTGGCGGCGAATTTTTCGCCCCATTGCTCGGAGGCCTGAAAGATCCACTCTTGCTCGCCGCCGATGTCGAGGTAATGGCACCCCGCATTCAGGGCGGCTTCGATGACCGCCGGGGCGTAATAGAGGAACGGCCCGACCGTGTTGCAGACGACCTTGGCGCCGGTGAACAACTTGGTCAGCTCGGCCACCGAATGGCCGACCTCGACGACCTCATAGTCCGCGGTTTCGATGCCCGGGCGCTGGCTCATGACCTCTTTGATCTTGGCCCCGTTTCGACCGGCGGCAATGAAGGGAACGTTGTACTCGCGCAGATATTCAGCGGCGAGACGCCCCGAGAACCCGCCGGCTCCATAGAGCACCACTGGCCTCTTGCTCATTGTTTCCTCCCCTGTCCTCGCGCTTTGTTCCTGATCGCGTGAGCTCGTGACGAGCTTTAGCTTGAGTGAGCCGAGTCGTTGTATAGTTGCACGGCCTATTTGCTGCGAGCAAGTGCGGAGCAAATAAAGTGAGGCTCGATCCAGTGGGCACGATGCGCAAAGGCGCAGACTTAGTGGGCTACGTCCCGCTGTACGATGCAGCATCGATGTGCTCCAATGTCGGCGCGTTGCAAGCTCAAGGAGCGTTCCGTGAATGTGGATGGGTTGGTGGCAATCGATGTCCATACTCATGCGGAGGAACCGTGCGGCACGCATCCCGACGACGGATACGACGAGCTTCAGGCCGCAATGGCGATCTACTTCAACGCCCCTGACAATCGGCCGACCATCGAGGAGACCGCGAGCTATTATCGCGAGCGCAAGATCGGCGCGGTGATCTTTCCCGTCGATGCCGAACGAGAGACCGGCTACCGCAGGTATGCAAACGAGGAAGTTGCCGAGAAAGCGGCCGCGAACAGCGATGTTCTGATCCCGTTCGCGAGCATCGATCCGGCAAAGGGAAAGACCGGCGCCAGGGAGGCGCGGCGGCTCGTTCGCGACTTCGACATTCGCGGTTTCAAGTTCCACCCCTCCATGCAGGGATTTTTCCCCAACGACCGCAGCGCCTACGTGCTCTACGAGGCTATAGCGGAAGCCGGGCTGCCGGCGCTTTTCCATACCGGCCAGACCGGCGTCGGCTCCGGCATGCCGGGCGGCGCCGGCATCCGCCTGAAATACTCCCATCCGATGTTTCTCGATGACGTAGCCGTCGATTTTCCCGACATGCCCATCATCCTGGCCCATCCTTCGTTCCCATGGCAGGAAGAGGCGCTGTCGGTCGCGCAGCATAAGCCCAATGTCTACATCGACCTTTCGGGCTGGTCGCCCAAATACTTTCCACCCATTCTCGTCAAGTACGCGAACTCTCTGTTGAAGCACAAAATGCTGTTCGGTTCGGACTGGCCGGTCATTCAACCGGATCGCTGGCTCCGCGATTTCGAAAAGCTCGATATCAAAGCGGAGGTCAGGCCGCTCATTCTCAAAGAGAACGCGGTGAAGCTGCTTCGCTTGGGCGCGGCCAAAGGCTGAGGTTGCTACGGCCGCGCCACCGGCGAGTGCTGTCAATATCCCGCCGCCAGCGCGCCGCGCGTGCGCGGGTCGGCGGCGCCGACAAAACCTCCGTGCGTGACCAGGATCGAGTTGGCCGAAGTCGGCAGCTTTCCCACCTTGACGGTATCGCCGCGTGCTGCAAGCGCGGCGATAAGATCGCCGGAAAACCCCGGCTCGGCCAAGACCTCGTCGGGCATCCATTGATTGTGCAGCCGCGGCGCCGAGACGGCGCTCGCGATATCCATGCCGCGATCGATCACATCGACCACGACTTGCAGCACCGCGCTGATGATGCGGCTGCCGCCCGGCGTACCGGTGACCAGGAATGGCTTGCCATCCTTGAGCACGATGGTCGGCGTCATCGACGACAGCGGCCGCTTGCCGGGTCCGGGCGCGTTGGCGTCGTAACCGAGGAGACCATAGGCGTTCGGCGCATCCGCCTTGGCGGCGAAGTCGTCAAGTTCGTTGTTGAGGAGGACGCCGGTTCCGGCGGCGACCAAGCCGACGCCATAGCTGAAGTTGAGCGTGTAGGTGTTGGAGACGGCGTCGCCGAAACGGTCGACGACGGCGAAGTGCGTGGTGTTGCGCCCTTCGGCTTTGACCACGGCGCCGGCGCGGATATCGCTCGCCGGCGTCGCATGCGCCGGATCGATGGTGGTGCGCCAGGCGCCGGCATAGCTCTTCGAAGTCAGCCGCGCGACCGGAACCTGCACCTTATCGGGATCGCCGAGAAACCAGGCGCGATCGGCATACGCGCGCTTCATGGCCTCGATCATCAGGAACAGCGCCTGCGCCTGGTCATCATGCGCCAGATCGTAACCCTCAAGGATGTTGAGCATCTCGATGAGCGCGACGCCGCCGGAGGAAGGCGGCGGCATCGAGATAATGTCGTAGCCCCGATAGGTGCCGCGCACCGGCGCGCGCTCGACCGCGCGATAATTTTTAAGGTCGTCGACCGTCATCACGCCGCCGGCGGCTTGCACGGCGGCGGCGAGTTTTTGCGCGATCGCGCCTGCGTAGAATGCCAGCGGGCCGTCTTTGGCGATCGCTGCAAGCGTATTCGCGAGGTCGGGCTGGACGAGCCGGTCGCCGGGACCGAGCACGGCGCCGTCGGCTTTGAGAAAGATTTCCGCCGAGGAAGGCCAGCGCGCCAGCCGCGGCCGGTCAATGAACAAGGAATCAGCGGTGTCGTCGGCGACGGCAATGCCGTCGCGCGCCAGCGCAATCGCAGGCGCAATCAAATCGGCGAGCGTGAAACGGCCGGAGCCGTATTTGCCTTCGGCCAGCGCCAAGCCGGCGACGGTGCCCGGCACGCCGATGGCGAGCGCGGAATCGCGGGATTTTTGCGCATCCGCATTGCCCTGCGCATCGAGGAAGGATTCTTTGTTGATCGCCTGCGGCGCGGTCTCGCGATAGTCGATGGCCATGTCGTCGCCGCCGGCGCGGTGAATAATCATGAATCCGCCGCCGCCGATATTGCCGGCGCGCGGATAGGTCACGGCAAGCGCAAAGCCGACGGCGACCGCGGCGTCGACCGTGTTGCCGCCTTTTTGCAGAATGTCGACGCCGATGCGCGCGGCAATCGCCTCCTGCGCCACCACCATTCCGTGCTCGGCGACGACCGCTGGCGCGCGGCCGATCGCGGGGTCCGCATGGCTCTCGCCGCGCGCGAGGAGCAGCAGTACGAGAGCGCCGACGAGCGCAAGGGACGCTAACTTGAAGAGTGCGGTCACTGCGCTGGCGCGGGCGTCGCGCCGTCGGTCTTGGCGCTGTCGGTCTTGGCGATGAGGACATAGCCGCGCGTCTTGTTGTCGTTGGCCGCGTCGGTCGTGTTCATCGCGTCGAACAGGTCGGATGCTTTCACCCAGACCGGCGGATATTTGTAGCGCGCGACGTCCAGGATGAGGAACCGATCCACCTTGGCATCGTAGGCCGCGAGCGGCGAGATATGGCCTCCGATCTGCTGTCCGATCGCCTTTCGCAGATAGTTCACGATGACGAAATGATCCTTGGCGGCAAGATAGTCGCGCGCAGCGGCGCGGAAGGCGTCGAGACCGCCGTCGGCGGCGTGATGAACCTCGATCGTCACGGGATGCAGCGCCAGGAGCCCGCCGAGCTGATCCAGCGTCATGCCCTGCTTGGCGAGGACTTCGCGCGGCAGCACCGCCTCCGAGCGCTCGTCGAGGAGATTGTCCTGGGTGAAGATGCGGTAGGGCTGATATTCCGGGCTCGCCGGCGCCGGCGCGCCCACCGCGTTGAGAACCATGACGATGCTGGCGACGCCGCAATAGGCTTGCGTCTTCTGCGTCACGAAATTGTCGGCGATCGGGAAATAGGCCGCGTGCGCGCCGCTTTCGAGAAAGAACCTCTCGCCCTCGACGGAATTGAGATCCGTCAAGTTGTCCGGCAGCGGCAGAGTTTCGGCGCGCGCGCCGGGCGCGAGCAGGCAGAGCGCGAGCGCGAGCCAACGAAAAAAGCGGCCTGGCATCATTTAGCGTATATCTCCTGCAGTAAAATCGTCGCACGTCAAACAGTTTGCACAAGCAGACTTCAGCGGCGAACGGCTTTCACCTCCTCGGCGGCGACCGTATCTTGATAATTGTTGCCGAAGTGCGTCCGCACATAGTTCACGACAGCGGCGACCTGATCGTCGTTCATCATGTCGCCAAACGGCGGCATCGCCCGCTGCCCCTTGACAACGACATGGACCGGATATCGGCTGACCTCGAGACCAGTGTTGCCTGCGAGCGACGGATATGCCCCGGCGCCGATCGCTCCTTTGCCGTCAGGCATGTGGCAGCCCTGGCAGGCATTGGCGTACAGGTCTTCGCCGCTTTTTTCGGTGAATTTGAAGCCCGCACTGAGCGTGGGCGCGGATGAGCTGTGGGCTGGGTTCTGCGCCAGCGCCGCTGGCGAGCTAAGCGACAGCAGCGCAGCGATCGCCGCGGCAAGCGACAGCGGATAGACCAGTGATATGGACTCAGGTCCCACGGGTGCGGCTCGCCTCGATCACATGACCTTACATTTTCACGACACGCTGGTGCAGCCGTGTGATGGCGTCGAGCGACGAGAGGATCGCACCTTCCTGCCAGGCGGGAATGTATGAGGCGTGCTCGCCCGCGAGCACGATCCGGCCATCGATTTGGCAGAGGTCGTCGTAATGCTCCGCCCGCGCCTGCTCGGTCCAGTAGCCGGCGCATCCGAGCGTGAATGGCACGCGTTGCCACGCCACGGCGACGCCGTTTTCAAACTCGGCCGCGTATTGCGGATGAATGCTGGCACCCAAAGCGACGGCGCGAGCAACCCTTTCCGCCGGCGGCATTGACGCGAACTCGTAGGCGTTCGATCCCTCGAAGATGTAAGCTCCCAGCAAGACGCCGCGGCCGCTGCGATTAAAGCCGGTATTCGGATAAGCGATCTGCCGGATCGGCAGATCGGTGTAGCTGATGCCGCCGTAGATCGCCTCGTCTTCCTCCCAGAACCGGCGCTTGAATTGCAAGCCGACTTTGACGGCCGATGCATAAGGCACCGCGTCAATCGCCGCTTTCATCCGGACACCCACGTCGATGGGGATTTGGCTGAGAATGGAGAGCGGAATGGTGCAGATACACCAGTCGGCTTTCGCCACTTGTGCAGCGGCGGGAGCTTTGGCGTCCACGTAGGTGACCGTGACGCCGCTGTCATCCTGCGCAATCCGAATAACCTTTGCATCATAGCGGATGAGATCGCCGACTTCGCCGGCGAATGCCTTGCCGATCATGTCCATGCCGCCCACCGGCTGGAACATCGTGGTCTGGAGTTCATGCACAGCGAAGGTTTGCAGAGCTCGCCAAAGCCGCGACTTCAGGATGTCCGACAGGTCGAGCGGCTCGCCGGCGACCGGCGCCGCGCCAGAGCTGCCACCCAGCCCGCCGCCGGGACCCTTGGCATAGCCGCGAAAGCGGGCGGAGATCAGGTTTTTTTTGTAGGCGTAGTTCTCATCCAGCGCGCCCCACGATTTGAGCGCTTGCAGCAGCATTTCCTTATCTTCCGCTGAAACCGCTTCATCGAGCCTCTTTTGCTGGGTCGCCTTGGCGAGCAGCTCGGAGACGTGTCCTTGAAAATCGGTCTTGATGTCGCGAATGCGTTGCGGCCGGCCGCCGAACGCGTTCGAAGCGTGCAGTAGCGCATTGTGATTGAGCTCGATGAAAGGCTCGAGCGCGACGTCAAGGCGTTTGCAGTAATCAAGCAGGCCACGATGATGATAGGGAATCCGCCACGGCCCGGGATTGAAATAAAGTCCCTGCTCGAATTCGCAGGTCTGCGTGAAGCCGCCGAGTTCGGTAAACGTGTCGCCGCCGCGCAGTGTCCAGTTGCGGCCTCCCGGACGGCGATTGAATTCCAGGACTTGAACCTTGTAGCCCGCCTTGCGCAACTCCAACGCCGCCGTCATGCCGGCCAAACCGGCGCCAAGGATCAAGACGGAAGCGCCCCCGACATCGCCGCCAAGCTCGATGGGGCCTTGGTAACCGGAATCCGATGCGAAGCCGAGGCTGGACATCGCCTGATACATCGCCGCGCTGCCGGCGACCGTACCGATCAACGACAGAAGATCGCGCCGGCTGAAAGCTGTCCCGTTGCCGCTGCCGACCTGCATTGGCGCGCTAACTCCGATCGTCTCGGTTACGAATATGGTGCTGCATTACGGCGGAAGCTATCGTGCGCACCGTTCACCGTCACCCCTGAGGTGCGCTTGCCCCGGATTTCGTTTCACTCCATCCGGGCTACGCTCGCTGGCCGCCCTCGTCGAGGAACGCTTGGACCGCCGCGAACAGATCGAGACGATTGGTCTCCATCATCACGCTGTGCGTGCCTTGGGGGAGTTCAACGAGGCGCTTGCCCGGCGAATTCAGCAGCAAGGGAAATAGCGTCCGCGCCATGGCGGGCGGGACGTCGTTGTCCCATGCCGCGGTGACCAATAACGTGGGCGTGGTGACTTTCGCCGGATCGTAATAGGCTTTGCCGACCCACCAATATTCGGCGCAGTCCTGCATGATGCCGTTGGGCGCGCGGATGACGGGTGGGCTCAGCTTGGCGCCTTCCGGATCGGTGGCCCAGGTCGCCTCCGCCCAAGTGTCGAAAAAGCCGGCGGGGATGAGCGTCGCTTTTTTGTCCTGCGGCACGCCGCCGTACCAGCGCGCGCGGGCCTGCTCGCGGGTAATGGTTCGGTAGGCGGGAAGCCGGCCCGACTCGGCCACCGCCAGCCGGCCGGTCTGGCCGATCCAGATCGGCGCGTAGAGCACGAGACGCTCGACCTTGCTCGCATTCCGCGTCGCATAGGTCGGCATTAAAAACCCGCCCCAGGACCAGCCGATGAGGACGAGCCGCGGAATTTTTCGGCGTCCGAGAATGAAATCCACGACGGCGGAGATGTCCTTGAGCGCGGTCTCGGTGCGCACGATCGGGGGATTGGCGTCGGGTTTTTGCACCATCTCCTGCGGGCGCGTGGATTTACCGTAGCCGCGGATATCGAGCAGATAGACGTCGTAGCCGCGCGCGGCGATGTAATCCATCCACGACAGGCCGTTCAGCGCCAGGTCGAACGTGGTATGCGCCGGATAGGTCGCGCCGTGGACGAACAGCACGGTGCGCTCGGGCTGGAATGCGACCATTTCCGCCGGCCGCTTGTTGCGCACGTAGATATCGATGCCGGGATCGAGCGCCGGCACCATCATTTCCTCGGTCGTCAGCTTGGGGGACTGGGCGACTGCGCCTGTCGCCGCTCCGGTCGCGATGGCGGCAACAAATGTCGTCAGCGAATACACGGACGCTCTCCTCACCCTCGCTCGCTTCGCTCGCTCGACCTCTCCCCTCCGGGGAGAGGTGAAATGAAACCGTTTTCGCGACGCATCCGCGCCCGAGCTGTTTGCTTCTTCTCCCTCACGCCACCTGCGATCAAAGCGGTGCAGTCACAACATCGACGGCAGGACGCGGTCCGGCGGGCGGTGGCCGTCCATGAAGGTCCTGACGTTGATGATGACCTTCTCGCCCATGTCGACGCGGCCTTCCAGCGTCGCCGATCCGAGATGCGGCAGCAACACCACTTTCCCGGCGCGAGCAAGCTTGACGAGTTTGGGAGAGACGGCCGGCTCGTGCTCGAAGACGTCGAGGCCGGCGCCGGCGATCTCGCCCGCCTCGATGAGCCGCGCCAGCGCGTTCTCGTCGATCACCTCCCCGCGCGCGGTGTTGACGACATAGGCCTCGGGCCGGATGAGCTTTAATCGGCGTGCGGAGAGCAGGTGATAGGTCGCGGGCGTGTGCGGGCAATTGACCGAGATGATGTCCATGCGCACGAGCATCTGGTCGAGGCTTTCCCAATAGGTCGCGCTCAGCTCCTCCTCGATGCGCGGCGCCACGCGGCGGCGGTTGTGATAGTGAATCTGCAACCCGAATGCCTTGGCGCGGCGGGCGACGGCCTGGCCGATACGGCCCATGCCGACGATGCCGAGCTTTTTGCCCCAGATGCGATGGCCGAGCATCCAGGTCGGGCTCCAGCCGGTCCAATCGGTGTCGCCGATGAGCACCTGGGCGCCCTCGGCCAACCGCCGCGGCACCGCCAGGATCAGCGCCATGGTCATATCGGCGGTATCCTCGGTGAGGACACCGGGCGTATTGGTCACGGTGATGCCGCGCTGCAGCGCGGTCGCCACGTCGATATTGTCGACGCCGTTGCCGAAATTGGCGATCAGCTTCAGCCGTTCGCCCGAATGGCTGAGCACGGACTTGTCGATCTGATCGGTCACCGTGGGCACGAGGACATCGGCGACCTCGACGGCCTCGATGAGCTGCGCCTGACTCATCGGTTTGTCGCCGACATTGAGGCGGGTGTCGAATAACTCGCACATGCGCGCTTCGACGCTGTCCGGCAGCTTCCGGGTCACCACGACCAGCGGCTTTTTGCCCGGTGCCATTGCTCCCTCTCGCGCCAATCAGACTCTAACGTGGAGCATGATCTTTTCGGAAAACCGGTTTCCACCCCGGATCAAGTCCGGGGCAGGCTTTTTCCGGATCATGCCCTAGCCGGCCGGCTGCACCGGCCCTTCGCCGCATCCGCCCGTTCAGGTCTCGTTAACCGCCCTCGCCGACACTGAGGCCGGGAGGCGGTGCATTAATTTTTCTCTAGCAGATGGCTGCGCTCCTACAAAGCGCGCCGGGTTCCCCGGCGTGATCGCGCTTCGCTTGGCATCCGGGCATGTCGCCATGGCACTGCGACGTGGCAGATTGATGATCGTCTGCACCCAGGCCGCGACTGCGGCCCTGTTGGTGCTGACGCTCGCCGCGGCGGCGGCGGCGCCGGCGGGCGGTGACGCCGCGTCGAGCGGACTGCCGGTTCCGCGCTTTGTCAGCCTCAAGGTGGATCGGGTCAATGTGCGCGGCGGACCGGACAAGGACCACGACGTCGCCTGGATCTATACGCGCGTCGGCTGGCCGGTCGAAATCACCGCCGAATTCGAGAACTGGCGGCGCATCCGCGACTCGGACGGGTCGGAGGGATGGGTCTATCACTCGCTGTTATCGGGCAAGCGCACGGCGGCGGTGCAACTGAAATCAAACGCTGATCTCGCGCCGCTGCATGCCAAGCCCGATGCCCAGAGCGCGGTGACGGCGCAATTGCAGTCCGGGGTGCTCGGATCGATCAAGTACTGCACCGGGGCCTGGTGCCGCCTGATCGGCGATGGCTTCGACGGCTGGATCGAACAGAACCGGCTCTGGGGTGTCTATCCGGACGAGAAGGTCGAGTGAGCGGGCCGGGCTGGCCGATTACTTCCTTCGTCATTCCGGGGCGCGGGCTTTTGCCCGCGAGCCCGGAATCCATATTCACAATCAGTGGTTATGGATTCCAGCCCTCGCCGCGGAGCCTGTCATCGGACCGGCCACTTCGGGCCGGGCCCGTTGGCGGCTCGGCCGGAATAACGAAACCCTGCGGAGCGACTTATCCCCGCTTGCGCCGCAGCCGCACCACCACGTCGATGTGGGCGATCTCGTAGCCCTCCGGCGGGATCGGAACCTTGCCGACGACCACGTCGGAAGCGGGAATGTCCATGAGATCGTTCTGATCCTCGATGAAAAAGTGGTGATGCGCGGAATTGTTGGTGTCGAAATAGGCCTTGGAGCCGTCGACGCCGACCTGACGCAGCAGCCCGACCTCGGTGAACTGGTGCAGCGTGTTGTAGACCGTGGCGAGCGACACCGGCACCTTGGCGTGGGTTGCTTCCTCGTAAAGCATTTCCGCCGTCACATGCCGGTCGCCCTTGGCGAACAGAATCCAGCCGAGCGCCATGCGTTGCCGCGTCGGGCGCAACCCGACGTCCCGCAGTTTCGCCTTGACGTCGTGCCACGGGCAGCCGGTGAGGTCGGCGCGGCCCGGCGGCGTGCGCGGCTGAATAGCCGGTGTGGTGAGCCCGGCGACGCCGGAAGCGATCGGACGCAATTGTGTCATGACGGCACCTGGCGGCCGATAACGGGCCGAGCGAGATCGTTACACGTGAAAAATCATTATACGCGGCCCCGCGCCTGCTGCAACTCCCAAGGCGATAAGTGTCAGTAAGAGGGCGATAAGCCGCGGAAGCAGGTTTCGCACTGCGGCAGAGCGGAGTTCCCACGCGAGTTCGCGGGTGGATTGTAGGAACTTCAAATCCACCGCACGAACGGGGGCGGCTTTGCCGCTATGCTCCCATATGTTAGGGATTCGGCGACTGGCCGGGCTGCGGCGGAGACGGAAAGATGCAGGAACGCCGTTCCAGCTTTGACTATGAGGACCTGCTTGCCTGCGGGCGGGGCGAGCTTTTCGTCGAAGGCCCGCAATTGCCGCTGCCGCCCATGCTGATGTTCGACCGCATTTCCGAAATCGCGGAGGTCGGCGGCGAATACGGCAAGGGGCTGGTGCGCGCGGTGCTCGAACTCAAGCCCGACCTCTGGTTCTTCCCCTGCCATTTCAAGGGCGACCCGGTGATGCCGGGCTGCCTCGGCATCGATGCGCTGTGGCAGCTGCTCGGCTTCTTTCTCGGCTGGCTCGGCTCGCCGGGCAGGGGTCGTGCGCTCGGCATGGGCGAGATCAAGTTCTCCGGCCAGGTGCTTCCGACCATGAAGAAGGTCGTGTACGGCATCGACA
>Ga0187856_1002057_pt1 | contig 15194 bp, 19 predicted proteins | sample June2016WEW_8_40_FD_132443 | JGI IMG/M metagenome (GOLD analysis project Ga0187856, IMG submission 132443) | Peatland microbial communities from SPRUCE experiment site at the Marcell Experimental Forest, Minnesota, USA - June2016WEW_8_40 | ecosystem: Environmental > Terrestrial > Soil > Wetlands...
CGCTGGCAATTGTGCGACTCAACTATATATTCGTTGGCCATGGATACATAATTGCGAATCAGCTCCACTCATCAGCTCCACGTTGTTGAATGCGCAGTCTCAGCAATACAAAGAATTGTTCATGCAACAACAACATGCAGCAACGGAGATAACACAATCAATACGCCAAAAAGCGACACATCCAACGCATTAAATATCGCAACCCAAATAGCACTGTCGTGCCCTTCGCTGCATGAAGTTGGCTGTCAGTACAATAAAGAAGCATTGAACATGAGATGAACGACAAGGGCGCAGGAAGCAAGTTGGCAACGAACCAGGATGAGGATCGCCAGTGATAATGACCGCGAGTGTTTGCAATGACTTTACAGCAATGGTCGGTGATTTTCATCAAGCAGCAGGCACGGGAGGAGCACAACAAGCAGCGAGAGTGCACTGGAGGGCAAACGATATTTGATCATGAGCGCCATTCCCGAAAAAATGAGCGATGAGCTGAGGTCATACCGCGAGTGTTTGCAATGACTTTACAGCAATGGTCGGTGATTTTCATCAAGCAGCAGGCACGGGAGGATCGCAGAAACGCCCGACTCAAGAGAAGCAAGGCCCGGATGGCGTTTGATCTGTACCGTTACTGCAGCAACACTCTATGCATTTTTGAACAATATAGCCATTCTTCCAAAATGATTCCTCGTGAGGAGCATTTGAATTTGTTTTTCCAGGGACGCCCACGTTCAAATTTGTGCCAATCCGGGTACTGGGTTACACCGTTTCAGCGAAAAGGAGGGAAAACATGGCGTCACGGGCGAAGCCGAAACGCAGCCAAGTTGCAACAAAGGAGGTGGATAGCGGCCGCGTTGACGACGGCAGCGAGGATGAGCAAGAAAAGAGCGGCAGTGACGAAGAAACCGAAGATGAAGATGCAGGTAAGAAGAAGAGGAACAACAAGAAGAACAAGAAGACGACACAGAAGAAGAGCGAAGGCAGTGACGAAGAGCCCGAAGCGAAGAAGAACAACAAGAAGAAGACCACACAAGAGAGCGAGAAGAACAAGAAGAAGAAGAAAACAGAAAACAAGAAACGCAAGGAAGCAGAAGAGGAAGAAGAACAAGAAGACGACGAGGCCGTTGAAAAGGAGAAATCCAGGAAACCTGCGAACAAGAAACAAAAGCAGGTCACGTTGATGGCCGCTGTGCGCTGTGTATCATCTTCTTCGCCTCAGGTTTTTGTCCTTCTTTCACCTCTTTCCAGGAACCCCCGGAACCAAAAGAGGAAAAGGTGTAAGCTGCTCGCGGCTGGCGGCTGTCGTTGTTGCTCATCTGCGTGTTGCACTCACACGTTATCATTGGCCTAGAAAACCGAGAAGAAAGGGAAAAACAAGGTGGGGGTTCTTGCGTCTGCTGTTGTTGCTGCACGGCCTCCTCAAGGTGTGTAGCTGCTGTTAGGAGACGAAAGTGAAACAGGCGGTGGGCTCACAGCCGCTGCCCGCGTTCTTGTCTTCGTCCTCCGCGTCGTCATCGTCGTCATCATCGTCATCTTCGAGTCAGGTGTGATCGTCCTCGTTCGTGTTTTTTTTTCTGGCTCTCATCTGTGTCACCACTGTAGGCGCGGTCTGTTGCCGCTGTCTCCGCTCTGCTCGATGGGATCGACAACAAGCACGCAGAAAGGGAAGATGACGAAGAGGGCAAAGAGGTGTCTGCCATGGTACAGGAGTCGTTAGATGCATTTATGGAGCGCATCGGCGCTCGCCCGACGAAGCGGGTGCCTCCCTCCTTCCTTCATTCCTTCCTTTCCTTCCTTCCTTCCTCACACTGAATGATGGTTGTGCGGCTTGTAGTCACTGCGTCTTCATCATTTTCTCCCCCAAGGATTTGGAACGCGCTTGCTTCGACCGAGGGATGATCCGAAGTTCAAGGCGCTGCAAGCGGTACCGACGTTGGCTTGTGTCTCAGTTTTTGTCTTTGATCATGGTGCGATTTGTTCGCGCTGGGATAGGCGTTGGCGCAAGGCTGGGTGCCTGACAAGGCGCCGCTGATCGCCCGCGAAGAGAAAGACTCACTGATTCCTGAAGGTTTTTGCTTTCGCCTCATTGGCCGCAAAGCTGACGTCTTCGCTCTCGAATTGCTAGATCAACGTGCGGGAGCAGATGATGACGGCCGGCGGTACCGGTGTTGCGACGGCAACCACCGCTTGCAGGCGTTGCGACAGCTAAAGAATGTGCGTCGCTTTCCGTTCTGTTCTGCTCTTGCCTTCTCAACGCTGTGTTCGTGCAGGACGGCAAGGCAGTCGATCAGCTTCGTCTTGAAACTTTGGTGCTACCGTCGACGGTTTCCGACGCTCACTGTCACATCATCGCCACCGGTGCGAACACCCTGCAGCACGCAGTCTACGCTGCTTTGGCAAAGCTGCGATAGATATGCAAAAGCAGTCTTTTGTAAGAGAGGATGGAAGGGTACACAGGGTGAGCAAATCGTGGTGTGCCCAGAAACAAATCCAGCTGTTTCGCAGAACGTGCAGGAAGATTCTGGTTCAAGAGAGGTGCAACAGCGCAAGTTGAGCTTGGAAATGCCGAACCGTTCGGAGAACGTTCCAGAAATGGCTCCTAGGCACACCTGGATTGCTTGCTTTGTGTACCCTTCCATCCTCTGTTGTTGTTGTTTAGGCTCGAATGCTCTGAATATACAAGTCAGGTCCAGCCACTTTGATAACGCATACGGCGTGTGGTACGTTCTCACCGCGCTGAACGAGCGGCATGTTTTCGTCTCAGGTTTCTGTACTTGACTGACAGGCAAGCGGTGGTAGCCCATCTTGGAAAAGAAGATGCGAGTGGCGTGTCGTTGTCGGAACCGGTTGTATGCGACTCCATCACCCAATTGGGCATGCTACGTGGCGTGAAATCGGATACGGTGTGACACTCACTCTGCTTACTCTGCTTGCATCGCTTGCCTGCCGCTGGCTGTGATGTGTTGCTTTGCAGGTCCAGAAATTTTGGCGTGCCGCCAAAAACCTGACGGTGCGATTCGTGGAGTGGATGCAAGGAGCGTTCGCCGCTCATCCAGGCGCAGACCTGCAAACGAAGCTATTCGGTCAACATGAGCTGTATTCATGTCTGTGTCAAAATGATGCTGATTTTCAGATCGCTGTTGGTACTCACGCTTGCTAGTGCCGTTCTTTGTCTCCGCATGCTCACTCGGGGCGTCGTTGCAGGTGAGCAAATCCTTCGGGTCTGGCGGGACGGCGGGACGAAGCCCAAAAAACCAAAAGCTTCGGAGATCGCGAATGCGGTACCTACAGGCAGCGACTGCAATGCACGCCCGCGCGACCATGTTCTTTTGACGTTCGTGGTGGTTTTTCTTCGTAGATCAAAATAGTGAATCACCAGAAACAGATCCTGCACCACAAAGTACGTGCCGCCTACGAGCGGGAGCTTTGCGTCGAAATATTCCGCTCTGTCGCGGTACAAAAGCGAGTCGACGAACTATCTCGATCGCTGATGGACGGCAAGACCGAGGCACTCACGCTGCATGGGTCACGTTTGCCGAAGCAAGACGACCTCTATTGCAAATTCAACGAGATCTTGCAGGACATAGAAGCGGTAACGACTCAGTCGCTTTGGTCTTCTGAAAGTCATGTTACGAAATGCCATGTGCTCGTGCGTCTACAGGCCGCCACTGCCCAACGTGCCGCCCAAGACAAGAAAGCTGCTGAGGACAGAGGAGAAAAGGACGATGCCAGTGGGGGCGGTGATGAGGCACCCGAAAGCGAGGATGAAAAGGAAGGCAAAAGCGAACAGAAAGTGCAGAAGAAGGCACCGACAGGAAAGAAGAAGAAGCCGGTTGCGGCCTCGAAGCCGAAGAAGAAGACGAGCAAACGAATGACGCAGCCGCTGCCGCCGAAGCAGAAAGCTCCCAAGGATCCTACAGCCAAGGAGGAACAGAAGAAGGCTCGCGACTTTGCAAAGGTCAAGCGGCAAGCAGCAGAGGAGAAGAGGAAGCTGGACACCGCAGCCGAACGCAGGAAGATGAAAGCTGAAGCAGCAGCTGCTGCGGAAGCAAAGAAGAAACAGAAACAGGAGGTGGCAAAGGCACGAGCCGAGGCGAAGCGTGAAGAACAGAACAAGGAGAAGGAAGCAAAGCAAGCAGCTGCGAAGAAGCGAGCAGACGGGCGGAAGCTGCAGGCGCAAGCCCAGAAAGAAGCAGATGTCGCGAAGCTGAACCATCAGCTAACGGCACACAATCGCGTTGAACCGGATAGTGCGAAGCAGACCGAGTATTTGATGAAAGAGCTGAAGCACCGCGAAGATGTCAAGAGCGCTGCCGACGCCGCCGTTGCGGAGGAGCTGCGGAAAGAACAAGAGACAATCGCTGCGGCGGCTGCCGAAGAGCTGCAGCGACTTGAGGCCGAGAAAGAGCGAGCACTGCGAGCTGCCGAGACCGAGGCGAAAGCGGAGCTGGACGCACATGTCGGCGAGATCGACGCGAAACTCGCGAGTGAGCAAGAGAACGAAGAAGAGTCGCGAGAACCGTGCCCAAACGGCGCGTGCAAGGATTTCCAACCGTCCTCCAAGGATGTTCTTGGTGAACACGAGCTGTGCGTTTGGTGTTTGCAGGATTCCGAAGCTGCGGAACAGGGACCAAGCGAGGAGGATTTGAAAGAGAAGAAGAACGTGGAATTGGTGGGTCGGCGGTTGTTCTGTGTCGATTGCGAGACAGTCTGTTGTGTCAAGTGTTTTCTGACCTGGGAGAAGGCCGGTGAGTACGAGGTGAATCTCTGCCCAGAGAACGAGCACGAGGCGGCCACGGCAACGGTAGGTCTGGTATGCTCACCCATTTGGCACTCACTCGCCTGCTCATGCCGGTGTTGGTGTGGCCATCAGTTGCGGAAACGAGCCGAAGACAAAGCACACGGTGGCAGGTGGTTCCACAACCACGACAAACTGTCGGACTGGTTGAACAGCCGCAGTACACCGCGAAAGGCCGACGTTGTATTCGTCAATCAACTGACGTCTCACTGCGCTTTGCGAGCACCAGCGGAATCGTGGGGGACCGCTGTCCAAAAGGCTTTCAGCATCGTTACGGATGACGGTACTGTTTGGAGGTGTTGCGGTCGGCTCACTCACGGTGCCGCGTGCGTAGGCTTGGTTTTTGTGATTGGATATCACGAAGGCAATGACATACCACCAGACTGTGGCTTTTGGGACGATGACGAGAAGTGGATCTACGCTTGGATCACAGTGCCATGCCCAATGGCTGAGCCACACCGGTCAGCCCGTGCGCTGTTGCCGTTGCTACCAGGCCCTGTGATTGCTTATTGCTGTGCGTCCTCCAACCAACAGGTTCCCACGGCCTGCGAACAAAATTATCATTCCTAATTATATCCAAGTCGTGGTCTTCTACCGACGTGGCAAAGGCCGCTTTATGCCAGGCAACCAGTTCCAGATCCTCGAGCCGCATCGGTACGACGTTTGCCTGCCTGCACTGCTACGCTCATGCAAGCCAGAGCTGAATGGTCTTTCCGTATAGTGTCTTCGCTCGTCAGGCGACGGCGCTCACCGGTCGCATCGAGCTGCACCCGGACCTCTACGAGCTTTTGGTGCGGAACTATGTGGCGATGCCCGCGTCGGGGGCGCCGCTGTTTGCGTCGCTGTACAGCAGCGGTGCCGAGGCTGCTGCTCTCCATCGTCTCGGCCATGCGTTCCTTTGCAGCATCGACGCTCCCCATTACTCTTGCGATCCGTTCCGAGACCGTTTCGAACGTGAGAAGGAGGCCATTAAAACAGGTACTGCTGTTGAGCGAATAGCTCGTTCACTGACACTGATTTCCGCTGTTGCGACAGACACAATCGCGCGATATCCAAGACGTGGGAGCAATGCGCCACTTCAGCACGCATGGGCCCTGGATTCTCCGGATGGAGTCGCCCGATACGCTGCGTTTCTCAGGCACACCTACGGGATCGTCAAAGAGCAGGTGAAGCATCCGATTTCAGGTGATGATTTCTTTAGTTGCTTCACAGTTCGCGATCGACCAGGTGAGCTGTCAGTGAGTCGCGCAATTTGTTCTTGCGCTCGCAGTCAAGGTCTTACCGGGGCGCTGCTTGCAGCGGGAAGCGTACTCGGATTCGTGTGGGGCGACGTGATTAGCGTGGACAGCAGTGTTAAGCTCATGCCAAATCACTCTATCGCCACTCCATGGCGTTCCGATTACAAGGGCCTCACTATCGACGCACGAACTCCTTTCTCCTCGTTGGCGTTCGCTGGTGCACCAGGCAATGAGGGACTGATGGCGAATTGCGAAATCGTCCCCTGCCCATCGGGGCATTTTGACGAGTGTTATCTTCGTCTCATCGCGATGATCGATCTCCCAGCCGGTGTGGAGCTCGTCGTTGATCCGCAGGCCGCTGGTCGATGCGGCGAGCGGGAGCGAGATCAGGCCGCAATGTTTGCACGCCACATGCGGGAGAACCACGACGACCAAGTCTTCGGTAAGCTCCTCTGCTGCACCACCTTGGCTGGTCTGGTGCTGAGCTCGCACTGGTGTCCATAGATTTCATTACTCCAAAGTATCAGGGTGACCCCATGAGCTTGCCGTGGCCGCCTGCCGAGCACCAGGCCGGTAGCAACGAGTGGCGCATCAAAGAAGAGTGGATCAAGTTCGAGGCCGCAGTCGCCGCAGCTAAGAGCGTCAACATTGTTCACTATTACCCGCGTAGACGCCGCAACAGCGGCACCGAGGCGTTGCTCTCGTCACCCTACTGGTCGCTGCACCCCACAGCTGAGGACCGCGAGGTCGACAAGGTGGAGGACCACGGCAGCAGTTCCCGTGACGACGACAGTGCTCCGATGGATGTGACCCAAGACGATGGTGATGTGAACCATGACGATTCGGATCCCGATTTCGAGATTGTCGAGCCGAAGGTGAAGGAGGAGAAGAAAGGACGAAAGCTGGAATTGAACGAGAAGAAGAACGACGGAAAAGAGGAGCAGGCACCGAAACCGAAAGCCGAAGCGAAACCCAAAGCACGGCGAATCGGATCCCAATCGCGTGGACGTGATGCGCCATCGCATGGGCCTCCAGCTCCTGCCAACTCATTCGATCGTGCCGCCGCAGCCCCCAAGGAGAAAGCAGAGGCAGAAGCGAACGACAAGCCGCTGGGTTCGATCGGGAACATCTCTCCGGATCCGTTGTTGCGCAAATCGGGTGCACTGTCGAGCCAGCCACCGGCTCCGGGACCCGAGCAATACTCCTTGCTGCCCATGTTACCTCTCCCGCCTCCTCCAGAAATCCTGCGTCAGCCTCCTATTGGTGAATCGTCGTCGTCCAGCGAAAAACCGGACGGCAAATCGCCGATACCCAAATCGAAGAGCACATCGAGTGGCAAAGCAGAAGCCAAGTCGCAGGTGCCTGCGCTGCTCGCTTGGCTCTGTCCGTCGCTGCACTGATGCACTCGGTGTTCAGGTGAAGGTGAAGGTGATCCCTTCAGCCGAGGCAGCGAAACTTGAGAAAGAGACCGCAACCAAGAAGAAATCTGAAGATACTAAGAATGCAAAATTCAACAAGGAGCTGAAGACGGCGAAAGGCCGTGGCAAACAATCAGCTGCTGCCGAGGACACTACAGCGCAACTCAACCAGCAAGTGGAACAAAATACAAAGCTCAAGGCTGAAATGGTGAAGATCCTCCGTAGCAAACCAGCGGCAATGAAATGGAGCAGTAAGCGAGAGTGGAAGAAGATCGTCTCCAAGGAGTACAAACCGCTCGTTCAAGCCGTTGCTGAGGTAAACCAACCATCGATTTCTCCTTCTCCGCTTGCAACTCACTGGATCTGGTGTAGGGTGGCTGGGAGCAACTCGTGCGCGAGGCAAAGGAGGAGGCGGCTCCAGCGCCAGCTCCAGCGCCAGCTCCTGCTCCAGCTCCACCGCCAGCTCCAGCGCCAGCTCCAGCGCCAGCTCCAGCGCCAGCTACAGCGCCAGCTACAGCGCCAGCTCCAGCTCCTGTTGCAGACAAGGATGATCACCTCGAACTTGTGCGCAGCCGCCAAATCTTCCGCGCCTCCCTCGCCGAGACGTTCGCGAACGAGGCCAAGGAAGAATCTTTCAATCCTGCCAGCACCAGTACCGCAGGACCATTCCTGATATCACTGCGCACAAAGTTTTCCGCGCCTCAGGTCTCATTCCGTCCGATTCCAGTTTCATCCTTTCTTTGCTAATCCCCTTCTCTCGTTGGTTAGGCTCAATTTGACGAAGAAACCACGATTCTGCTGGAGCAGCACAAGGCGGAACAGGAGTTACTGCGGACCAAGATCAGCGAAGCGGTGATGGCAGTGCCGGACCAAGATCTGGATACTGCCGCACAGACAGTATCGTCGGCTCTCTTTGCCCACCGAGACAGCACGATCAGGTCCGCAGCGAATCGCAACTCGGTCAGTACGCTGCTGCGAAGCTTCGTTTCTTTCCGGTTTGCAACCTCATGTGCCTGTCTGTAGGGGTACGTGCACGCGCAGATCACGTGGGTCACGCAGCAGCGTCGACAGCGAGCAGCCCCAGGATCAGCGCCATCAACTGCCTCCACGATTCAAGTGCTGCTACAAACCGCTCCGAACGCCGCACAGCCGCAGGCAAGTTGTTGTGCCGCACCCGATGAGGTCGTTGCCCGTGTGATGCTCTCGCGGGATAGTGTGGAGGCAGTTGGCACTGGCTGAGCCGCTATTGCTCACTGCTCCGCTCACCGACCAGCAACGCTCTGCAACTCGCCACGCCCTCGAGCAGCTGCCGCAGCGCAGCATCTTCGCCTCGATGATCCGCTCAACGCGCCTTGGCCGCTTGTTTCAGTTGCCCGCTTGTGTCAGTTGCCGTGCGCCGTTCTTTCTTCAGCTCATCATTCCTCGCGCTCACAGTGCTGTTTTGGGTGATTCAGATTGAGATGTCACCGGCACCTTCCTCTTCCTCCTCCTCGAGTTCGACTGCTCCGGTAAGGCGCACTTCCCTCGTGCTTCGTTGTGCGGCGGCTCTGTTTGATGCTGCTTTGCATGGTTCTCAGCTAGATTCAGATGGCAAGCGAGGTGGTAATCTATCGGCCGCTATTCCCCCGCAGGTGACGCTGTGTTCTCCTCCGGACTGTTCTCTGACTCATTCGCCGCCTGTTTGCTGACTTTTTCAGTCAGCTTCTTCTTCCCCAGCCCCAGCCCACCGCCCATCTCCAGCACCTGCCGCTCAGGTCCGTAGTGATTCTTCTCGTTCTTGCGGTGAGGTAGAGGCTCATTCCACCGTTAACTTTGTCTATTTCTCCGTAGCCGTGGAACGCGCAACAATTCGCAGACACAACCTTGAGCGAGACACCGCCGTGCGCCTATACGCGCGAAGAAGCGAGAGAGTGGCCTTGCAAAGGTGGCAGCACTCCGGTGCACAAGTGCTCTTGGTGCGACCGAATGGTGCACGTCGCGTGCTCCGATGCCGCGAAACCACTCGGCGCCACTCACCTTGGCCTGGCCTGCCCATGGCATCGATCGAACATGGTAGTGAAGCCCGCGGCAGCGACTCCGATCTCAGTCGAGCCGGAGAGCAAAGACAAGGCTGCCGCAGTCGGATTCAGACCGTGTTCCCACAAACCGTGCATTGCGAAGAAGGCCGACAACCCGCCGGAGCTCCGCTGCCAGTTCGTGAATGGCTGCTCTGAGCTCGTTCACATCGTATGCCAGCCCAAATCGCCATCGGCGCCGCCGAGTGCACTCACCACGGCACTGTGCCCAGCACACCTGCCGGTATGTCCCGCGCTCTCCTCTTCTTTGCTCGTCGCCTCTTTCCGTATTTTGCCGTTTTTGCTGCAGCTGCACTCCTCCAGTGGTGAACAAGCGGCGCCAGTGCCTGTGAAGAAGCCCGTGGCTCAGTTCGTCGGTGGACTCCGTGTCACACCTAAGTACGACGGCCCTGCTATGTGCAGCTATGGCGACGACTGCAAAGTGAAGCTCGACTCAGGAATCAAACCGGGTGCTCTCGTGAATTGCGAAACCGGCGGTGAGTGCTTCGGTAAGTTGCACTGGCAATGCTGCCCCGGTGGCAAACAGCGGGGCAACACCCTCACTCGGTTCTGCAAGCCGTGCAAGTCCCGCCTGATCGCCAACTAATGTCAACCCCATCATCATTGAATGTTCCATTGATTGTTATTCTTGCTCCTTGTTATTTTAGTGCCTTGTGCTGGGATTCCCTTTTCTAAATATCTTTTCTGTTCCATGAGCGACTGAGGTTTGCGTCTCTCATGCGACTGTGTCATCGTCATGTTCTTCGTCTTCGCCTTCACATCTTCTTCTTCATTCTCCGTACTATAGCACCTACTCTCTTCGATTTTCTAGAATATCGTTTTTGTTTTGTGGGGATCGTTTTGCGCCCTCAGCTGGCATGAGAAGAATGAAAGATATTATCAAACGCCATTTGCACTATCGACGGTTGGAATCCTAGACTAGCTCAGACATCAATTTTCATTCAGAAATAATATCTAGATTTTATACAACACGTGCCCGAACTGGTTTGAAAAAATAAGTGTCCCAGTCAACTCATTTGGGTGTAACCCAACACCCGGATTGGTGCAGGTTACACCATATGGAGAAAAAAAAGGCGGGCAACAAACAAAGAGCGATCGCCGGTGCCACTGCTCTGTTCTTTTGTGTTTTTTTGCTTCCCATGAACGACTGCTTCACTGTGGTCATGTTTGGCCTGTTTGATATTCGCTTGCATTAGATCCATTGCCTCCGCGCTGGCTGGTTGATATTGGTCACGAGAAGGCGAAACAATCTCTTGGTTGTTCGAGTTATTACCGAACTACAACGCGTGCCACGAGCACCCTATACAACCGGCAAGTCTATGTAGCGGTCTCGACGCTCGGCGGGCTGGGTCTGTTTGTCGCTAAGTCGTTTGACAAAGGAGCGGTTATCACAGCCTATGGCGGCTCGCTGCGGCACAAGGACGATTTCGTTGGGCAGCCGCGGCAGCGTAGTCGGCATGCAGCTCGTATTCCTGGCTCTGGTGGCATGGTCGCCGATGGTTACGATTGGGCGGCTCTCTTTCCGCGTCCTTCAGCGGATGTAGCGGCGGCCCAGCGTGCTCTTGTCGCTCAGCATCGCACACCTGTGTTTCCGTCGACCCCTGCAGGTACGCTGCACTCACCCACTTCCGTGCTCTTGCATCGCCACTCTGAGTCAACCGTTGTTGGAAGAGGTGCCAGAAGCTCGAGCCCTGTTGATGCACGGTGGCGCTGGATACATGGTCAATCATGGTTGCACTCTTCGCTCTTCGCTCTTCGCTCAATCATTGTAGCAACGTTTTAACTTCTTGTCCTCTTGCCCAGGTGGTAAACTTTCCAACGTTCGGTTTGCGGCGGTCGAAAGAAATGCCAAGCAGGGCCTGGCTGCTGCGGAACTTTTCGTTGTTGCAACGAGAACTATCAATGTAACCCGAACTAACTTGTGTTGCGATTCGATCCTCAGCTTGCTTCTTTTTGTTTTTGTTTCTGTCACCACTGCCAGGCGAACGATGAGATCTTATGCAATTATCACTGGCCAACGGGCTGCGATTGGTGGTCGGAGTCTGCCGAAAAGCCAAAATCTCCGCTCCCGGCGGGTTCTGAGTCGGTTGGTTCCCAGGAGTCCACAACGCTGCGTCTGACATGATCGTGGTGCCCTTTTGAGGCTCTTGAGAGATTTCTTTCAATTCCACATTCTTTTGTGAGCTTGGTTCTTTTCCTGGGTTCCTCCTTTTTCCACTGTCACACATCTCTCCTGCGATTCTTGCGCTCATTGTTGTGGAAGAAGACGCAGCCACTCGAACCAATGGAGAACAAACGCCCTCTCGCGACGAACACCGTGTACATCGAGCCTTCTCCGGTATGCGTTCGCTCTAACAGTTCCCTATTGGGACGGTGCTGATCTACTCGCGCAAGGTTTCAAATTCACAATGAGTCTGTACAGGAAAGAGGGCAAAAAGGCACAGGTCACTTGCATCATTGCACGCTCACGTGCTTCGCCTTTCTCAACCCATTGTTTCACAGAGCGCAACCTCGTCGACACCTTGTCAGCCGTCGTCGACGCAGCACCAGCAGCACCAGCAGCACCAGCAGCACCAGCATCATCAGCATGCGCAGCCCGCTCTGGACCAGCAGCAAAGCAGCAGTGCGTCGCTGTAAGCTGTCCTACTGCTCCAAAGTGTGCCAAAAGAGCGATTGGCCGCAGCACAAGGCGCAGCGTGGCGCAGCATCAGCGTAATGATCATTTGCTGGATCACGCTCCGCCCATATGCATTGGCAAGCACTCCAGGATCATCACGCGATCTACCGACTCTCCATCATTATTATTTGTTCCTCTTCGTCATTGTTCCACTCAATTTGTCTGTCGATCTCTCCGTGCATTTCCATAGTTCATTATTATTTGTCTCTCCAATTGCAACACTCTATTTATTCTTCGTCATTGTTTCATGAAATAATTTGTCCTGTCATCGTGAATGATGTGGCACAAAATCTGCAAATTTCTCCTCCAGAAATGTCCACGAGGATTTTTTCACCAGCGATTATTAGGGAGCACCTGCGCAACATCCCCTTTTTTATTGTCACCGTTTATGATATGGCACTTTGCTCCTGAACGCAATATTAATTCTGCCAGTTTTTCTGCCTGCTGAAAAAATTTTTTGGCCGAAAAAAGAGATGTTGCGCAGGTGCTCCAGCTATGATCAATGAAGTGGCACATTTTTCGATTCAGCGCGGCTGGGGACAAGACCACAACCGCCGGAAACAGTCACACGCGCGAATTTTAGGCGGTTTCCATATACTTTTAATGCCCCCGCGTGTGAAGTTTCCCCCGCGCTCAAACAGTCGTATTTTCCCATTCGATGTGCCACTTCATTGATCATGGCTGTCCCTCATAATCGCTTGTGAAAAATTCTCCGCGAGTCAAAAAATATTTCTGGAGGAGAAATTTGCAGATTTTGTGCCACATCATAAATGGTGACAGTACAGCCATGATCAATGAAGTGGCACATCGCACAGGGAAATACGAATGTTTGAGCGTGCAAAAAAATCACACGCGCGGGGGCATTCAAATTATATGGAAACCGCCTAAAAGTCGCGCGTGTGAATGTTTCCGGCGGTTGCGGGCTTGTCCCCAGCCGCGCGCGCTGAATCGAAAATTGTGCCACTTCATTGACCTGGCTGTACAGCTATGATCAATGAAGTGGCACATCGCACAGGAAAATACGATTGACCATGGCTGTACCGGTAGTCAAAAAATTTTTCCGCCGGCAGAAATGCAGTTGCGGCAGGATTGCGTTCCTAGGAGCAAAATTGGTGCGACATCATTGACTGTGACAATCGCCATTAACATTGCAATCCGCCGACAATAATCTTTCTGTTTGCGAGCAAAGCTCCAGAAGAACACAACCGAGAGGCCATAGGCAGGGAGATTCTGAAGCGGATAATTGTACATTGTGCAAGAACAATACAAGTCAATCGCTTGGGTTGCCTCGCAGGGACTCCTCCTCGTAGATTTGCCGTGCTGTTGTGAGGTCGTCGATGGCGGTTTTGAACGGAACAGGCGTCTCATAGCGAGAGCATGTGCATGCTGCCAGGCCGACGGTGAGAATGATGCGATCGCAATAACCACTGCTGCTCGCAGATCGGTGCGGTGATGGCGAGTACGTGAGCGAACCCAAACGGTGTCGCAGAGCAATGTTATCCCAGATGAGCAGTTGGCTCTGCGTTGTCGCGCAACACTCGGCGGAGCGGCTCATCTTCGGTGACAGATCAGTGAACGAAACGATAGCAGTGGAGACATGTAGCGGACACAGCACCATCACAGCGATCTCGTCTTTGCGACGGCCCTCGCAGTGCCATTCGCCTGGCCGCATCTTGCATTCCGTCTCTCCGCTGAAGCGAAGCAGGTTCAGCTTCACGTACACCTGCACCAGCGGAATCTCGTTGAGCCAGCAGAATAGGAACACAGAGAACGGGCCAGGTCCACAGGTACCTTGACGTGTTCGTGTTTGAGATTGCTGGCTTTAATGGCAGCCACGACAAGTGCCTTCACTGGCTCAGCGAGAAGTGGCAGGATCGAGGGTGGAGCCCGCAGGCCCTCGAGCACGCCGTCTCGAAAATGAGCTGGAGTCCAGCGGTAGCCGTCTAAATTGTTCCAACTGATGGTGACCGCAGGATCGACCACTCGCCACAGTCGACTACCAAACTCTGACGACTCAGTGTCGTGAGGAATACTGGCTGTATGGCTCTGCACCGCTGCGACCAGCGCTTTCGCGTCGCCGCACTCAGGCGGGGTGTCGACCTGGCACAACCTGAATGCAGCGGCTGACGTCGACAGTTCAGGCGCCGCGGCACTCCGAGTCTTCCTTTCGACCTTGTCGGCGCATTTCTTTTTGTGGTCGGTCTTCGGAGAGGATGAACAAAGATCCTGTGGAGATACACACTCCACTGCGGCGAGTAAAGCGGCGAGGCCCGATGATGAGGATGACATTGCGCTGAAAGGAACAAGGAAAAAAGGCGGCATCAGGACCGGCGAAACGAGCGAGCTGCCACTGAGTTAGGAAAAACAAATTCGAGCAATTTTTCGCGAGCAAGGTACAACAACACAAGATATTCCAATGCCACGACAAATTAACACGTTGATGAGCCCGGAGAAGAGGTGGAGGTTGCAGCGCTCGGGAGCGCTCGAATCGACGCTGGCCCAGGGCTGGTGTATTCGTTGGCATCTGAGCAATGGCGGGGAGGAGCGCAGCAGTGCGATGGAATGACGGTGAGTCAGCCAGCAGCACATTGCTGATAGCACCTCTTTTGGGATGCGCCGAGCTTCGATGCGGATGCAACCGCTGCTGCTGATGCTGACGACTCGAAGGCGGGCGCACTGGTGTTAGAACCTGTCGGTGATGCGACTCGTGGCAGTGCAGTGCAGGCGGACGAGGACGACGACGACGACGACGAGGACGAGGACGAAGGGGAATAAGAGGCAGCGCTGAGCCTCGCTTGTCGACGGCAGTCACTCGGAGCAGTTACTTTGATGCGCTTCATCGATTCACTACAGTGCCGTGCTACTGGGTGGTTGGCTGGCTGACAAATGGAGAGATCATGTGAATGAGAGTAGGGCATGAAAGCAAGTGGGAATGAAAGAGGCGAATTCTATTAAATCATTTGAAATTCGCTGGTGTTGGCTAAATGAAAA
>Ga0187856_1002058_pt1 | contig 15193 bp, 13 predicted proteins | sample June2016WEW_8_40_FD_132443 | JGI IMG/M metagenome (GOLD analysis project Ga0187856, IMG submission 132443) | Peatland microbial communities from SPRUCE experiment site at the Marcell Experimental Forest, Minnesota, USA - June2016WEW_8_40 | ecosystem: Environmental > Terrestrial > Soil > Wetlands...
ATATGAAAAGAGCGCGGAAGAAGGCGAGAGGAGAGGTGTGCTGTGAATAAGGCTGATATCGCTAATCCGTTGGAATTGTTATGAACGAACTTTTTGCTTGACAGGAGGGACATAGGATGTCCCTGCCTCCCCCTGCTGACAGGATCATCCTCGTGGGCGTGAGGGATGCCGAGGAACGCGACGACAGCATCGCCGATAAATTTCTCGATGATGCCGTCATTGCGTGCGACAACCTCTCTGATCTTTCCGAAGACTTGGTCCATGATACCTTTGACTTCTTCGGGGTCGAGCTTCTCCGACATGGCGGTGTAGCCCGAAAGGTAGGAGAAGAGGACGGTGATGTGCTTGCGCTCGGAAGAGGAAGAGGGCGTAGGCTCCGGAGGCGCGGCGGATGGCTCGGAAAGGAACTGGCCGCATTCGCCGCAGAATTTCTTACCCAGGGGTATTCTGGCTTTGCAGTTAGGGCATTCCAGTTCCATCCCCGCCCCGCACTGCTCGCAGAACTTCACGTCCTCACGATTATCGGACTGGCATTTTGGGCACTTCATTTTCGGCCTCCTTGATGCAACACCCGAACTGCAGATAAGCGGCGAACCCCGCTCGCCCGACGTTATGGATCAAATATGGAGGACTCGATTTATAGTACACATTTTTGAACATAGGACCCCAGATGTCAAGCAATTTCCACATCATAAGGATTCCTACGTAATATTCCGTCGGCACTTCCCCATGAGAAGGGCTCCAACGGATGGCCGAGAATCGACAAGGCAGAAACACATGCTTCGAAGGACTCTACGCTGGGACATCCTTGGGGAAGCGAAGCTTCATTTGAACTAAGGGCAGAAGTCTCTTACTGAATGGGTATCTTTAGTTGCGCAGGGGCGGGCACGGCATGGATTCAGCATTGCCTGGCATCGCACTTTTTGGATATTGCCCATGACTATCACGAGACTATCGACGGCGATCATGGGTGAATTGAGACGCCACGGTACTGGACTGCTTGTGCCGACTGGCTGCCCGAGAGGGAAGAGTGGAAAAATCTCTCTGCTATTGTGATGGCGCAGAGAGAGTGTTATCAGAATGGCCAGACCACTATGGAGTTCCGCTATTACATCACAAGCATGGAGAGCAACGCCAATAAAATAGCAGAGGCCGTGCGACGGCATTGGGGTATTGAGAACAGCCTCCCTTGGGTCCTCGACATTGCCTTTCGTGAAGACGAATGCCGCATACGGAAAGATCACGCACCGGCGAACTTCGCGGTCCTTCGACATATCGCGCTCAATCTCTTAAGAAAAGAGAACTCAAAAGGAAGGAGCATCAAGACCAACCGTCTCAGGGCCGGGTGGGATATGGACTATCTTGGCAAGATACTTGAAGGTTCCGTCCAGTGATAGGGTATAGTCCAAATGCGTTTGCCCTGCTCCAGACTCTGTACTCTCTTGACGAAACTGACTGATCATGATATACTTACACAAAAGAGTTCAAAAGAGTTTGCAGCACGATCGTGCTTGGTGTGAACATGAAGCCAGTCTTTGAGGAAGTCACACGGGGTCGGCTTTCCGACAACTTACTTCACCAAATAAAAAAGAGCATCATCGATGGTGCTTATAAGCCGGGCGAGAAACTGCCGTCCGAAAGAGAGTTTTTGGAGATCTTTAATGTGAGCCGAGGAACCTTGCGGGAGGCGCTGAAGTCTTTGGAGCGGCTTGGTTTTGTGGTTATGAAGACTGGTGTTCTTGGTGGGGCTTACGTCACGGATAGAGCAATGCGCTCCTTCTCCAAAACTCTCTACGACGTGATCCGAATGAATAAGATCAGCTTTCATGAGTTGCTGGAAACGAGAGGAATCATCGAACCTGAAATGGCTGCTTTGGCTGCTGCAAGAAGGACCAAGGCGGACATCAAGCAACTCGAAGAGCTTATTGCCCTAAGAGAGAAATCGATAGAGGCCGAAAAGATTCCAATTGTTATAAGCATTGACTGGCATCAGGCAGTGGCAGAAGCCTCCAAGAATCAGATGCTATGTCTCATACTCGATGCGACAGCAATGATCTTCAATGACGAGTTCAAGAAACTCAGTTTCAGCTTGGAGGATCACCGCACCATTCTCGATTTCCACAAAAAAATAACCGCCTGTATAAGGAAGAGGGATTCAAAGAACGCCTCAAAGCTCATGGGGGAACATGTTGTCGACGTGTCAAGAAGGCTTAAGGAGTAGCAACTTCAAGACAAGAATTGTTTCACCCAACATCAAGCTATATACGCACACAGGGAGAACGAATCATTCGATTTTTTACTTACCCCCAAATATCCTTCACAAGATAATCCAGGCCAAGATTTCGGAGTGTTGTCGGTAAGGGTTTTCCGGTCTTCCTATCCCATCCCATGGCGGTATAGAAATCTGACATGATTTTCTCCCAATGAGGTTTTATGTCTCGGCCTTTTTCTGCGCCGTCTACAGGGGTCGACCAGTATCTTGGTGATGGAATCTCTGTGTTGGTGCTGATTCCATGCCTTACGTTAAAAACCCTAAGCAAATTGTCTATTCTTAATGCAGTTTCTTTCGCCTTAAGCTCAGTGTAATTCCATCCTGTTACAAAAGAGACCATCTGAACAAGATCGTTGATTTTGTCGGTGGTCATGGTCGCAGAAGGAAAGGTGCAGATGACTAAAGAATCAACGAAAGAGCGGATCCTTTTTTTAGTTAGTGTATCAACAATGGCATCAGGAGAAAACTGCCCTGAAACTGGCTGCGGCCCAACTGCTATAGTCCCACAATCCGATGTTGCTACATCAACCATTTCAAGCCATCTTGCTCGATGATCGTGATTGCGCGGAGCATGGCCTTTCCCGATGTAGACTGCAACGTCTAAAGCAGCTCCGCCAATTGCTTTGGCTGCCTCCATCACACCGTTTGCCAGGGTGTCTCCTATGCCGTCCCTTGCTGCGATCTTGAAGAGCATGGATTTGGTTGCTTCGACATTTCCCCAATTCATTTCAAGGCCATCAGTGTCTGACTTGGACAAAATCCCCCTTTCATAACACTCCATGACCATAGCAATCAGCCAGCTCGCTTCATTTGAATCAAAGCCCAAACGATCGACCGTATCAGTCAGCATCACAACAGCTCCCGGATCGGTCTGTCCGATGAGCGGTCCCCACCCCGCAAAGGATTCATATTCCGGCTCGTCTGCGGCATAGCCCTTATACGGACCTTCTGTGACTTTAACGGCGTGACAGTGCTTTAGTGGGCACCTCCAACAGGGGGTCGCTCGCAGTTCAAACTTGGATCTGTAATATTCTCCGGTCAATCTTTTGTAATCATCAAAAACATTAGTGGTCAGATTCTTTACTGGAAGAACGCCGATATTGACATAAGCTCCTAACAAAAATGATGTTCCATATTCGAATATAGCTTTTGTTTCTTCGCGTGCACGTGCGAGCATGTTGATGTTGGCTTGCTTTAGACCGGGCTTATCTTTTACCGGGACAGGAAAATTCCCCCGAGCAGCAACGATTGCTTTTACCTTTTTAGCACCCAGAACAGCGCCAACCCCGTTATGAGCAACTACATGGCCCTTATCCCCCGCTATGCAGGCAAATTTTACAAGGTTTTCCCCCCCGGGCCCGATGGAATAAACACTGTAGTATTTTGCGTTGCCGCCCAGTTCTTCCTTGATGCTGTCTTCTGTCTCCCAAGTGTCCATCCCTACAAATTTTGAGGCATCTCTCAATTCTACCATCCCGTCATGAATATATGCATATGTCCATTTATCGGCACAGCCTGTGATCATCAACGATTCGATTCCCGAGAGCCTCATGAACGCCCCTAGGAAACCATTTGCTTGAGAGGACGCAGCGCCATTGGTAAGGGGTCCTTTCGTTACGACCGAGAAACTGCCTGTGCCCGCAGCTAAAGTGCCATTTAAAGGTCCAGTAGCAAAAACAATTATGTTTTCCGGATCCTTCCAAGACGTTCCAGGTGTGACATGGTCATAGAGGAGCTTAGCTCCGACACCAAGCCCGCCTAAGAAGTCTTTGCAGACTTGATCATCCACCTTATCATAAGAAACACTGCGTTTTGAGACATCGACGATCGCTACACGATTGATATACATGTTTTTTCAACCCTTTTGTGGAGATGTACTATTCCTTTCTGAACACCTCAGTCTTTACCCAGAGGTTCTCCGCCATACGTGTATGGCCGTCATCCACATCGCCGTTCGCCCACTCGCTGACATTCACACCCTGATTGTGTGGCAACAATCATGATTGCCGATAACCTGTTTGCTATGTCAATTGTTGGTATTCTTATTCGTTGCATAGCATTCATTCACAATCTCTATCTTCTAACAAATTATGCGCTTTATCCTTCCCATCGTTTAAAGACCTTTTAGCCTACCACCTCATTCCTCGCACCTTGACCCTTCACACGGGGAGGGACAACAACGACAACAACCGCCTTTGTTGTTATTCGCGACCATTATTCCCCTCTGCTAAAGCGGAAAGAGACTCTATTCCTGATCTATTGCAGGGGACCGACGGCCTTCACGACATGGACCTTGGTCAGAGCCGGCTTCCGACCCAAGGATTGCCTTATCCCTACACAGTTCAACCACTATAGTTCCCATCTCTCAAAAGCTTTTTCAAAAAGCCGGATTATATCCGCCATCGTAGCCTTTCGGATGTTAGCGGAGGGGACGACCGCATTCATTGGATACTCTTTCGCGAGATCTCGGGCAGCATAGAGCCCCCCCATAACGATACGAGCAACTTTCGGTATGGCTGTCGGGTCGATCTGGGCGTCAGCATAGCTTCTCGGAAAGTCCAGATCAACGAGTAGCCTCTTCACAGCTGTAACTGCGCGAGGCGCCAGTTCCTCCACCGTTTTCCCGGACCCACTTTCCCCCATGGCTTTTGCCAGGGAAGCGAACCTATCAAAGCTGGCGGGAAGGTTGAATTCCATTACGTGTGGAAGAAGTACTCCGATGGCAGTGCCGTGTGCTATCTTGAACATACCCTCCAAAGGCGTAGTCATTGTGTGAGCCAATCCGAGCCGAGCATTTCCGCAGGCCATGTTCGCAAGGGTGCTCCCAATAAGGCATGCCTCTTTCGCATCAAGATCATCGGTCGTTGCTGCCTGCCTCAAGTTATGGTACATCATACTGACGGCTTGCAACGACCAGGCATCGGTGATGGGCGTGCAGAGGTTTGTCAGATAGGCCTCGATTGCATGTCCGAGCGCATCCACCCCGCTGACTACCATCTGCCAATAAGGCAGCGCCCTTAAGAGGAGCGGGTCGAGGATAGCCACCTTCGGAAAATACATGGGGCTTCCCACGACCATCTTCGTGTGCAGCGTCTCGTCTTTGAGCGGGATGAACTGAGAGACCTCCGCTCCGGAACCTGCGGTCGTGGGTATGGCTATCAGGGGCAGCGGAGGTTTCGAGGCCATATTCATGCCTGCATAGTCCCGGATCTTTCCCCCATTTGTCGCGACTATGCCTATTCCTCTTCCGGCACAGATCGGACTGCCGCCGCCGATTACGACGATCCCGTCACATTTTTCCTTTAAGGCCAGTTCTGCCCCTTTACCAACCGTCGTTCCACCGGGGTCTTCCTCTACCTCATCAAAAACGACATACGTAATTCCGCTCGTTTGTAAGGATTCGAGGACAGCCTCCACCAGCCCCGCGGCCTTTACCCCCTTGTCGGTCACCACTAGGGCCTTTGTCGCTCCGAGCGCCTTAAACTCCTTTCCTGTTTCCTCAGTGCTGTTACAACCATGGAGAACCTTTGTCGGCAAATAGAACGTGAAGATATTCCTGTCTGCAGTTCTCATAGAACAACCTCCGTATTATAAACTTCTGAGAATGTTGCCATCTTATGTCACCTTAGCGTATGTGTTTTCACTGCTGTCTCAATGTTTATTTAACTAAATTCAGCTGGGTAACCGTATCCCTCTTCCCATTTTTATGGACCTGGCAGGAATCGCTTATGAGGATCACCGGGATCGATATCACCCGATGCCCTTTGTGCCCCAGGGAAGGATGAGGAGGAAGGAACTGTACAAAGGACCTCCGTGACAGGGGCAGAAAGAACACCGTTTCCTTCTGCGGTGGCTTTCCCGGCAGTATTCTCAAAACGCCCTTTTCCCACTTCTGACATTTCTCGGAAATGACCCTACCCACCTTCGGCTGCTCCCACTTCTTCAACCATCCGGCAATCCTGCCCGCCAGAACCTCCGCCATCCCGTCCATCAGCCTGAAATCTCATAAAAACAACCCGTATTGAAAACCCACAGAACCGCGGAGCGCCATAGCGAGAGAGCTCTTTTCTGAAACTATGGCATTAGAAAAGAGCCCATGCTTCGATCTTCGGTAAGGCTCGCGTCGTCCGATTGCTGCTCCCTTTTCTGTCTTCTATATATCGAGTGCGATATCCCATAAAGGTGGGTCACCTTTTTGGGCTACCTCTACATCAAGCTGAAGACCACAGTTTGGACACCAATAACCTCGTATTTCAAGATCCTTATGGGGAGTTACAAACGGGCCGATATCCTTAGGGTCAATCCCAACCCTTGTTGCGTGATCCTTCCAGTTCTGGGTTATTGGACCAAATTGGTAGCCACAGCGACATTTGATCAGCTTTGTTCCTCCCGCCTCAATTACTTCTAGGTACTCTCCCATAGGCATCAATCGAGTTGCCTTGGCTGGTTCAATCTGGGGCACCCTCTCTGTATTCTTTGTTAAGCTCATTCTCTCGCTTAGGATCCGTTTCTTCTCCTGTTCCGTGGCAAACTTATCAACCTCCATGTTCTGTGGATTTATAACTACCCCATACATTTTCTTCGCCCATTCTGGGCTAAGTCGTCCCCACGCGATGTCTTGAAGAACCTGTCTCGGGTCTCTCTCCAGCGGATCTCCATAACCTCCTGACGTTTGGAATGTGGACTTTAAAACTTCGCCTTTAGAAAAGATTATGCCTCCAGGCTTAGAGTCGTACACAGTTTCCTCACCATTAAGCTCATCTATATCGTGAGGCAATTTCCCTTCAGCCAGCTTTTCATCGATGTCGGTTTTCCTCTTGATAATAAAACACGGGCAGGCTCCTGGTGTACCTCCAAACATGCCACGCTGCGGGGCCTGGACACCTTGACCAATCAGTGCCGCAAAGACTGAATCAACATCATGTAATTTGAAAGCCATCCCCGCGGGTTCACCCGCCTTATACTTGCCAGGTCCCTGGGAGTTAGGAACTATACGCCGATATAAGTAGAGCATGGGGTACACGTTCTCATTTAATTCTACGTCAGTAATCTGCATCGTGGGGATCCCGATGAGGAAATGCGCCGCTGCACCATCTCTGTGCGGCCACGGACCTTCGCCACCGGCGCCAACATCAGACAACATAGTGCCGAAGGGCTCGCCATACTGATTTACTCCTCCCATATTCATGGTGAGCCAACTATCGTTACCTGGTGTTTGTATCTCCTTCTTATAATACTTATCAACGCAAGAAAACATGTTAGAATAGGCAAAAATTGCTGCCGCAGTACTGACGAACTGTTGCATAATGGGGGCACCACCCGTTCCTCCAGGGAACTCCACATTCGTCGTGGTTCCCTTAGGGGCAATAATTTTCAGGCAAGGAACAATTCCCCCTGTCCAGGGAATGTCCCAACAAACGCTACCCACCGTTGCTGCCCCCACAGCACCTCTGGTGGATGCTTCAGTATTATTTATCAGTGCCTTAGCTTGCTTCGAGGTGCCAGTAAAGTCAAAGACAAGCTGGTCAGCCTTCTTTGTCACTGTAAGCATTGTTTTAATTAGAATATTCTGAAGCCCGTCGTGGTCATAATAGATTCGGACGCGATAGGTACCATCAGGAATCTCAAGTAATCTCGCTCTCATTTTACGTTCCGTCTCGCTGAGCATCTCTTGAAATGCAATTTTCACAGTCTCTAAGCCATATCGTTCAATCATCTCCACAACACGCCTCGCGGCAACATTATTTGCCCCAATGAAGGCTTTCATGTCCAAGCCAACAAGGAAAGGAAACCGAGTATGTGCCATAAGTAATTGCCAAAGATCCCTTCGCAATTTCCCTCGTTCAACTAACTTGAACGGCGGCAAAGGCACTGCCTCCTGGAAAACATCTTGTGCATCGACATTCCAACTGCCAAGCACTGGTCCGCCTACATCAATTTGATGAGCAGTAATGGCTGACCAGAGCACTAACTCACCCTTGTAAAAAATAGGTTTCGCGATCGCGACATCGCTCTGGTGGATCAACCCCATCCAGGGATCATTGCAAAAGAATTGGTCATCTTCTTCTATTCCTGGATTCTCAGCACAAGTTGCACTGATAGACCTTACCAAACTAGCCAGTGAATCCGCATGAGGCGTAAATCTCAGGCCAATCTCCAAGGAATCACCAGTTTCAGGTAGGTAAAGACCATTATTGAAGTCAAATGCGTCGGTGATTATCGGTGAGCCAGACATCTGGACCAAGGTTATCCTTTGATCTTCGCCTATCGCATGAATCTTATTTCGGATAACTTCGTATGTTACAGGATCAATTGAATTTTTGCCGGTCATTTTGACTTACCTCCTCGTTTATTTTTAGCTCATGATCACATTTCGGTATTGATCGATATAAGCCTTCTGGGCTGGTCCGATCACGACAGTCGTGTCCTCATGCCGGATTATTGCTGGTCCGTCGATCTCGTGACCCGGACCTAGCTTCGCCTCATCATAAACCTTCGTGAGAATACTAGCATTCTGTCCCCAATAAAATACATCTCTCTCCGCGATGACTGCTTGGGATACCTTTTCCCGAGTTCTGTCGTAGCGTCTCCAAACTGGCTTAGGAATCTTACCTACTCCCGCCACCCTAAAGGTTACGATCTCTATGCCAGCTTCCCGAAATGCGGTGCCTTTACCATACAGTCTCTCATAAAGGGCTTCAAAGTCGTCTATCCACCTATCAACATCGTGTGGCCCCAATTTACCAATAGGGGCAGTAACCGCTATTTCGTTGATCTGTCGGCGATATCTAAAGAATGCAGTCCGGACGAAAGAAATGTCCTCATCCTTGACTCCTTCACTCTTAAGAATAGGTCGGAGCTGCTCCTCTAACATATCAAAGTTCCGGGTTACGTGATTAGAATCAATATACTTGGAGGCAACGTCGAAACCTATAGGGGTCTGTATACAGTCACTAAATTCAAGAACATGAACCAAGTCAGCGCTTCCCACGCCCATAGCTGACAGCGCAGGGGCCGCTAGAGGGACCACAATACTCCTGACTCCTAGTTCGGAGCCGTAGGTAGAGCAGTGGGTAGGTCCAGCTCCGCCATACGCAAAGAGCACGAAATCTGTGGGATCATATCCTCTAGAGAAAACAATTGTACGCAAGGTTTCAGCCATTTGAAGATCACCCACTCTCTTAATGGCACCAGCGGCTTGGATAACACCCATACCTAACGGTTTCGCTATCTTCTCCTCGATAGCCTGCATTGCCTTAGTCTTATTCAGACGCACCCTCCCACCCAGAAAATAATCAGGGTCAACCAGCCCTAACGCTACGTCAGCATCCGTTATGGTCGGTTCTGTTCCACCTCGATCGTAGCACACTGGGCCAGGATCAGCCTGAGCACTTTGGGGACCAACTCTGAGCTTTCCATCCTCTACTCGCGCTATACTGCCTCCACCGGTTCCAATCACGACCACATCGATTGCCGGCGCGTGAATCAAATACTTGGAGACCGGTATGGTGGTGGCCAAAACCGGTTTCCCATCCGCTATGATACCAGCATCAAAGCTTGTACCGCCCATGTCTGTCGTAATTATGTTCCGCTGCCCTATAAGCTCACCAAGTAATTGAGAGGCCATGACTCCACCACTTGGCCCTGACCCAATAAGGCTCACTCCTTTTTTTTCTGCTTCCTTAGGTAAAAGGACGCCACCGCTCGAATTTAAAACTGAAACAAATCCCTTAAATCCATCATTCTTAAGCCTCTTTTCCAAATCAGCAACATATACAGTGACTGAAGGCGTTAGATAAGCATTAAGGACTGCCGTAGCCGTGCGCTCGTACTCCCTAATCACTGGACACACGAAAGAGGACAAGCTAACCAGTACTTTTGGTGCCTCTTCCAGTATCAGCTCTGCAACGCGTTGCTCATGTGCAGGATTCTTAAAACTCCATAAAAAGCTAACGGCTATAGCTTCTGCGCCCTGACTAACCAGTTCCTTGATCGCTCCTCTTGCTTCATCCTCGTTCAGTTTTACGATTTCGGCACCCTTGTAGTCTGTCCTTTCAGTAACGCCTTTAACCAAGGGGGGTGGCACGATGGGATCTGGGAGAGACCGTTCACTGAAGTGGCGTATCTCGTCTTCTCTCAACCCAGTCACCAATCCCAAACATCGTTGGATAAACATAGTATCTTCGAATCCTTTGGTTGTTATCAGCCCAACCTTAGCTCCTTTTCGCTGGAGCAGGGCATTAGTAGCTACAGTAGTACCGTGCGCAAGGTAATTTAGCTCGCCTAAGAATTCTGTCGTACTCTTACCCAAACTAACCGCTGCTTCTTTGATCGCGTTTATAACTCCTGCTGAAGGGTCTCGGGGGGTTGATTCAACTTTAAAGATGTTCGTCTCCCCCTTTTCATCCATAAGAACGAAATCGGTAAAAGTTCCTCCCACGTCAATTCCTGCATAATACATCGCTCATACCCTCCTTTTTTCCCCTTTACGGGTTATTAGCGCGTTCACGCCAACAGTGGTGCCGAATGAAGCGATTCAGTCTGCCGGAGTAGCTGGTCATTCTTCAGCCTAAGCTTCCCCCCCAATACACTTATTGCCTTCATCACTCCTTCCTCAGAATTCGGAGGTGTGGTTAATGCCTTTGCCGCAATTACTTTGCCCCACTTATCAGTACCGACAATATCAGTAAAAGTACCCCCGGTGTCCACTCAAATCACATAGCTCATCTTTTACCCTCCTTTCTTCTGTAGGCGTTGTTACTCCGGCAATCAAATATGAGTCCTTTGACCGCCCCTCTGGTCCAGAGAGCAAAAGGGAACTTGAGCTGATCGGGGGTCTTGTCCGTGAGGAGACGTTCTACTTCATGCTCCTGTTCAGCCGTGAGTGTTCTCTTCTCTCCATGGCGCCGTCTTCGGGTCCCGAGTAGAACAGCCTTCTTTCCTCTTTTCCGATACCGCTGCCAGATGATGCTTGTATGCTGTTCGCTAATGCCTAAGAAGTGGGCGATGTCTCTGTTCATCTTGCCCTCTTTCCGGAGCCGGATGACCTGATAACTGGTACCTTACTCCCTCAATTGTGAGTTCTGCACAGCAAGGGATTCCGCTTGGCTTGTTTCTAGTTTTAGTTTCTTTTCCTGCTCATACAATTCTAAAAGATCATTCTTTGCCACTTTTTCCCGTTGGTTTCTGGGCAACACATCCATAAATATGATTTCTTTAGGTACCTTGAAATTGGGAAGCGTTCTTTTGCAGTGGCTTATGATCTCGTCTGTGCTTATTCCGGATCCTGATTGCTTTACGACAAAAGAGACCACCTCTTCCCCGTAAATCTTATCAGGTACCCCGATGGTTGCCGCGTCGGAAACATCCTGATGTTCCAATATGCGGGATGTGATCTCCATAGGCGATATGTTTATACCTCCGCGAATGATCAAGTCTTTCTTCCTTCCTGTGATGTAAATGTAGCCTTCGTCATCCATGTAACCGAGATCACCCGTGGCAAAACCCTCTTTTGAGAATGCGTCTGTACTACCGTCCTCATTCGTGTAGCAGAGGCCCATGGCCTTGCCCTTCACGATCATCTCCCCCACCTCGCCCGGTGCGCATGCCTTGCCCGAGTCGTTCAAGAAATAGATCTTCTTATGCTTCAGCGGAAGGCCCACCGAACCAAGTTTACCCCGATCGGGAGGATTTGCCGCCATCCAGCCAGCTTCACTCATCCCCATCATCTGCTGAATAGGAATCCCATAAAGCTGCTCGAACCGCAATTGGCTTTCGACGCTGAGTGGAGCTGAGCTGGAGGTGATGAATTTCAAGCGCGGTACATCATCCTTGTGAAGGGGCACGGGCTTGTTAATGAACATGTTGATCACCGCAGGCACCCCAGAGGAGATTGTAATCCCATGTTTTTTGAGCCAATCGGGGAACCTGCTCCGAGAAAACCGTTCTGCCAAGAAAAGAGTGGCGCCCTTGAGCATGCTCGACAAGACTGTCAGAAGTTGGACAGAAGCCCAGTTGTAAGCGCGGTACTCAAGCACTCTGTCCAACTTGGTCATACCCGTCCTGTCGGATATCTCATCTACCATATAGAACAGACCTTCCCTAGATATATGAATGCCCTTGGGGGTCTCTGTAGTGCCCGAGGTGTAAAGGATCACCGCTACATCTTCCTTCCTGACAATGGAGCTTTCAAACGCCGGGTCGATTGACTTTAACTGTTGAAAAAGGTCACCGCTATTTGCTTTCTTTGTATCATATTCCAAGAATCGGATCCATTCGCCCAAGGTATAACGGGCCGTGTCGAGCGTCAGATCGCTGTCATAGAAGACGAGCTTCGGTTTCACCATATTAATGATGCGATAGAGATTCTCTTCACTTTCTTCAAAAAAGATAGGATTAGCGATTGCGCCATATCTTAATGCACCATAGTAGATAATGAGTGTTTCTATAGTATTTTTACCGATAAGGGTCACCTTATCGCCTATGTTTACCTGCCTTTCGCGGAGAAAATTGGCCATCCTGTTGGAGTATTCATTCATCTCCCCGAAGGTGATATTCTTGCCCTGATCCAGGCTTTCAACGCAGATCTTGTTCCCGAATTGGCGCCCATTATTGTCGATTATGTCCGCCCAATCTTTATAGTTAGTCTCATTTTGTTCGGTCTTCATCTATGTACGCTCCCTATTCGTGTCGGGACTCCGGAAGGATATTCTACTGTGAACGTCGGAGGCCTCCAGAGTGCGTTATCTATACAGCTAGAAACCTGTTCTCGCAAAGAGCTTGGCATAATCCTGCTGCGGAGCCTTGCCTTTTGCGATCTCGTCATCGGTGAACCATTTCTTCAGGTCGACGAGTTCTATCGGGTATTTTGCCTTCTCAAAGGCATCCACATATCTATAGGGTACAGTGGCATCGAGTGCGATGGCGCCGGAGAATTTAATGTTGGTCTGGGTCCAGTCTTTTTCTCCCGCGGAACTCCTTTCTGCCGGCTGAAATGTCTGGCCGGCGCCTCCCGGTGATACGATCATGACGTCATCTTTAGCATCGACACGGGTCGCGATGGCCCACATCACGTCATCCATACTGTAAATATCGATATCGGGATCGACCGCGATGGCCAGCCGCGCACCTATGGAACAGGACAGGGCCGTCGAGAGGATGTTCTTCACAAATCCTTCATCCCGCTGCCTGCGCTTCTTCACCTGGAAAATCACGCCGCCCCAGTCAGGAATGCACATGGGAATATTGGTGTCTACAACCAGCCCCGGGCAAACCCGTTCTGCAAGTTCGAAGAAGGATGCTGTTCTCACCATTGTGTCGATGTTGTGGTCGTCATAACTGTGCACACAGAGCGGGTAATAAATTGGCCGGTCTTTCCGGTGGGTGATCGCTGTCACCGTGAATTTGTACGTCCTGTAGGCCTTGCCCATGTATCCGGACCATTCCGGATGGAACGGATACACACCCTGTCTCTTGTCGCGCTCCGCAAGTTCGCTCTCCCACACCTTCTGGGTTGTATCAAGGTAGCCCTCGATCACGTATTCGGCCTGGGCGATTGAATAGGCATCAATGCTCCTTGCCTTGACGATGTCCACAGGGAAACCCTGCACCCGGCCTGCGATGCCCAACTCGTCACAGCCGGGAGGAAGGATCGTGTAGACGAATCCCGCGCCAGCCATTAATGTGCATGCGGGAGGAACCCCCATATTGATGGTGAATGGGATCGGCTCTTTCCGGTAAAATTTGGACGCGATCATGTCGGTGTGCGAGCCGGGTGAGATCTGAAACGTGGAGAAGTCTGGCCCCCTGAAGAACATTCTGTTGTAACTGATATGGGTGCCGCCCCAGAACCATTTACCTGTAGCCAAGGTGTTACCGCCGCCTAAGGTCCGGCCGGGGTCGGAAGGAGTGTGCCTGATCATAGGGATTATGGGCCATACGTCGATGTTCTTGTCAATGACCATTTCCTGGCAGGGGGCATCCTTCACCTCGCGGGCTGGGAGCGGATTGCGGATGCCTTCCAGAATCCTCTGCTTAAATGTCCTCTCGTTTCCGGCATCATAGATATCGGCGATCAAGTTCCCGTCGCCGTAAAGGTTCGTGAAAAGTCGCCCGTTAGGGTACCCTTTCACTTTGTTGAAAAGAATGGGCAGACCACCGTCGAAATGCTTCTGGATACCTGTCATCTCCAGCTCTGGATTGACCTCCACATCGGTTTCCAACAACCTGTTCGTGGATCTAAGGTGATCGATGGTGGCCCTAAGACTTGCTAAGTAATCGTTTGGCATAGTAACCTCCTTTACATTTTCATTGAGGTAGACTTACGTCTCGCTCAGTAAGTATCTAACTATTAAATAGTTTATCAATCTAATAGTTTAATAGCTTAATCTAAAGTTGTTGTCAAGATATTTTTTTTGGTCTGAAAAGAGACGGAGTCGAGAGGTACAGGAAGCACTGCTCGGTAGTTCCCATCGCCTATCGTCATTTTTTTCAAGACAACCGCAGCTTACACCGGAGGCTTGAGGGACGCCCATTAAATTATCACTTTCTTTTCCGCCAACGGCAGTCGAGCGACCATAGGGACATCTTCACTGCTTTCACTTATCTATCCGTCGGTCGCTGCCTCAATTCTCTCCCGCATGATCACGCAAGCAAAATGCTACAAGTCTACCAATGGAGGGGCGGTAGGGACGTTGTTTCATTCGTTACCTTCTAAGACACCGCCCGCGTCTCCGCCTGCTTACGTCACTATTACCATTTCTATTGCAGCCGTGCAAGAAAAAAGACAAGGTCGAGGAGTACAGGAAGCAGTGGTGGACGGGTCAGGGACGCCCATCGTCATTTTTTCCGAGGGTGCTTTGTGTCACTCCTGGTTGTCAGCCCTCCTTCTCACCTCTGGTTGTCGCTTTGACAGGAGAGGCG
>Ga0187856_1002059_pt1 | contig 15192 bp, 15 predicted proteins | sample June2016WEW_8_40_FD_132443 | JGI IMG/M metagenome (GOLD analysis project Ga0187856, IMG submission 132443) | Peatland microbial communities from SPRUCE experiment site at the Marcell Experimental Forest, Minnesota, USA - June2016WEW_8_40 | ecosystem: Environmental > Terrestrial > Soil > Wetlands...
GAAATCGGGCACATCGTCGTGTACAACGAGACCTTCGAATCGCAGCGGCTTAAGGAGCTTGGGGCATGGCTGCCGGAGTTTGGGGGGCGGATCAACAATATTCAGGATCGTCTCTGGGACTTGCTTCCCGCCGTGCGAAAGCATGTCTACCTTTCGGCGTTCAACGGGTCGTTCTCGCTGAAGTACGTTTTGCCTGCGCTCGTTCCGCAAATGACCTACGACGGGATGGACGTTTCTAATGGCACGGAAGCTGGGCTCGCGTGGGAATCATTGGTGCGAGGAAATTTGGATCACGTTGAACGCGACAAGATCAAGAAGGCTCTGCTGGAGTATTGCGGGCAGGACACGCTGGCGATGGTCAGATTGCTGGAAGTGCTGAAAAAACGCTCTTAGCTCACGACCACCTATTTACTTCAGGAATTCCGACCGTTAGCAGCTAAACCTCATGACTGTAACAACTGCGCCCATCCGGCAAATTCTTTGCTAGACAGACCAGTGAAGAAGAAGCTCACCTGTGAGCGTAACACGTCGCAGACCTCCTTCGTGAGCGCAAACTTCGTTGCTTCAAGCTGGTTTTCTGCAACTGATTGAACTTCATCCAACCGCGCAATGCTGTCGAACACCAACGGCCCGCCCTTAGGCAAGAACAAGAACTGGCGATACTCTAGCCGTCGTACTCGCTCGACGAATTCTGGATGAAACTTGCTATTTCCCGCGTCGTCTTCCGCGCTGTAAACGAGTGCTACCGGGCAGAGGTGCCGCACTACCTTGCCGCCATAATTACCTTTCTTCACGGCTAACAATGCTGGATCGGGCGGCTGAATGAGAATCACAGGACGCGGTTTTGCCTTCAGAGCTATGAATTCCTCATCCGTCTTTAGGGGAGGACTGGAGTAGGGTAGAGAGCGGCGAAATGCATCTTTTGCTCCCGCTTCGATGTTGAAGTCACTTGCAATGCCCAGCTTCACATCGAGGTTCTTTGGACGCCAGACGTCCAGTTTTTGGTGCGGATAGTAAGCGGGCGCTCGGAACAAATGACCAAATGCGTAATCAGCCACATTGGAGGAAGCGGCAACATAGAACGGATCGAACACCTCATCCATGAACGCTGGCAAAGAATCTCCTATTGCTCCTCTCGTTCAAATTCAGCCAATGCCTCAAAGTATTTCTCGTCCAGCTTCCCGGCGGTGTACTTCGCTTCCTCCCAAGCTCCCTTTCCTGCTGTGCTGTTGTTCAGTTCGATAAACTTCTTCCGCAACTCCGTTAGAGTGCGTGCGTCGGCTCCGCTCTTGGTTTTTCGATAAAGGTGCGGTGGTTCCTTAGAGATTTTTGAGAAATCGAGCCGCTGCATCTTCACTGCACCTTGCATCGGTTCCGTCTCGAAGTAAACGTAGTCGAGCAGACGTGGTATAGCCCTATCAGCCCACGTATCTATTTGGCGGCGAGCACGGAAGAAAACGTCTGCCGAAGGGATGAGACGCTCTAAAGAAGACTGTTGTGAAGCTGAAATTCGCTCGCCCTCCACTCCTCCCGCTGCCCACGCTTGGAGGCGAATTGCGCCCTCAGCTTCAAGTTGCTTTAGCAAGTTGTCATACTCTGCTGTCCATGGTCCATACAGGTAGAAAATCCAATCGAACCCGGTGAGGGTCTCGCCAGTAGCACGGAAATACTCGATGTCACATAGGTAAAGCAGCTTGAGCAACTTCGTCCTATTCGCAGTGCCCTCCACCTCCCCAATTCGTGTGAGGATTGCCAGAACTAAGTCTCGTGCTTGTGGTTTCATTGGCTCAGCCGTCGAATCCATCATATTCAGGAACAGTCATCTTGCAGCGGACGCGAGCGCACTTCGGTAACGCCCTCTAACGCCCAGCGAGGCACTGTCTTCCACATCTCGCGAAGCCGACCATCAAGTCTGCGAAACTCCGGGCTGTACCGCATGACTAATGTCCAAAACCGATCTGAATGGTTCATCTCAATAAGATGACAAAGCTCGTGGATGAGGACGTAGTCCACCAATTCGGGAGGCAAGAAGAGCAGTTTGGCATTCAGCGATATTGAACGACGCCGAGAGCAACTTGCCCACCTTGTCTTCGGGCGCTTCACAAAGGTGCGGCGAAATTGAAGTCCCATTTTCAAGCTCAATTGATGGAGTCGTGGAACGAGATGCTCGCGAGTCAGGCGCATCAGCCAACGGGTTAGCGCATCTCGGCACCTTCCTTCATGATCAAGGTTTCCGAAGACCACAATCTTGCCCTCTCCAAGGTCTCGCACAGTAACCGATTTGGAAGCTGTCTTCCTCGCAACCACATACCAAGTCTTGCCCAGTGCTGGGAGCTTGATTTGATGCGGCACGTCCCACTTCGGTTCTGGCACGAAAAACTTGCGATGTGCGTCAGCCCTTTCCAGAGCGCTCTGAATCCAGTGCTTTTTATGTTCGATAATGCTCGGCACTTTATCTCGGTCATACCCTTGCGGGATTACGACTTCAAGACCGTGTCGAACAGTCACACGAAGCCGCACATTTCGTCCACGGGGGCTTACCCTCACGCTGTAATTGATCGAGGGCTTATGCATCAGTTTTTGCCCGGTAGCTTGCTTTGCGCAGAAGAACGATGCATCTCGCTACGAAGTCCTTGTCGCGCCCGTATAATCCAGCCGATGGGAACTCTTTGGCGAGAACCTTCGTGAACTCGCGGAACAGTTCCACATCTACGTGCTCCTGTTCAGTCCAGCCCGGAAACAGGATTTCGTCTGCCTTCTTCAGCAGTGCGGTTGCGATTGACTTTCCCTCTTCCGTGGAAAGATTGGGGGAGCGTTCGTGCGCAGCCCTCGCGATACTTTCAGCGATAGGGCGCTGAGATTCCTGAATCAAGGAAACTGTTTCTTTGGCGAGTTCTTCGAGTTCCTTCAACAACGCAAGTCCAGCGAGCGTACCCGTTCGCTTCTGCTGGACAATCCGTTTCAAGCGTTCACTGAGCGGCTGAAATTCTGCGTCTTCGCCAACCCTAATCTGTAGCTCAGAGGCGAGCATCGCCTCGATATCGAGGGCCTTCGAGTCAGGCGGCACATCCTTGATCTTCGTGAGATAGTCCGCATCGAGCACATAGGTGGGCAAGTCCCGTTTTAGCTGTTCCACGTCAACGTGCTGTCGAATGAGTTCTCGCGTCTTAGCTCCGTCAGCAGGGTCAGTCTCAAACCGTTGGCTTCGCGGATAAAACGCCTTGACGTAGTACATCCAAAGCCGCGTGAGCCAAAGATAGTTTGCTTCGTGATCCACGAGGAAAGCATCTGGGTGCAGGCTCTCCCAAAGCAAGCTGAGACTTCGAAAGCCGTGCTCAAATTTGTCTCGCTGCGGTTCGTTCTTGTTGAGCCACGGTAGGATCACATTAACGATATTTTCCCTATCCCCAGTCTTTGGGAATTGAGCAAATATGTCCATCGTGTCCTTAATTTGCAGCTTGAACATCTCGCGAAGGCGAGTCAGCGGGAATGCTACTTCTCCCAGTTCATTCTTGTCGAAGTTGAGCGCCTCGTCCAGCTTGTTAAAGAGACCGTAATAATCGACAACTCTTCCAATCTTCTTCAGGTCTGTGTACGGTCGATTCACTCTGGCAATCGCCTGCAAGAGCGTGTGATTGACGATCCCTTTGTCCAGATACATCGTCTGCACGATTGGAGCATCGAAGCCCGTTAGCAGCATGTCGCAAACGATGATGATCTCGACCTTTCGCCACTTCTTGTCGGGATCAGCACGTTCTGCTTCATCCTGAGGCACTTCTTTTTTGAAGTCTTCAATTGCTTTCTTCCGGTTCGCATCCCCAAGGTAGTAATCGAGGATGAGCGGATTGTGCTCCTTATCTCGGTCGGGGTCTTCCGAGTAGATCGGCAGGCTAACTTCGGGCGGAAGAAGCGCATCCAGCGCTCTCTTGTAGAGAACACAAGTCTCTTTGTTGTAGCAGACCAGCATCGCTTTGAACCCATTCGGTCGGACCTGCTCAACGAAGTCTTTGGCAATGTCGGAAGCGATCATCGCTACGCGGTCGGGGTGCTTGAGTATGACTTCCAGCTTTGCGTTCTCGCGCTTCAACTGCTCACGTTCGCCTTCGGGCAGATGTGCGAATTCCCGTTCGAATTTTGCATCGAGCTTCTCGCCCCAAACCTGCCAATCACTGACTCGCGGCTCGAAATGTACGGGAATGGTCGCTCCGTCGCGAATTGCATCGGCGATTGAGTACCGACCACCCGGCTGCATGTAGCGCTCAAGTCGCTCGTTGCCGCTTTCGTCCTTCCCAAGGACGCGACCGAAGGCTTTCGGCGTATTGTGGTCACTATTTTCGATGGGTGTTCCAGTGAAGCCAAACAGCGAAGCCTCCGGCAGAGTCGCACGCATCCATTTGCCGAAATCGCCCTCTTGAGATCGGTGCGCCTCGTCAATGAGAGCGATCACATTACGACGCGGCACCGCAAAGTTCTCATGCCCGGTGAACTTGTGCATGATCGTGACAATGATGCCCCGGTAGCCTTCGCCGTCACCGAGCAACTTCATTAGGTCTTCTCGCCCCGTGGCAATCCGACACGTTTCAGTGTTCGTGCGAACAAATTGCCCGAACATCTGGTCTTGGAGTTGCTCTCGGTCGATGATGATGAGGATGGTCGGCTGCTGAAGGGCGGGATCATTCCACATCTTCTTAGCGGCGAACAGAATCGTCAGGCTTTTGCCACTCCCTTGTGTGTGCCAAACAAGACCACGCCTCCACTCCTGTTCGCGATCTAGTTGTACCGAACGCTTGACGATTTCATTGGCAGCCGCGAATTGCTGATAGCGAGCGATCTTCTTAACCGGAACGCCCTGCTCCACTTCGAACACGACGAAGTTTCGAAGTATGTCGAGTAGGTTGCGGCGATCAAGCAAGCCGTATACCGAACACCTCATACGGTCGGTCGCCAGAATGTGATTGTGGGGCGACGGATCGCGCCACTCGAACCATGTGTGGAATTTCGTCGCGGGAATGCCGTACTTAAATACAAACTCGTTTACACCACCGCAAAAAAGATTCGAATAATAGAGTTGCGGTGCTTCCCGGCTGTAACGACCACACTGCTTAGCCCCTTCTGTCCAATCTACCTTCCAGTCGCGTCCGGTCGTTTTCGCTTCGATGTTGACGAGAGGAATACCGTTTACGAACAGCAGGACATCGGTTCGGATGTTATCCTTCGGCCCCTCAACACGAAACTGATTAGTGGCAAGGTAATCATTGCCGTCATCATCCGTTCCGACGTTATCGTAGTCGATTAACCGAATGTTCTGTTCTGGCTCGCCAACAGCGAAGGACATCGTCTTCTCATTGCGAAGCCATCGGAGCCACTCTTGATTATCACGTTCGGCTCGGAGGCGGGAGATAACTCGATCCGCACGATCATCGTCGGTAATGACGCCGGGATTGAGGGCGATGAGGCGTTCTTTCAGGATAGGCAGCAGCAGCACTTCGCGTTCGTCCACTGTATCGTCGGCGCGACGAATACGGTACTCCCTCGCGACCGTCTTCGCATCCTCATACCGCCAACCGAGTTCTTCAGACTGGAGCCAATCGAGCACGGGGTTCTCGACAGTCCGAGCCTCGTTCGGTAGTTCAACAGGCGTGACGGGCACTATCGGCGTGATAGGCGTTGCCCCACTCGACATTGTTTAAATTCTCACTCTCACCTTCCCAGTCAGAAGGTTTTGAAGTAATGAACATTTTAATTGTTCGATAGCGCGAACCTCTGTTCGGCACGCGGCAACGTTCCTTATGGCTGCGTCGATCAGGGAAACGATCTCGCCCTGCTCTGGCAAAGGGGGCTTTGCAAATAGTTCGCGCCGAATATCCCGCTTACTCATCATCCAGAGACCGCTGCCGCTTTCAGCCTTGGATTGTAGTCGGCGCAGAAATGAGTGACTCTGCCACATGTATGGCATGAAGCGCTCCGCGATCTCTGAGTCTTTGAATCTAAGCCTAATCAGCTTGTCGGAGAAAATTGTCGTTGTGAGCGGTTCTTCGCTCAAGAGACCGCCAGTGGCGACATATTCTCGATTCCCATTACCACGAAGAACGAAAAAGTCTCCCGCTTCTGCACGGCATTCTTCAAGTGTTGTGGCATCAACATCAACGTAGGAAACGTGTTCTGTCGTGCAAATCCCATCATCTATGCATTCGACATTGAGAATAGGCGTGCCGGGAGGATCAGGTCGCGATTGTGGTGAGACTCCGCTAAACGGGGGTCGATCAAGAGCTTTTCCAACCGTACTCACTTCCCATTCTTCTGGAATCTCTCCAATGGGCGTCATTTTGTACCGGGTATGTTTTCCCGGCAAACCCACGGTAAACAACTGCTGGTGCAGGGCAGATTTCAACCGCAGGGCCGCTGAAAGCCTCGCTTCGGCACCTGCAAGAGTCTCATCGATGGCAATCAGCACCTTCGCGATGGTTGCCTGCTCGTCTGGGTTCGGGAGTCCTATTCGAATATCACGGAAATCCCGTCTGGTAATCGATGTGAAGGTCGTACCTGCTCCGAATCTCTCCAAGATCGGGCGAATGAGACAGAGCAAATAATAGAGGTAATCGCTATTGTTATTGTTTTTCGGCAGCAACGCCTCGCAACTTTGGTTGCAGGTCAGTGGGACTCCGGCAATCGCTATTAGTCCGATAGTGCCTCTTGTTGAGAGTACGAGCGATCGAACGGGCAAGAGCCGACAGTTACAGTTTTCAAGAGCCGACTGGGTGATCTTGCGTATGCTCGTTGTAGCGAATCTCCCTCTCAGCATCGTCATCTCAGTTGGAGTGAGCCACGGGACATCTCCATCCCAGAAGCTCGGCTCAGTGCTATCGGGAGTCCCTCCACCCACGATGTCAACAGCATCGCGAATCCGCATTTCTTGCCAATCGGCAGGGGGAAAACCATAGCGCAATCGAAATGAGTAATAGGCACTCGTCTCAGTTGCCATGCTTCTCCAGTAGAGACATCAAATGATCGCGTGCTGTCTCGAAAGATGCGTGCGCATCTATAAAGCCGCGCTTGGCGTCTTGTATGCGGATGGTCTCTTCGGGATCGAATGTCTCGGCGTAGCGGGGAACGTTAAGGTTGAATTCGTTTTCTTCTATTTCTGGGCGCTCGGCTATAGCAAAGTATTGCTTCGCTTTGACAGGATCGGAGCAAATGCTTACGAGTTCGGTACTCGTGGCTTTTACTAAGGCAATCTCACGCTCCGCTTGCAGCCGAACTCCTGATTCCTTTTCTCCTGCCTCTAATTCAAGCTTTTCTAGCGCCTTGATCTCGCGCTTGAGACTCTTTAAACGCTCAGTGTTTTTCTTCTTTTCCTCCCGAAACTGTTTCTTCTCTTCCTTGTTGGACGGCGGGAGCTTCTTTGCGATGATCTCGCGCTCAGACAATTCTTCCCTGAGTGCGGCAAGAGGGGCTAAGAAAGAAGCATACGCATCCAGAATGTCGGCGAGTGCAGCGTCACGGTCCCGCTCAATCTCCTTAACAAGTTCTTCCTCGTGCTGTGGAATTAGCAAACGGCATCGTTGTAGATCACCAAATGCTCGCCACGGCACGAGAAGTCGGAGGCAGTCAGCACGACGGATGATATTCTGCGGGTTTTCGGAGAGAAAGTTTCGTGATGCCCATATCAAGAGCACCTTCCCCTTTCGGTCAGGAGCCTTCCGCTTGTTAAGAACGATCAAGCAGCCGGGAACATTATTGCCATAGAAAAGCTTAGGAGGCAGCACGATCACGCATTCTATTAAGTCGGCTTTTACGAATCCTTCTCGGATCACGTATTCTGCATCAGCCTTCTGATTCCTGCCGTCCTCTTCTTGCGTCTGCTCCGGTTGACCACGAAAAAGAACGCCTTGTGACATAACTACGATTGCTCTTCCAGTTGCCTTGAGGGATTTGACCACTTGCATCAGCCAAGCGTAATCGCCGTTGTCGCGTGGAGGCATTCCGAACCCAAAACGGTCATACGGGTCGCCGCCAGTGAAGTCATCGTAGCCCCAATCATCGAGCGAGAACGGAGGATTCATAACGATGCGGTCAAACTGGCGCAGTCGGCGAGTTTGCCCTTCCCTAAAGTAGGGTGCACGGAGGCTGTCTCTGGGAGGTGCTTGGTGGAACCCGCGCACTCCTCGCAAGTACATATTCATCCGAGCGATGTTCGCGGTAGCCAGTTTATTCTCCTGCATGTAGAAGAACACTCGGTCGGCATTTTTCTTGCCATGGTGCCGTTCGACATAGTTGCGGCATTGAAGCAACAGACCTCCGGAACCCGCTGCCCAGTCGCAGATATGGTGATTCGGTTGCGGCTCCACGATTTCAGCCATTAGGTATGCCACTTCGCGAGGCGTGTAGAACTCGCCACTCGACTTCCCGGCTTTCGAAGCGAAGTTGCGGATCAGGTATTCATACGCATTGCCAAAGACATCGTCGTGAACGTTGGCGCGATCCAGCGGCAGGCTTCCGAAGTGATTGATGATTGTGACCAGCTTGGAACGAGGAATGCGATCTTGCGCGTTGAAATCGACCGCAGAGTTCGCTAGGATGCCGTCGAACTTCGGAGCGTTCGCCCTCTCAATGGCAAGCATGGCGTCATTCAACGCCTTTCCCAACTCTCGTTCGTTGGTGCGGGCGACCTTTTGCCAGAGACAGTCGTCCGGCACAATGAAATCGTGCATGCGGGGGTCGCGTGCCAGATCAGCATCGCCAAGTTCCTTCTCCAGCGCCTCGACGTTCTCTAGGTAGACATCGTTGATGCGCTTGTAGAACAAGAGCGCGAAGACATATTCACGAAATTCCGAGTGGTCAATGCCCCCCCGAAGCAGATCGGCTGCTTTTTCCAGAAAAGCATCGAGTTCAGCCTGCGTGAGACGGCGCTGCGGGCGCGTCTTGACGGCGTCGCCGTTCTGGCGTTTGAATGCGGGTGCTATGGTTGCCATAAGTCTTTAGTAAAGACGGACTCTATACCATAACCGAAACTCGTCCGCACAGCGTCTCTTTCGACCAGATGTCGCGCTTTTGGAACGGGGAGGCTAGGTCGCTTTGATCAAAGCCCTGACAATGCTGACCCATTCCGCTTCGAGCGGCTCCCGGCACACGGGCTTGCCTGCTCGGTTGTACCAGTATGCTGCGTTGTCCTGATCGCCCTCCTTGCGGTGGAGGTATGCGTGCACCCACGATCCTTCTGTGCCCTCGTCCTGCTGAGCGGGTTCATGCGCTCGCGTCCAGTCGCCTTTGGCGTCCCACCAGAGACCCGCAAGGGCGAGCGTGAGTCCGGCTGGCGGTTCAGTCGCGGTGAGTGACTTGCGGAAGTCGTCCAAGGTCATGTGGTCATGTTGAGTCAGGCTTGCGGCTTGCAACCTGATCGAGGTGATTCAGTCCATCCGCTGTTCAAGCGCTTTCTGGAAGAATTGCTTGAAACGCCCTACATTCAAGTCATCTCCGGTGACAGGGAATATCGCTCGGTTCCACAGTTTCTCGTAGCGCAACATCTTGTAACCGGGCACCTTCGTCCTTTTTGCGAATGCTTCGGGCACTTTAAAGAAAAGTGCATAGGAACGGCTGCCGAGCCATTTGACGCCAAATACAACGTAATTGCCGACCTTGAAACCGCAATAGTATTTATTGAACTTGCCCTCTACAGGCCAGTCACTCTTGGCTGCAACTTTCCGCACCGCCTCACATGCTCTGAGAAACGCCGGGACACTCTTCGGATTGTAAAATTCTTCGTAGGTCGCTTGGTCGTAGGTCTTCAAGCCAGAAACAGGCTTGACCCTTTTGGTCGTGATAGTTTCCAGCTTATTTACCAATAGCCAAGAGTTCTTCCCATCCGCCCATCGTGCTATCTCAACCAAGTCAACTGGATACGCTATTTTCCCTACGTGCTCCAGAGTGCTTCGGTCAATCGAGGGCGCGACCACCAGCACTCGCACTTCATAATCGTCCCAATTAACTTCCAAATCCTCGGGTCGGTCAGTCGCCTCAAGCCAAAGGGTCTTTATGGAGTCGGGGTTCGACTCTGCCCAGATTGCATATTCCAGCACTTGTGGGATGACCGTCGCATCTACGTTGGTGTTCTTCATCTCAATGACGCAGACTTTGCCTTCCGAATCGATGCCGATAATGTCGGGGATGCCCGGTTTGGCACCGCCCCTCACCTGTCTGCGGAGCCGATAAACGTCGCCGAGCACTGCGGGTGTCTCGAACACGATCTGCTCGAATTCTTGCTCCGACTTGAACGGACTGGCAACTAGGGATACCGTTTGCTTGTTATTTTTCCGCCAGTAGAGCAACGGCACGTTTGGCATCGTCGGTGTCACCTCCACGACCCGCTTGTTTGAGCGTTTCACAACACGCCGGGCACAAGTGAAGCATAGTCGCGCAGTGGCGCATACGCAAAAGATTACGTTGGCTCTGTTCAGAGAGACTCAGCGGGTATGCCCGAAAATATGTGTCGTCGCCAGCGACACTTCCGCGACTCGGCATTTCGCTCCACCCCAACGCCTTCGAGCAGCAATCCCGTCACTCAGCAATATGTGGCGTGGCACCAGTCGCCCAGCAAACAGAGCCATCAATTACAATCCCTTGCCGAGGGAATTCATGGCAAATTTAAACGGGCTGGCGTCCATTGTGTCGGAATTGAAGGCAGTGAGAACGAATCTGGTAAATGAGCTTCGTCATGTTGATGCGGCTCTTTCGGTTCTTGGCAAGTTGAGCGGCGGGAGTTCCTTCACGACAGGGAGGCACACTGTGTCAGCCTCGGCTCGCAAGCGGATGAGCCTCGCGCAGAAAGCACGGGGGGCAAAAGCGAGGCGTCAAGCGCCGAAACCAAAGCGCACAATATCAGCGGCAGGCAGAAAGAGAATCGCGGCGGCACAGCGGGCAAGGTGGGCAAAGGTGAGGGCGGGGAAGAAGGCGGCGTAGGGTTCTGAAAACTGAATGGCACCAATGGCAACCAATATCAACATGCGTTTGGAATTTCTGTCCGCAGCAGGCGATTCAGTGCAATTCGCCGATTCAGTGGGACATGAGCGCGATTCGTCAGATCAGGGCAAAGAGAATCTAGCGCGGGAGATGTTCGCGGAATTGCGTAAAGCAATCAGCTTTTCAAAGCACTGGCGTGCACTTCCGGATGTCGGTGATTTGCTGCAATCGTCTTCATCGAGCTACCGTCGAACCGACCCGATGGCTTTTATCGATCTCTTCAATGTCCCTGATATTTGGCTGGAAGTAAGCAACACATTCAGAGACATTCGTTATCTCCTTGCACAAGCCCGAGCCTATAAGGAGTTGGAGCCGCCCAAGTCCAGCCCGGTGTCGGACCCACTGTGTGCACACTTGCACTTCGAAAAGATGTACCGACTAAATCTAGCCGTTTTCCAGCTTGTCAGAATCCAAGATCTCGTCGTCAGATTGTTGCATGAGAGTTTTTCGGGAAGGCTAATTTCAGTGGATTACGACGACGAAGGCTGGGAAAGAGACTTGACGCTGAAGGACGCTAGGAGAGGTCTCAAAAAGCTGGCCGAGAATGGAGAGCTTACCAACAAAGAGCATCAGCAAATTCTCGACGCTTTAGCGCAGCCGTCAAAATCGCCGTATGGCGAAACCGTAGTTCGCTACCGAAACCGATTGACTCACGGCATTCGCCCATCGGTGGACTACGCAGAGCTTTATACGCATCTCCAAGACAGAGCAGGTGAAGTGATCAGAGATGCGAGCGGGAAGGAAAAGGGCAGAGTCTACTCGATTCGAGGAAACCACAAAAAACCAGAGTTCATGTTCGCCGATCTATACGCCGCAATGTCTGACTACATGAGTCACGTGGCCGAGATGCTGAAAGCTCTCAAGCTGATACGCAGGTTGTCATTCTAGCCATCCGAATGGAACTGTTCAACGGATTGCGATTTGCACGTAGGATGCTCGCTTGGGTGGTCACAAAGGCTGCCTGCACCTCTGAAACGCCCGTGGCGACCTGAACCCTCCGGGCAGCCAAGTCGCCGCAGAAGGGGCTTCCTGAAAGGCAATCGTATCCAGCCGCCGCAGCAATCCCCAGCACGCGCTTGCGGCTTTCGCCATGTAGAGGTATTATAGTTTCGCCTTTTGTTCGTCCACCACTCAGTTGCCATTGCGCCGATCAAATGCGCCCAATGTATGATCCGCATACGGGACTTGCTTCGAGGGGGAGCGAGTCACTCCGCTTCTGGGAGGACTATGCGACCCGTGTGCCATTTTGTCTACGATTCATGCTCGGGCCTTGGCCTTACCTCCCGAAATAGCGGCCGGAGAGGTGAACCGTGCTAACAGGGCCTGAGTTGATCATTGGACTCGTCGGTGCTGTCGGAACAGACTTGGATCTCGTCACTAGCTTCCTCACTGACTCCCTCGCTGCCGTTGACTACCAGTCAAAGCCGCCTATTCGACTTGCCACCCTATTGCGAGATCTGCCGGAATATAACTCCCTGCCAGACCCTTCAGGTCCGCTTGACATTTACGTTGACAAGCTGATGACTGCAGGCGACGAGTTTCGTGAACGGACCTCTCGCAATGACGCGATGGCAATCCTAGGGATTGGCGAGATTATTCAACAGAGAACAGAGGCACACGTTCCGCGTGGCGGCATAATCCAGCGGCGGGCTTACATTCTCCGTTCATTGAAACATCCAGACGAGGCTGAGACACTCCGCCAAGTGTACGGTAACAGCTTCTTTCTGATCGCAGCTTATGCGCCCCACAACGCGAGAAGGAACAACCTCGCAAGAGGTATCGCACAGACACGAAACGAGTATCCAGTCGAACGCCATTATGCTGCGGCAGAGGCTTTGATTAACAGGGATCAGGAAGAACTTGGAATGCCGCACGGACAAAATCTTAGAGACACCTTCCACCGAGCCGATGCTTTCGTAGACACGACTGACCCCGCGACGCTACGTGAGTCAATCAGCCGAGTTGTGGAACTGGTTTTCGGAAACACCTTTCACACACCCACGAAAGCTGAGTATGCGATGTTTCATGCACAAGCCGCTGCTCTTCGGTCGGCTGAGTTAGGGCGGCAGGTTGGAGCAGCGATTGCTCGAAACGATGGAGACATCGTTGCGGTGGGCACAAACGAAGTACCGATGGCAGGAGGCGGTCTTTACTGGTGTGACGAGCGACCCGATCAGCGCGAGTTCGTCTTAGGGTACGACTCGAACGACCTCCATAAAAGGAACCTGTTCACGGAGACCATCAAGCATTTGCAAGAAGCAGGATGGCTTGTGCCTGAGAAAGCGACAAAGGACGTCCGAGAATTAACCACTTTGGCACTAGACGGCGATAAGGCTGTCCTGCCAAAGAATTCTCAGCTTAGAAATCTGATCGAGTTCGGCAGGGCCGTTCACGCAGAAATGGCAGCCATCGTCGAAGCTGCCAGAAGGGGCATTGCGGTTTCTGAATGTACAATGTTCGTGACTGCCTTTCCATGCCATTTGTGTGCTAGACATATAGTAGCCTCTGGGATTCTGCGAGTTCGCTACATCGAGCCATACGCGAAGAGCCTTGCGGCAGAGCTCTATCCGGACTCCATTGCCGTAGAGGGCAGCGAAGCAAACTCACATCAGATAATTTTCGATCCGTTCGTCGGTATTGCACCGCGTCAATACATGCACTTGTTTTCTGCGCGACACAGGAAGTCAGCGTCCGGTCAGGCTCTGCGTTTCAACCCGTCCGGTGCCCTGCCTCGTTCTTCGGCAACCGAGAGGGTTTACATTGAGAGTGAAGATGAAATGCTGGCGACACTAACGAAGGCAATGAGAATCCAAGGATTGCTTTTCACATAGTTGTGGTAGATTTGGAGGCACCATGCGTGATAAGGATTGGCTCGTAAAGGTTCTTGAAGAGGCTTCGGAAAGAGTCGAGGCTTGGCCGGACTGGAAGAAGTCTTCTGACCTGCAGCAATCGCAGCAGTGTGAGAGCGGCGATCACAAACAGAATGAAGAGCAAGAGCGACTTCGATGTGCCTGAGGTTCGTTACTCGCCGTAGAGCGCCACCCTCGGAGTTTGGCACTCTTGCAACTCCCGTCGGCTCCCGTTGAACCTGTATCCTTGCGGTGATTTGGATTCCTTGACAGTCCCCACAGCCGTTCGCCGCTAGTCGGGGAGCAAGGGATCAGGTACTTAACGTTCCCGTCACGTTCGCCTGCTGAAGTCCTGCTGCTTATCTGGGAAGGTCAACCGCGCCATGCGTGCCAAGCTCACTGGGGCATGGACTCTAGCCTTTTTCCAACCGGCCCCGATTGTTCCTCGCCGAGGCTGCCTATTCCGGTCCCATCCGGCTAGCCAAAATCAATGGGCTTTGCGTCTTGATACAATCCCCGGCGAGGGAAGGCACGACTGCTCTTGGTTCGCAATGGGAGAATTCTCGCAAACAACGCGAAACGGCGATTGCGAAGAGATCGCCAACCTGTCCACCGCCTACGGTCGGAGGCGGCGTAACTGGATTGACGCCCACGGTTCCGTTCCTGCCGCCCAAGTTGTCGATGCCTCGTGCGGCAACAAACACTGCATCGCGCTGCGACACTCCTATCTCCGTCCCCGAGTTGAGCAACCGCGCAAGTACCCCAAGATTGCCAAGCGTGTTCGCACGCTGAAAATCGGCGAGCACTTCAACGTTCGGGGTATCGGCACAGACGAGAGGAGCCGCAACCGATTTCGCTCTGGTTTGTATGCGGCTGTGCGGTTCGACAAGGTCTCAGTGCGCGGTCTGCGGGATGGGAGTGTGCGCGTGACGAAAGTCGGGGAGTGGCAAAGCTTGCGCGGTTAAGGCGGCAGCGACAAATGTGGCTCGATTGAACAACCCCCGGTCGATTCGATGGAAAATTCGTCTAGGCGATGCAACCTTGGGCACTCGCACCCGTAGCCTTGAGCAGGGATTCGAGTTGACTCCAAGAGGAAGCGATCTGTGGCATGGCGAATGTCGGGCGCTCGATAGATGGCGTCGTCGGCACGTCCGGTTCGTTGATTCCCGAACCGATTGGGAACGCGCTCCATCTTCCCTCGGCGGAATGGTCGTTCGTTTGGACAACCACTTTCTTACAATAGACCCAGCAGTAGTGAAGATGAGAACTGATTCCTCGCGGCTGACTCTCCTGAAGAACCTTCGTGAGATCAATGCCCAGCCTGCTC
>Ga0187856_1002060_pt1 | contig 15189 bp, 10 predicted proteins | sample June2016WEW_8_40_FD_132443 | JGI IMG/M metagenome (GOLD analysis project Ga0187856, IMG submission 132443) | Peatland microbial communities from SPRUCE experiment site at the Marcell Experimental Forest, Minnesota, USA - June2016WEW_8_40 | ecosystem: Environmental > Terrestrial > Soil > Wetlands...
GAACGCTCGATCTTGCCCGCGTCCTTGGCCTGACGCAGCAATTCGCCCTGGAAGCGTTGGTCGGTGATCGCCAGCATCGCGGCGATGATCTCGCGGTCGCTTTTGCCGCGGATGTCGGCGATGCCGTATTCGGTGATGATCATATCGCGCAGGTGGCGCGGGATGGTCGTGTGGGCGTAGCGCCAGCGGATATTGGATTGGTCCTTGCCCTTCGCCCTTCGCGTTGCGTGCAGCACGATCGCCGAGCGCGCGCCTTCGAGCGCAAAGCCCTGGGCGATGAAGTTATATTGCCCGCCGACGCCGCTGACCACGCGGCCGTCGTCGAGACCATCCGAAATCACGTCGCCAAGCGGCGTCGCCATCATCGCGTCGTTGAGAAAGCGCGCCTTTACCCGCGCACGACGCTTTGCTTCCTCATCGCGGTAGAGTTCGTTGACATAGGAGATCGCGGTCATGCCGAATTTCTTGGCGACCTCGCGCGGCATCTCGCGCAGCGCGCGATTGAACGCGTGCGAGCCGAGGAAGAACCCGGCATGCAGCACCGCGCCATTCACCTCGCGCTTGAGTATCCCGGCGCGGTAAAGATCGAGCATGCCTTCGACGAACATTTCCGAGCAGCCGTAGAGGCCGATTTCGAACGGCTCCGTATGAACGGCGGCGTCGCGGACATGGTCGTAGCCCAAAAGTGTGAGCAGCTTGCAAAAGTCGTCGTTCTTGAGGTGGCGCAGAATCAAGGCCTGCACGACGGCATCGCCAAGGGAGCCGATGCCGATCTGCAGGGTGCCGCCATCGGGCACGATGCTCGAGGCATGCAGTCCGGCCGCATAGTCGGTGAGCGAAACCGGCGCGCGCGGCGGCGCAAAGAGCGGAAAGTCGGTCGCCGGGCTATCAAGCAAAAAATCGAACTCAGCCGCGGCGATCGCCGCATCGCCCGGCATGAACGGCAGTTCCGAGTTGGTCTGCCCGGCGAACAGAAAGTCGACCCGGCCGGAGCGGCGCAACGCCAGAAGATCGAGCGTCAGATCGGGATTGCAGCTGAGGCTGTACGGATGCTCCTCCTCGGCGCGGTGGGCGATTAGTTGCGCGACGACGTTGACGCCGCGGTCGAGCACGGCGTGCAGCGCATGAGTGTAATTCGCCGAAATGTAGTGCTGCTGCGCGTAGGGTGACCCGAGCCATTGTCCGGCAACGAGGAAGAATTCATTGATCTCGACGTTGGGCGGCACCTTGCCGGCGCGGATCGCCGCCGCGTAGTCGAGCGCGGGATAGCCGCCGAACGCGCGCTTTGCGACCGGATCGAAAAAACGGCGCTCCAGCTCGCTCTTGGCGCGCGGCGCCTCCAGCGTCAGCGCGGTGAAGATGTTGAGCCGGATCGAGCGGTCGGCGACCGCCTTGGCATAAAGCGCGTTGGCGATGTGATTGGCCTTGCCGAGACCGAGCGGCAAAGCGAGCACGATGGTCTTGCCGGCTTTTTCGACGATCGCATCGGCGAGCCGCGCCGGATCGTCGAAATTTTCCGGGCCCGCCCCAGAATGGATCATTGCAGGCTGTCCCAGCCCGGATCGGGCTGGAAGCGCGGCCCGTATTTCTCGGCCAGGCGCTTGAGCGTGTCGCGTACGTCGGCAACTCCGCGCGTTCTCGCATAGTGCATCGGTCCGCCGCGGAACGGAGCAAAGCCGGTCGCAAAGATCATGGCGCCGTCGAGGATCGTCTCGTCGGCGACCACGCCCTCGCGCAGGCAAGTCATGCAGGCATCGAGCATGGGCAGGATCAGCCGGTCGGTCGTATCGGGCGGCGGCGCGGTTTCTTCATGTGACTTGACCGCGTGACCCTCCTTCCACTCATAGAGTCCCTTGCCGGTCTTCTTGCCGAGCTCGCCCTTGGCGACCTTGTCCTTGAGCCATTGCGGGGCATCGGGCATGTCGCGGTGGAGGCTGCCGCGCAACATCTCGGCGACGTGCAGGCAGATGTCGAGCCCGACCTCGTCCGCCAATTCGATGGGCCCCATGGGCATGCCGAAATCTTCCGCGGCCTTGTCGATAACCTCCTTCTTCATGCCGGCATCGAGCATCACCAGCGCTTCGAGCAGATACGGCGTCAGCGCGCGGTTGACCAAAAAGCCCGGCGCGCTTTTCACCGGCGCGGGCAGCCGGTCGATGCGGCCGAGGAAGGCGCGCGCGTCGGCGAGCACGTCGTCGGCGACTTTGTCGTGGCTGACGACCTCGACGAGCTGCATGCGCGACACCGGATTGAAGAAATGGATGCCGACGAGCCGCTCCGGCCGCGGCAGTCCCTCCCGCAATTGTTCAAGGGGAATGCTCGACGTGTTGGTGGCGAGGATCGCGCTCGCCTTCATCTTCGGCTCGATGCCGGAAAAAATTTTCCGTTTGAGGTCGAGATTCTCGGGCACGGCCTCGATGATCAGATCCGCGGTGGCGGCCCCTTCGCCCTTGAGGTCGGGGATCAGGCGGTCGAGCGCGTCGCGGACTGTTCGGCGGTTGTCCCGGCCGATTTTGCCAAAAAGCTCGGCGGCGCGCTTGATCGCCCCGGCGATCGGCTCGGGCTTGGTGTCGGCGAGGCTGACGACAAATCCGTGCCACGCGCACCAGGCGGCGATGTCGCCGCCCATGGCGCCGGCGCCGATCACATGCACGCGGCTTGCGTCCCATACCCCCTCCCTACCCTCCCCCGCACGCGGGGGAGGGTAGGGAGGGGGTTTTTTCAGGTTTTCGCGCAAAAAGAACACGCGGACCAGGTTTTGCGCGGTTTCGCTGACGAGCAGTTTTGCGAACGAGGAAATCTCCGCTCTCTGCATGGCTTCGGGATTGCCGCCGTGGGCGACCCAGAGATCGACCAGCGCGTAAGGGGCCGGATAATGCGCGCGCGGCGCCCGCTTGCCGGCCTCGCTGCGCATGCGCGAGGCGAGCAGGCGGCGCGCCGGCTCGCTGTTCATCAGCGCGCCGACGAGGCCCTGCTTTGCCGGAACCAACTCGCCGGTGACGGCGGACTTCACCGCGGCGCGCGCATGGCGTTCCTGCGTCACGGCGTCGACCAGGCGCAGCGCCCGCGCCCGGCGGGCGCGCTCGGTCCGGCCGGTCAGCATCATGGTCATCGCCTGCAGCGGATTGATCAGCCGCGTCAGCCGCACCGTGCCGCCGAGGCCGGGATGCAGGCCAAGCAACACCTCGGGGAAGCCGAAGCTCGCGCCATCGATGGCGATGCGGTAATCGCAGGCGAGCGCCACTTCGAGCCCGCCGCCGAGACAATAGCCGTGGATCACCGCGACGGTCGGCAGCGGCAGGCGGTCGAGCCGGTCGAGCACGGCATGGCCGCGCGCCAGCAACGACTCGATCTGCGCGGTATCGGCGACGCCGCGAAACTGCGAAATATCCGCGCCGGCGACGAAGCCGCCCGGCTTGGCCGAGCGGATGACGAGCCCGCGCGGGCGATCCCGCTCGAGTTTTTCGAGCACCGCGTTGAGCTCGGTCAGCACTTCTTCCGACAGCGTGTTGGCGCTGGCGTCTTTCTTGTCGAACAGGAGCCAGACGATGCCGTCCTCGTCCGTGCGCATGCGCCAATGGGCCCAAGGTGCGGCCTCCCGGGGCGCTTCATCGATCGCAAACGGGCCCAGCTCCAGGTCGCGCTTGCCGAGAATGGCCAAGGTGGGCTTTGCGGCGCGTGTCTTGCTCATGCGCGTCCCCGTCAAATCGCTTCGATCAGCATGGCGCCGCCCTGGCCGCCGCCGATGCATTCGGTGGCGATGCCACGTTTTTTGCCGAGCCGCTTCATCGCATTGACGAGGTGCAATACGATCCGGTTGCCGCTGGCGCCGACCGGATGGCCGACGCCAATGGCGCCGCCGTCGACATTGAGCCGATCGCGCGGAATGCGTCCGGCCGCGCCGTCGAGGCCGAGCGCGTCGCGGCAGAATTCGGCATCATCCCAGGCCGCGAGGCAGCCCAAAACCTGCGCGGCGAAGGCTTCGTTCAGCTCCCACAACTCGATGTCGCCGAGCGCGAGCTGGTGGCGTTGCAAAATCGCGGTCGAGCAATAGACCGGGCCGAGGCCCATGACGGAAGGATCGAGCGCGGACCATTCGCTGTCGACGATCACGGCCTTCGGATTGAGCTTGTGCTTTTTCACCGCGTCTTCCGAGGCGAGAATGACCCACGACGCGCCGTCGGTGATCTGGGAGCTGTTTCCCGGCGTCACCTTGCCCCACGGCCGCTCGAAGGCGGGCTTGAGCTTGGCGAGAGTGTCGGCGGTGTTGTCCGGGCGCACGCCGTCGTCGTGGTCGAACACCGTGCCGTCGCGCGAAAAAGCGGGCTCGATCTCGCCGGCGAGATAGCCGTTCTTCTGCGCCGCCGCTAGCCGCTGCTGGCTCTCCGCGGCGTACTCGTCGGCCTGCCGCCGCGTAACGTGGAACAGGTGGCCGACCAGTTCCGCGGTCTGTCCCATGTTGAGACCGGTGATGGGATCGGTGAGCCCGCGTTCGAGGCCGATCACCGGCTTGAGGAACTGCGGACGGAAGCCCAGGATCGCTGCGAGTCTCGCGCCGATATCGCGCGCGCCAAAAAGCCGCGCGTACCAGTTGACGGCGCCGCGGCTGAACACCAGCGGGGCATGGCTGAGCGATTCCGCGCCGCCCGCCAGCACCAGGTCGCAAGCGCCTTCGCGGATGTAGCGGTAGGCGGTGTCGATCGACTGCATGCCGGAGCCGCAATTGATCTGCACGGTGAACGCGGTCATCGTCTCGCCCATGCCCAGCCGCAGCGCAGCGACGCGCGCCGGATTCATCTCCTCGGCGATGACATTGACGCAGCCCAGGATCACCTGGTCGAAGGCGTCCGGCGGGAACGGCTGGCGCAGCAGCAGCGGCCGGCCGCATTGCACCGCGAGATCGACCGGCGTGAACGGACCGGGCTTGCCGCGTGCCTTGATGAACGGCGTGCGGCTGCCGTCGATAATATAGACCGGACGCCGTTCTACTCCGCCGCTGCAGGCTGCGGCTGCGGTGCCGCTTCGGGTGGCCGTTGAGATGTCGCTTGCGATGACACATCTCCCTTATTGGAGGCGCCCCGGGACGTCAGTTCTTCCGGCGCGAAATCGTCGACCGCGATGGCCGCCGCCACGGCGCTGGCAGTGGCGTTGAGTTGCGCAGCTTCATCCGCGGTGATCGTGCGCTGCTTTAACGCCTGATCGATGTCGCGAACGCGCGCCGTGTGCATGCGGTCGCGGATCGGCTGCACGGCGGCCGCCAGGGCGAAGGCGCGTTCGAGCAAAGCAAGCCCATTGCCGTGCTCGGTCTCGGGCGGATGGAACAGGTCCACAATGAGACGATCGCGCGCCGCGCAAGGATTGGTGATGATGTTTGCGCAAAGGTCGGTCACGCGGTCGGAGGGGCCGCGGCGGCGCGGGCCGAGCGGCTGGATGAAAAAGCGCAACAGCCAAGCCACCGGGCGGATCGGGAAATTCGCAAAAATCTCGTCGAAGCGGGTCTCGATGGTCGCAAAGCTCGCCCCCATGCACCATTCGAGCAGGGGGAAATCATCCTTCTGGCGGCCTTCGTCGTTCCAGCGCTTGAGCGCGGCGCTCGACAGATAAAGCTCCGAAAGAATATCGCCGAAACGCGCCGACAGCATCTCCTTGCGCTTCAGTCCACCGCCCAGCGTCAGCAGCGAAAGGTCGACGGCGAGCGCGAATGCAGCGGCATGGCGGCTGAGCTGCCGGTAGAACCGCTTGGCCGCACCGGCATCCGGCGCCGGCGCGAAAACTCCGCCGGTCCAGGCGCGGCCGCAGGCGCGCAACGCGTTGGCGATGCTGTGCCCGGCATGGCCCCAAAGGGCCTGATCGAAGGCGTCGAGGCCGCGCGCGCGGTCGGCGTCCTCCAGCGCCATCATTTCCTTGAGCAGATAAGGATGGCAGCGGATCGCACCCTGGCCGAATTGAATGAGGCTGCGGGTGACGATATTGGCGCCTTCCACCGTGATGCCGATCGGCACGCCGCGATAGAGGCTGCCGAGGTAATTCAGCGGCCCTTCGATGATGGCTTTGCCGCCGTGCACATCCATCGCGTCGTTGACCGATACCCGCATGCGCTCGGTCGCCTGCGCCTTCATGATGGCGGTGACGACGGCCGGATGGTGTCCGTCATCGAGCGCCGCGCAGGTCATGCGGCGCGCGGCATCGAGCAGATAGGCGGCCGCCGCCATGCGGCCGAGCCGCTCCTGGATCGCCTCGAATTTCGAGATCGAGACGTGGAATTGCTCGCGGATGCGCGCGTAGGCGCCGGTGACGTGGGCGGTGTAAACGGCGCCGGCGGCCGATAACGACGGCAACGAGATGCCGCGCCCGGCGGCGAGCGCGCTCATCAGCATCTTCCAGCCTTTGCCAACCTGCTCAATGCCGCCGATGACGTTGTCCATGGGAATGAAGACGTCGCGGCCCCAGTTCGGGCCATTCTGAAAAACAAGCATCGCCGGCAGATGGCGGCGGCCGATGCTGATGCCGGGAAGGTGCGTCGGCACCAGCGCCAGCGTGATGCCGATGTCGTCGCGGTCGCCGATCAGGTGGTCGGGATCGCGCAGCTTGAAGGCAAGTCCTTGCACCGTCGCGATCGGCCCTAGCGTGATGTAGCGCTTGTGCCAGGTGAGGCGGATGCCCAAAACCTCGCGCCCCTCGTAGGTGCCGCGGCAGACCACGCCGGAATCGATCATCGAGGCGGCGTCCGATCCCGCTTCCGGGCTGGTGAGGCCGAAGCACGGAATTTCCTCGCCGCGCGCAAGCCGCGGCAGCCAGTAGTCCTGCTGTGCCTTGGTGCCGAAATGCACCAGCAACTCGCCGGGACCGAGCGAGTTGGGCACCATCGCGGTGCAGGCGGCGCAGATCGACCGCGACGACAATTTGCGGATGACCTCCGAGTGCGCATAGGCGGAGAAGCCGAGGCCGCCATACTCCTTCGGAATAATCATCGCGAAGAATTTTTTAGCTTTCAAAAAGTCCCAGACCGCGGGCGGCAGGTCATGCCATTCCCAATTGATCTTCCAGTCGTCGAGCATGCCGCACAGCTCTTCAACGGGGCCGGCGAGGAATTGCTGTTCCTCCTCCGACAGCCGGGCCGGCGCGAAGGCCAAAAGCTTCTGCCAATCAGGATTGCCGGTAAAAAGCTCGGCGTCCCACCACACGTCGCCGGCTTCGATGGCTTCGCGCTCGGTATCGGAAAGGCGGGGCAGCGTACGCTGCGCCATGCGAAAGATCGGCTTGGTGATCCAGTCCCGCCGGAAGGATGAATGGGGCATCGGATTTCCCCTGGCTTGCTGACGGCTGCTGTCGAGCGGTCGCGGTTGGGGGTGATTCCCTGTAAGACTATAGGTTCTACCGGCTCAAATGTTACAATTTCGCATACTGGCCGGCCCTGCTTTGGCTACCCCCTCCCTCCCTTCCCCACGCGGGGAGGGAAGGGAGGAGGGTGGCCTGCCGGCCTGCCGGCCTGCTTCCTTTATTTGACGATGCCGGCGGCTGCACTCCATGTTGATCCATGCGCACAAACCCTGCCTTGTGACAGTCGCCGTGCGACGCAACTATAGTTGCAAAAGCGGCCGATTCGGAGGCGCCTATGGCCACGGTCAAAAGAAAGCTCAAGACATTTTACGCAAATCTGCACGTGACACGCGTCGAGGACTGGTGTGTCGAGGCGGAAACCGCCGAGCAGGCGCGCGCCTTGCTGGCGAGAGGGGAGGGTGAACGGTGCCGGCTCGGCGATTGTGTGTACCTCGAGATTCAGAGCGTCAGCGAGTAACAATCTGATGGATGTTTTTCAGCAGCGCCAGAGTTCACCATCCTGAGGATTTGCTCTGGACTGTCCTGAGCCCCGCCTGGCGACTTCTGCAAAGTCGGGAACCCGACACCGTTTTAACGGTTATTTGATCGGACCGCGATGGTGCGACGCAGCAAAGTCGTCCCGCGCTCAGCGCGTTCGTAGATTGGCAAGCCGCGGCGCACCTAGGGCCAAGAAACCCGCCCGGCATACTTGAGATCACATTCGTCAGGAGGATTCGATGGCCAAAAAGACGAAACGGAAATATTCCCCCGGGGCGGGCCAGGACGTTAAGAGCGAGATGCATCGCTACAAACGCGGGACCGCCAAAAGCGGCAAAGGCGGAAAAGGCGGAAAGGTGAAAAGCCGCGAGCAGGCGATCGCGATCGGCCTGTCCAAGGCGCGGAAGAAAGGCAAGAAGGTGCCGAAGAAGAAATAATACGAAAATGCCGCCCGAGGGAATTGGTGAATGCACCTCGCAAGCCGATACGAGCGCAAGCAATAGTCTCGCCAGCGCCGCGAAAGAGCTATTGGCGCTCGTCGCGCTCAGTGCAGGGCGTCGCAGAAGTCTCATACTTGCGCGACGCATCAAGAATGGCTCAGTTGAGCCGCTTTCGTGCCCTTCCACACACGCGAGCAAGTGTGATATCTGCTATGAGAGCTTCCTAGGAACGGAGCGTGCCGAACTTTCCGTTCGAGATTTAGAGGACCATCATGAAACTTGCCCGTAGAATTTTTCTCCATCTGGCAGCGAGTGCTGCCGCGCTCCCGGCGCTACCATGGATTGCACGGGCGCAAACCTATCCGACGCGGCCGGTGGATTTGATCGTCGGCACCGTCCCCGCCGCTACGCCCGACATCGATGCGCGCCTCATCGGCCAATGGCTGTCGGAGAGGCTCGGCCAAGCCTTCATCGTCCAGAATCGGCCGGGAGCCGGCACCAATATCGCCACCGAGATGGTCGTGCGCGCGGCCCCGGACGGCTATACGCTGTTTTTGATCACTACGGCGAACGCGGTCAATGCCACGCTGTACGACCATCTGAATTTCAATTTCATACGCGACATCGCGCCGGTCGCGGCTCTTGTCCGCACGCCGCTTGTGATGGAAGTGAATCCATCGGTTCCGGTTAAGACGGTTCCCGAGTTTATCGCTTACGCCAAGGCCAATCCCGGCAAGATCAACATGGCGTCGTCTGGCAATGGGACCCCGCAACAAATAGCCGCCGAACTGTTCACGATGATGGCCGGCGTGAACGTGCTCCACGTGCCGTACCGGAGCACGGGACCCGCGATAGTCGATCTGCTCAGCGGACAGATGCAGGTCATGTTCGACACCATCCCCGCATCGCTCGAGTTTATCCGCGCCGGCAAGCTGCGCCCGCTGGGGGTGAGCACCGCCACGCGTTTGGAAGTGTTGCCGGACGTCCCGCCCGTTGGCGATTCCGTGCCGGGCTACGAAGCAAGCGCCTGGCAGGGCGTCGGCGCGCCCAAGAGCACGCCCGCCGAAATAGTCGACAAGCTCAACAAGGAAATCAACGCCGGGCTCGCTGATGCCAAAATCAAGGCACGGTTTGCCGAGTTAGGCGCTGTGCCAATACCGATGACGCCCGCCGAGTTCGCTAAGTTCATCGCCGACGAAACCGAGAAGTTTGCCAAAGTGATCAAGTTCGCGGGCATCAAGCCGGAATGAAGAGGGCGATAGCTGGCAAGTATTCCATATCTCCCGCTCCGCGAACGAGACTAACAACCGGAGCTCGATCAGCTCGGATACGGGTAGCGATCGCCGCAGGCGAGGGAAAGAGCCAGGATAAGACGATCTACCTCAGCCCGCCTGGCGGCGGTGCCCGCTCGGGCGACGTTTTGCCGACGCGCGATGGCTTGCTTTGCGCGTCGGTTTCCGCCGCTCCCCGCCGCTGCGCTCGCCTTGGACACTCTTGCGCAGTGCATCCATCAAATTGATCACATTGGAGGGCGCAGGCTCCTTGGGGTGCTCGATCTTTTCGCCCTTCTGCTTTTTGCGCAAAAGCTCCTTCAACGCGTCCTCATATTCGTCCTCGAACTTGTCGGGCGCAAATTTTCCCCGCTTGGTCTCGACAATATGCATCGCGAGATCGAGCATGTCCTTGGGCACCTTCGCATCCTCGATTTCGCTGAAATACTCGTCTGGCTTGCGCACCTCGTAGGGGTAGCGCAGCGTCACGCCCATCATGCCCTTGCCGCGCGGTTCCAGCGCGATGATATGCTCGCGCGAGGTGAAAACGACTTTGCCGATTCCCACCATGCCTTCCTTGCGAATGGCTTCGCGGATCACGGCGAATGCCTGCTGCCCGACTTCGCCGTCCGGAGCGACATAGTAGGGGTCGGCAAGGTAAAGGTCATCGATCTCGTCTTTCGCGACGAACCGCTCGATGTCGATGGTTCGTTTGCCTTCCAGCGCAATCGCCTCAAGCTCCGCGGGCTCCAGCTCGATATACCGGCCCTTCTCCACCTCGTAGCCCTTGACGATATGGGAGGCTTCCACCTCCTCGCCGGTCTCGGCGTCGATCTTGCGATACCTGATGCGATTGCCGGTGTTCCTGTTGATTTGGTGAAAGCTGATCTTCTCCCGCCCGGAGGTGGCGGGGAACAGGGAGATAGGGCAGGAGACAAGCGAAAGCTTCAGGTAGCCTTTCCAGTAAGCACGCGGGGCCACTCGTCTACTCCATCACTCGGGGACCTCGATTCAACCGGCTCGTCGCCTGCCGGTTCCACGTTTCTGTTCGCCTCCCGCACCGTATTCGCCCCGGCCCTGTCTATCTCGCCGGCCGTTTTACGCCGGCCCCGAGACCTGAGGCGGCCGAATTCGCGATTCTCCCGGAGCGTCCGGCATTGATCTATATCAAAGCAATGGGAGCATTTTTCCAAATAAGAATATTTTTCCAAATAGAATGACGAGTGATGCCTGACGATCTTGTTCGCAACTGCAATGAAGCATTGCGCCACGGGTCTGATTTCCCGACGATATGGCAGACGATCATCAAATCGCATCCAGCGGTCGTCGGGATTCCCGTGCAGCGGCTTGATGGCGAGCGCGCCTACATAGAGATTTCCCTGTTGCGGGGCGATTGGCTGGTCGTCGACCTCGACGAGAGAAAGGTCAGCTTGCGGTAGACGCCGGGGATTGCGAGGGTTTTGCAAAGCGTCGCCAGGCCTTGCGGCGCTTGTGCGCAGGCGCATGGCGATATGGCCTCGACCGGCCCGGTCGTGACGGCGTTGCCCCACGCTGGTCGCCGGTCGATCGAAGTCGCCTTGGTGCGTCGCCGTGAGCGCCGGCGCGTACGACTTTAATCCGCTGGCCCGTGCTCCCGATACCACCGTTGCGCGCCCGGGTGGAGGGGTACGTCCATCGGTGTGCTGTCGGTTTCGCGGCCCATCTGGCGGACGGTCCCGTCGGTTCCCTCCTCCCACGGGATTTCCGCCGCGCGCGCGGCAAGCGCCCCGCAAATGTCGTAGGCGACCTCATCGGGAAGCGACGCGTTCGCATAAATCGGCCAGCCGCTGAAATCGAGCGTGTCGACATCCTGCGTCAGGCGCGGAAAGCGCGCCTTGGGAAGACAAACGCGACGCCATCCGAACCGCCCCAGCTCAGCGAATTCGGCCGACTTAAGCTCAATCGGCACAAGACCGCATGCGAGAGCCTCGTCGAGCCAGACCTTGATGCCCTCGTCGAAGACCGCGTCGATCTCGCCGCGCCGCAGCGGCTCCAGGCGGCGAACGTCGGAGGGCCCGCCGCAGAGGACGAGACGCCCGCCCCAGGACTCGATGTCCTTGAGCGCAAAGCCGTGGAGCGCGAACGCCTGATCAATCAGCACCAGCGTCGAATGCGTGGGATCTTCGCGAACCGAGACGCGCAGCGGATAGCGCTTCGCCTTGATGTCTGCGAGCGAGCGGATTTGCGTCCGCGGGTGGACCATGAATACGAACCGGTCCCAGCTTGGATAGACGGCGACGATGCGCACGGGCAGCGGCGCGCTGAACAAGCCGACTCCGCGATAGGCCTGCGTGAGCAGCGCCGAAGGATTGACGAAGGCCAAATCGACGCCGTCGCCCTTGGCGACCGCTTCGGCGAGAATGGCCGAACCCGTCGCCAGTCGCAGCCAAGGTCGCAAGCGCGGGCCGGAGCCGCTGCCGACGGCGATGATCATGTCCCGATTGCCGCCATAGGGCGTCGCCGGGTTGCCGGCGATGTGCAGGCCGATCTCCCAAAGTGTCTTGGCGCGGACGAAGTTGGCGCCTTTCGGTAGCGGTTCCATAAGGTTCTCCAAAGTGTGAGCGGATCGTAGGGCGCGACAGCGTAGCGTATTGCGCCGCGCGGACAACCCATCAGAGAACGGCGGAATATGCTTCGCTATTGCGCCCTACAGGAGGTCTGCAGAAGTCCCGGCCTCGGACGAGTTCTGTCAATCCAGGCTGAAACTGAATTATGATCTTGACAGATCGCGTTTCATTGCGTGATTGCCAAACCCTCGAGTGCAAGGCCAAACGGCAGAAGTTCATTGATTTGACGCCTTAATTGTTCCGTCAACAAAGTGCGCGTATACCGTCGATTGAGTTCCGGCTGCCGAAGAACGATCCGTGCCAGCTCCCAGGCGCGCGGCAGTAGTCGGCTGGGAGGCATGACTTCGCTGACCATGCCCATGGCCTTGGCTTCCGCCGCGCCGATAACCTGCCCGGTGAACAAAAAGTACCTTCCACGATTAAGTCCCATGAGCATCGGCATGACGACATGCATGCCGTCTCCGGGGACGAGCCCGCCGACAAAATGCGCCGAATCCTGAAAACTTGCCGTATCGGCGGCGAGAACCATGTCGCACATCAGCGGCAGCTCCGCATGCCGCGAGGCAGGGCCGTTCACGGCGCCGATCATCGGAGCGTCGATGGACAAAAGATTTGTAAGCAGGCCTTTCGACTCCCAGCCGAGATCTCCCCAGCCGACGGCATCCATTTTGTGATAGGCCTTGTTTTCAACCGGCTCAGGCACCGGCCCTGAAAATTCGGCGCCGGTCCCCGTCATGATCACAACCTGATTCTCGCGATCCCTTGCGATGTTGTGAAACGCTTCTTCCAATTCCGCGTGCGGCAGACGACCCCAGCGCAACGGCCCGCCTTCCGTATGAAGGGTTAATTCCAGTATCCCATCCTCGCGCCGCATCCGGATCGTTTTGTACTTTTGCGCATAGTCATCGAATTTTGTTCTGAGGTGTTGAACATCCATCTTATCGCTCCCTCAAGGCTTGGCGGCGGGTGACCGTCCATGAGCGACGCGCAATGCATCAATCAGCTCGCTGTCGTTCAGATCGCCCATTCCGAGCGGGATCATTTGACCGAATACTTCGGCAGCCGCCCGGCCGATGACGGATTGTGCGCCAACTTTTTCAGCTAATTTGACGCCATACTGGATGTCCTTGATGCGGTTGCGTCCGGAAAACTGGATCGGATCTTCGTGCCGGTTCAGAGCCATGTATTTTGCGTGTCGGACGACGTGCGGACTGCCTGTGGCGCCCGTTGAAAATCCTTCGGCGGCCGCAACGATATCGAGCCCCGCAGCCTCCGCCGCAAACATCGCCTCTGCAAGCGAGGCGACATGGATGGCGCCCAAGACATTGTAAATCAGCTTAAAGGCAATGCCGGACCCGACCGGCCCGAAACGCGTGATGCTCTTGGTCATCGCCCGAAGAACCGGGCGGACTTCCTCCAACGCTGCCGCGTCTCCTCCGACAAACATGTTAAGCTGGCCGGCGACCGCGACATCGGGGCGGCCGGCGACTGGACAGTCGAGAAATCGCAACCCGCTCTTGCCTGCGCGAGCGGCAAGTTCACCGATCCAATCGTGCGAGGCGGTGGAGCATTCGATCAAGATCGTATTCGGGCTGGGCTGCGAGTCGAAAACGCCTTGCGGCCCGAGCCAGCACGTTCTGCACGCCGTGTCGTCGATCAGCATGGACATCACGACATCGGCCCCTTCGGCCGCAGTTCGCGGACTAACCGCGACTTTCGCGCCGAATGGCTCAAGCGCGCGCGCCTTTTCGGCGGTCCGGTTGAAAACCGTAACAGGAAATCCGGCTTTGAGCAGGTTGCGGATCATGGCTTGACCCATTATGCCGGCACCTAAGAACGCAATCTTCTGCACGCGACACCCCTTCGCAAGCGGGAGCATATAGCTCATCGGCATGTATCACAGTTGTCTTTCGCCGCAAGTGCCTCGCACGACAGCCGGGAAGACGGCGCACTTTACACTACGTGCCCCATATGTATTGTCGGTCTTCAGATGATATCATTTCGGTGAATAGTCATGAGCGTTAAACGAACGGTTGCGCAGACGATCGCCGCTTGCCTGGTGAGACATGGTATTCGTTCTGTCTTTTCGCAGAGTCTGCCGTCGGCGGTTGCGCTGGCTTTGGAAGACCTCGGTGTGACGCAAATAGCCTATCGCACGGAAAATGCCGGCGCCGCGATGGCTGATGGTTTTGCGCGCGTAACCGGGCGCGCAGCTGTCGTCACCGCCCAGAATGGTCCAGCCGCGACCCTTCTCGTTCCCGGCCTTGCTGAAGCGCTGAAAGCCTCGATCCCGGTTATCGCTCTGGTCCAGGAAGTTAACAGGCCGCAAGCGGACAGAAACGCATTCCAAGAGATCGATCATTTCGCACTTTTTTCCGGCGTTGCGAAGTGGATCCGCAAGCCGGTCGAACCGAGCCGCGTGGCCGATTACGTGGATCTCGCGTTTGCGACTGCTACCGGAGGCAGACCGGGACCGGTGGTGCTGCTTTTGCCCGCCGACCTCTTGTTGGAGGAGGTGCCTGCAGAGTCTTCGCGCGGCGCCAGCCTGGGCGCCTTTCCACTCGACCGGTTCATGCCCGGCGCTGACAAGCTGGATGAAGCGGCCGATCTTCTGGCAAAGGCAAAAATGCCTCTCGTTATCGCCGGCGGCGGCGTTCACCTATCCGGCGCATCGAGAGCTGTCGCGGAATTGCAGGAGAAGGCGCGTCTGCCGGTTCTCACGACGGTCATGGGAAAAGGCGCCGTGGACGAAGGCCACCCGTTGTCGCTGGGCGTCGCCGGCTATGCTCTCGGTCGTCTGTCTCCGGCGCGCCATATGCGCAGCCTCATTCAGGAGGCCGACGTAATTTTGCTGGTGGGCACCCGAACGAATCAAAACGGGACTGATTCTTGGACGGCGTATCCTCAGAAAGCCAAGTATATTCACATCGATGTTGACGCGAGCGAGATCGGTCGCAACTATGAAGCGCTCAGACTGGTTGGCGACGCGAGAGAAACCTTGACGGCACTGACACAAAGATTGGCCGGGCGCCGTCCCGCCATCCCTGATTTTCA
>Ga0187856_1002067_pt1 | contig 15152 bp, 12 predicted proteins | sample June2016WEW_8_40_FD_132443 | JGI IMG/M metagenome (GOLD analysis project Ga0187856, IMG submission 132443) | Peatland microbial communities from SPRUCE experiment site at the Marcell Experimental Forest, Minnesota, USA - June2016WEW_8_40 | ecosystem: Environmental > Terrestrial > Soil > Wetlands...
GAAGTGATTTGGGTTTTCACGAAGCGGCGCCGATCATGATCTCGAATTCTGGATTTTGACCAGGGTCAAGGGCTTGCGCTGCGACATGGGTATTGCTGCCGTAGTCGCCCATGGCAACAGCGAACCGCGGGAGTGAAAGATGACAAATTGGTGGAGGGGAATTGCGCCCGTTGCCGTCACCGTCATACTCGCGTTGGCGCCCGCGCCCCCGGGTTTGCCGCAATATGCCTGGTATTACTTCGCCATTTTCGCGGGGGTCATCGTCGGGCTTATCTGTGAACCATTGCCGGGCGGAGCCGTCGGGCTGATCGGCATCATTACCGTAGCCGTGTTCAGCCGATTCGTACTGTTCAGTCCGGCAGACTTGGCGCGGCCCGGCTTCAGTGCGCCGGACAGCGCGGTAGCTTGGGCCTTGTCCGGCTTTTCCAACACGACCGTATGGTTGATCTTTGCCGCTTTTACGTTCGCGCTTGGCTATGAGAAGACCGGCCTCGGCCGGCGCATCGCGCTCGAACTGGTGCGACTCATGGGCCGCCGGACCCTGACGCTCGGTTATGCGGTGACGATGGCCGACTTGATCCTGGCGCCGTTCACACCGTCAAACACGGCCCGCAGCGGCGGCACGATCTATCCTGTGATCCGCAATCTGCCGAGTTTGTACCAGTCGCTCCCGAACGATCCGTCGGCGCGCAAGATCGGCTCTTACATCATGTGGGTCGCCATCGCGGCGACCTGCGTGACCAGTTCGCTGTTCTTGACCGCATTGGCGCCGAATCTCCTTGCGATCGAGCTGGTCAGGCGCACCGCCAATGTCGAAATCAACTGGTTGCAGTGGTTCGTCGCGTTTGCACCAATCGGCATTGTGCTATTGCTCGCCGTTCCGGTGCTGACCTTCTGGCTCTATCCTCCCGAGATCAAGAAGAGCGACGAAGCGGTAGAATGGGCACATCAGGAGCTGACCAAAACCGGACCGATCACGTTGCATGAAATCACGCTCGCGGTGCTTGTCGTGATTGCTCTGAGCTTGTGGATCTTCGGCGCCAGCTACGTGAATGCGACGACTGTGGCATTGATCGTGACATCGCTGATGTTGGTGACTCGCACGTTCACGTGGGACGACATGCTCGGCTACAAGTCGGCCTGGAATACGCTGGCCTGGTTCGCGACCTTGGTGGCGCTTGCCGACGGGTTGAATCGGGTCGGCTTTGTGAAGTGGCTCGCCGAAACGGTTGCCCATCATTTGATAGGGGTCGCACCGGTCGTCGCCATGGTGATCCTGGTGGCCGTGTTTTTCATCTCGCATTATATGTTCGCTAGCGTTACTGCCCACGTGACCGCCATGATGCCGGTCATGCTGGCAGTCGGCGCGACGATCCCCAATATGCCGATGAAGCAATACGCCCTGCTGCTGTGCCTGACACTCGGCATTATGGGCATCATCTCGCCCTACGGCACCGGCCCGAGCCCGGTCTATTACGGCAGCGGCTATTTGCCGGCATCCGATTTTTGGAAATTGGGCGCCGTGTTCGGCGTTGTCTTTTTCGGCGTTTTTCTCATTTTGGGCGTACCCTGGGTGCTTGCCATGGGTTGATCGCGTTCGCATGATCGGCGCGATTGGTCGAGATTTCGCGCGAATGAGCCGTAATTGACTTCACGCCGATACACTGCGGCCCGCAAGGGCGACTACTCCTGCGTTTGAGATCGAACCCTTTTCCGAGACCGTAATTGCTCTCACAGGTTAACCTCGCGCCAGAACTGGCGAGGGTTGATCTGCGTCAACTCCCGATGCAAATAACTGCGGTAGTCATCATTTGCTGGATTCCCGCTGAAGGGGGCGACGGAAGGCAAAAAAGGAGACGCCAGGTGAGGTCTCTCGTCCTTGCAATTGTCGTTTCGTCGATGGGCCTGTTCGCAGCCGCCGCGCAGGGGCAGCAACCGGGCACACCGCAGCCGCAGACAGTGGAGCCGCAGAACCATTCCTACGTGCCCGATCTCGGAGATATAATGGAGACGACACAATTGCGGCACTTCAAACTGTCGTTTGCCGGTCACGAAACGAATTGGAAGCTGGCAAATTACGAGCTTTCGCAGATCAGAAAGAGTTTTGACGAGGCGGCGAAGTTTTATCCTGATTTCGCCAATGTGGCGCTCGCGAAGCTTATCGCCGAGATAAGCGAACCGGCGCTCAAGCAGGTTGGCGACTCAATCAGTGCGGAAGACAGCGCCGCCTTTTCGCGCGCATTCGGCAAGCTCACCGACGCATGCAACAGCTGTCACCAGGCGGCTGGTTTCGGCTTTATCGCTATCCGAGTGCCGACTTCGTCGCCGTTTAGCAATCAGTCGTTCTCTCCTAACCGAGAATGAAAGGCACCCGGCCATGGTAAGCGGCCATCTAACTGCGAGAGGCTTTTTCCGGGCTCATTCTCTTCTGCCGGCGCTTCTGCTTCAACCTCCACGGGCTCATCGGCAATGAGCTTTGCGGGTTCGTCCAGGCTCTCATCATAGGAATAATGCCTCTGCCGTCGCCTGGGAACGATAGCACGGCCCACTCCGGCGGCTGTTGCTTTCATTGCGCACGATCCTTCCCAGGTATGAGCAAAACAAGCGTCAGTGGATGCGTTCGAGCACGTGCGCTTCAACGTGCTCGGCAGCGACAATCGGCGGTTCTACGATCCAGCGGACGATGCTCGGCCATACGTCTTCCAGGGTCCTCTTGCCCATGAACAGCCCGAGATGGCGGCATGGAGCCACTGCGCTGCGTACATTCTGCGTCGATGTGCCCACCAGATGCTCGGCCGCGAATAGCTGCGGCGGCGCTACCAATTCGTCGTCGCGTGCGGCTAAAAGGAACATTGGCGCTTCGACCGTCTTAAGATCGATCCGCTGTCCCAGAGCGACGAAGGAGCCGGTCGCGAGTTCGTTGCGATTGTAGAGCTTTTCCACGGCTTCCAGGAAAAACGTCCCCGGCAGGTCGACGGTCCACGCATACCAGTCCCTGAACAGGGCTTCGAGCCGGGTGAAGGCGGCGGAACCGACCGCTTCCTCCGTCTGCAGCAATTGCCGCACATCTTCGGCCGCCACCGATTCAGGTCCCCAGAATTTCAGCACTTTCCTTCCGGGAACGATCCCGTCGCCAAGCCGCACCAGCTCATGAAATATCGCCGGCGGACTTCCGTCGACGAGCACCGACAGGGCGGAAGGCGCGGCTGTTATGTCGATCGGCGCGCCCGCCAGCACCAGCTTGCGAACCTTTGCCGGAAAACGCGCGGCGTAGATGAGCGCCAACCAGCCTCCCTGGCACAAGCCGATGAGATCAACGGGACCGCCGATCTCGTCGACGAGCACGTTGAGGTCGGCGAGATAATCGTCGATCCCGAGAAAGCGCATGTCCGCACTCGCCGAGCGCCAATCGGCGACGAACAGCCGCCGTAGCCCGGCCCGGCGCAACGCGGCGACAAGGCTGTGGCCGCGTGCAAAATCGGCGATAGTTGCGCCGTGCAAGGCAAAGGGGGCACACAGCAACGTAGGTGAACTCTCCGCATCCGTGGTGAAATCGCGCAACCGCCCCGTTTTCAGCTCAAGCGCAATGCTATGCCGCGTCGCCCATTTCGGCTCGTGCACCGCCGGCGCGGCGGGCCCGACGGCGAAATCCGCCAATTGCCTGGCGGCCAGCTCGGCCATCGCGCTCGCCGACGCGGCTGCGAATGCCGGCCAGAGAAATGCCAGATTTGGAAAATGACGACCTGCCGGCTTGTACATGATCGGCCGATGTTGGCTCGGGGTGCAGACTCGCGCCTGATTAAAGGACGCGTCACCTTGCCATGAAGTGTGGTTCGGTTATTGCAAGCTTACTTTGATCTGAATCAAGGTTCGCGTTTGTCGTGCGCGGCGGGGCAGCCTCTCAATCAGTCGGCTTCGCGCTCGGCGACGCAGCAGTGCGGAGCCTCGATGCCGCCGCCTGCTTCGCTCAGGATCGCACCCGTCACCGGATTTGAGCGGAACGTGGTGCAGCCCTTCAGGCCCATCGCATACGCCCTATCGTAAATCTGCTTGAAGTCGTCGAACGGCGCGTTCTCCGGAACGTTTATCGTCTTGGAAATGGAATTGTCGACGAAAGGCTGCAATGCCGCCTGCATTTGCAGATGCGCGCTGACCGGCAGTTCGCCGGCGGTGACAAAGCTGTGCGGCGTTCCCGTCGGCGAGCCTGTCAGCCGTCGCCACAGGTCAAGCGCATAGTCGGTGAGCATGAATTCTTTTGGCGTCCCGTCCTCCGCAAGCACTTTGCGCGCGTAGGAAGCGGCAAAGATAGGCTCCAATCCGCTGGAAACGTTGCCGGCCAGCAGGCTGATCGTCCCCGTCGGTGCGATGGCGAGCAAATGGCTGTTGCGAATGCCCACTCTGGCAATTTCGCTGCGGATGTCCTCGGGAAGGCTACGGATGAAAGTACCTTCGAGATAGCGACCTCGCTCGAAATAAGGAAAGCTCCGTTTCTCTGTTGCGATAGCGATGGCGGCGCGATAGGCCGCATGGCAGATGCTGCGCATGATATTGCCGGCCACGGCTAAGGAGCCGTCGCTACCGTAAGTCAGGCCGAGCATCACCATGGCATCCGCCAGTCCGGTAATTCCAAGCCCGATTCGCCGCGATCCGTGAGCGTTTTCCGCCTGTTGAGGAAGCGGGAATCGCGAGGCGTCGATCACGTTGTCGAGGAGACGCACGGCGATCCGCGTCGTTTGCTCGATGCCTTCGAAATCGATCCGCGCCTGGCTCGTAAACGGCGACACGACGAAGCGCGTCAGATTAAGCGAGCCCAAGTCACAGGCGCCGTAGGGCGGCAGCGGAATTTCGCCGCACGGATTCGTGGCGGTCAGTCGCTCCCGATACCAAAGATTATTGAGGTGATTGATGCGGTCGATGAACAGCACGCCCGGCTCGGCGTAATCGTAGGTGGCGCGCAGAATTCGCTCCCATAACTCGCGCGCGCGGGTGCGTCTCAAAATGCGGCAAGGTACCGGCCTGACTTCGCCCGGCCAGTCACGCAGGAGCGTTTCGCCGTCGTCGTCGAACGCTGCGGCCGGAAACACCAACGGCCACTCCTCATCGCCGCGCACCGCCGCCATGAAAGCATCGGTGATTTGGACGGAAAGGTTGAACCGGCGCAGCTGTCCGGCTTGCTGCTTGGCTGCCACAAATTCCTCGATGTCGGGGTGATCGCAGCGCAGCGTCGCCAACATGGCGCCGCGACGGGCGCCGGTGGAAAGGATGGTGCCGCACATGGCGTCCCAGATTTGCATGAAGGAAACCGCGCCCGACGCGATATTGCCGGCGCCTTTTGCCGGCGTGCCGCGCGGCCTCAGCGTTGAGAAATCCACCCCGATGCCGCCGCCCTGCTGCATCGTCAGCGCCGCTTCTTGCAAGGCGCGAAAGATGCCGGGAATCGAATCCTCGATCGTCCCCATGACGAAGCAGTTGAACAGCGTCACGCTGCGCGCTGTCCCGGCCCCGGCATGGATGCGACCGCTTGGCAGGAACTTGAAGTCCTGCAGTATGGAAAAGAACTGCTGCGCGCAGGCCGCCGCGTTCTCGGGTTCGACGGCCGCAAGCGCACGCGCGATCCGAAGCCACGTATCGGTGATGGTTCGCTCGCGCGTATCGCGATCCGCGTACCGATACTTGGTCTGCCAAACGTGCCGGGAAATATCGGTTGCAAAGTCGCTCATCGTGCATCCTGGAAAAGCCTAATCGCCCCGAGCGAGCCGCTTCATTGAGACAGATCAACGACGGCCCCAGTCGTAAGGTCGGTGGAACGCCCCGCGCGGCCGCCAGCGGCGCTTCTGATCTGCATCAAATCGGCCCGATTGAAAGCGCGGTAAATTGCCACCAGCAAAGGAGGTGGTGGTCGTGCCGGTGCAGAACGCAGAAGTCGCTGCGATGTTCGATCAGGCCGCCGAACTCCTCGAAATCGAGGGCGAAAACCAATTTCGCGTGCGCGCCTACCGCCGCGCAGCGCGCGTGGTCGAAGGCCTGCCGCAAAGCGTCAAAAGCCTGCTTTCGGCGGGGCGCGACCTCTCGGAGCTTCCCGGTATCGGCAAAGACCTGGCCGGAAAAATTGCCGAGATCGTCGCAACCGGGCATTTCACGCTACTGGACGCGTTGAAGAAAAAGCTGCCCGGCGAGCTTGGCGAAATCGCCGCGCTGCCCGGCCTCGGGCCAAAGCGGGTCAAGCTCCTTCACGACAGGCTCAAGGTGAGCACGCTCGATGACCTCCGCCGCGTCGTCAATGCTGGGCGACTTCACGGGGTTCGCGGATTTGGCCCAACGATTGAAAAAAAGCTTTCGGCCGCACTCGAAAAGCCGACGGCCGAGAAGCGCTTCAAGCTCTCGGTCGCTGAAGCCGAGGCGGAAGCGCTGGTGAATTTTCTCCGCGGCAGCGGCCGCGGCGGCCGCGTCGTCGTGGCCGGCAGCTATCGCCGGCGACGCGATACGGTCGGCGATCTGGATGTCGTGGTGACCGCGGTCGACGGCGCTGCCGTCGGCGACAAGTTGGTGGGCTACGAGAACGTCGCCGAGGTTCTCGCCCACGGCCCGACGCGCACCACCATCGTGCTGCGCTCCGGTCTGCAGGTCGACGTGCGCGCGGTGCCGGAGGAGAGCTATGGCGCCGCGCTCCTCTATTTCACCGGTTCCAAGGCGCACAACATCGCGCTGCGCGCTATTGCCGTTCGTCGCGGCTGGAAGCTCAACGAATACGGCTTGTTTTCCGGAAAACGGCGGATTGCCGGCGCCACCGAGGAGGAGATCTACAAAAAACTCGGACTTGCGTTCATCCCTGCCGAACTGCGCGAGGATCGCGGCGAGGTCGCGCTTGCCAAGGCGAACAAGTTGCCGCGTCTCGTGACGCGAGCCGACATTCGCGGAGACCTTCATGTCCATTCCGATTGGACCGACGGCACCGCCTCCATTGAAGCGATGGCCGAGGCGGCGCAGGCGCGGGGATACGAATACATTGCGCTCACCGATCACAGCCGTCGCGTCGCCATGGCGCACGGTCTCGATCCGGCGCGGCTGACGCGGCAGGGCCGCGAGATCGATCGCCTCAATGAGCATTTGCACGGCCTCACAATTCTCAAGGGGATCGAGGTGGACATCCTCAAGGACGGCCGGCTCGACCTGCCGGATTTAAGCTTGGCCAAGCTCGACATCGTGGTCGCCGCCGTGCACTCGTATTTTGATCTGCCGCGCGAAGCCCAGACCGATCGCGTGATCCGGGCGATGAACAATCGTTACGTGTCGATCATCGCGCATCCCACGGGGCGACTGATCGGCGAGCGTGAGCCTTACGACATCGACATGGAGCGTGTGATCGCCGCGGCGCATGCGCTTGGCTGCCATCTGGAAATCAACGCCCAACCGGACCGTCTGGATTTGAACGACATGCACATCCACGCGGCCAAGCAAGCCGGCCTCAAGCTTGCGATTTCAACGGACGCGCACTCGGTCGACGCGTTCGCGTGCATGCGGTTCGGCATCGACCAAGCGCGGCGCGGCTGGCTCACAGCCGATGACGTGATCAACACGAGGCCGCTCGCCGACTTGCGGAAGATCTTAAAGCGATGAGCGGAGCGCTCGCCGCGATCATCCCTTGACGCAGATCAGCGGTCGCAGGCGCGCCACGCGCCGGGCAAGGCCCGCTTGCTCGGCTGCGGCCACGACCGCATTCACGTCCTTATAGGCGCCCGGGGCCTCCTCGGCGACGCCGCGCATCGAAGGACTCTTGATGATGATGCCTCGCTCTGCAAGATCGTCGACCACCTTGCGTCCGCTCCACTGCTTGAGCGCGGCGTGCCGGGAGAGCGCCCGCCCCGCCCCGTGGCAGGCCGAAGCGAACGCCTTGCTTTCAGCCGTCGCCTCGCCGACCAGGATGTACGAGCCGGTGCCCATGCTGCCGCCGATGAGCACCGGCTGGCCTACGGGACGTAGCGTGTCGGGCAGGGTTTCGTGCCCGGGGCCGAAAGCCCTGGTGGCGCCCTTGCGGTGGACGAACAGCTCGCGCGATCTACCCTCGACCGTGTGCGTTTCGACTTTACAGGTATTGTGCGAGACATCAAACAAAAGGCGCAGATCGCAATTGGGAAAGAAATAAGCGAAAACGCGCCTTGCGTAATGACCGAGGATTTCGCGGTTGGCAAGCGCGCAATTGATCGCCGCCCGCATCGCTCCGAGGTAGCGCTGGCCGACTTCCGAGTTGATCGGTGCGCAGGCGAGCTCTCGGTCAACAAGCTCGATGCCCGATGATTTCGCCGCCACCACCATTTCTTTCAGGAATTCCGTGCCGATCTGATGACCGAGGCCGCGCGAGCCGCAATGAATAGAGACAACGACGTCGTCGGGAGAAAGTCCGAAGATTTCGGCGACTTTTGCATCGTAGATATCCGCAACCCCCTGAACCTCGAGATAGTGATTGCCCGACCCCAGCGTGCCCATCTCGCGCCGCTGTCGTTCCTTGGCGCGCTCGGACACGTATTCGGGTTGCGCCCCGGCCATCCTGCCCGCTTCCTCAATGCGTTCGAGATCGCGCGCCTCGCCCCAGCCGCGCTCGACGGCCCAACAAGCGCCTCCCGCCAGCATCGCGTCCATGTCGATCGCATCGAGCGTGATGGAACCCCTGCTGCCGACGCCGGCCGGGATTTGCCGAAACAGCGCGTCGGCAAGCGACCTTTGCACCGGGGGGACGTCGGAAATCTTCAGACCGGTCAGCATCGTGCGCACGCCGCACGAGATATCGAAGCCGACCCCGCCGGCCGACACGACGCCGTTCTGGTCGGGGTCGAAGGCCGCCACGCCGCCAATCGGAAAGCCGTAGCCCCAGTGGGCATCCGGCATCGCATAGGACGCTTGAACGATCCCGGGAAGCGTCGCGACATTGGCCGCCTGCTCGTAAACCTTGTCGTCCATGTCGCGGATCAGGTCTTCGTCGGCATAGATGACCGCGGGCACGCGCATCGCGCCATAGGGCTCGATGCGCCATGTTGTGGCGTCGACGCGCGTGAACCGGCTGGTATCCATCTGTGGGCTCTTTCACACGTCCACGACACAAGCCGCCGACCACAGCCCTTCGGCTTGCTGCGCGACCCGTAATGCCGTGTAGGTCGCGCCCTTCGGCTCACAAGCCGGCGCGTGCCGCGCGACGTCGACAGCTTCACCCCACAATGTCGCTTTCAGCCGGGGACCCTCGATGATGACGGCAAAGCGCGCAAACAGCATGTTCCGGACCGCCATCTCGTAGATGATCGTGTTGAGCCAGTCGACAAACAAGAGCTCAAGATCCGGCGCCTCGCATGATACCTCGACGGCGGCGAGCGGCTTAACCTCGGCATGGGTGACGACGGCAGTCAATGCGAGTGCGGCCTGCTCGAATGCCGCTGCAGCGGTCGCGCCGAAGCCACGTACGCCGACATCGGCATCATGGGGAAAATGCTCCCATCCTGCGCGGCTCACGACCGGCGGGACGATCACGCTCGCAGCCGGTGCCTTGTTCGGGTCCATGATCGCGGCTTGCATCGGATCGACATATTCCCTATGCGTCCCGTACCAAGACGCGCATTATCCTTCCCGATCAGCCATGCTCGCGAGCGGCGCGGCGCGTCTGTAGGACGTCGCGGTAATCGCCGGCGGGTTCGATAATTGTACCGGTCAGGCTTAGGAAGACGTCGTCGAGTGTAGCACTGGGCCCGATTGCGGCTTTGAGCGCCGCCGGGGCCCCGATCGTGCGAATGCGTCCATGGTCGATCAGGGCGACTTCATCACAGAGCACATCGGCTTCATCCATGTAATGGGTCGTCACGATGATTGCTACGCCAAGCCTGCTGCGCAGGTCGCGTATGTGATTCCACACCGCGTGCCGACCTCCGGGGTCGAGACCTTCGGTCGGCTCGTCCATGAAGACGATGGACGGGCGATGCAACGTACTCTGGGCGATCTCAAGACGACGGATCATGCCGCCGGAATAGTTTCGTACCAAGCGGTCGCGTACATCGGACAGGCCCATCATGGCGAGAGATTCATTAATTCTAGCCTCGCGCTCCGCCCGTGGGATCAGATACAAGCGAGCGGACAGCGAAAGATTCTCGTAACCGGTCAACTCTCCGTCGGCCGACAGAAGTTGCGGCACGTAGCCTATGTGCTTGCGCACCTCGCCGGCTTGCGTCGTAATATCGAACCCGGCGACAAGAGCACGGCCGGAGGAGGCCGGCAGCATCGTGGCCAGCATTTTGATGAGCGTGCTTTTGCCGGCGCCGTTCGGTCCTATTAGGCCAAAGATCTGACCGGCATTCACACGCAGCGAAACCGCGTCGACCGCGGTGAACGTGGCGAAACGGCAGGTCAGCTCGAAAGTTTCGACGACGGCCGATGTCCGGTTTTCGGAAGAGTCTGCTAAAGTATGCTGTTCCATGATTGCAACGGGGGATCTGTTAGCGGATTAAGCACGCCATCAACGCACAATTCTCCGCGATCTGCCGGACCGGCGCTTCGCGCGCGCCCCAGCATAGCAGTCCTCGGGCAGCTCGCGAAGGCTCTCGCCTGGGTTGCCGGATCGCCGACGCCGGTACTGCTCAAGCGCCTCCTCAAGACGCGACACAGCCCTCCTATAGCATCGTCGTCCGGCGCATCGCCGCCTGCAAGAACAGGCAGCGAACGTGGCGGACAACGCACGCGCCGCAACGGGCGGACAAATGAGCCGCTACCGACAGTGGGCCGCCGCGCACTCAGCGCATTGCGCAAGCGCTATACAATGCGGACGATCGGAGCTAAGACGGCTACGAACAGGAGATTATCGGCACGCGATGTCTTCGCGATGATCGGCAGGCCGGTCGACGGATTTCCGAATTCCTCGACAGGAGCGCCGCTTGATTTCTCAGCACAGGAGGGATGTTCATGAACTTCAACGATAAGGTCGCCGTCGTCACCGGCGGGGCGTCGGGCATCAGCCAGGCGGCTGCCGAGAAACTGGCCGCAGGCGGCGTGACCGTCTGTATCGGCGATATCGCCGCGGAGAAAGGCGAGGCCGTCGCCGCCGCCGTCCGCGGCAAAGGACAGAAAGCGCAATTCCTTCCGCTCGATCTGACGAATTCCGATTCGATCAGGAAATTCGCCGCAGCGGCGCTCGATCGCTTCGGCAAGGTCGACATCCTGATAAACGGCGCCGGCTGGAGCAAGAACATTCCGTTCGTGAAGACAGACGATGCATTCTGGGACAAGATTCTGACCCTGAACCTGATCGGGCCGATGCGGCTTACCAAGCTGCTGCTGCCGAAGATGTTCGAGGCCAACGAGGGCCGCATCGTCAATGTCTCGAGCGATGCCGGAAGAGTGGGAAGTCTCGGAGAAACCGTCTATGCCGCGGCCAAAGCCGGTGTCATCGGTTTTACCAAGAGCCTGGCGCGCGAAGCTGTCCGTTTTAACGTCACCGTGAATTGCGTCTGCCCCGGACCGACCGACACGCCGCTGCTCGCCGAGGTGGACCAGAAATACCGGGACGCCTTCATCAAAGTCATCCCGATGCACCGTTTCGGCAAACCGGCGGAGGTTGCGGAGGCGGTGGTCTTCTTCGCCAGCCCAGAGGCGAGTTACATCACCGGGCAAGTGTTGAGCGTCAGCGGTGGCCTGACCTTTGCCGGGTGAGACAGCTTCACAGTCTCAGAATAACTTCACGGCGGCGGGTACCCGCCGCGCAGCTTAAAACGCTGGATTTTGCCCGTCGCCGTTTTCGGCAATTGATCGACGAAGTTGATCCACTTCGGGTATTTGTAGTGAGCAAGCTTCGTCTTGCACAGGTTGCGGATTTCCTCGGCGGTGGCCTCCGTTGCCAGCGCGCCGTTTTTCAGCACGACCCATGCCTCGATCCGCACCAGACCCTCGTCGTCACGGCGCCCGACCACTGCCGCTTCCAACACCCTGGCATCCTCGACGATGGTCGCTTCGATTTCGAACGGCGAAACGAAGCGACCGGAGACCTTGAGCATGTCGTCGGCGCGCCCGCAATAAACGTAATAGCCGTCGCGGTCGCGATAGAGCGTATCGCCGGTATCCATCCAGCCATCGACAAATATTCTCTTTGTCTTCTCCGCATCGTTCCAGTAGCAGCGCGCCAGTGACTGCCCTTTGACCCACATGCGGCCCGGTCGCTCGTCGCTGATGATCGCGCCGTCCTCGTCGACAAGTTTCACCCGATAGCCGGCCACCGGCTTGCCAAGCGTCCCAACCCGAATATCGTCGGCGCGATTTCCCATGTAGATATGCAGCGTTTCGGTGCTGCCGATCACCTCGGTAATCGGCACGCCGGTCAGCTCAAGCCAGCGCCGTAGAATTTCGGGCGGCGTTGCTTCGCCGCCGGACAAGCATCGCCGCAACCCGGTGACATCCGAACCGGTCAGCGCCCCGGTCTTGAGCAGCGCGGCATAGAAGGTTGGCACGCCGGCAAATACGCTCGGGCTGAAGCGGCGAAAAACCTCCGCCACGGTTTGCGGCGTTTGCCGACGCGCATCGAGGATGGCCGTCGCTCCGACCCACAGCGGGTTGGTCATCGCGCACCCCAGTCCGTACGAGAAATAAAGGCGAGGCACGGAAAAGAAGACATCCGTCTCTTGCGCACCGAGCGTCTCGACAGCATAGCGCTGGCAGGTGACGGCGATGTTGCGATGGAGATGAACAACGCCTTTCGGGCGGCCGGTAGTCCCGGAGGAGTAGAGCCAGAAACAGTCGTCCTCGGCACGGGCGGGCCGGGCTTGCAATTCCGGCGAGGCTCGGCGGGCCAAATCGCTAAGCGAATCCTCGCCGTCCAATCGCAACACGTGACGCACGCGCCATGACGATTGCGCGACGGCGGCTTCGACCTCTGGCGCCGACTCGGAAGAATACGCCACGGCCGCGCATTGCGAATCTTCGATGATGAACGCGAAGTCGTTTGCACGCAGCAAAGTGTTCAGCGGCACGGGAAACACGCCGGCTTTGATCGCGCCGAAAAAAAGGTAGACGAATTCCGCACAGTCATCGACGATCATTAAGAGCCGCTCGCCGGGAAGGACGCCGAGGGTTTTCAAGGCGTTGCCGAATCGGTTCACCGAGGCGACCAACTCGGCATAGCTGACGTCGCGATCGAGCATCCTGATCGCGACCTTCTCGCCGCGCCCCTCGGCAAGATGCCGGTCGATCAGCAATTCGGCTACGTTGAACGGCTCGGGGAACCGAAGTTTCATAATTCCGTTCTTATCAGGTTCCTCGCGCAGATCGGGCATCCCCTTCAAGCCTTCCCCTGGCATCGCGATATCCACTCGTGCAGGCCGCAAATCCGCCACCGCGTGTAAGCCCTGTCGCTGTCTGCTTGCGAATGCGTTTTCGCCGTCGCCGTCTGCAAGACCTGGCGGAAAAGCGTCCCAGGCAGTCAGCGTCGATTCATACAGCGGCCGCGGCTAACCCACAACGTTTCTCCAAACTCACGTTTGAATGCCTTGCGCGTCAGCCGCTGCGGAAATGCTTCGTAAAGATGACTTTTGCGCGTTTTATGCATCCGGCAAGCCGCCCGTCGAGTCGGACGATTAGTTTGTTTGGCGAGGGCGGGTTTGTATCGCACTGCACACAGCGTCGTCGGACGCCGCGAATGGCGGACGCCGCAGCTCAAGTCTCTGCTTTCGAGCGACACGGAAACGCGATATATTACGGCGGTGCCTCGTCCAAGAAGCTCGAACGCTTCGGCGACGGGAACCAAAATAGCCGGGTGCTCAGCGCCCCAATCACATAACTTGGCGATTTTCGTGGGAGGTCTCGATGTTTGTCAAACGTGTCACCACCGGATTGATGACGATCGCCGCGGCGACTTTCGCGGTCGGCGGCGCTTTCGCCCAGGATGCGATCAAGGTTGGCCTCATCATGCCGATGACCGGGCAGCAGACCGCGGTCGGCAAGCAGGTCGTGGCTGGAGCGCGGCTTTACATGCAGCAGGTCGGCGCGACGGTAGCCGGCAAAAAGATCGAGCTCATCGTCCGCGACGACGCGGGCGTGCCCGACAACACCAAACGGATCGCGCAGGAACTCGTCGTCAACGACAAGGTCGCATTTCTGGCCGGCATGGGTTTGACCCCGCTGGCGTTCGCGGTCGCCCCGGTTGCGACCGAAGCGAAGATACCGTTGATTGTCATGGTCGCGGCAACCTCCGTCGTCACGGAGCGGTCGCCGTACATCGTTCGCGTCAGTTTCACCTTGCCACAACATTCCGTCGCGATTGCCGATTGGGCCGTGAGGAACGGCAGCAAGAAAGCGCTGACGTTGGTTTCCGACTACGCACCCGGTGTCGATGCCGAGACCTTCTTCAAGGCGCGTTTCATGGCAGGGGGCGGTCAAATCATCGACTCGCTGCGCGTGCCGCTGATGAATCCCGACTACGCACCGGTGCTGCAGCGCGCCCGCGACTCCAACCCAGACACGCTGTTCGTGTTCATGCCGGCCGGCCTTGCAGGTGTCTTCGTCCGGCAGTTTGTGGAGCGCGGTCTTGATAAGACGGCGATCAGACTCATCGGGCCGCCCGACTTGACCGACGATGACGAACTCAACGGCATGGGCGACAGCATGATCGGCGTCGTCAGTTCCGGCAACTATTCGGCATCGCATCCCTCGCCAATGAATCAGGCCTATGTCGCGGCGTTCAAGGCCGCGAACAACGGCCTGCGGCCGAACTTTATTTCAGTGGGCGGTTACGACGGCATGCATTTGGTTTACGAAGCGATGAGGAAAACCAACGGCTCGACGAATGGCGATGCTCTGGTCGACGCGATGAAGGGAATGTCGTGGGAAAGCCCGCGCGGGCCGATTTCGATCGATCCGCAGACGCGCGATATCGTGCAGAACATCTATATCCGCCGGGTAGAGAAGGTGAACGGTGAACTCTACAACATGGAGTTTGCAACGATCGAGGCGATGAAGGACCCGGGAAAAGCCGGACCCAAGTAGGTTGAAGCGAACGGTACCCTTGCTGCCACGGCATCTCGTTCGCCGGCGCCAGCCGTCACCGCATCGCGTGTTTTCTCAATTCGGCGCGGAAGTCCGGGTGGGCAATGGCAATAAGCGCGCGCGCGCGGCTGGCCGGATCAAGGCCGGTC
>Ga0187856_1002072_pt1 | contig 15132 bp, 13 predicted proteins | sample June2016WEW_8_40_FD_132443 | JGI IMG/M metagenome (GOLD analysis project Ga0187856, IMG submission 132443) | Peatland microbial communities from SPRUCE experiment site at the Marcell Experimental Forest, Minnesota, USA - June2016WEW_8_40 | ecosystem: Environmental > Terrestrial > Soil > Wetlands...
CGCACCGTATAGGCAACCGCCATGTACCAATCGTTTTTCGTTGCCAGTTCCGGAATTTTCCCCTGAACATACCACAGGTTGTCGAGGATGGCCTGCTTCAGCGCAACAGCGCTCGTTCCCGTCCGTAGGTCCTCGTGTGATTCGCGGGCCGGGGAGACATCGGCAGGACTGGTGTCTCTCTTGATACCCTGTCTCTTTTCACTTCTTTGTACCATCGAAGCCTCCTTTCAGGGCTGCCTCGATTTTATCGGGCAATACAAATTGTCTCTGATGACTGTTGGGAATGATGCCGTCCTGCATGAGTCCCTCTTCGATAATAGCCAGAAGGGCTTTTTGCCTGTTGACTGACGCGGGCAGCTTTCCAAGGAGCTGCCGGATCAGGTCGGCATAGAGGGAGGTAAGTCCCAATGCTTCCTCAAGCAGCGGGCCTTCCGGCAATAGGCTATGGGCCTCCAACACCGTCCTTACGTCATTTTCGCTATCGCTTGGTTTCCATTCTGCTTCCATTTCTTTTCCTCCCAATAACAGCCAATTCATTTTTGCCTTTTCCGTCAGAATATCCTGCATTGGTTCCGACGCAGTCTTTACTCCCAGATAAAAAGCAATGACCTCTTCCATATTATCAACAGTGTACGGCTTCCAGTCTCTGCGCGGTATTCTTAATGCCGGAGAATGTTTCTGAGTTCTTTATTTCATTGTCGGTTCTATCCTTTCACCAAAACACGGTCATCCGAATTAATTCATGATCAAGCAGCCACCACGGCGAATACTAACCCAAAGAGAGAAAGAACGACGATCAAACCCACCATATGAAGTTGCTCTTCTACTTTTTGGATGGCGCAAGCAAGCCAATTGTTTTGTAAATCTCGTCTTGTGCAAGGCGATATTCAAGAGAAGCCTGAAGCTCCTCCATTTCCGCCTTTTTCAGTGCCGCAACAGTTTCGGCATACTTGGCTGTCGTCACAGTCCCCGCCTTGAGCCGGTCTCTGCTGAGGCGTTCATTTTCTTTGCACAATAAAAGAACCTCACGGGCAACGTCCACCATCGTTTTGGTCCGTTCAAGCTTTCGATATCCCTTGTCCAGTTCTACCTTAAGGCGGTTGTCTATTCGAGCCAGGTTTTCTTCTGCTTGTAAGAGTTGGGCATTCCTCTGGCCAATTTCGCCTTTTCGTTTGCCCCAATCGAAAATGTCCCAGGTCATCTTTGCGCCAAACATACCGACATTACTTTTCAGAAACGACGCACCATCCTGGTAGAGGGCGCTGGCGAATAGCGTTATGTCGGGGATATATTCATACCGGGCAGCGCTCACCGCGAAGCGTGATTTTTCCACGCTTTCGAGAGCGGCAAGCAGTTCGCCGTTTCTGGCACGGGCCTGATCATAGGCCTGGTCCTTTAAGGGTTCCGTCAACTCCGTCAGTCCGGCCTCGGTCACTTCCAAGGGAGAGTCGCTTGGAAGTCCCAGCAGATCATTCAGCTCCGAGGTCAGGTCGGAAATCTGGTTCTCCGCAGTGAGAAGCTCTTGCCTGGCCTGGAGCAGGTTCGCCTTGCCCGCCGTTGTTGCCACATCGAGAAGATTGCCTGATCTGACACCCTCCTCATTCTCCTTCAGGTTCTCCTGTGCTGCAATTAGCGTGGCCTTGGCGGCCACTCTTTGCCTGTATGCTACCAGCAATCCGTAATACACCTGGTGTACGGCAAGAACAATCTCATTTTCAGATTTGTTCAATTCTGCATCTGCAATTCCGTAGTCTGCCCGGGCAATCTCATTGGCCGCATGGATCTTGAGCAGTTGGGTCGTCGGCTGACTGAGGGTTGTCTCGCTGAGGAAAAAAGTGCTGGACCCTTGATTAATTGAAACAGTTTGGCTTGGGAACGGACCGAAACCGGGTACATTTCCCAGGCTGCCGGCCGATATCTTTACCAGATCGCTGTTCGACAGGGCGACAGACTGCGAGTTGTTGGAAAGGAGGGGGAAATATTGGGCCCGCGTCGACACGATTTTCTCGTCGGTTTCCGTCACCTTCGCTCGACCGATTTTTATCAGGTGATTCTGCTTCAGGGCCATTTCAACCGCTTCGGGGAGTGTAAGAGGATGCTCGACGCCTTCTGCCGATGCCTTTCCGCTCAATCCGAAAAGAGCACATGCAGAGATTACAACGACAGCCGCCACCGGCCTCATTGTACGGGATTTGATCACCACGAAGAGGACGGGGATCACCAAAAGCGTGAAGAACATCGAGAAGATGAGACCGAACGCGATGACGCTCGCAAGCGGACTCCAAAGCGCCGATCGAGAAAGAATCATTGGACTCACCCCGACCGCTGCAGCCATGGTCGTAAGAAATATCGGCCGCAGACGACGCTGCCCGGCTTCTGTAGCTGCTTGCTCGAGGGAGTGCCCCTCGGCAATCTTCTCTTTAATATAATCGACGAGAATGATTGCATTTCGCACCACGATACCGCATAAGCTGATAAGGCCGATAAATGCCATGAAACCGAAGGGGTTACGGGTAACAAGCAATCCGACCGCTGCCCCAAAAAGCGCTAACGGTATCGATGACATGACGACGAGGGGCTCCGACACGTTCCGGAATTGGATGAGAAGCACGAGAAAAATAGCGATAAGGCTGATACCCAGGGCGCCGAACAGCTGAGGCGTATTGTCATCCTGATTGAATTGTTCTCCTCCGTAGTAGATGCGGTACCCGGGAGGCAGCTTGAGTGCCGCGATCTTCGGCGCGACAGCGTCAAGCAGGGTAGAAGCGTAAAACCCCTCCTTGACGTAGCTGCGCAGCGTAAGGGTCCTGACGCCGTTCCGGCGCACGATGCGGCTCGTCTGCCATTGAGGCTTGACATCGGCAATAGCCCGTAATGGCACCCTCGCACGGGTGAGCTGGGATTCCATGTACGCATCACGCACATCGTCAAAGGAAGAGCGTTCAGGTTTGTCGAGGCGAAGGAGGATGGTCACCGGCCGGTCCCCCTCCCAGAAGGTCCCGACCGGCTTGCCGTCAAACCCGCCTGATAGTATCTGAGAGACCGCACCATTGGTCAGGCCGAGACGATTGGCCAATTCATTTTCCAGGTCCACGTTAACCATGTAGGAGTCGTTAAAATAGTCGCGATAGACATACTGGGAAAAAGGCACTGCCCGAACAATATTTTCCACTTCCGTTCCTATCTGTTTCAACGTGGCAATGTCGTCGCCTGAAATCCGGATTTCTATGGGGGCCTCCTCTACCGACCCCTGCTTCAATTCCTTTACGATAACCAGCGCCTCGGGAACGACAGCGGCTAATTTCACCTGCAGGTCGGCCACCAAGACAGGCGTCTCTTTGACTGATCGGGTGTTGACAATGAACTGGCCGTATGCGCCATCGGGCTGCTGGGGGTTGACGTTGTAGTAGAACCTCGGGGCGCTCTGCCCGACAAAGCTTGCGTAATGGGCCACTTCAGGACGACCGGCCAGATACTTTTCGATCCTGACCATGGCGGCATCCGTTGCCTCGATGCGCGTACCCTGGCGCATCCAGACATCAATCACAAACTGGTTGCGTTCGGCAGAAGGGAAGAATTGCCACGGTACCATCTTGAAAAGAAAAACTCCGGCACAGATGACTCCGAGTCCGACTGCCATGGCCACCCCTTTTCTTCGCATAAAGAAGACGATCGCCTTTCCGTATACATTCTGCAGGCCGTCGAGGAGATTAAACGATTTCTTCTTGGCCCGGCCCTCGTCGTCGTGGAGTCCCTTCTCTATGAAAGATCTGCAAAGGAAAGGCGTGAGCATGCAGGCTACAATAAAGGAGACGCTAAGAGCGATGGCCACGGTGAGCGGGAGGGCAACGATGAACTCACCGGCGGTACCCGTGAGGATGAGCAGAGGTAAAAATGAACAGACGATGGTCACCGTCGCCGTAAGAACCGGGGCAAAGACTTCCGTAGCAGAGCGCCACGCTGCATCCGCCCTTGGCACCTTATGATCAAGGAGTTCCACATAGTTGTCTGCGATGACGATGGCGTCGTCGACCACGATACCGAGGACTACGATCAGCGATGCAATCGATACCTGGTGTAAGGGAATGCCGACGGCGTTCATGATCCCTACCGTTATACAGAGTGTCACCGGGATGGCCACCGCCGCAATCAGGGCAACATGGAACGGCAGAAGGATGAGGGTGACCAGGATGACCGAGCCAATGGCAAGCATGAATTCGTGACCGAGGTGGGCAATGCGCTCCCTCACCATATGCGGCTGATCCGCGATGAGATCGACTTTTATATCGGGAGGCAGCAGAGACCGAAGCTGGGTCATGAGTTCGTCAAGGCGATCACCCAACTCGGCGACATTTTTGCCCTTCTGCATTTCGACCGACAGCAACACACTCGGCTTCCCATCGTAGCGGACAAGGAAGACCGGGTCCTCGTAGCGCCGCTCGACCTTTGCGAAATCCTTGATATAGACAGGCTCGCCTGTCTTTGAAACATCCACCAGAACATTTGCGATCTGGTCTTCCGTGGTGAACGGTCCCGCTGTCTTCATCGGGATCTTTGAACGGCTGGTCTCGGCCGTTCCCGTTGCCGCGATCGTGTTCCTCTGCTCCAGTGCCTGGATGATGCGGTCGGGATTCACAAAATACTGGGCAAGGCGGGCAAGGCTTCCGGTGACCCACACCTGTTCGGTCTGGTCGCCGTAACGCATCATCTTCCCCACATCCCGGACGGTCCGGAACCGGTCCTGTATCGTGTCAAGATAATCGCGCAATTCCCTGTATCCGTATCGTTCCCCATGAATGGCCAGGAGCATGGCCACCGTGTCGCCGAAATCCGAGTTGACAAGGGGGCCGCGCACGCCGGTGGGAAGTTCCGTCTGTGCGGTTTCAATCATTTCGTTGCGGAGCTTTGCCCAGAAAAGATCGGAATTCTTGACGTAGTCCTCCAGCTCTACATTTATAATGACGAAGCCGGGGCGGCTCGTGGAATAGGTCAACTCCTTCCTGACTTCAGGAAACTTGAAAATATGTTTTTCAAGCGTTTTTGTGACCTGCTTCTCGACCTGCTCCGAGGTAGCACCAGGATACTGAGCAATCACAAGGCCTGTTCGAATGGTGACCGTGGGATCTTCAGTCCTCGGCATTTTCATAAGAGCGTGAATCCCAAGAGCAACTAGCATGGCGGTAAGAACAAGGGTCACGGATGGATAACGGAGGGAACTCTTGATCGGATTCATCGTGATCTCCCTTTCTTGTCAGACGCGTCTTCGGACGGAGGGGTTGCTATGGTCACAGGCATGCCGTCACGGAGATGATCCTGACCCCCGATAACGATCGACTCGTTTCCTGAAAGACCTTCTTTAATCTCCACTTCGGTGCCGCGGAATGCGCCTATCTTCACCCGCTTACTGTATACGCGCCGCTGCTCGGGGAAGTAAACGAAAACCATCGTCGCTCCCTGATCGTCGCGGACGATTGTTTCACCCGGCAGGGTCATCATTGATATCTTCTGGTCGCCTGCAATCTCGGCCTCCGCCACCATCCCGATTCTTAGCACGTGCCCAGGGTTGGGCACTCTGATGCGGGTCATATAGGTCCTCGTGCCCGGATCGGCTGAGACATTGATGATGCGAACGGTGCCCTCGAAAGATTGGTTCGGCAGAGCAGGAATCGTGATGTACACCTTTTGCCCTATTTTCACAAGGTGTATATCCGTTTCCGGTACGCCAACGAGTGCCTCCACGGTGTCCAGTTGGACGATTTCAAAGACCGACCGCCCTGCGCTTGCCGTTTCCCCAGGTTCTATGGACCGCTTTGAAATAAATCCATTTACCGGCGAGTGGAGCTCTGCATCGGTAAGACGTTTCCGGGATATTTGTTCTGAAGCTGTGGCCTGCTCGTACAGTTGTCCGGCAGATTCATATGCTGACTTGTATTTTTCATAATCGTTCGGAGCCAGGCTCTTTGAGTCATACAGCATTTTCATCCGTCGATGCTCATCCTCGGCGCGTTCGAACGCTATTCGGTCCATGTCGGCTTGCTTCGTGGCCGTTGTAAGCGCCAGCTGGTAATCGGTCGGATCGATGGAGGCCAACAACTGCCCTTTCCTGACATAGTCACCTTCTCGCGGCCCGACGAAGATAACTTTGCCTGAAACGAGAAATGATACTTCTGCCGGTGAGTCTGGGGTGGAGACCGTCCCGCTCACGAATACCGTTTCGCGCTCCTGCACTTTTTGGACTTTGCCCACTGTCACCGGAACAGCATCGGTGGTTGTTTGCTTCTTATCTCTTTCCCGTGTGCATGCCATCACTGAGATGACTAAAATGCAGATCATGATTGAGATTGCTCTGAGCTTTTTCATTTTTTATGATACCTCCCCAATGTACCTCTTGCCTTGACCTCTTGAAGAGTTCCCGCGACTCCATTTCCGAAAGGCAGTAAAGAAAGAAGCCCAACAAAAAGTAATAAAACCGGGAACTTTGCCTCCATAACCATCCTCTCCTCTGAAATTTCTCAGTAAATCTTTGAAATGTCCTTCCTATCCGATTCCAAGATGTCCTGCCGCCTGCTTATTTTATCAAGAGCCTACTGGTCATCAGTGAGGATGGCCGGGGGCGCTGATCACTGAACGAGCACAGAAATGGTTGCAAATACAGAGTATGGCTGTCAAAACTAAACTGTTCATGACCTCGACTGCAAGCCCTCCAGTGAGCACATCTCACCAGAGGATTGAGAATGAACGTGTCCAATATCAGAGCTGCAAGCAACCACGTCAGGTTCCGTTCTTTGGTCCAGAATTGGGGAAGGTATCTGAACTTGCTTTTTTCCATTGGTAGACTTCCTCCTCTCGAAACTATTTTTTTGTCGGCTCCTGCCGGACAACAGATAAGATCCCTCCAGAGATGTCTCTATATATTAAGAAATAGCACATATATCACAGTGTGTCGATGATCGACCTCCCTAGGTTTCTCGAACAAATGAAATACCGACTTCGCCATCGCATTAGGGGAGCCCAACAAGCCATCTCAGGGGAGCTTTACGCTTTTCAGCTCCAACTGCCCTCCCCCACGCAGGACCTTCACTTTGACGGGATTTCCCGGGTCAAGCCGGCTACCATCTCCCGAATCTCTTGATAGTTCTCGATACCCAAAGGAATGCCCTGAACTTCGAGGATAATGTCCCCGCCCAACACGAGATTCTCGCCTTCGATGGTTGCCCTCACGGTGCCTCCTTGTACCCCGATCATCGCAGCCGGGGAGTCCTTCGCTACGTGCTGGACGAGCGTTGCCACCCCTGTCGCCGGAACTCATCACCCTGCGGAAGCTGCTTTTCCAATTTCCATTCCCCTGGTAGACGCACTGTGAGCGTGGCATCGGCAAGACGCAGCAGGGTCAGCCCCGCTTTCTGTCCCAAAAATACTAATCTTTCATTCATCTGGTAGCACAAACCCTTTCACGAATAATGCTAAGCAGACGTCAACTGCCTTAGGATCATAAAGACTCCCCCGTCCTTTAGTGATTTCCTGCAAAGCAGCCTTAATTCGAATTCGCGATGATAAAAAACCATCCGCAAGCCGGTTATGACTGTTCATCTTCTCCAGACTGGCCTTTAGTGCAGTTTCCAGTTTCATTTCTTTGCCCTTCAAATCAGCCCATAGGCTTTGAGTTGCCTGGCTGTGCTCGAGACGAAGACCTTGAATACCGTGATCATAGGTATCGCGAGCAGCACCCCGGCGAGATCGAACAGGATGCCGCCTCCCACGACCCCGATTACCACCACGAGCGGGTGAAGTTTGACCGCGCCACCGAGGACAAGCGGTTCGTAAAAAACGTTCTTGAGCAACTCGGCCAGTCCCACGGCAGCAATCACCCAGATCGTGATGTTCCCTGTGTTCACCATCGGCAGGAGCGGATGGATTTCCTCGGCCAAGATGGCATACGCCAGCCCTCCCATCAAGGCGACCGCCGAGCCCAGGTATGGAACCATGTTGGTCGCCGTGGCGCAGAGCCCGATGGCGATCGCCCACCGGGGGGGAACGCCCACGATGGCGAGAAGCAACGTCACGGTGAGGCCCAGCAAGGCGCACTCGAGGAAGATGCCGCGCATATAGTCACCCAGCGCGCGATCGAGATCTGCCAAGACCGCCAGCGCCGGTTCGAACAGACGGTTGGGGACCGCTCTGAGAAGGCCGCGCTTGATCTCGCCGGTATCCCGCAGCAGGAATAAGAAGATCAGGGGCGCTATGATCCAGGTGGTAAGGATGTGGCCCAGCGTTGCGATAGGCGTCTTCAAGGCCGGTGTCGGCGTCTGTGCAACAGTCGGCGGCGCTGCTCTAATCGCCCCGGGTTGTGGGAGTGCTGCCGGCTCCCGCATCTTGAGGGTCTGGCTATTTGCGCGATAGTAGTCGAGCAAACGGTCAGACCCGGCCGGCGCTTCGGGGCCACGAGGGTGCGAGGCGAGGAACTGGGTATGCTCTTCCGGCGTAAAGGCGAGAAGCCCGTTGATCCGATCCATCATGGGGTCCATCTCGCCGTGCGCCAATCGATAAATCCAATTGCCTCTGGTCAGCGATTGGTCAAGCCCCATCAGGTTCTTGTACCCTTCATTGAGCTTGTAGATCGCGCGAACCCTGAACTCGAGGGCCCCGATTTCGGTAGGCATGATGGAGCGCACCCGATTCGCGATGAAGAGAGCTGCAAGCACAAACACGAAAAGTAACAGCCAAATCGCCAAGCCTCGCGGCACCCGGTAACGCTCCAAGTGGATAACGAGGGGGCGACAGATATACGCTATCAAGCTGCTGACCACAATGGGAACGATGAGGCTCCGCAGCTTCCAAAGCAGATATGCGGCAACGAGTGCGCCGGCGGCAGCCACGACAGACTTGAAGAGCGTCCCGGCAGGGCTGAAATCATTGCGGGGGGGCACTGTTCGGGCTCCTTTCCTCATCGAAATATTCAGCCTCAAAAACCATCTGGAGTCTCATGGCGATGATGTTGGCCAGTTTCTTGAGAATTTTATTCGCCAGGAGCGGAAAGTTGCGACCGAGGGCGTCCAGATCGGGACGGCCGATGGCCACCAATGAGACCGAGCCGCGAGCCCGGGCCGAGGTCCAGTGAACCACATCTGCTCCCACGACCGTCAACTCTTCTAAGGTGGCGGGCGGCTCCAGCGTGACAAGGGGCACTTCTTCCCCGTTCAGTTTTCGCCTCACGATCTCAACGACGCCATCTCGCACGATGTACATCGCCGTGCCGGGTTTCCCCTCTTCATAGATGTACTCGCCGTCCTGGTATGTCCGTTCGTGGAGGATTCGAGCGAGCCGTCTGAGGTTCCCCTGCGTGAGGTCCTCGAAGAGAGACACCTGCTTGAAGAAGTCCACGAGGCCCCGGCCTCTCTCTCCCGCCGCCGTTATCGGAGGGGGGCCGTACAGCGCGCGCGCCGGATCTGGGGTATCCGACAAATCCGCGTGCTTGTGCCACTTGAGCAGGATTTGCTTGATTCCGGCGATATGGAGCTTCTCCTTCATCAAAGTCACCTCAGGCAAAGGCAGAAACCGGAATGACCAAGCACTGAATAAGTATCATCGCAATAAGCGGTCTCTTCAGCTTCATTTGGTCACCCCTTTATCTTCTTTCGTGATATCTCAATTATATATTTACCGATCATATCCTCTATGTCAAGGGGCGAAGTAGGGTTTTTTTTTGCACAACGCCTCGAAAAGGTAAACTTCAAAAAATAGACGACCCTGGACGATTTGAGAGGGATTTTGGAGAGGTGGTCTGAATTGTGGCAGAAATTCATAAAAAAACAGTACGGCGAAAAACGCACCGAAATCGATCAGAATCGATTAATCCAATGAACTATACCTTTTCGAGGCGTTGTGCAAATAACCCCATTTTTCTTCTTATGATATACTTTGGTTAGATTTCAGGGGCTATATAACACCACGTAGAAGAGGGTATAGGCACGGGAAAAACTTCCACAAGACTCAGGAGCAACTAATCCATAGTCAGAGGGTCTTTGTCTCTTTAGTAACCACGCGTTGCAGGAAAGACTGTACTTCAGGAAGAGGGAACAGGAAAAAGAGGAGGAAGCAATGAGAGTGGCTTTGTGCATGACGGATGTTTTGATGGTTCTCTATGCAGAAACCCTCAACGCCTTGCATGGGGACATAAAGCCGTGAACACCTCGATACTCCATGAAATCGTGCAAGCCATTCCTGTTCTGGCGGCGGCTGGGGGGGTGGTGTATGCAGCCTTGCAGTTTCGAGGGTGGCGGTTCTCCCAATACGTGGCGAATTTCACCAAACTTATTGAGCTCCAGTTACAAATCCGGAAGATGGTCATGGACGATCCCACTTTGGGACCGGAGGGGGTTCCCAAGGAGGAAATGCGGGACTACTACTACAACCTTATACAGCTAAGCTTGTTCGAAATCGCCTGGTATAGCCACAAGTATGGCCAGTTGACCGATGATTACTTTGCCTCCTGGGAAGTAAATATGCTTTCTATCGCTACGCGCCCAGCCTTTCGCGCCATGTGGCAGAGCGACAGGACGAAGATCCTGCACGATGGTTTCCGCAAGTATATGGAGACGTTGATGCAGGAAAAGCCGTGAACGCGAGTGCGGTGGCACCGGTTCCTACACACCTGTGGTCACGCAGGCAGAAGCTGGCGCCGAAGATTGAGTCGGCAAGTCCGAGCTGTGTCGCAAATGTGGACTCAGATGTGCCGAATATTCGTTTCAATCGTGTCCACCACCTCGTCGATATGACCGGAGAGGACTAGTTTTCCCATGGTCAGTCCGAAGCCCATGACCATCTCGGGCGCAATATGGGATGGCAACGAAACCGCATTTGGATCGGTCACCACATTTTGCTCACATAAAAGAACGACTGCCAAGCGGCTACTCTACAGCACTCTATTGGCATTCTCTAATGTTCGTGACCATCAGCAAAACAAACGAAATAATCAAGAAGGTAAGTGCACGCAATCGTCAATATTCGCAAAAGTATCCAGTGAAAGTACTACAATGAAGAATACGCTGAACTCTTCAATCGAGGCGAAAGGGATCAGCTTCTCTGGTTTTTTGCATAGCCTGTTTTGGGCCGCGCCTTGGGGGTGGAAGGCATTATGAGCCGCTTCCGAGAAATGTGGAACGAGGGCTTGCGGCGTTACTGGGATTTTGTTAAGCCTTCTCATATGCATCTTGAGGAAGAATTAGATCAACTTGATTCGCAAACCGTGCAGTCAATGAATGCTGAGGAGTGGTACAAGTTTTTGATGGAAAAGTATTTTCGCTGGAAATTCACTGCCCCGAACAGATATGCGACAACAACCAAAATGCTCAAGACTTACTGCGATAGTGAGAGGTTGGCCCTTCTTTTCAAAATAAAAGAGAGACTGTTTTCATTTGACAGGGATGACATTGAGAATGGGCTGACAATTGCTACGTCTATCAAAGGCCTTGGCACGGCTGGAGCATCCGGTTTGCTTGCTGTTCTTTTCCCTCAGCATTTTGGAACAGTAGACCAGTTTGCGGTGAAGGCTCTTGCCATGATTCCAGAATTACCCGAAATTGAATTAATTCGAGCAATGAACCCACTATCTTTGAAGGTGAGGGACGCTGTCGTCCTCATAAGTGTAATGAGGCGCAAGGCAAGAGAGCTGAACGGCTTTCTTCTCACGCAGATATGGACCCCCAGGCGCGTTGATATGGTTCTCTGGACATGCGCAAGATAATTGGAGAGCGATTCAATCCGGGGGCTGGAGCTTATATGCCGCTTCCTTTGGTGTCGCTTGCTCCTCCACCTCGGCATCGGTCCCGTTTGTCATCATAGTCTAAGCTTATCAGAGCACCGTCAAAAATCTACTTGCCTTTATATGGTGGCAATAGGTTTAATTGAACCGATGACTGTCGAAAAGAATGTCGATTGCTCCAGCCCCCGGATTGAATCGCTCTCCAATAACGGCATCTCACGCCGCCTGCTCTCGATGCCTGCCTCTATCTTGCCTCGGCAGTCGAAGCCTGTTCCACCTTTTTCCATGTTTTGTCAGGGTCATATTTTGTCATTGCCTTTGCGATCTCGCCAGTCTTAGGCCCGAGATCCCTCTCATACACGACACCCTGTTGGTTCACCATAAAGGTCATGATCCCGGACACTCCATATTCAGCAGGGTATGCCACCAGTGCGAAACCGCTCACCATCTTGCCGCTGAGTACGTAGTCGAATTCACCACCTGGGGCGCTACTGCCCTGACTTTTCAGCATCTTGAAATAATAACCGTGGTACGGCGAGTGCTTCTCGCCTTTCTTTCCGAAAGTATATCCTTCTTCAGTGGCACGGGCAAACAAGGGCCCCATGGGACTCTTTTCATCCGCCGGTCCGGCTTCCCAGTACAGACCATCCTTTTTGCCCTTCCCGCTCAGAAATCGTTGCGCGTATTGCAGTACCCCATCGCCATTACGGTCCTTGCGGGCATACTCTCGCTGCGCATCCACATAAGACAGAGAAACCTGAATGGTATTCAATTCGTTCCTGCCTATCCTTCGATTTAGGATTTCCTGCTTTCCCTCCTCGGTGAAAAAGACCCAGCCCTGCGCTGACTGCACGATGGGGATGGGGAACGAGCACTCGTCCTTTCCGATGAGCGGCAATACTGTCTTTTCGTCCAACTTGGAAAACTTAATTGCCTCCCTTGAGGCCTTAACGAAACGTTCACGAGCCGTCCTGTCGGCAACAGCATCTCCCGAGAGTACAACGTCCCTTCCTTCGGGGCCGAAAATGAGTAGTAATTCCTTGGTGTCATTGTTCTCAGTGGCCTCCACGAGCGCCCTGAATGCATCTTCGGGAGAACCGAACTTCCTTTGCTTACTCTCTTGAGCAAAGGCAAGAAGACTAAAAGCAGCTACGACAATTATGGTCGCCATCAAAAGCGCTAACCCATAGCGGCAAAGGAAATGATTCTCTGACTTTGGTATATCTCTAAACATCCTTTCGACCTCCATATAGCTGTAACCTCAAAATAAGTTTCCCTTTTTCCTTCCGGTCAAAAACTGGCGACGCTAACTGATATGTTGCACGGTCCCCCTTCACCGGCGCCCTCCCCCATGGAATCCTCCACTTGCACCGCCTCCGCCTCGGGAACCTGCCCCACTGGAAGTATGGCCGGCACTGGAACGGCTCTCAAATCCGCGGTCACTTGCGGCTCGCTCAGCCGGGCCGTTAACGGAGTGCTCAAAGACAGTTGAACTGGCTCCGGAGGAATACCCTGACCCTGACACACCATAGCCCCGATACCGGGTTACATTCGTTTTGACACTCGCCCGACTGTTGCTGTTGTTGAGAATTGCTTGTCCCCCGTTCCCCACGGAGGAACTGGACGATCCTCCGCCTCCCCGACCTACAAAAATCCCGCCATGAGATCTGTTAAAAGGGTCAATGCGGAATATCTTTCCTGTGCCCGGATCGCGGAAATGGTTGGTGACAAATTGTCCATGCCCCTGTGGCTGTCCATATACGGGGCCATGCACTCTCACATGAAAATCAACAAGAACGAAGAACCCGGGGAACCAGAAATCCGACCACCAAAACGGATAAGGCACCCAGGTGTACAGGTAGGTATAATCAGGAGGCGGAGCATAGTAAGAAACTACAGGTGGTCCCTCGTTGTCATAGTAACCATTCATGACGTCAGATTCGGGATAATTCGGGGCCGACATCGCGGCGCTGCCCTGACTCGTAGTGTCTTCCTTCACTAACAAACTTTGCTCTGCAATGACATCCTGAAATGTCTTCAGTGCTGCATCCTTGCTCATCGCTAATTTGCCGGAGACAACGGCGTCACTAACGGAAATGTTCAGTTCACCAATAATATCCGGCGTAACCGGATAATCGGCTATCCACCCGTTCCGGGGCATAATGCCGACAGAGCTCAACATGCTCTCCGCTTCGATTTCGTCTGCAGCCGCGCCAACCTTCAGCGCATCAACCAGCTTGAAGGCTAAATCGCCTTCACGGACCAGCGGCTGTGAAAGCGGCGGACTTCCCGCCACCTGGTTAGTCTGCGCATTCAATGAAGCAGACGTCAAAAGAAGAGCTGTCAAAATAACCACTATGATACATACACTCTTCATATATTATTTTACCATTCCGGGTCTAAATAAAGCTGTCCAGTGCCTGGTAGAAGTTCAGAGAGGGGTTTTTTGCACAACCCCTCAAAAAGGTATATTTAAAAAATTACGCGATCCTGGTTGATTTGAGAGCATTTTGGGTGATGTGTTTCAATCGTGGACAGTTTTATCTCGGTTTTCACATCACTGACAACCACCATCCTGAATAATTCCGGGTGCGAGGGGATGACAATGGGTTCTATCGCAAAAATAAGTTTTAGGCAAGAGAATCCGTTCTTAACATAAACAGTTATGCAGCGTTCCAAACGCCCGACTATCGGCGACAGGCAACAACTTAACATTTCTTACAATAACTGGGGCAGGCCTATTCTCCCAAGCATAAGCAGGAAGAGGCAAGCGTTGCCCACCTCTTCCGTCATTACTGATGTTAGAGATGCGATATGCGACTGGATTTTCTTAGGTAATACATTGAGCCGGTCCCTGCAATAAAGATGAAGAGCATCATCCCCCATTCATTCATGGTTGGTACCGAAATTGGGGTTAGCTCAGAAGAAAAAAGGGCAGGATCATTTGTAAAATTCAGACTTGAGCCGTACGAATACGCCGTCGAATTGGTTACCACTGTGCCGTTCTGATTGGTAATACTTACATAAAACATAACTGCGACTCCAAATTCGTTTTGTTTTCAGAAGACGACACCCGGCAATAAACAGCTACCTTCCCTTCTGTTGGCTTGTCCTCTTCTCTGACGATGACAGTACCGGTGTGCGTCTGATAGGCGTCGAGCTTCCCTGCTCTGAAATAGTTCCATGCAGTCCTGTATGACACGCCTATCTTCATGCAAATATTCTATCATAATATTCTATATATTATAATAGATTTATTGAAGCTTAAGAATATCCGAAAAGCTGTCAGCCACGATGTTCTTCCTTGTTGCACCAACACGGCCAGCTGCACGGGTCAAGATCGTCTTGCGTCGAACGCACGGCGGTCAGAG
>Ga0187856_1002076_pt1 | contig 15107 bp, 10 predicted proteins | sample June2016WEW_8_40_FD_132443 | JGI IMG/M metagenome (GOLD analysis project Ga0187856, IMG submission 132443) | Peatland microbial communities from SPRUCE experiment site at the Marcell Experimental Forest, Minnesota, USA - June2016WEW_8_40 | ecosystem: Environmental > Terrestrial > Soil > Wetlands...
AGGCGGCGACGTGGATTATCATTGCAACGCTCAGTACCGTTGCTCTCGTGGCGCAAGACACGGCGACCATTTCCGGGACTGTTTCGGATCCCTCCGGTGCGTCCGTGCCGGCCGTGGAAGTGAGCGTAACGCAGACCGATACAGGCGTAAGCCGGAGCGTCACCACGGATGTCAACGGCTCGTTTATCATTCCAAACCTTCCACTGGGCCCGTATCGGCTGCAGGCCATGAAAATGGGATTCGAGATTTATGTGCAGACCGGAATCATTTTGCAGGTCGGCAGCAGCCCCACGGTACCGGTGAAACTGAGAGTGGGTGATGTAAACGAACGGATACAGGTGGAAGCCGCCACGACAGAAGTAGAGACACGAAACCTCGGCGTAGGCAGCGTGGTCGAGACGCAACGAATCCTGGACTTGCCGCTGAACGGAAGGCAGCCGACAGATCTGATCACACTGAGCGGTCTGTCGGTCCAGACTGGGTCTTCTCCGACCTACACCATGGCTACGGGAGTCAACATCAGCGTGGCCGGCGGAACCAGCTATAGCGTCCAGTACAATCTGGACGGAGCATCGCATTTAGACACTTATGTTGGCACCAACATGCCGCTACCCTTCCCCGAGGCGCTTCAAGAGTTCAGGCTGGTCACGAGCGCGCAGGATGCGACCCAGGGTGGCGGACATTCGGGGGCTACCGTAGACGCGGTTACAAAATCCGGTTCCAACGCCTTCCACGGGGATGTTTTCGAGTTTTTCCGCAACTCCGATTTGAATGGACGAGACTTCTTCTCGCCGGTGGCGGACGGTCTGAAACGCAATCAGTTCGGGGGAGTGGTCGGCGGCCCGGTCAAGAAAGATAAGTTCTTTTTCTTCGTCGGCTATGAGGGTACAATGATCCGCCAGTACAGTCAGGCCACAATTCAGTACGTTCCCACGGCGGCCGAACTGACGGGTAATTTCGGACCATACATTGCAGCCGGATGCCCCGGGTACCAGGGAATTGAAGCTTCGCCTATAGTGCACAACGGTTTTGTGGTGGTGCCTCTCAGCCCCGCTGCGATCAAGATCTCGTCCTATCTTCCGCAATCGACCAATCCCTGCGGGCAAGTTTTCAGCGGAATTCCCCTGCACCAGAATGAGTCGCAGGCGCCCGTCCGGCTTGATTACAACATCAGCCCCAAGAACATGCTCTTCGCCCGGTATATCGTCACTAAGATCGACATCGCCCAACCCTACGACATCAGCAAGAACGTGCTGTCGACCGACGGGCAAGGCGCCAACGACGAAGCAAACTCATTGGCCCTTGGCGATACCTATCTGTTTAGTACGAATGTGGTCAACTCCTTCCGCGTTTTTGGCAACCGGGTAGGTGCGACGACGCCCGGCGCACAGACCTTTGGTCCCCAGCAAGTAGGAATCCATAATTTCTACGATTACGGCGGGAACTTTATCCCGATATTCCTGGTTGCGGACGGCTTCTCGACGAATTTCATCTCCAATTTTTCTATTGGCAGCGACACCACGACGAACTTCGGACTCAACGATGATTTGAGCATTATTCGCGGATCGCACCAGTTCAGCTTTGGCGTGAATACGATGCGCGCCTTGCTGAACGCCCACTCGTATGCCTGGTCGGAGGGTTTCTTCCTGTTCGCCGGGATCTTCGGCTCACCGATGGTCGATTTCCTAACGGGCAATGCGGCTGAGTTTCATCAGGCCAATCCAAATCCGGAGAATCTGACACAGAATTTTGTGGGGTTATATGCCGGCGATACCTGGAAGGTGACCCATCGTTTTACCCTGAATTACGGGCTACGGTGGAATCCTTTTATTCCCATGCAGTTTAAGCAGTCCGATAGTTACACCTTCAACCTCAGCGATTTTTACAATGATGTTCACAGCAAGGTGATTCCCACGGCGCCTCCAGGGTTTCTATATTCGGGCGACCCCGGGTTTAACGGTCGAGCGGGAATGGACAATGCATGGGGGCACTTCGAGCCGCGCGCTGGATTGGCCTGGGACCCATTTGGCGACGGCAAGACTGCCATCCGGGCCGGCGCAGGAATTGCGTACGACTTCCTCCGGCAGGATATCAACGAGAACACCTCCTCGGTGTTGCCGTTCCGAACCAGTGTTGTGGAGAGTTTCCCCGTCAGCCTGGATAACCCCTACGCGACCGTGCCCGGCGGAAATCCATTTCCTTACAACTACAATCCGAAAACCCCCGTGTTCCCCGACCTGCCTTATCAATCGTTCCTGCCGATCCCGGCAAATATTCAAGCGCCTGTTCAATATTCTTGGAATTTCGGGATTCAACGGCAGATCACCAAGAGCGTTTTCTTTTCGGCAACCTATGTGGGCTCGGAAATCGCGCATCTGTGGACTGGCGTCGATTTGAACCCGCCGCAACTGATTCCAGGCGTACCCAACTTCTTGGAGGCCTTTACTCCCGCTCAGCAAGCGTTATGCGCATCCTTGCAGGCAAACTGCACCACGAACGAAAACCAGCGTCGTCTTTTGGAGCTCCGGAATCCCTCGGCGGGCAACGTGTACGGATCGTTGACCAGTCTGGATTCGAGCGGCACTCAGCACTACGATGGACTTCTGCTCAACGCCCGCTGGCGCCTCGGAGATAATGTGAATCTAGCCGGCAATTGGACTTGGTCCCACTGCATTGGACTTCCGGCGACGACACTGGCGAACCTAGAGGCTACATATTTGAATACGCCCTATCAGAACAACGGCCCCGTGAATCGACACCTGGATATGGGTCCCTGCGAATCCGGCGCCCTGGATATCCGGCACATCGTGAACGTGACTTTGGTGGTCAATACGCCCAGGTTTGATAATAATTGGGCCCGCCGTTTAGGGACGGGCTGGACTCTTTCCACCATCTACACCGTACGCACCGGAGCTCCTTTCGATGCCGAACTAGGCACCGACAATGCTTTGAATGGCTTTAATCCAGCTGGGAACAACCCGGTGCCGCAGCGCCCCAATCAAGTGCTTCCCAATGTGTATGCGAGCAACCAGGGACAGTCTTGTTCTCCCGCTCCATGCGTTAGTTATCTCAACCCTGCTGCGTTTTCCACACCGGCCGCCGGTACATACGGGGACATGGGAATTGGCGCTCTGAGGGCCCCGGGATTTTGGGAATGGGATCAGACTATTTCCCGACAATTCCCAATCACCGAGAAAACCCATCTGGAGATCAGGGCAGAAGCTTTCAATGTTACGAACTCGGTCCGGCTGGGGACGCCCAATCAAACGTTAGGTGGGACATTTGGCACAATAACCAGCGACCAACCCACCACGGGTTCTGCGCCGGGTGATGGTGGAAGAGTGGTGCAGTTCGCCATGAAATACATATTTTAATGGCGCAGCCCGACGCGCTCAGGCAGGTACGCGATCGGCGCGCCGCCGGGATGCGCTATTCTGCATGGCCTTCTTCAGGATGCTCCGCATCCACAGAATGCCCGGATCGTTGTCACGAGATTTGTGCCACTGCAAGCACTCCTCCAATCGAGGCATTTCAAACGGCGGACGCAATAATCGCAGTGGCAAGTACTGCGCGTAAAACGCCGAAAGTTTTCGGTGGAGGGTCGCAATCCGCGTGGTGCCGATGAGAAGCTTCGGAACGAGGCTGAAAGCAGTCGTAATTACTTCGATTCGCCTTTGTTGCCCGCTGCGTTCGAGGAACCATTCGTCGAAGGTAGGCAGTTGGCGATGCTTGCCGAATCGAACAACGACATGGCCTAGTTCAAGGTACAACTCGCGAGAGATGCGATCATGAACCAACTGATTCCCCGACCACACTAAACAGACGAAATCATCATCAAAGAGGCGTTCTGAAGAATGTTTGGCGGATACATAATTGCTGGGTGTAATCGCCAAATCGATTTCACCTCGATCCAAAACTTCCGTGCAGCCATCGACGTTGGAAAAGAGTTCCAGTGTCACCCCGGGAGCGACTTTTTGGATCAGTGGGACGGCTTCGGCCATCAGGACGGTCTCCGCGTAATCCGACATGATGAGCCGAAACCTGCGCCTGGAAGTCGCGGGATGGAAGACTGGGTTCTTCGAGTGAATCGCTTCAGCCTTCAGAAGAACATCGCGCACGGGTTCGACCAGACCTTCCGCACGCGCGGTGAGAGTCATTTTGCGTCCAACCTGGATTAATAGCGGATCGTTGAACGTGTGTCGCAGGCGTGCGAGTGCTCCGCTGGTGGCAGATTGACTCAGATGAAGACGCTGTCCCGCGCGAGAGACATTCTTCTCGGTGAAGAGAGCGTCCATTACAACTAATAAATTGAGGTCCAGACCGCCGAGGTCCATGTCTCGCTCCGGGGGATACGAATCCGATAACTCACTTCATTGGTGAACCACACCTCCCGCAGGGTCCCTTATTCTGCGGTTAAACTCTTCGACATCATCGGCCGGCGCACAAATGTCCTCCAAGATACCTGCCCAGCCATCAACCGTCTTGATGCCCTCCTTGGTCAACTTCCTAAATTTCTTAGTTTGGCTTTTCCAGGGGCTGGTGTAGACCTTCGGGTCTGTAATTGTCATGTTCAGTTCCAGCACGTCATAAGCGATCCGCTGGTAGCGTTCCTCCAGAACCATAGCGTCGCTGTGTGGATAACCAAATTGATCCACCCAGGTTCTTTCGTCCATGCCGGTAGTTGTCACAACGAATGTGTTGCCGTCCCATTTTCCAACCGAATAACCCCACCAGCGTGGTATGTCAGGATCCTTGAGCGTCTCGCGCCCATCGGTCCAAATGGTGCGCACGCCGTTGCCCCACTCGAACTGCTGAAGAATTTTATCAGGGAGGACATTCATCTCCAGCGGATCCGGGTAAATCAGGGCGCGCGAAGGGCCCATGGGGTTACAGCTTTGATAGGGATCGGTCCCGTTGGCTGGAGGCACGGATCTGCGCCGCCCAATGGCCTCTTCCGGGTGCGCCGCGGCATCGGCGCTGCCTAGGAGCCGCCCGTACGAGGGCTTATTGGAGTCGAACATTTTTTGCCCAAGTGGAGTTAAGGGAGGAACATCATTGCTGAACCCGCGATCGCCGCAGTCCCTGCATGTCCCGCCTCCGCCGTACCCGCCGGGGGAGCCATTACGGCTCCAGATTCCCGATAAGTCGTGCTTATCGTACACCCGATTCGCATTCTTGGGATCGGCGGCCATGATGCCGCGGCCGCCCTGCGCCAGAGCGGGAGACACGCACAACAGGCAACTTGCGGCGAGGAGGCCAGCTAGGACTTTCATCATTTCCGAGCCATGTTTACGGTTGTTTTTGTTCGTTCGGATGAGGCGCCGGTTCTGGCGGGGGGCCACCTGGACCTCCTCCAGCCACGCCCATAATTACTTCGCCTTGGTCGTTGAGGAGCTTGAGAATAGCACCAACCGGCGTTCCCGCTCTGGAGGGCGCAACGGTTATCGTAATGTGAGCCCCGGGCGGTAGCGCGGCTTCTGAACGCTTCTTGCCCCATCCCTCTTGAATTAACTGCGAAGGATTGGGGTAAAATTCGCCACCCCAATGTACGACATTGCCCTTTTCATCGGTGACGTCGAAGAACAATTGAGGATGCGGGTTCGCATAGTGGAATTCCGTGACCACCGCTTTCATCGTGACGGGGTGACTCGCATCGTAAGACACGGCAGTGCCGTGATGGGCGGCGACTGGAAGCGCTGCAAATAGTAGAGCGCTTGTCAGTAAGAGGGAAAACTGCGCTTTGGTCATCGATAATCTTTCGTGCGGGTCACTCCAGTAGGGCGTCCGGCGCTACAGCTCGGTACGCAACGTAAGGCCGCTATTTCAGTAGAATTCTAACCCGCTCTCGCGAGAGTATGCGACCGTAATCGTAAAGATATGTTAAGGGGGGAGCGCTGCTGCTTTGGAGTGTAGGATCATCGCTGATTGCTGTAGAGATTGGTCGAAGCTTGGGCGCCGAGAAATTGCATCACCGTATGATTCGTGGCACGAAGTGCCTGACCGTTCTGGTCGTTTGTTTCCTCTTTGCTGTCACCGCCCCAGGTCAGGACGCGCCTGGGGACAAAACCTTGATGGCAGAGCAAGTGTTCAAGAACGTCAAGGTCTTGAAGGGAATCCCTGTTGGGGAGTTCATGGATACCATGGGCTTCTTCGCCGCATCTTTGGGATTAAATTGCGTTTATTGCCATGTTTCCGAAAGCCTTGAGAATTGGGACAAGTTTGCAGAGGATGTTCCTCGCAAGAATGTAGCGCGTCAAATGATACTGATGGTCAACGCCATCAACAAGAACAATTTCGGAGGACGCGCGGCTCTGACCTGTTATTCCTGTCACCGGGGCGCCGAACATCCTAAGGTGATTCCGAGCCTGGCCGACCAATACAGCGTTCCTCAAGAGGACCCCAACGAGGTCGAAATCGTGAAGGACGCCCAGCCAGGACCTTCGGCGGATCAGATGCTGGACAAATACATCCAGTCCATCGGTGGAACAGAAAAGCTGGCAGCACTGAACAGCTTCATCGGGAAGGGAACGTATGAAGGCTACGACAGCTACCACGAAAAAGTCCCCATGGAGATTTACGCGAGGGCTCCTGGGCAACGCACTTTAGTTGTCCATACGCAAAACGGCGACAGCACGACAACCTTCGACGGCAGCGCGGGCTGGGTGGCCGCCGTAGACAAGCCAGTGCATTTGCTGCCGCTACTGCCAGGATCGGAACTGGACGGTGCCAAACTGGATGCGGATCTGTGCTTTCCCGCCGGGATCAAGCAGGCCCTGAGTCAATGGAAAACGGGCTTCCCAGTGGCGTCCATCGACGACAAAGAAGTGCGCATTGTCCAAGGTATCGCTGGTGGCGGGTCTCGCATGAAGCTCTACTTCGATAGCCAGACTGGGCTGCTGGTGCGGCAAGTGCGCTACACGAAAACCGTGGTCGGCACCGTTCCACTGCAAATCGACTACTCGGATTATCGCGACGTCGATGGCGTGAAGTTGCCCTTTCACTGGGTCGTGACGTGGACTGACGGCCAGTCGACCTTTCAGTTAAACGAAGTTCAGCCCAACGTCCAGATTGAGAGCTCAAAGCTGTCAAAACCGGCTCCCGCGGTAGTCACGAAAGCCGCCGTGCGTTAGACCTGGAGATCGAGATTCGATCGCAGCCACTGTCTATTTGGCCGGTTGCTTAAGACTGTCATAGACCGCCTCTACGAACATGTCCGTTGTCCAAGGACCCGTATTGGCCCCGTATCGCGTATCGTAATCGGCCGTAACTCTGGCGGCCTTTACCTGATCCAGGCTGGCGCCGTCCTTGATCATCGCCCGAACACGGTCTCGGATGATCGCCAGCATGTCGCGATATTCCACCACTTCATGTTCATCGGACAAGTATCCGTGCCCCGGAACAATGAGGGTGCCTCCCTGGCCCTCGTGCCGAAAAACGGTGCGATTGAGGATGTCGTTGAGCGCGTTGATTTCGCCCTGAACGCTACCGCCGTCCTTGATATCGATGAACGGAAACTGGGTTGTATTGAAGATATCGCCGGCAACGATGACGTCGGATTGACGGAAATGAACGATGCTATCGCCATCGGTAATCGCGTGCGGCTCGTGGAAAATCTCTATGGCGTTTCCGTTATGGTATTTACGCCTGCGATCTTCCAGGAACGTATCGGTCGGCCAGCCCTGCGCAGGTAGCTTGGCATTCACCATATGCGTCTCCGTGTTCTGCTGAGCGATGATCGTCGCGCCAACGCCGGCATCCCGGAACTGCAGCGAGAAGAAGGACCCCACCAGGCTCGGGTCTTGGCCAGCGGCGCGAAGCTGCACGTTGCCTCCCGCCCGGTCGGGAAGATAACTGGTATTGACAATGAATTGGATCGGCTTGTCGCTGAGCTTGTGAATGGTCTCAATCACCTTGTCCGAAAGCTTGCCGGACCCAGTGTCGACGACAAACGGACCCTCGTCGCCGGTCTCCACAACAATGTTCCCGCCATCGCCGGCCAGCATATAGACATTGCCGGAAACCGGCAGTACGTGAATCTCGCCATCGTGCGGTTCAGGATCCTCCGCGCGGCTTTCCGGGGAGGGACCGGGTGCGGGCCGCAGCAAGGCGATTGCTTCGGCATCGGTCGCGGTTTGGAGCCTCGCCGCAAATTCCGGATAGATCGAAGCAGCCCCGGCGATGCCGGACAACATTGGAATCTTGTATTTTTTCGAATATTCTTTCGCAAACGGCTGCGCGCCAAACAGATAATTTGGTACTGCATCCGGCGGTCGCCCAATGATCTCTTCGCCATCGTCGCAAGCGTAGAGCCAGGCGCCGGGATCGGTGGGCTGACGGAAAAAGTCGTTGCTGCGCACTTCCGGTTCGGTCAAGAATACGGGATCGGTCACAACGGTTGTATCCACCAAGTGATCGCCATGGCGGACAAAGAACTCCACCATCGTGGCCTGATCGCTTTCCGGGAGTCCATTGCGCCGCAGCCAGCCCTGTTTCAGGTGTGTGGTATTTACAACCAGCGCGTCCCCCACGTAACGGCCCGTTGAGAATCCCTGATAAGTGTGCGGCGCATAGGCGGGCGGATGCGGCCGGCCATCCATCCAGATGGTGCGAAATCCTTCCGTGGTTTGCGCCCAAATGTGAATGGCGACGAGTTGCATTGTGTGCGGATCGCGGTCCTCCCAGATGCGGAAGTTGCCGATCGCGCGCATCTGATAGGGCGCGACGTATCCATCGCATTGATGATGCTTCAGAGTTAAGCGCGAGGGGTCGTAGGAAAGTGCCCAAAGACGTCCCGCCTCGTTGATCGCGAACCCGGCATAGTCTCCGAGTTCGGAGCCCGCGCCGCGCTCGAGGCCGTCCTCGTTGACGGCAGGCGACCAGTAGCCTGAAAGGTCAATGGGCGAAGCGGGGCGGGCTGGTCCGCCGGGGCCCGATGGCGGTGCACCTTGTCCTAAAGCATTGACCGGCGCCCACAGTGTGGCTGAGAAAGCTACAAGAATCCAGGTGATATTGAGCAGATTCGCTTTCATCATGTCCCTCTATTTCGCCGAGCACGGCGTTGGATTCCAACCCGCCGAATCATTCTGCCTTTTGAAATGCGTACTGGTCCAGAAGGGTGCGCTGAGATACTTCGGATCGACAACCTCGGTTGTTACCAGCAGCAGAGAATCCCCGCCCGGTATGTCAAAGCGGTCATAATACTCGGTAATCACAGCGTCTTGGCTGTAGGGGATTCCGTTCTTGCGCAGATACCCGGCTTTCATTTTGGTTGTCACTACTTTCAAGGCGCCGCCTCTTTCCGGGCCCGGAGGCATGCCAAGAGTGAATCCACCGCGCGTCATGATGGTGCCAGGTATGTCCCAACCCGCCACCGAAACACCCTGCCAGTCCCCGCCGGGGCCCGCCGGAGCTCCGAAACGTAGAATGCGCATTTGTGTGCCTGCGTCGAACTCGGCCTTGAGCGTATTGTCGTCCTGCCAAGTGATGTGAATCCGGCCCGGCAGCCGCACGATCCCGCCGGCGCCGTACGCCCGGCACTGCTCACCGGAGGCTTCATCCTTGGCCGGATCCCAAGCAAGCGCGGCCTTCCGGCCCTCGGCGTTCAGGGGAATCGACTCCATGTCGCCCTTCGGCGCGGTTGTCATCCGCTGGCGCCAATCTTCCGTAACTAACGATACCCAGTATCCGGTCAGATCCACTGGGGCGGCGGCGCGAGGAGGAGGTGGCGGGCCCGGGGGCGGTCCGATGCCCGGAAATTGCGCCGCTGCGATCACCGCCGTGGCTAAACTCAAGATCAAGCATCGAAACCAGAATGCGCTATTTCTCTTCGCCTGCAGCAGAGCGCGAGAGCGATTACAACGGAGCATGTAACAAGTTTCTATTCAGAAACTCATGCTGTCCACAATGGCTTAACATATCTTTACGATTAGAAGCTGCGGCTCCTTCCGCGTGGCGATAGAATTCCAAAGGCGGTCCCCAGCCGCACAACCGTAGAGGAGCAGCCGATCTGAAGATGAAATGCATGCGAACCCTTGTGCTATTCCCTTGTGCCGCGGCTGCACTGGCAACGTGGCTCAGAGCGCAACCTCCTCAGGCCGCTCCAGCCAAGCCTGATTCTCCGGCAGTATTGGCGCATATCGAGAAGGCGAAGAAAATTGCGGGAACCGAATGGGCGAGCGAGGCGACTTTTTTCTGCACTGCACCGAGAGCGAACCTGCCAACCGATCCTCTCATCGAGCCGGCAAAACTTTTTGATAATCTGTACGCCTTCGGCCGATCAGGCACCGTGGTCTATGCGCTCACAACCTCGGCGGGAATTATTCTGATCGATTCCGGTTACGTCAACGAAGTGGAGACGGTGTTGATCGCCCAGATGAAATCCTTGGGTTTGGATCCCGCGCAGGTGAAGACCATCATTCTCACTCACGGCCACGGGGACCATTTCGGCGGCGCGGCGTACTTTCAGGATCACTACGGTACACGCATTGTTGAATCGGCCGCCGACTGGGAATTGATGGAGAACCCTCCGCCTCCGCCCCCGGGCTTCAATCCAGCCGGGAAAGGGCCGCCTCCGGCTCCGGTCAAGCCGCCTCGAAAAGACTTCGTGGCGGTTGAGGGATCTCCGATCACGCTTGCCGACGAAAAAGTCACGCCGGTCATGGTGCCGGGGCACACTCCTGGGTCCATGGCGTTAATTTTTCAGGTTAAGGATGGCGGAAAGATGCATGTCGCGGGACTATTTGGCGGGACGATCCTCCTATCCGGAAGAATTTCCGACGCCGACCTTCACAAGTACTTGGAGTCGATCGAACATTACAAGCAGGTTGCCCGGAAAATGAAGGTGGACGTGGAAATTCAGAATCATCCACTTTATGACGGAATGCCCGAGAAGCTAGCTGCGCTCAAGGAACGCAAATCGGGAACGCCGAACCCCTTCGTAGTAGGGCCGGCGAGCTACGCCAAATTCTTGGATGTACAATCCGAATGCATGAAGGCGGCAATGGCCCGACGCGTCGAATAAGTCAGGAGATGTTCCCGGGCGGCGATGCTATTGTTATGACGAAGCAATGAGGGAAATGAGAAAAATCAACATAGCTATTATTGGTACGGGCTGGTGCGGAGGGATCCGCGCGGTGGCATGCTCCAGCAGTCCGTGGGTCAACGAACTTCACATTGCCGAGATCCGCGAGGAACGGTTGAAGGAGGTCGCGGCTCTCACCAACCCCGCAACCGCAACCATGGATTACCGCGATCTGCTGAAGGATCCCTCGATTGACGCGGTAATGATTTCAACCACGCCTGAACCCACTCACTACCCCATCGCCAAAGAGAGCATGCTGGCGGGCAAGCACGTCTTTCTTGAAAAACCAATCGCGCTTGAACTCGCCGAAGCCGATGAACTGATCGCTCTGGCGAAGGAAAAGAGTCTTTTATTCACCATTGGTTATTCGCAGCGGTTCAATCCGAAGTTCGCCTATGTGAAGCGTTCCATCGAAGATGGGACGATCGGACAGCCTGTAAGCGCGCTGGTAAGCCGGCACATCACCCGCAATCTGGGCAAGAAAATCGGCGGACGCGTCAAGCTGTCGCCGGCCGCCATGGAAGCCACGCACGACATCGATTTCGTGCTGTGGTGCCTCGCACCGCGCAAGCCCATCCGTGTATATGCCCAGGAAGTCAAGAAAATCATGGGCGCACAATACAACGTCCCAGACTGCGTTTGGGTGGTTGTGACCATGGACGATGGAGTTGTGTTTACGATCGGCGCCGGCTGGGTGCTGCCGCCTGCGTATCCGAACTTCTCATCGACCTGGATTGAATTTGTCGGGACCGAGGGCGCGGCCATGGTTGACGACACCCACCGCGACGTTTACGTCACGACGATGCAGAGCGGCATCCAGTTCCCCATGTCATCCATGCCGGGCGAGAAAGTCAACCACGTCTATGCGGGCCCCATGCAAGCCGAAACGCTGCATTTTCTGGAATGCGTGGCGCTCGGCAGACAGCCTCTCGTAACGCCGGAACAGGCACGGCTAGCGATGCAGGTTTATCAGGCAGCGGACCTTTCGGCCGAGACCAATGCGCCGGTGAGTTTGGCCGGCAAAGATGCGCTTTCTATCCAACCGGCCTTGGCCTAGTTGGTGAACCGGAGAGAATCTTGGCTGCTCCTGATGAGGCGGTGAAAGAGTCAGAGACTCCCCTCGGCTCCAGTGGTATTCGCCAGGAGCCGACTCGAACGCGCTGGTGGATTCTCATCCTTATCAGTTTGATGTACCTCATCTGCTACATGGATCGGAGCAACATCTCCGTAGCGCAGCCGGAAATAGCCAGGCAGTTCCACTTAAGCAAAAGCACGATGAGCCTGGTACTGGCGGCCTTCACCTGGGCATACGCCCTCGGACAAGTTCCCGCCGGTTGGCTGGGCGACCATTTCGGGGCTAAGAGGGTTCTTACGATCATCATGAGCTGGTGGTCCGCGGCGGCGATGATGACCGGCGCGGCCATCGGCCTCGGGTCTTTGTTCGGCGCGCGATTCTTGCTGGGCGTAGGCGAGGCTGGGGCTTTTCCGGTGGCCAGCCGCGGTATGCTGCTGTGGTTTCCGCGCTCCGAGCGCGGGCGCATCCAGGGCATTACTCACTTCTTCAGCCGTTTTGCGGTCGCCGTCACCCCGTTTGTCGCCGGAAGCATCATCATCGCGTTCGGATGGCGGGCGATCTTCTACATCTTCGGATCGTTGGGCATTCTGTGGGCGATCGCTTTCAGCGCGCTTTATCAGGATCGGCCCGAAGACCACCCGGCCGTGAATGCAGCTGAACTGGGCCAGATCCGCGGCGTGGACGAGCGGGGGCTGCCCAGGACGTTTGCGTTCGACCGTCAGCCGGCGCCCTGGCGGCGAATTCTGCTCTCCGCCAACATGTGGTTCGTAGCCATCGGCTACGCCTGCTTTTTTTTTGGATCGAACTTCTATCTCACGTGGTATCCGACGTATCTGCGGGAGCATCGGCATTTGTCCCTGACCGCCCTGGGCTTCTGGGGCTCGGTGCCTCTGTTTGCCGGCATGATCGGCGACATCACCGGAGGAACATTGTCGGATTTGATTTTCAGACGCACCAAGAATGCGCGTGTCGCCCGCCGTGTCGTCGCCGCTCCGGGGTTTCTTTTTGCAGCGCTGTTCGTGATTCCCGCGGCGCTAACCTCCGACCCTGTGACGTCGATTCTTTATCTCGCAGCATCCTTTTTCTTTCTGGAGTGGGTGATTGGTCCAGCCTGGGCGGTTCCGATGGACATCGGAGGCAAGTTTAGTGGAACAGTGACAGGCGTGATGAACATGGTCGGAGCCATTGGCGGGTCTCTTGCCGCCATCGTCTACGGAACTCTGTTCGACCGGGGCCTCTGGGTGACTCCATTTTTTGTCAGTGCCGGTGTGATGGCGCTCGGTGCGCTGATCTGGATCTTCCTGATCGATCCGGACAATTCGATTGTTGAGGCTAATGCATAGCATGTTCCCATCTGTTCTTGGCCATTCGATTGCGAAAGCCGTTCCGCCGGGAGGCTTCGCGCTTCTGGCAATGGCGGCGGCTTATCTCACGTTTGCGGCTCCCAGGGCGAGCGCGCAGGGGAAGTGGGTGAGTCTGCCTCCATTCCCCGAACCGCACGAGGAGGTTATCGGTCAGGGCGCGAACGGCAAGATGTATGTGTTTGCCGGTCTCGTGTCGGCGCCGGTCTGGTTGCCCGTCGGCATGGTGTACGAGTTCGATCCGGCCACCAACCAGTGGCACAAGAAGAAGCCGATGGCCTTGCCCGCTCACCATTTGGCCCTCACCGAGTACAAGGGCAAGATCTATGTGTTTGGCGGCTTCACGGCGGGTACCGTGGACGGCCTCTCTGCATGGACACCCATCAACAACGCATTTGAATACGACCCCACCAATGATTCGTGGAGGGCCCTCGCACCTATGCCTGTGAAACGCGGCGCTGCGGTCGCGGCTACGGTGGGAGACAAGATGTACGTCATCGGTGGCGTAACGACGGCCCCGGGCGCCACAAATCCAGCCATCCGTCCGCCCACGCCGCAGCGAGTTCTCGGCACAGTTCAGGAATACGATCCCGAAACGAATACCTGGCGCGAGCGCGCCACCATGCCGACGCCTCGCAACCATACTGCCGCCGGCGTGGTCAACGGCAAGATCTACGTCATCGGCGGCCGAATCGGCGCCGCATTCATCGCGGCTTCCTCGGACCTAGGCAACGTAGAGGCTTACGACCCGGTCACCGACACTTGGGGTGGGCCGCTAGCGAAGATGCCGACGGCGCGGAGCGGGCTCGATGTTGGCGTTTACAACGGACGGATCTACGTCGCCGGAGGCGAGAATCAAGATTTCTTTCAGCACACTGCCTATCATGCTTTCGAAGCGTACGATCCGGCCACCAACACCTGGAGCATTCTTCCTCCGATGGCGATCGGCCGGCATGGAGTCGCGGGCGGGGTGGTGGGAAGTCGTTTTTACGCGATCAGTGGAGACGTACAGTCGTCGGGAACGGGCGTCATGGTGTCTACACCGTCCGCCGATGCGTTCGAATTCTCAAACTAAGTCTCGTTCATTACTTCGTCCAACTTGAATCAGCCAGGTTGAGGCCAGGATTCGCCTGCCGCTGCTAGAGAACAACAAAGTACTGGTTGCCCGACAACGACGAGTTCGAAGGCCTATCACCGTATCGGTGTTGGTCTTGGGAAGGCGGCACGACCATGATCAAGAGTGATGCTCAACAAGATCGAACAGGGGATCAGATCGAAGGCTTCCGGCGAGCACTCGCGAAGGCGTAGCAGGAGAAGCCCGGCAAACGCTCGGCAGCAATCCGCAGAAGCTAGGAAAGCGTGATCCGGCAGCTTGAATGCGAACTGCGTGAGTACGACCAAAGTGAAGGGTTGCGAGCTGATTATTTATCCCGGTATCGGTCAAAGAAGTCGAAAACGGCGGGCAGCACTAACAGGCTGCTGAAAAGCTATTCCGAGAAGTATCCAAAAAGCAATTGAGATCGTCTTTTCCTTATGCGCGGAGAAGACCAGACACAGCACGAGCTATTCGGATATGGATCGTTGGAGGAAC
>Ga0187856_1002083_pt1 | contig 15069 bp, 11 predicted proteins | sample June2016WEW_8_40_FD_132443 | JGI IMG/M metagenome (GOLD analysis project Ga0187856, IMG submission 132443) | Peatland microbial communities from SPRUCE experiment site at the Marcell Experimental Forest, Minnesota, USA - June2016WEW_8_40 | ecosystem: Environmental > Terrestrial > Soil > Wetlands...
TGGCACGATCACGGTCGAGGAGGCGAAGTCCATTGAGACGACGCTCGAAGTGGTCGAAGGCATGCAATTTGACAAGGGCTATCTCTCGCCTTATTTCGTCACCAACGCCGAGACGATGGAGGTAAAACTCGAGGACGCCTACATCCTCAATTACGAAAAGAAAATCAGCAACCTGAAGGATATGTTGCCGTTGCTCGAAAAAGCCGCGCGCTCGGGCAAGCCGCTGCTCATCATCGCCGAGGAGGTCGAGGGTGAAGCGCTCGCCACGCTCGTGGTGAACAAGCTGCGCGGCACGCTCAACGTCTGTGCCGTGAAAGCCCCGGGCTTCGGCGACCGCCGCAAGGCCATGCTCGAAGACATCGCCGTCCTCACCGGTGGCAAGTTCATCAGTGAAGACCTTGGCATCAAGCTCGAGAGCATAGAACTGACCGACCTCGGCCGCGCCAAGAGCATCGTGGTGGACAAGGAAAACACCACCATCGTCGAAGGCGGCGGCAAGTCGTCCGACATCCAGGGCCGCGTGAACCAGATCCGCCGCCAGATCGAGGAGACGACGAGCGATTACGACCGCGAGAAATTGCAGGAACGTCTGGCCAAGCTAGCCGGCGGCGTGGCCGTCATCAACGTGGGCGCTGCGACCGAGACCGAGATGAAGGAAAAGAAGGCGCGCGTGGAGGATGCGTTGCACGCGACCCGCGCGGCGGTCGAGGAAGGCATTGTGGCCGGCGGTGGTGTGGCATTGCTGCGCTGCCTGCCCGCCATCGAAGCCGTCAAGGGCGCGAACGAAGACGAAAAGATTGGCGTGGACATTGTGAAACGCGCCGTTGAATCACCGACTCGCGCACTCGCAACCAACGCGGGCGTCGAAGGCTCGGTGGTCGTTGAGGAAGTCAAGAAGCGCAAGGGCAACGAGGGTTACAATGTCGCGACCGGTGAGTACGAAGACCTCGTGAAGGCCGGCGTGGTGGACCCGAAGAAGGTCACCCGCACCGCACTGCAAAACGCGGCTTCGATTGCCGGTTTGTTGCTCACGACCGAGTGTCTGATCGCCGACGTGCCGGAGAAGGAAAAACCGGCCCCGATGGGCGGCGGGGCTCCGGACATGGGCGGCATGGGCGGTTATTAAGGTAGGGACGGCCCGTCGGGCCGCCCGCGGACGCCGCAGCGCGGCGTCCCTACCAAACTGAAAATTCAGGCGAGGCTGGAAGCAATTCCAGCCTCGTTTTTCTTTGGATTCGGGGAGTACATCCGGGGTGGCGAAAACAATTTGCAGGTTGATTTTGTGAGGTAGCACCCGCCTCCGGCGGGTTCAATGTGGCGTCCCGCCGCATTGTGTCTGCCGGTGGTCAGAGATTTAACAAGATTGGAAAAGAGCAGCCGCTTCAGTTTTTGTGTTTCTGGTTTCAGGCGGGACGCCTGAAACAACCCGCGAGACGCGGGTGCTACGATCCGAGCCTGCCGCTGGCGTTCAAGGCGGCGCATCTTTTCAAGCTGCGTATTGAGGACAATTTCGACGATAATGGAAAACCATGATTCGCCGTGATTACATTTTGCGCCAGATCGAGCAGTTTGTCGCGATGCTGGCGAAGATTACCGGGCTGGCGAAAGACGAGCAGTGGCAGGAGGCTTCGGCTGTGACCGCCGGGGAATTTCAACGGTTGACGGGCATGGACGCCCGGGAAGTGGTCCGCTTGTCCGAGACGGAGTTGCTGGCCCGGCTGATCCAGAGCGAACCAACCCACGTTGTCGAATCCAAGGCCTTCATGCTGGCGACACTGCTTAAAACAAACGGGGACCTCATTGCCGGCCAGGGCCGGCTGGAAGAGAGCCGCCAGTATTACCTGAAAGGGTTGCACCTGCTGCTCGATACTTTCGGACGCAATGAAATCACAGAACGCCCTGACTTCGTGCCTGCCGTCGAAGCCTTCCTGGCTGGCTTGCGCGACGCCCCGCTGCCGGTAAAGACAAACACGAGGCTCATCCGCCATTACGAACAAACAAGAGAATTCGCCAAAGCCGAAGACGCATTGTTCGCGACGCTGGACGTCGTGCCGCCAAGCCCCGAACTGCTGGAGTTGGGTGCGTCTTTTTATCAGCGATTGCTGGAGTTAAGCGACGATGCGCTGACGGCAGGCAACCTGCCGCGGGCGGAAGCGGAGGCGGGACTTGCAGAATTTCGTGCGCAAATGAAATTCGGATGATGGAGCAACCAATGCCTACCGCTCGCCCTTGCGGTGGCGCGCCGCTTCAAGCTGCCCATCGAGGAAATTTTTGAATTGGACAGGGACTGAACAGGCGGGAAGCAATTCCCGCCCCGTTTTTTATTCGCGGTTCGAAACGCCGCCGGTTAATTTCGGAAGTGATGACACCAACCCATCTTCAAGCGGCGCGCGAAGTTTACCGGAAAATCGCCGACAACATTGCCAAGGTCATGCGCGGGCAGGCCGGGGCCACGCGCAAACTGCTGGCCGCGCTGGCCAGCGGCGGGCACGTGCTGCTCGAAGACTTTCCCGGCACCGGCAAGACCACCCTCGCCAAGGCGCTCGCCCGCTCCATTGACGCCCGGTTCAAACGCATCCAGTTCACGCCCGACCTGCTGCCGTCGGACATCCTGGGCGTGTCGGTGTACAGCCAGCAGGACCAGCAGTTCCATTTTCATGAAGGCCCGGTGTTCACCGACATCCTGCTGGCCGATGAAATCAACCGCGCCTCGCCGCGCACGCAGTCGGCGTTGCTCGAGGCCATGGGCGAAAACCAGGTGAGCGTGGAAGGCGAACGCCGCAGCCTGACCGAACTTTTCTTCGTCATTGCCACGCAAAACCCGGTCGAATTCCGCGGCACCTATCCGCTGCCGGAGGCGCAAATGGACCGGTTCGCCATGCAGTTCACCCTCGGCTACGTGTCGCCGGACGAGGAGGTGGCCATCCTCACCGCCCAGGAACACAACCATCCGCTGGAAGATTTGAAACCTTGCGCGACCCGGGCCGACGTCGTGATGCTTCGGCAGGCGGCGGCAACGGTGCGGATCAGCGATGAATTGAAACGTTACGCCGTGGACCTGGCGGGCGCCACCCGGACCGCGTCGGGCGTACAACTCGGCGCCAGCCCCCGCGCCTCGATTGCCCTGATGAAAGCCGCCCAGGCGCTGGCCTTGTTCGAAGACCGTGATTTTGTCACACCGGAGCAGATCCAGTCGCTGGCCGTGCCGGTCATCGCGCATCGGCTGGTGCTGGAGCCACAGGCCCGTTTTTCCGGCGTCACGGCGCCCGGCGTCGTCGAGGAAATCATCCAGCGATTGCCGGTACCGGCGTGAAACAAGAATGACGCAGGAAGCAGGTGGAATGAAGAAACAAAAGTACTCCGATCCGCGCCGGTTTGAACTTCTGCCTTCTTCTTTCCGCCTTCCGCCTTTTCCGTGAGGCTGATCTACAAACTGATTTACCGGATTTACCACGTCACCTCCGGTTCGTGGCACTGGTCGCGGCGCCGGTTCACGCCAGCGGGATTCTGCGTGGCTGGCGCGCTCCTGGTCACCGGCTCAGTTGGTTTGGACGTTGAAAACGCCGTTACCTACCAGGCGTTTTCATTGTTGCTGGGTTTTTTGATTCTGGCGTTTGCCGTTAGCTGGTTTTTCCGGGCGCGTTTTTCCGTGCAACGCTCGCTGCCACGTCTGGGAACCGCCGGCCAGCCGCTGGGTTATCGGGTCCGGGTTAAAAACCTGACTACCAGGACGCAGAGCGGCCTGACGTTGCTGGAGAATCTCGCGGATACGCGACCCGCTTTTCCGGACTGGATCGAGTTCCAACTGGCAGAAAGCCGGCGCGTCCGCTCATTCCATTTTGGTGAGCGGCGTCTGGCCAACCCATTCCAGCCGGGGACGATCAGGGAACGCGAAGTCCCGCCACTGCCGCCGCAGGGCGAAGGGGAGGTTCGCATGGAAATCCTGCCGCTGCACCGCGGGGTTTTGCGGTTCACCGGAGCCGCCCTGGCCCGGACCGATCCCCTGGGGTTGTTCCGGTCATGCGTCACGGTCCCCGCCCCGCAGACGGTTTTGATTCTGCCGAAACGCTATTTGCTTCCGCCCATCGCGCTGTCCGGCGCGATGAAATATCAGGAAGGGGGCGTGGCGCTTGCGGCGAACGTGGGACGCAGTGATGAATTTGTCGCCCTGCGGGATTATCGCCGGGGCGACCCGTTGCGGCACATCCACTGGCGAAGCTGGGCCAAGGCGGGCCGGCCGATCGTGAAGGAGTTCGAGGACGAATTTTTTGTGCGGCACGCACTGGTGCTGGACACCTTCACCGCCGAGCCGCACAGCGAAATTCTGGAGGAGGCCGTGTCCGTCGCCGCCTCGTTTGCCTGCACGGTGCTGACCCAGGAATCGCTGCTCGATTTGTTGTTTGTGGGAGCGGAATCCTATTGCTTCACCGCGGGGCGGGGTTTGGGGCATGTGGACCGGATGCTGGAAATTCTGGCGGGGGTGCGCGCCTGCCGCGACCAGCCGTTCCCGGCGCTGGAGCATCTGGTGCTCAGTCACATCTCGGCGGTCAGCGGCTGCGTTTGCGTGCTGCTCGCATGGGACGAGGCGCGCCGTGAATTTGTGAAAAAGCTGCAGACCATAGGCGTGCCGGTGCTGGTGCTGGTCGTTGCCGCCCCGGGCCGGGCCGGGCTGGATCCCGGGCCGCTGCGGGATGAACCCCACCGGTTTCAGGTGCTGGAGTTGGGACGGATTGAACAGGACTTGGCCAGGTTGACCGAATGAGTTGCGCATGAAACCGAATCCGCCAAGCGCAGAAACCCGGGGCCTTAAAACGCCGCCCTTCCTCCTCGGCGCGACCCTGCTGTTTTGGGGCTGGCAGACGGGGTTTCTGGCCGTTGGCGCCATTCTGGCGGTGGTGTTGGAAGGCGCCCGGTGGGTCGGCACGCGCTGGGATTTGTCGGACGAGGATTTCAATCGCATCTGGAATTTTTGCACTTTACTGATCCTGACGGCCGGCATTTTCGCCTTCGGCACCAACACGGGGCCGGGCGGATTCAGCGGCTTGTTTCGCGGATCGGCGATTGCCGTGGGGACCAAGGTCGGCCTGTCCGGAGAAAGCACGGCGACCGCCCTGCTGCGCTGGCTGCCCATGCTTTTGTTTCCCTTCGTTGCCGCGCAGGCCTTCAGCACCATCGAGTCGTCGCCGCTGACGGCGGTTTCCATCATTCTGCGTCGACGCCGGCGGAAGGAACTCAAGACGGGACACGCCGTGCCGCCTGGACCCCGGATGGATGTGTTTTATCCTTACTTCATCGTTTGCCTGTTTGCCGCAAGCATCCGCGCCAACCGCGGAGACGAGTCGTTCTTTTGGGGACAATGCGTCCTGCTGGCGTGGGCGTTGTGGCCGCTGCGTTCGCGACGCTTCGGCGGAGTCATTTGGGTCGCCACCTTGGCCCTGGCGATCGTCATCGGCTATTTGAGTCAGGGCGGCCTGGGCCGTTTGGAACAACGAATGATCGGCTACAACGCGCAATTGCTCGCGCGCCTCTTGCAGCCCCGGACGGATCCGAGTCAAAGAACGACAGCCCTGGGCCAGATTGGACGCCTGAAGATGTCCGGCAGAATTGTTGTGCGCGTTCTCCCGGCCGCCGGCGCCCCGCCGCCCACCTACCTGCGCGAAGCCAGTTATCAGGATTTCCGGCGGGAAAGCTGGTATGCCGGCAGCGCCCGTAATCTTTTCGAAAACGTTTCGCACACCAGCACCAACGAAAACACGTGGATATTACTCCCCGGCAAAACCAACACCGCGGCGGTCAACATTGCCTGTTACCTCACTGGCACGGCGCAGGAAAGCCACTATCCGGCGGGTCTGCTCCCCCTCCCGGCCGGAAGCGGGCAACTGGAAAACCTGAATGCCTATCTGCTCCATCAAAACAAAACCGGGGCGGTACTGGCAGAAGGACCGGGGCTGGTCATCTTCGATGCCTTTTACGGTCTTGGCGCCACCATTGATTTCCCACCAGACACCAACTGGGACTACTTGGTTCCAACCAACGAAAAGCCGGCGCTGGACTGTGTAATTGCAGAAGAAAAAATGCCGGGACCGGATCAGGCGCGGACGCTCCAGGGTGTTCAGGGATTTTTCCAGGGCAAATTCACCTACAGCACGTGGCTGGGGCCGGATAAACTGCCGGCCACAAACACCACGCCATTGGGCCAGTTTTTATTGCACAGCCGCAGCGGGCATTGCGAATACTTTGCCACGGCCACCGTGCTGCTGCTCCGCGAGCTGGGAATTCCCGCCCGCTACGCCGTCGGCTATGCGGTCCATGAAAATTCCGGCAACGGCTACGTGGTGCGCGATCGCGACGCCCATGCGTGGTGCCTGGTGTGGAATCCGGAAACAAAAACCTGGGAGGATTTTGACACCACTCCGGCATCGTGGATCGCCCTCGAGGGCAAACGCGCATCATTGATGCAACGGGTTTCAGATTTCTGGTCTTGGACCGGATTCCAGATCGCCAAATTCCGGTGGGGCCGGACGGAATGGCGCCGGTACTTCCTTTGGGCGCTGGTTCCGGTGCTGGCGCTGCTGCTGTACCAGATCCTCTTCCGCCGCGGTCGCAAACGGCATCGGCGAAAAAACTCCACGGACGACGATGTCCGGATGTCCTGGCCGGGACTGGATTCGGAATTTTATCAACTGGAGAAGCAGCTGGCCGAACGCGGCGTGACGCGCCAGGCCAGTGAACCGCTTTCCGACTGGCTGGCGCGCGCCCTGGCCGATCCGGCCCTGAAAGATTTGCGGGTTCCCTTGCAGGAATTGCTCCTCCTGCATTACCGGTACCGTTTTGATCCACGCGGTCTGGACGGGGCGGAACGCAAGGCGCTGGAACATGAGGCCAGAGTTTGCTTGGACAAGTTGAGGCGGACGAAAACGGATGGGGCGGAGTGAAAAAGGGTTCGCGTTTGGTTTTCGATCAATTGGCCGGCGGCGAGCTGGCGGGTTTTTCCTGGAGCTGGCGCAATTGGTTTTCAAGCTGCACCATGCGGATGTTGAGGCGTTCCAGGATTTTGCGCACATCGGCGGGAAGGACGACACAGTCCGCGCAATGATGCCGCGTGGCGTCGCTGCCCTTGACGGGATATTCGAATTTTTTCCCGCAGGCGCGGCAGGTGCGGGTGCGCTGGCCGGAGGTGACTTTTTCCATGGCCGTGAGTTTAACTCAAAATCCAAAGCACGCAATCCGTTGCCAATTCAGGTGATGTTCTATTTTGGGTTGTAGTGTCGGCGCTGTGCGCCGATCTGTTCGAGCCACAGGCTCGACGCTACAACAAATTCGGATTTTACCTCTGCTTGTTTTCCAGATTCCGCGGGGCGCTGGTCACCCCGCCGTCCATCAGCAGGCGGCGGTCGCGCGAACGGGTTTCGCCCACGGCGGTGACGCGGATGGCGGCTTCGTCGGTGACGGGACATTCGTGCTCGCAAATGCCGCAGCCGATGCAGAGCGCCGGGTCCACGTAAGGCCGGCGCAACGTGATGGGATTGCCGTCGCGTTTGGTAATGGTGACTTCGCGCGAGTAAATCGCCTTGGGCGAGACGGGACAGACTTCCTCGCAGACGACACACGGGGTTTCCATGGACCACGGCAGGCAACGGCCATGATCGAAAAATGCCGTACCGAGCCGGATTGGACCTTCCGCTGCGAACGGTCCGAGCCCGGTCTTTTCCTCGATGGTGATGCGCTGGATGGCGCCGGTGGGGCAGACCTGGCCGCAGAGCGTGCAATTCACCTCGCAGTAGCCGAGTTTCATGTTGAGGATCGGCGTCCAGATGCCCTCCAGACCAGATTCCATCAGCGCCGGCTGCAACACATTTGTCGGACACGTGCGGATGCACTGGTCGCATTTGATGCAGCGCTCGAGAAAATCCTTTTCCTCCACCGAACCCGGCGGGCGGATGACCTTTTTGTTGTAATTCCGGTCCGAGGCGCCGGAGGCCCGGCCAAATGCAAAAAAAGTCAGGCCCAGCAGGGTGCCGAGAAATGCGCGCCGGCCCGGCACGACGGGCGCGGCGATTTCGCGCTGGAGCGGCGGCATGAACTTGAACGAAATGGCGTCCTCGGGACAGTCTTCGATGCAGTTGAAACAGACGAAACATTCACTTTTGCGCAATTGCGTGTGCGGGTCGGAAGCGCCTTCACAGCTTTTAAGGCAGAGGTCGCAGTCCACGCATTTGTGCGGGTCGCGGTCAATGCGCCACAGCGCGGCCGTGGACAACGTGCCGAGAAACGCGCCGAGCGGGCAGAGCACCCGGCAGAAAAAACGCGGAATCACCACGTTCATGCCTACGAGGAACACGAGCAGAAAACCAATGACCCAGGCGCCGGCGTGAAAGTATTGCCGCACGTAAACGCTCGCCGGGAAAAAGAGGTTCAGCATCGGCAAAATCGCCGCGGTCATCGAGCGATGAAACAGGCAGATCGGGTCGAGCCAGCCGATTTGCAGGCTGCCGCAAACCGCCGCCACAATCATGCCGATGAGGATGACGTATTTGAGCGAGTATAATTTTTTGTAGCGGTTGGCCTCGATGCGTTCGCGTTCCTCCGCGCGGCGTTTGCCCATCAGCCAGCCGATGAAATGGTGCAGGATGCCGTAGGGACAAATCCAGTTGCAGAAGATGCGCCCGAACAGCAGCGTCGGGAGGACCAGCAGCAGGCTCCACAGCAAACCCATGTAAACCGTGTGCGTGGTGATGGCCGTGGCGAAGGCAACCAGCGGATCAAGTTCGAGGAACAGCGAAACCGGATAACCCTTGAGATACCGCAGGTCGGTGACAAAGACGAAAAACAGAAACAGGCTGAAGAAAAAAACCTGCGATATGCGGCGGACGGTGCGGGTTTTCATACCGTGGCAGAAATGGCCCCAAAAAGTTTCGGTTTAACTGAAAAGTTCCCCTCGCCCCGGCCCTCTCCCCGCTGGGCGGGGAGAGGGTGTCCGGAGGACGGGAGAGGGGTTCGTTGTTTCAGCATTTTGAAATTGTGCTTGTCGTTGTCCTAGGCTTGAACCTCTTTGTAAATCGTGTCCTTCCAGTTGGTATTGCCGAGGCCGCGGGCCTGGGCCTTATGAACGTAGGTCAACTCCGCGAGGTCGCGTTCCATCAAGTGCGTGTAACCGTAGCTGTCCACGGCCACCATGTCCATGCCCGCAACCACCGTGTTCATCGGCTTCACATCGGAGAGGCGTCCGCCGGTCGGGCCGTTTTTCATCAGCACGTTCATGCCGTCGAGCACCACGAGCGTCGGCTTCATCATCAGCGCGAAGTCCGAGACAATGCTGTGAATATATTGATGGAACTGGCTGCGGCGTCCGCCCAACAGGCCATACCAGTTTTTCATTGTCATCGAGGCGTGGCAGAGGTTGTGGTCCTTGCAGGGTGCAACACCGATGACTTTCGTCGCCTTTTTGAACGGTTCGTGGAAGAACGTCCAGTTGCGGAGGACCTCGCCTTCGAGTTGCAACGGCGCGAAGGAGCCGGATTCCGGATACAGCAAATCCAGGTTCAAATCATCGGCCACCTGGCGCAATCCGCTCTTGAGAAAACAACCGGCCGGGCTGTTGATGGGATTATCAGCCACATACACCCGGGCGGCACCGGCTTCGAGGACGAGCTTCGCCACGGCGCGCAACGTTTCCGGATGGGTTGTTGCCGCGAGCGCGGGCGGGGTGTCGAACGCGACATTTGGTTTGAGCACGACCACGTCGCCCTTGCGAATGAAGCGCGGCATGCCGCCGAGCGCGCCGATGGCGGCGCGGACGGTTGCATCGTGTTCCACACCGTGCGCAATCGCGAGCGAGGGCAGGAGTTTGTCCGGCTGGATGGCATAGCTCGGAAGCTGCAACCCTTTTTCCGGCTCGAAACCGGGGACAAAATGTTTCGGCTGCCACAGGGCGTAACCGCCCGCCGCCGCGCCGGCGAGCAACGCCCCGGTGGCGCCCGCGCGGACGAGGAATTCGCGCCGACTGATGCCGCCTTCCGCAGCATTGCCGGACTTGCCCGCCTTGATTTTATCCGGTTCAGACTTCATAACCCGAGCTTCACCATAGCATTACTTTATTTGCCCCTCCAGATATTTTTCAACGAACTGCCGGGCTTGGTCCCCGTCAGCGGCGTCCACGACACCGCCGATTTCACCGTCCCGCTGGTAAATCACCTTCCAGGTGCCGAAATTCTGGGCGGTAAAAAGCTTCGCTCCATTCACATCCGGCAGCGCCGTCACCTTGCCGCCGAACTGGCCGGCGAAGTCCTGATAAGATTTCCACGCTGCCGCGGCGTCTGCCGGCGTCGCCACCATCAGGAAAAACGGCAGTTTTTGGCCGTCAAAATCATAGTTTGCCTGAAAGACGTTTTTCAAAAACGCCTGGCCTTGGGCGTTCTCCTGCACAAACTGGACGCTCGCCGGATCCAGCCCGGTTGCCGGCAAACGGCGACGGGCGTCGAGACCGGTGTCGTCGGCGGGGAGAAATTTCGCGCGGTCCTCCGCGATGAATTTCGCCAGCTCAAGAGTTTTCGCGGTTTGATCTGAGGCCATTATCTGGATGTAACGCGGTCCTTGGCGGAAGAAAAATCCCATCCCGCTGGCGTAACCGTCCGGCGCGAAATCCAATGGCCCGCCCTTGGGATCGCGCTCCAGCGCGAACATGCCGAAGGCGTTGACCGGCGTGTCGAAGCGATATTCATAAACGTCCACGAAACTGCCGGACGTGCCGGTGACGGAGAAGGAGCGGCAGCGAAGTTGCTGAAAATTGAAATTCAGGTAGGCCGGGGCGCGCCCGTCAATTTTCTCGAACAAATTGTCCGCGTTATAAAATTCCGTGTCGCTCATCGGTTTCAACCCGTCGAGTTTGATTTCCAGCGGCTCGCCTTTGGCGGCCGGAGCGGGAACGGCAGCGGCTCCCCCGGCGGATTCGGCGGTGGCTTCCCCTTCGCCGTCGGCTGGAGTTTTGACGGCGGCCTTTGTTTCCCCCGGATTGACGTCCGCCCCACGAGCGGTGCCTGATTTTCCTTCGACGGATGCAGCGGTGGATTTCAACGCGTCGGTGTTGAGCGCGAAACGGTCGGGGTCATAGTGTTTTCCCTTGAACCAGATTGCGACGCCGATGGCGACGAGCAAAACGATGATGGTCAGGCTTGCGACGCGCTCCACCGGCGAAACCTTGGTCCGCCGGAAAGTTTTGCGATTTCCGGTCGGAGGCTTGGCGGCGGCGGGTGCAACCATTGCGGATGAGGCCGGCTTACGCGAAGTAGCGCTCGGCGCGCCTCACGACTTCCGGATAGTCAACGTGGAACGCGCAACGGTCGCGCAACGCGGCCAGGTCCACGCCGGAAGCATCGCGCGCGGACGCCGGCAACGCGTGATAGGATTCCCGCGCGCCGAGGTGTCCGTCCTGTTCGTAATAAGTCACGTAGCGGGCGACATCGAGCAACGCGAACCCTGACGAGGCGGCAAAGGCGTCGCAGGACGGGCAGCCCGGGCAGAACGTGCGCCGGCTGGCGAGCAACATTTCCTTGAGCAGGTTGATTTGAGCCGTCTTGAGCGGCGTCTTGTAGCTGCGCGCGGCGGCGGCGTTTTCCTCCAATTGGCCGACATTTTCCAGCTGGCAGCACACGGCGGATATGCGCGGATCGCTCCAGACCGCGTGGAGCATGGCTTGGTGCGTGGTCAGTCCCTGCTTGTCAAAGTCGGGCACGCGCTTGGGAATGTCCGTGCCCGCGCTGCGCAGCGTTTTCATCGCCACGAGCGCGATGCCAGATTTGTGGCAGGCATCCAGCGCTTTGTCAAATTCGTCGCCTTTCGTGAAGAACGGCGTGTATTTGAGCATGATGATTTCCACGAACCCGCCTCCGGCGGCGGCGTTGAGGTAATCATTCAACCGTCCGTCATGGCAGGAGAAGCCGACCATTTTGACCTTGCCCGAACTTTTCAGTTGGTCGGCGGTCTTTTTGAACTCGTCGCTCTTGGGCCATTCCAACGAACCATCGCCGTATTCGCGCGGGCCGATGCCGTGGATGTAGAAAGCGTCGAGATACTTCGTGCCGCAGGCGTCAAGCCGGCGGTCAACCATTTCCACCATTTGTTCGGCCTGGCGGGGATGATCCTTGGAGACGAGGAAAATATCCTTGCGCCGTTCAGGATATTTGGCCAGCCATTGGGCGAAAATCTTCTCGGAATTGCCATTTAGATAAGAAGCCGCAGTGTCGAAGTAACGGATACCATTGGCCCAGGCAATGTCCAGATATTGCGGGCTGAGGGCGGGGGGCATGCCGCCCATGCAGAGCATGGTGACTTGCGGGCCGTTTTTTCCGAGCTGGCGCTTGGGCAGCGGCGCAACGGCTGCCGGGGCTGCCGGGGTGTCCCCGGCTGACACGGTCTGTGTCATGATCGCCGGCGCGGCTGCCAGCGCAACGGGCAGGGTCAAAGTGGTTTTGAGAAAATGGCGACGCGAGCTTTGATTATTATTTCCTTGCATAAGCTTTTTAAGTTTCCGCAAAACTAGCACTTGTTTGAGATTCCTGCAACGGGAATTGAATCCGGCCGGGTTGCGCCCGCAGCGCAGGTTTTCAACCGGCTGCCAGCCGCGTTGCAGCAAGGCGAAGACGGGTATCGGCGGGGTTGCGAGATGGTGGAGGCGGCGGGAGTTGAACCCGCGTCCCTGGCAAACAAACCAGCCGCGACTACATGCTTAGTCTGGAGAAGGTTTTCTGCTATGCGATGGCGTCCGGACTCGAATCGCACGGCCTAGTCCGCAGGATAAGATCTCGGTTGCCGGCGCGCAGACTCCGCTTGCAACCCAACCTGCTGTGGCGTCCGGCCACCGTAGCAGGTGTCCAGTGGCGGACGTCGAGGCCTTAGGCCGCGAGAGCTAGTTCTTGATTAGCTGTTTTGTTTGGTTCGATTTTTTACGAGGCCAACGAACCATCCTCGGCATGCCGCCTCTGGCGCATTTCCCAGGTCGAAACCAGTGCGCCCCCAACATTCGATTCGGCACTACTATAATCTTTCAATTCGCCGCGCCGGTCAAGCGCCGTGCAAGCCGGGCGCAACCAGAGGGTGTGTCGCCCAAAAAACCGGATACTAAAACGGAGCGCGGCTTGGGACAAGCCGCGACCCAGCTGCGAGCAACCTTTCCCGTCCCTTGTCTGTAACGAGAAGCAATGGGAAAAAGAAGTGCGCCCTTGCGCCTCTTTGCAGTAATTATTAATGACAACGAAATCAGGCTTTATGGGCCGCACCTATTTGTTTGAATGTTTCAGATGCGGTTATCGCGTTTGCGCGCGGACGAGGGCGAACATTTCGCCGTCCAAACCATTGCCTGCGCCGATTGCAAGGCGCTCCACGACGTAGTGGTCCGATTCAAAACTTCGCCGTGGCTCAGGGAAAACTCGCCCAAGACCGCGCCAAAATTCGCCGCGGTATTGAACCGGCTGCCGCCGCGCGGTGCGCGCCAATGGCTGAAATTTAAACCGGTTTGTCCGGTTTCGCCGTTACATCGCATCCGCATCTGGAAACAGCCGGACAAATGTCCGAGGTGTGGAATGTATTTGGAGCAAAACGCCATTCCGTTCCGCATCTGGGATTGAACCTGAAATTGATAAACCACGAAATACACCAAACACGAAAACCGGGACGGAAATAACATGGCCAGTCGGCGCACTTTTGGAATGGCGCGAACTCATCCCACACAGCGGGACGGCTGCGGAAAAAAGGTGGTAATCAAGGCACGATGACGCGCAACTTTTCGCGCTCGACCGAGAAAGTTGCCGGCAAATGACCGACCCACTCGCCGTCCAGTTCAAAGGCCGACGCCGGTTCGCCGTCCAGTTCAAAAGCCGCCGCGCGAACGCGTTGCACAACGCTCTCCGGCAATCTTCGCCGCGCGACAAAGTCCGGCAGGCAGCGCAAAACAGTCAGCCAGTTGACGCGCGGGAAAACACAAATTTCCAGCAATCCGTCACGCAAATCGGCCGGCGGAAAAATTCCCAATGGTCCGCCGTACAAATGTCCGTTGCCGATCAAAACCAGTTCACCCCGGACCTCCCGGCCTTCTGCGCGGACAATGATTTTAGGTTTTTGTTCCCGCAGGGCCTTCAGCCCGGCGATAAGGTAGGCCAGCGGGCCGATTTTTTTCTTGTGCCCCCAGTCCACCAATTCAATCGCCCGGGCATCAAAACCCGCTCCGGCGAGTTGAGCAAAGTAACGTTGTTGGCGCGTGCCGTTGGCCGAAAATTCCACGCGCGGCAGGTCAATGCGCATTTCGCGTCCGCGTTGCAAGACGTCCCAGGCACGTTCAATACGCAATGGAATTTTGAGTTCGCGGGCAAAAACATTCACCGTGCCGAGCGGCAGCACGCCGAGCCGCGCGCGCGCAAAACCATCCGGCGCGTCGCCGAGGCCGTTGAGCGCCTCGTTTACCGTGCCGTCACCACCGGCAGCGATAATCAAATCAAAACCTTCGCCCACAGCCTCCGCCGCGAGCCGGCGCGCGTCACCGGGCGCAGTTGTGGCTTTCAACACACATTGCGAACCGATGGCATTAAGTTGACGGCGAAAGTGTCGGGCTTTGTTGCCGCGGGCCGCCGGGTTGAAAATCACACAGATACGCACGCTCCGAATGATTTGTGGCGACCGGACGGTTAGTCGAGGAGAAAACAAGGCGTTTGCTTGCGTTCACCCCGCGTTTCTCCGAAACTGGCCTTATGAACGACACGACAAATTGGAAGGTTCCCAAGTGGCCTTTTTTGCTCGGGGATGCGTTATTGATGGTCTTCGGTTATTTTTTTGTCCGGCATTCACCCCAGCCAATCCGCTACTGGGAAATTGCCGCCGGCTGCGTTGCCGTCGGGGCCATCCTGGGGGTGATACCATTCATTCTCGATTATCGTGCGATGGGCAAGGCCTTGGAAATCAATGCGCTGGGCGCGGTCGCCGAAAAAATTCAAAATTTGGAAAAGCTCGCCGCGCAAATTTCTTCCGCCACGAACCAGTGGGCGGGCGTCCAGGAAAGCGTGCAGGGCAACTCTGACAAAA
>Ga0187856_1002086_pt1 | contig 15064 bp, 13 predicted proteins | sample June2016WEW_8_40_FD_132443 | JGI IMG/M metagenome (GOLD analysis project Ga0187856, IMG submission 132443) | Peatland microbial communities from SPRUCE experiment site at the Marcell Experimental Forest, Minnesota, USA - June2016WEW_8_40 | ecosystem: Environmental > Terrestrial > Soil > Wetlands...
ACGATCACCACGCTCGAATCCATTTCCGACTGGAGCACGCGGCGCAGCAAGGTGACCGCATCTTCCGGATGGTCGCGGTAAGGGTAGTGGCCGGCGTTGAGCGCCTTTTTGAGGTAGCCGACGTCCTTGGTCTGACCGTCGTGAACCACGCCGATGGGCACGTTGGGGCGGCCATAAAAAATGTCGATGGCCGAGGCCAGGCGGGCCGCCCACGGATTGTCCTTGGTGATGGTGACGGCGGCCAGGCGGATCTCGCCGCGGGAGGCGAAGGCGTGGAGTATGGCCAGCGCTAGGCAGTCATCCACATCGTTGCCGATGTCGGTGTCGAAGATAACGGGAACGGCGGGCCGTGGCGGCGGCGCCGCGAAGGCGAGGACGCCCGAGAGCATCGGAACGAAGAAGAGCAATAGCTTCATGCTTCGGAATTCTAATTGGATTCACGCATCGGCGGCAAGGGGCGGGCGCAGTTCAGACTGGACCCTTTACCCGGGATCCTCCCCGGCACAAATAGTATACACCACAATCCCAGATCTGATTTTGACGCGGTACTGACTAAAATAGCCAGCCCGTTTTCAACAAACCCCTTTCAAACCGTGCGTGCGGTTTTCCCGCACACGGCTTAACGATGATCTTACTGATGCGGCTTGCGCCGGGAGACTAGAAAGTCCATTCGCGCTCCGTCCGTCCCCGTTTCCTTGATTTGGCCTACCAATCGCCTCCGCCTACCCGGCCGCAACCGGTATGGCCGCAATCCTTCGCACCATCATCGCCCCGAAAAGCCGCCGTGTCAGATGGCTTTCTGCCAGCAGCAGCCAGTAGTACCGTGCTTGACCAACCGGCCACCAGCCTTCACCAACCGCTGCTGCAAACTGGCCAGCGACCAGTTGTCAATCCGCTTCGGCAGCGCCAACCGCCGCCACAGGTTCCCCAGGTTGTAGGCTATCAGGCTCAGCTACAGCCGCACTTCATTGGATCGGAACCGATGGCAACTCAGTCGGGTCATCTTCACCGCCAACTCCGCGAGTCCCTCTTCAAACTGTCGTTGGCCGGAATGCGGATGGCGTATTTTACGCCCCGCCCCTCCAGCGCCTCGTAGATCTCCGGCTTGGCGAAAGCGGCATCGGCCCGAAAGACTACCTCCTGACCAAACTGCTGTTGCCGCTCGACTTCCGGTAGCAGCAGCTCTTCCCAGTCCTCGGAACTGTGGACGTTGCCGGCCTGGACCTTCGCCGCCAGGCAGTCGCCCTCGCGATTGAACAACAACAACGGGTGATGCAGGTCGATTCGAAGCGGCCGTTGTAAGCGCTGTTCTCCTGCTCGCCGTAAACCGGAATCTCGGTTGAATCCATGTCCGTGGCGGCGGAACGGCATCGGCCGACCTACTCCCCCAGAATCTCATGAGACGTGACCAACTGTTAAACGGTTCAGTCCAACAGGCGCCAAACCGAAATCCGGGAATACAGGGCTGGTGCCCGCTGCCCGGCGCAGACCATCGTGCGCTGGAACGAAAGTCCGCACGCACTTAATCACGCGCCGAATAAGGAGCGAGCTCTTGATTCCAGCACGATCAGAGCGTCGCCGCGCCTATCAGCACGAGCCCGGCGGCGTAGCAACAGAACATGATCACGATGAACGCAGAAGTCCCGGCCGGCGCATTTCGAAATTCTTTCCAGATGAACACACCCCAGATGGACGCAATCAGCGTTGCCCCTTGACCCAATGCGTACGACACGGCCGGACCAGCCGGTCCTGAAGCGATTACGTTCAAGCCGAGCGCTACCATCCAGATCACTCCTCCGAGAATCCCAAGCAGGTGGAGCCGCGTGCTACCTGCCGCATAGTCGCGATACGTTACGCCGCCTGCTCGCATGAAGATCGTATTCACCACGACGTTGCTCAGCAGAAGCCCGATCCCGAAGAACAGGAGCGCTGTGTACGGCGTCAGATAGCCCGGCTGTATGCTGCCGTTTTGATATCCGGGCGAGATCGCCGCGATCAGGCGCGGATAGAACAGTCCCATCAGACTGCCTGCCAGCACCGCGAACACAAGCCCCCGTACGGGGCGACCGGCTCTTCCGGCCGCAGCGCGCCGGTTCGCGACCGCGGAGAGAATGATCGCGAGCACGACCAGCGTGACGCCTGCAGCAAGTAGCATCACGCTGCCCTTGGGTGCCTGCCGATAGCTCGCAATAGTGCCGATCACGAGAGCAAGTCCGACGCCGACCGGAAATGCAACGGACATCCCAGCCGCATCGATCGCGACGACGAGAAGGATGTTCGAGACGTTGAAAATTGCACCGCTCGCCACCGCCGCGAAAGCGGCTGATGCGGAGACGTTTGAAAGATTCTCCTCCGCAGATACACCATGCGAGCCGAAACTGCCCAGCGTCGCAGCGAATACAACGGCGCATAGCAGCACGCCAATCGCGTAGTCCCAGTAGTAGAGCTCGAACGGCCAGCGTTCGCGTCCGGCGAGCTTTTGCGTATTGGCCCACGATCCCCAGCCCAGCATTGTGATAACGCAGAAGAGTATCGCGAGTGGAAGGCTTTTGACGATGAACATATGTTCCTTCGAAAGCGACAGCCCTAATCGTTCGGCGCGACCTGTCCGGCCGCGGAGAGAAACTCATCAACTTCGAGCCTGGAAGGCATCGACGGTTGTGCTCCCGGACGGGTGACGGAGATCGCCGCCGCCGCGTTCGCGAACAGGACCGCGTCGTCAATCTGTCTACCGCCGGCCAGCGCGACAGCGAGTGCGCCATTGAACACGTCGCCGGCGGCGGTCGTGTCGACCGCCCGCACCTGAAGCGGTCTGGCCGCGAATGAATGCCGCCCGTCCCAAACCAACGCGCCAAGTTCGCCGAGCTTCATGACGACAGCCGCCGGCCCGAGTTCCATCAGACGCCGAGCGGCCTCTCGCGCCTGCCCGAGGCCGTCGATCCTGAAATCACTGTCGCCCAGGAGCACCCCGGCCTCTGTCTGGTTGGGCGTCACGAAGTCCACCCTGCGAAGAATACGCGCTGGAAGCGTGCGTGCAGGTGCTGGATCCAGGATCGTGACGGCGCCGTGCGACTTCGCATCTGCCAGCACTGCTTCGACGGTGTCTAGCGGAATTTCGAGCTGGCACAGCACGATGTCGCCCTCGTCGACATTGAGCCGCTTGACCACGATTTCCGGATCGAGCGTGGCGTTCGCACCGGGCGAGACGACTATGGAATTCTCCCCGTCAGGCATGACATAAATGGAAGCGCTTCCGGTGGGCCGGTTCGATCTGCCGATGCCCGTGACATCAACGTTTGCGGCCGACAAGCTGTCCACCAATGAGGAGCCGAACGCATCTTCACCGACTTGGCCAATCATACTGACCCTGCCGCTCAGTCGTCCGGCGGCGCAGGCCTGATTCGCGCCCTTCCCTCCCGGAAATAGACGCAGATTGGTTCCTGTGATCGTCTCGCCCGTGCGCGGCAGCCGCTCCACCCCGATGACCATATCCATGTTGGCGCTGCCAACTACAACAATCTTTCTCCCTCTTTGCATCAGACGCCCTGTTGCCCGATTCGATGCGAGTAATCCCACGGACATGCGTTTGCCGGTTTTCAACCACCACGCGGCTTAATTTGGATGGTCGTCGAGCCGGCGTGTCGCGTTGTCTACGCGCTTGCGGATTTCCCGCCTGTTACTTCTTAAGCCCCACAGCACGTTCGAGACCGTCCCGACCGATACGCCCGCTTTCCGGGCGATCTCCTTCATATGGTCTTGAATTTTCCAGCGTGACCGTAGCAGATCAGGCCCCGCCCACGACACAACGAAACCCAACAACCCCAGAGCAATCCTTGCTGGGGGCGAGAGCAGGAGGTTGCCGCACTCGTCCGCCTTCTGCGCTTGCGGGGAATACCGGTCTCCGTCAGTCCGAAGCGCTAGCTCGCGGGCCTTTTCTACCAGATCTACTTCAACAATATTGTCCATGAGGAGATGTGCGTCTTCCTCCGCGATCTCCTGCGGGGTCCAGTGATCGACATCCTCGGCAATTTGACAACACGCCATGGAGAACCTATAACCGAAATCCAGCGTCAGCAGCCCCGGGGGACCGACTCCCTGGGTATTTGCTCCCCTTGCGGAGTATGCCGGGTGTTCTCCGCGCAACAGAGAGCGGCACGGGTACCAAGCGCATAGGCAATATTATGAATCGATTCATAAGCTTCAGCGATTGTAGAATTGCAGGGGGGCGAATGTCAACTCAGAGGTGATACTGAATGATATGTTATTTAGTTTCTTTGTATTACAAGGCATATACAGCACTTAACGTTGATTGGGCCACTCACTGACGTGCCTCAAAAGCTGGAATAGATGAAGGGCTTGGGATTCTGGTTGCGCTGGTCCAAATAGTCAAGCATGGCTTTCTTCAGCGCTCGAACGGCAGTGTGACTGCCTCGACGGACGCATCGTTCAGTCAACTCCCTGAACAGTCGCTCTACCAGGTTCAGCCAACTGCCACTGGTCGGCGTGAAATGTACCTGGTAGCGCGCGCGCCACGCCAGCCAACCGCGTACCTTGGCGACCTTATGCGTGCCGTAGTTGTCCATTACCAGATGCACCGCGAAGCCGCTCGGAAGATTGGGCTCGATCTCATCGAGAAATCCCAGCATGCTCGACGCCGTCTTACCATACTTGTCTTCGTCTACCCTTCTGGCGGCGCGGCCGTAAGCACATCCCGGTACAGGTTGCATCTCAACTTCTCCGACTCATACACCGTCGCGGCGATTGGCGCCTGCCCTTTGATCCGCACCAACACGCCGGAGTCCCGCTGGGGATAGACTTTGTCGCGCTGGCAATCCGGACATGGATCGCCCCCTTTAACGAGGCGTGCGAGACCACGAACGTGCGAACTCCCCGATACGCCGCCGCGGCGTTGGGCCCGTGCGCAGCGCTTGCTTTTCGAGGACTGCGGGGTGCCCGACGCATTGTGTTTTGTCTCGCCTGTCTCGATATCAGCCTACTGCAACACGTTCCCGGCCTTGTCCGTGCTGGAGTGGCGCAGCAGTCGGCGCAGCTCTCCAGCGTCGCCTCGCGAGTTTCCAGTAACTCGCCTAGATAGCCGAGAGTGCGGGTCGCGGCACACCTGCTGCGCCGCCGTCCGTCAGAGCGCGCGGGGAATTGCGAAGACCTTCCGCCAAACCCGATTGGCACGCCAGTTCGGTTCACCGGAGCTCCGGAAGATGACGGCAGACACAGAGAAGGCGCAAAAGGGAAACGCTCGGTGTTCCGCGCTGCCGTGATAAGATCGTTAGACAGAAAGCGCCCGCGGCGCAAACTGTTTGGTGGAGGTATGCAGCTGCTAGGAGCAGCACGAGAACCACGGCATACGTGATCGGCTTCGCAACGCTATTCGAGACAGCAGTCCATGCGTCTGATGTTTCACATGAAATCTATGGAAAGCAAGATTTAGCTATTTTTCAAGGAGCCGCGAATTGGTGAAATCATTGGTTAACAAAAAGAGTGAACGCGGGAAACCCGCTGATACTTCCAAGCCGGAAACTGGGCATGTGTATGCATTGAGAAAACTTCCGTCGGATTTTCGCCAAACGGTGCTAAGTATCAAGGGGAATTCGACTGTTGCCGGCGTGGTGCGCGAGTTTGTCAGGAGCATCGTCGAAGAACGAAAACCAGCCATTGGCGCGGTTGCCGCGGCGAATTGGTGTACCGTGGGAATCTGCGCTCGCGACTCGGCGCTGGCGTACGCGAAAGTGGTTGAAGTACCAAAAGTTGATTGAATTCTTTAAAATGATCGCTATGGGAAGAAATGCCTTCGCTCTTTATGAAGAGCGCATCGCGCGCGTCAAAGACGCGATTGCGTTGCGCAAGCCAGACCGTGTTCCCATCGTCAGTCCTGTTCAAAAATTCGTCTATGACTATGCCGGGGTCACGATGAAGGAAGCGATGTATCAATACGACAAGACGAAGCGCGCCTGCAAGAAGTTCGTCTATGAGTTCGAGCCCGACATGGATTTTGGCCCATGGTTTGCCCTGCCGGGCGAAGTGCTTGAGATTGTCGATTTGAAATGGTTGCGTTGGCCGGGGCATGGACTTGAGGACAACAACATGTACCAATTTATTGAAGACGAGTACATGAAAGAAGACGAATACGACGAGTTCGATGCGGACGTCACTCGGTTCCTGCTGACCAAATGGCTGCCGAGGTCCGCGGGAAATATCCAGGGACTGAGCAAATTCCCAGACATCAAGAATGCCATGTGGTTTGGTTGGTTTCCCGCCTGCCTGCCTTTTGCTTCCGCAGAATTGCAGGGGGCATTGCAGACCTTGCGGTACGCCGGGGAGGCGCTTGGGAGATATTATAAATTTGTGGGAGAATATTTCGCTGAGATCAAGGCGGAGCACGGTTTTCCGGCGGCGGCCGGTTCGTTCGCTTGGGCGCCATTCGACTTGATCGGGGATACATTGCGGGGCACGGAAGGTGTGCTAACCGATATGCTGTTGCGTCCAGCGCAGCTTGAAAAGGCGATTGAAAAAATGGTACCCGTTGGCATCGCCATGGGGGTTCAGGGACTGCAGATTACAGGGAACCCATTTTGCTGGATCTGGCTGCACAAGGGCATGGACTCTTTTATGTCGGATGTGCAGTTTGAGCAGTTTTACTGGCGGAGCCTAAAGCGAATGATTGACGGACTTGTCGCAGGTGGTGTGACACCCATGATCTATGGGGAAGGATGGCTCAACCGAAGGGTCAAATATTTTGCCGAACTGCCACGGGGAAAGTGCATGCTTCATTTTGACAATGCATCCTTCGATGATATGCGGGCCGCTAAAAACGCATTGCGCGATATTGCCTGCATCTCGGGAAATGTGCCCAATCTCCTGTTTTCGTACGGGACGCCCGCCGACATTAAAGACTATGTGCGGAAACTGATTGATATCTGCGGCAGGGATGGTGGATACATCATGGACACGGCGGCGTTGTTGGATGACGCCAAACCGGAGAATATTCGTGCATGGTTTGACTTTACCCGAGAGTACGGAGTGTATCGGTGAGGAGTAGGACTTTTCGTACGGTCTGCCGTCTCGGTTTTCAATGGGAATTGAGAACGCACTACTAAATTCGTTTTGGTCAATGCGCATATGACGGTATTTTCCTCCGTATGCCGTGGAATCCCGGTGTTGGCGCATCCGCACTGGACAGCGAAGGGGCGGCCGAGCGCGTTCGTCATATCTGCCATAACAGTTCTGCGACCTGCTGCGTATTCCGCAAACGCGTCATGGCATCATCACCGCTCTTGATGACTGGAGTTTTAGTCAGCCCAATGGTATTGGGAAAACGCGCCGGCATGGGCGACAATTTCGGGACGATCCTGCATTTTTCAACGGCACGTTGGAGGGCAAACGTGTTCGCATCGTGGGTGCGGGAAATATCGGCAGTCGCTATGCCGCTTCTGTCATTTTTTTGGTGCGGATCTCAGCATGTGGGATCGGCTCGCCAACGAGCCATGTTTTCACTGCCTGGGCGCGCGCCGTGAACATTTTCCGGAACGACTCGTGCGCGATGCGGAAATCTTCGTCCACCATGCGGTCGCTAACATCGCAAACTGAGAGGCTGATTAAAAGGAACATATTGAAGCGCTTCCCAAAGCTTGCCTGATCGTCATGGTAACGCGCGCGGCAATGTGCGCGACTGTGAAGCGCTTTATCGCCGGGCTTTGAGTGATGAGTTGGCGCTGGCGGGCGACGTTTTTGATCACGGGCCCCTCCAACTCGGACGTCCGTTCCTCGGACAGCACAATGTAATTTATACACCACATGATGCCCGCCGCACAAAAGAAGCCAATTGCGACACGCGGAGAGGCGGGCAGAAACAGTTTTTACCGATTGAGGTGATCTGGGTTGATGGCGGGTATTGTGCCGGAGGGCTCGTCGACTGGGTGGGAGCGGCGCGTCGGCGACTGCGCTGTTACGGCTGCCAGCTGGACTTTGGCCGGAATCTGTGCCCATGAATTTCCATGGGCCGGCGAACGCGAAGTGATCGTGCCGGTAATGGGGTGATACTTGAACAGAAAGGTTCCTAAAACAATGAGGAGTAAAACAGTTGTGCGTAAGGGGAAAATAAATATTGCCATTGTCGGGCTGGGATTTGGTTCGGAATTTGTTCCGATCTATCAACAGCATCCCCATGCCAATTTGTATGCCATTTGTCAGCGCTCCCGAAAGAAATTGGATGCTGTGGGTGACGCTTTTGGAGTGGGGAATCGTTACACAGATTATCGTGAGCTGCTCAAGGATCCGCAGGTTGACGCGGTCCATATCAATACGCCGATTCCGGATCATGCCTGGATGTCGATTGAAGGGCTCAAGAACGGCAAGCACGTGGCTTGTACCGTGCCCATGGCGACATCCATTGCCGACTGTCAAAAGATCGTCATGCTTCAGAAGACAACGGGCTTCCGGTACATGATGATGGAGACGGCCGTGTATGCCCGCGAATTTCTCTACATGCAAGAGCTCTACGCCAAAGGCGTGCTGGGCAAAATCCAGTTCCTGCAAGCGAGCCATCAACAAGACATGGACGGTTGGCCCAATTACTGGCCGGGATTGCCACCCATGTGGTACGCCACGCATTGCGTCGGGCCGGTGTGCGCCTTGACGAATGCCACCGCAGAATACGTCTCTTGCTTCGGTTCCGGTACGATTCGCCAGGAGCTGATCAAGAAATATCGATCGCCGTTCGCGGTTGAAACCGCGCATATCAAGTTCCAACACTCAGACCTCAGCTCCCGCATTTATCGTTCACTGTTTGATGTGGCGCGACAATACCGCGAAAGCATCGAGGTATATGGTTCCAAGGCATCGATTGAATGGCCCTTGATCGAGCATGAACCGTTGGTGATGCATCGAGCGAAACTCGCGGAAGCTGATATTCCCAAACACGTCACCGCCCCCGATTATGCCAAACGCCTGCCGAAGTCTCTTCAACGTTTCACAACTAAGGGCGTTTATGATTTGGCGAAGAAAACGCATTTGAGCTTCGCTCAAGGCAGTGGACATGGGGGTTCGCATCCGCATCTGGCCCATGAATTTATCATGGCGCTGGTTGAGAAACGGGCCCCGTTCCCGAACGCGCGACAGTCGGCGAATTGGACCTGTGTTGGCTTGTGTGCCCATCAGTCGGCCTTGAAAGGTGGCTCTATTGTCCGTTTACCAGAGTTTACCTTGCGCTAGTCCTACTATGTTATAAACAAACAATTCTACACGATTTTGTTTATGACACAGTAGTTGTGGGTCATCAAAATTGAATTCGCGCTCGGCTCGTTCGTTGCCAGCCGGAATACCTGCCCAGTCAATACGTCACCGTCCGTCAACCGCGAGGTTGGACCTGGACGGCTGGTGAGTTGTAAGCGTCCGGCCGGGCTTTTAATTACCCGCAACTTCGGCCCGTGCCACCAGACGCCTTGCGGTGTAGAATGAACCTGCAAGGTGCCAAAACAGAGATGGGTTGAATTGTTTCAAGAGGCTCTGCAGCGTCCCAGTGCTCCTGCCACGAGCGGGGCGGCGGAGGCTCTCGATAAGGAACTGGCCGGCTGCCGGTTCTGTGACCCGAGACTTGGACGGAGATTTCCGGAAGCTGGTTCGGCAACTGGCAAGCAGACTCGGCAAGACCATCCCTTTGGCTTGCCAAGATTGGAGTAACACCAAGGCAGCGTATCGGTTCCTTTCCAACGGGCGCGTTAACGAGATGGCGATTCTGGCCGGGCATTTTCAGGCCGCTCGTGAGCGCTTCGCAGCGACGGACGGCCCCATTCTCATGCTGCACGACACGACGGAATTCAGTTAGCGGAGTTGCCCGAGTTCTGCAAAGATCCATACACCGTACCGCCGACCGGCCCGGTCACACTGACTTTCAAAGGGCTGCCGCTCGACGAGTTGGAGGACTTGATCCCGACGTCGCTGGCGTCCCGGCAGGCGGCGAGAATTCTTGCTCCGGAGCCAACCGTAATCGGAGGAAGGCCTCTAACGCCGTTGCACGCCGGCCAAGTTGGCCTGATAAGGGGCATTGCAGATTTCTCTTGCAAACCTTTCGAAAAGCGGCTATTTTTTAGGTGGCGACATTCCATAGCGAAAATGTTTTATCGGATGCACTCGCTGCTCGCGCTCTTTGCTCCTGCTCAGTAACCAGTAGACGGACGTCGTCAGCATCATTTCGTCTCTCCCGGCGCGGGCGTTGTGTCACGCTCCGGCAGGCGCAAACCTCGGTTCTCTTGAGAGGAGCGTGCGTGATGAAACTGGTTTCTACCCCGGACTTTGACCATCAGTATCAGGTTGTACGTCCTGACGGTCTCCCCGATGTGCCATTGACCCTGTTTGCGAACGATCTACTGAGGTCGTTATCGCCTTCCTCCGTTCCAATCTACATGCGCGAAGTGCTCGCCGCCTTCGATTGGGCGCAGAGCGATGCCATTGTCCTGCGGAATCGCTGGAGCCTTTTGGGTTCGCCAGCAGAAGTGCGGTGCGTGCTCCGGGAATACCTGATCGTCGCGGCAAAATGTAAGTTGACCACGAGGGCCGACCGCCTCGGCGTGAAGGTCACGTATGTCTGCCAGACCAGCGAGACTGGAATCAACATCCGAATTCTGCTCGCCGCGCTCCGGCGCTTTTACGACTACGTCATCTTGAACGACGGCTACGGGCATGCGAATCCGTTGCTCCAGGAAGAAATGGATCAGATCAGGACGGATCTGCGTAATGGCTATCGGCAAGCGGTGCGAACTGCCGAAGGACGAGATCCGATGCCGTCGGTGAGCGGCGTCGACCCGCCCTTCGGTATTCGACTTTCTGCCAACTTCTTCCGCTGCGTAGACCGCGAGTGGATACCGCGGACCATCGATGATCCCGATTTCCCGCACCTCGTCTACAGTGCTGGGAAGGATTACGGTTGGGGATTGCGCGAGTTGTGCGTGGTGAGGATGCTCTTCGAATCGGGGGCCCGCATCAGCGAGATTCTCGACCTGAGCGCGCTCGACTGGTCGGGGAGCCAGTTTATGAATCAGTTCGCGGCGCGCAACAAAGGCAGCTTCGGGATCAGGACCAAAAGGCTGGTGGTCTCATCGGCGACTGCGAAATTGTGTCGCCGTTATTTTGACAATGACATCGAGGGGCGCCGCGCTCACGACCGGCGAGGACTTGCGCTGAATGACCTCGCGAAGCTGGACGATGAGACGCTGGGAAAAGTCCCGCTGTTCCTTACGGACCGCGGAACTCCAATGAGAGCCAAAGTTTTTCGGCGAGGACACTGGACGCCAGCGTTGCGGGCGGCAGGTATCCATGCAAGTCCGCATCTGGCAAGGCATTGGTTCGTCACGAACGCGCTTCGCATGATCGAGAAGGCATCAAAAGACGAAAATGAAATCGTCAGACGCAAAGCGGAACTGGTCCAGTATATGGGCTGGCGCACCGCGGAGCGCACGCTGAGAGCGTATGAGCATGTAACCCGGGACGCAACCTTCGTCACGACCACCCTGACGACCATTCATGCCGCCATGAAGAAGCGGGAGGACGCGATCAAGAAGGACCCAACGGTTCTATCGCAGTTCCAGCCCGTCCAACAGTCGAATGCCGGCGTTCGCGAGGATCCGGATCTGGCTCTGTTGACGGGCGTGTACCAATGACCTCCCAAGAGATCGCGGCGCGGATTCAGGCAGATCTTGGGCCTACGTGGCCGCGAAACCGGACGCTTCCCACCGATGTGCTGACCCCTCTCTGCGAAGCCTTGTGGGAGGAAGGTGTCATTCCGAATCGCCGAATTGTTCAGCGCTGCCTGCCAGGTTGGAACGAACAAGCGATGGGACCGGGCGTAGTCGCTTGGCGCCGGCAGAAAGGGATGCCGCAGCAGGGAGTGCGCGGTCCGCGCGCCGTGCCAACGAACCTAACGGAGCTGGCAAAGGTTGTTAGCCCTGTGATCGCCAGCGCGCCCCAGACCTGCTTCGATCCGGCCAACGATGGCCGATGGCTGACACCTTCACTGTCGGTCCTCGCGTATCTCGGCAGGATTGAGAATCAGTCGGTTCGTAACGCCATGGCACTTTTTGCCATCCTGCGCGCGGATCGGCAACAGTTCTCGATGCGCAACCAAATCTCCAACTTCGCCTACATCATGCGCCGCGTCATGACCGAGCGATCGATCCAGGATGTGAGTTCGATCGACGCGAATGACCTCCTGTTCCGGATTCATGTCGGAGAGGTGGGAAAGGGCCTGACGGATCATCAGCGCCGCACTCTGATCGGACAGTGGAGCGCTGTGCGGAATGTCTTTGAGGAATATGCGGAAAAACTAACGGCCGAGCAATTGGCGGGAATCTCACGGTTCTTTATCAAGCCGCTGACTGACCGAAGAAAATTGGCCCGGCACACTCCGTGGGCTGGCGTCCATCGCGAACAGCAAGAGCGGGTCAAGAACAAAACCGACGCCGTCCAGCAACAGTTCTATCGCGTGCGATATTTGGCGGGCATCCGCAGCAATCAAGCCCGCAGATTATATACGGCGGTGAAAGAGGCGATTGCCTTTGTTGAGAAGACTCAGCGTTCCTATCCCCATGAGTTCAGCTACGAGGAAACGGTACAGACGCCAAGCGGCCGTGCGGTTCGACAGCGAGTGGAGTTGACACTGTGGGACGCGGTGTCGGTACGTGAGCACGCTATCGGACTGGGATACGCAGAGGCGCCCGACACCACGCGACAAAGGCGTTGGCGCGAAGGACGATATTCAGAAGCACGAGTGCCGCACTATGTGGAGTACAACGCGACTGTGACGCTGGAAAGAACCTGCGCGGCGGAGCCTTTCTGGTTTCTGGAGCTTTTTCGTCATCGTGTTTTCCGGCGTGTCGAAGCGCGCGGCGATTCCGATCTGGCGGACAAGCGGGAGCGGTTCGATAGGAAATGGGGATACCCGAGCCTCATCCCGTGGTCGGATGACGGAATATTGTCGCTCGGGTCTGCGGACTATCGGCCATTGGATTACCTTCAGGCTCAAGAAGGACACGAGTTCTTGCCTTATGAGGGCATCTATGCCGCGGCATTGTTCGGCGGCCTAATGATCCGGATGGGAACGATCACCGGCGCGCGCGGCGGCGAGATTCAGCAAATTGCGCAGAGCCCCGAGTGCTTCAAGCAACTCGACAATGTGGGTCCGAAGGCGGCGACCCGTTGGCTGCTCCGGATGATTCCGAAGGGAAGGAAAGATCGCGCCGATTATTACATTGACGAGGATACGAAGAACCACCTTGTCGAACTCATCCGATTTCAGTGTGAGCGACTTGGCGCCACGGTTCTACCGGTCGTCAATTCAGAATACGGCAAAACACCGCCGGATCGGTATGTTCTCCAATGGAACGGACATGGCGTCGACCTGGCGGTGCTGAACACGCTCATTCGATTTCTCTTGCACGGGATATTGTTCCAGGCGCTCGACGGAACGGTAGTTCAGCTCACCAGCCACCTGCTTCGCCATGCCTTCGCCAACGAAATGGCGGAACTAAAGGTTTCCGTCGACATCATCGCCAGTCTTCTCCACCAGCGCGACAAGACCGTCACGAAATATTATGCGAGACCCACGCCGACGCAGGTGCTCCGTGCAGCCGAGATGATCTTTGTGGATCGGATAGACGTCGGCGCTGAGGCCTTACGAAGTCCGGACGAAATTGGACGAATGCTGAAGGATGCGGAAGGCAAGCTGGGCGCACTCACTGAAGTGTTTGGCGGGACATGCGTGGTAGCAAATATGTGCCCCGCGAAATTCGCCTGCGTCGGCTGCGCTGGCAATGCGCCTGACCCATCCAAGCGATACCAGATCCAACAGAAACTGGACTGGGCGAAAGAGCAGGTAGGTTACGCGGTCCGAGAGCATCTGCCGGCAGAAGAAGTAAAACTCGGTCAGCTAATTGCCGACTGCAAGCTGGTGATGGAGGAAATGGATTTGATTGAGGCTGCTCGTGCCGATCGTTCCCAGGACGTGGAAGTCCAATACGGGCACAACAGCAGGTGACGACAGCGATGTCCAACGGCAAAGTCCCTGAGTGGCTCCGCTCCCGTTGGGAGCGGACGAAGGGCGCGACGGCGGCCCGCGTGCAGTCCGCCGTAGAGCAGTTGCGGGAACGCGGTCGCAGCGTGACATTCGAAAGTATTCGCGAGACCATACGGTCGATTTACGGCATCTCGATTTCAGCGAACACGATCAAGCGGAACGAAATTGCCTACCAGATCTATTTGGCTCATCGTCAGAAGCCAAGAGTTGCGTCCCTGCCGCAGCCGGCGCTCCGAGCGCTGCTCGCCAACGTCTCAGCCGGAGAACGTCGGGGTTTGCAGTCCAAGATCTCACGCCTCCGGCGCGAACCAAAGGATTCCCTGGTCGCTAAGGTGGTTTGCCTGGAAGGCATCGCCACAAGGCAAAAAGACGTAGAGAATCGATTACGCGAAGAGATTCTCCGTCTGAGTGCACCACGATGAATGAGCCGCCAGCAAGGCTGAAGCACCCTAGCGGTTGGTTCGCCGCAGGCCGTGAGGTCGCGCGGGCAATCGCCTTGCTGTCGGATGGCGCGTTCAAGCTGTATATTCACCTCTGCCTCAATGCGGATCGCAGAACCGGGCGGCTAAGCGCCGAGCACGGCGGCCTGGCGAAAGCGTTGCGGAAGAGCCGACGGTCAGTTGTGACGTATCTGGACGAGCTCCGGCGCAACGGCATTTGCAATATTCAGGGGGCAGTCAACCAGCATCTTGGCGGTGAGATTGAGATGAGCGATGCATTCTGGCCCTACGAGAAAGCGCGGGTATCGGCGAAAACCGATACCGTGGCGGGCTACATCGAGCAGTGCCGGCACCTGCTGTGCGCACGGCGTTGCGTAGGGTCCGCGTTCACTCCGGCCGACGAGCGGCTGGCCGCATTGCTGTTCGAGCGGAACGTGCCGATCGAGCACGTGGAGCACGCCGTGCTACTCGGATGTGCGCGAAAGTATGTGGCCCTGATCAACCATCAGAGCCGTGACTCAATCGTCAGCTTCAGCTATTTCCA
>Ga0187856_1002094_pt1 | contig 15027 bp, 17 predicted proteins | sample June2016WEW_8_40_FD_132443 | JGI IMG/M metagenome (GOLD analysis project Ga0187856, IMG submission 132443) | Peatland microbial communities from SPRUCE experiment site at the Marcell Experimental Forest, Minnesota, USA - June2016WEW_8_40 | ecosystem: Environmental > Terrestrial > Soil > Wetlands...
ACCAACTGAAGGCGACCTTCCCGAGCCGCGGGGCGACTCCCGTCTCCCGGGTCCGTGACGGGATCGCGACTAGTCCGTACCTAAGGAGCTTGTATAGGCCCGAGGATGGGCGGGTACCATGACGGGTCCGTTGCCCGGGTCTTCGACGGCACCCAGCCTTCCGACAAACGATCCCACGGAGCTGCTCCGACGCGTCGACCGGAACATGGCGAGCGTCGTCTCGGGGTTGAAGATCTTCGTGGTCGCGGTCATCGTATTAGTACTCGTTAACCTGGCCTTCTTCGCATAGACGGGGTGGGGAAGGCGCAGAGGCATGGCAACGACGATACCGAACCTCGTTCCCAGCGCCGCGGAGCGCATGAGGCCCACCGGGAGTGACGTATGGACGTGACCTCCGATGCGATCGGGCTCTCCCTCTTTCTTCTCACGGCGTTGCTGGCGGTCCTGTCGGTCAGCGGGCTCATCCGGTTCTATCGGTCCCGGGTGCCGTCCCAGTTGATGTGGGCGAGCGGCCTCGCACTCGCGGCCGCGGCGATGGGCATCGAGGCCGTGGTCTACGCCGGGATGGTATCGAGCGCGCTCCTCCAAGCGTATGTCTTCCTGTCCGCCGCGATCGTGGGGATCCTCTCGCTCGGCGCCACCCGGGTCCTGCGTCGCCCCCGTCTGGAAGAGGTCTACACCGCCTACACGCTCCTCGCGTGCGTGCTCGTGGCCGTGGCGTGCGCGATCGTCCCCCTGCCCCTCTCCATGGTGACCGACGGGATCATCATGGGGAACCCCCCGCTGTCGCTCATCGTCCTCTCGTCGCTCGTGACGGTACCGGCGACGATCGTCCTCCTGGTCGCGACCGCGGTCTCGCTGCGCCGCTCGTGGCGGTGGCAGACCCTCCTCATGGCCACCGGCGCGGTGATCCTCGGCGCCGGGGGAGCGCTCTACATCGCCTCCTTCCCGATCGCGCTCTACTACGCGGAGTTCCTGGGCATCTTCTTCCTGTTCCTGGGGCTGGTCAGCCTGCCCTCGACCGCGAGGGCCTCGGTCCCTGCGCCGACGGGCGCTGCCTGAGGACGCCCAGGGGGCGACCCCCTCGGAGGGGGCACGAGCGCCGACCGGCCCACGATCTTATTCCCCACGCCGAATGACGGTCGCCCATCGATGTCGGCCCATATCGCGCTCCTTCGTGCGGTCAACGTGGGGGGATCGACCCCGGTCCAGATGGCCGCGCTGCGTGCGCTCCTCACCCAGATGGGCTTCGGGGAGGTGCGCTCCCTGCTCCATTCCGGGAACCTCGTCTTCGGGAGCGGTTCGCCGGGCGGATCTCCGCTCGAACCCACCTTGGAAGCTGCGATCGCGAAAAGGTTCGCCGTGCAGATTGACGTCTTCGTCCGCACCGCGTCCGAATGGCACGCGATCGTAGCGCAGAATCCCTTTCCCCGGGAGGCCGAGCAAGATCCCGGCCACCTCGTCGTCACGGTCCTGAAGGGTGCCCCCAGCGCGACCGCGTGGAAGGGACTCGACGCGGCGATCCGCGGACCCGAGGTCGTACGCGGCGGGGGTCGGCACGCCTACATCGTCTACCCCGAGGGTACCGGGCGGTCGCGCCTGACCCTAGCTCTCATCGAGCGCCAGCTCGGGACCCGAGGGACCAGCCGCAACTGGAACACGGTCACCAAGCTCGACGTCATGGCCTCGGGGACCGACGGACAGCGTCCCCCTTCCGGACGGTGAGCGCGCCTCGTCCTGGGTCCTGGATCCTACCTAGGAATGATCGGTACGCTCGCGGCCGGTGCCTGAAAGCCCGCGGTCTTGTGGGATCCGTCGCAGTTGGGCTTGTGCGAGGAGTGCCCGCACCGGCAGAGCGCCGCCACGACCTTTCCGTCCACCATCACTAGATTCGGCCCGTTCTGGGTGCTTTGGATGTCGACCTTCGTCATCGTGCGATACAGGAACTACGAGGGTTATGGCCTGTTCCTTTACCCGGGTAAAGCGATGGGGGGGCCGGAGCGCGGGCCGGGACGCGGCCCGCCGACTCGCCGGGAGGCCCCACGCCGGGGACGTCGAACCGATTCCGAGATGCGGTTCCATGCCGGGGTCGGCGATCTGCCCCGGGCGATCATCGGGGGAGCTTTCGGGTGCAGAGGCACCCTTATCGGGTTGCTTCGCGAAACTTCTGTGCATGGCACCCTCTCCCCGCCCGGTTCTGCACCGCTCGGTCCACCAAGGCGCGATCCTCCTGCTCGTCGGAATGGTCCAGTTCCTCGGTGCCATGATCGCCTGCCAGCTCGCCTATCCCGGCTACTCCGACTTCGCGAACGCGATCAGCGATCTCGGGAACACCGCCAACTCGCCGCTCTGGTACGTGTTCGCGGTATCGCTCGCGATCTTCGGCGTGCTCCTGGTGCTCGGCGTCGTGCTCATCTACAGCTCATTCGCACCGGGAGCCCCGCGCGCGATCGGGGTCCTGCTCCTCATGATCGCCGGCCTCGCCGCGATCGTGATCGCCGCCAATCCCGAGGATCTGCGCCCGCTTCCCCACTTGATCGCGGCGCTGACGGTCTTCACAACCAGCGGGATCGGCCTCCTACTCCTCGGCGCTCGGGCGATGCCACGGGGGACTCACTGGGGATGGCTCGGATCCCTTTCGATCGTCCTCGGCGCGATCACCCTCGTTGCGCTCCTCGTGCTGGTGACCGGTACCTGGGGAGCGCTCGGAACGGGCGGCGTCGAGCGCATCGTGTTCGGTCCCCTGATGCTGTGGGCCGTGATCGTCGCGGTCCACCTCTTGCGACTTCCGGTTCGGGCCGCACCGCGCATCAACTTGAAAGCGTAGATCGACGTCCAAGGGCGAACCCGCAGCTCGGCGCATCGTACTCCCGATCTTCGCCGTCACGTCGATCGTTGCCTCATCGGGCGGCTCCCTTCGACCACGAACTCGGATGTAGTCCAGGGAGCATGCTCGGTCTCGAAGCCCGTGCACTCACAATCTTCAAGAAAAGCGGAAGGTAGGGGCTAGGAGCCGTGACGAAGTCTTACCACTACCGCGCGAGCGTCCGCTGGACCGGGAACCGAGGCACCGGGACGAGTGGCTACCGGGCGTACGGCCGGGAACACACCGTCACGTTCGCGGGCAAGGACCCCCTGCCCGGTTCTTCGGATGCGACGTTCCGTGGCGACCTTCCCCGCTACAACCCCGAGGAACTCCTCGTCGGTTCGCTCTCCGCGTGCCACATGCTCTGGTACCTGCATCTGTGCGCCGAGGCGGGCATCGTGGTGGAGAACTACACGGACGAGGCGGAGGGAGTTCTGGAAACGGAACCGGATGGCTCGGGCCGGTTCACTGCCGTGACGCTACGTCCCACCGTCACCGTCCGTGCCGGATCTCTCGAGCGTGCTGCGGAAATGCACGTACGGGCCCACCGGATGTGCTTCATCGCGAACTCCGTGAATTTTCCCGTGCGATGGGAGCCCACGACCCGGGTCGCTCCGGACACGGGACGGGCCCGGGTCGGGACCCGACCGAAGAAATCCGGCTGAGCAGGACCCTGCCGAGAGACCCCCGAGATGAGGCCCATCAACGGACGAGCCGGCGTGGCCCGGATCGGTCCGGCCCTCCCGCCCTCGGAGCCGTTGGCTCAAGAGGACGGACCATTCTCGCCGGTCCCCGTTCCCAAATCGTAAAGCCCTCGTCGCACCTGCCCTTCGATGGTGGACCGGAACGATGCGTGGTGAGAAAGACATGGCGGGGAAGGGAATGGTAGAAGGATTGATCGTCGCGATGAGCGACAAGCACACTCAGCTGGACCTCCGGTTGAAGGGTCTGACGCTCAATCTGGTCGGGGCTCCCGTCAAGCTCGAGCTGAACGGAACGGTGTCCGTCTCCGTTCACATGCGGGATCTTACGAAAGAGGAATCGGCTGCGCTCGCCGCGGAGCACATCGCACTGACCAAGACCTAGAGCCGGCGCGCCAGCTCGGGAAGGGCGCTCAGCTCTACATGGACGTTTCCCGTCAGGGCACTCGCTCCCCGTCCGAGACGGACCAACGGCCGTTTCCCGATCTTGAGGGTAACCCTCCACCCGAGTTCCGAAAGGCGCCGGGGGACTCTCCGATTCCGTCGCATCTCGCCGAGACCTCTCGAGAGGAGGTGAGGGAGGTCCGGGCGGAGGTCCACGACGGGAGACACATCCACCTCCAGGTTGCGCTGGTCGGCATCGATCTCCACCCAGGGCGTCCCGTCCCAATCGATGCTCACCGTGCCTCCCGCGAGCTGTTCGATGAGGTCGAGGCCCGTCGGGAGAGGAGGAGATCGGGCCATGATGGGCGATGAATCGGTCGCTTAACCCACTTCCGACGCGGGTCCCAAGACGTTAAGCATCCGGTACCGAACGGCCGTCCGATGCGCTACGTAGTCCTGGGCGCGGGCGGGAGTATCGGCAACGCGGTCGCCCGCGTCGCCGCCGCGCGCGGCCACTCGGTCCGGGCCGTAGCCCGGAACCCCGAGCTCATCCCGGATCTCCCCAAGGGAGTCGAGCGATACCGAGCCAACGTGCTCGATCTCGCCGAGGCGGTTTCCGCCTGCAAGGACGCGGACGTCGTCGTCCATGCCGTGAACGTCCCGTATCCGCGCTGGGCCGAGGTGGTCCCGCGGGTCGCGGCCAACGCACGAGACGCAGCCGAAGCCGCGGGAGCGACGCTCGCCTTCCCCGGGAACGTCTACCCCTATGGCCCTCCTCAAAGGAACCCGGTGCTGGAAGACCATCCGTTCGCGGCGACGACCGTCAAGGGCCAGATCCGCGCCGAGATCGAACGCGACTACCTCGCCGCCCACGCGGCGGGGAAACTGCGGTTGGTGCTCCCTCGATACCCGGATTTCTACGGACCGAACGTTCTGAACGGGCTCCTCGCCCCGATCTTCGACCGAGCGATCTCGGGGAAGGGCTGCCGGTGGCCGATCGATGCGGACCTTCCTCACGAGTTCATCTTCATCGACGACGCCGCGGAGGCCATGCTGCGGCTGGTCGATACACCGGCCGCGTATGGGATCCCCGTTCATGTCCCGGGGCCGGGCACCATTCCTGCCCGAGAGTTCGTCCGGCTGGCGTATGCCGCGGGCGGCCACCCGGTCCGGCTCAGCGTCTTCGGCCGGGGGATGTGGCGGTTCGCCGGGGTCTTCAACGCCGAGGTGCGCGGAGCCTACGAGATGGCGTATCTCTTCGAGAACCCGCTCGTCCTCGGCGGGTCGCGATACGACTCGCTCGTCGGAGAGGCGCGCCCGGCGACGCCCTATCCCGAGGGCATCCGCCGCACCGTCGAATGGTTCCGCTCTCCGTCCCGTGGGTCGAGAACGAGCAATCGACACTGATCCGGGATCGGCCGGTCCTCACTGTGGTGTAATATCTCGGCATGCACCTGGCGCGGTATGGCGGAAGGGACGGGGCCTCCGCTCCGCACACTGACCCGTGCGGAGGAGGCGGTGATCGTCCATCGGGGAACCGAACGACCGTTTTCCGGAGAGTACGAACACCACGTCCAACCGGGCACGTACGTATGCAAGCGATGCGGCGCGCCCCTCTATCGATCGAAGGACAAGTTCGATGCCCGGTGCGGCTGGCCGAGCTTCGACGATGAGATCTCGGGGGCCGTGAAACGGCTCTCCGACCCGGACGGCATGCGCGTCGAAATACGATGCGTCCGGTGCGACGCCCATCTCGGCCACGTCTTCGAGGGCGAAGGGCTCACCCCCAAGGATACCCGGCACTGCGTGAACTCCATCTCCCTTCTCTTCGTACCGGAGGCCGACTCGCGCTGAGCGCGACCTCCCGGCCGCGCGAGAGTTGGGCCTCCGAGCTCCGTGCCGGCGCTCGCGGGAGACCCAGTCATGTTCACCAGCATCTACATATATCGTGTGGATCATGGTCGACATGATGGCGTCGGCGAAAGTGGAGATAGGTCTCGTCCCGCGTCTGGAACGGCTCACGGGCGAAAGCGCACGCTGCTGCGTCCCCGAGTATCGCGAACTCTCCCGTCAGGTGGCGAACACCCGCGGTTTCTCCGTAGCGTTGGCCCGCGCGCGCGCGCTTTCCGACAAGAGTCGGATGACCGCGGTGACCCTCCTTCGAAGACGGCCGGAGCTGTGCGCCTGTGAGATCCAGGCGGTGCTCGGGGTCTCTCACGCCACCGTCAGCCATCACATGGCGGTCCTGACCGCTGCGGGGATCGTCTCGGGAGAGAGGCATGGGAAGTGGATGTACTACCGCCTCACCTCGACGGAGGGGGTCGCCATCCCGTGACCGACCCCACGATCGATGCCGAAGCGCTCCGCGCCAAGGTCCGGGAGCGATATGCGGCCCGCTCTACATCGGACGAGGCCGGCTCGGGTACCCCCGCGGCGACCTCGTGCGGCGGGAGTAGCGCCGGCCCATGTTGCATCCCAAAGTCCGGTTCGCTAGCGATGGGGTACTCACCCACGGATCTCACCGGGCTCCCGCCGGGCGCCGACCTAGGTCTCGGGTGCGGCGCGCCGGGAGAGCTCGCCGCGCTCCGGTCCGGCGAAACCGTGCTCGATCTGGGGAGCGGGGCCGGCATCGACTGTTTCATCGCCGCCCGTCGGGTCGGACCGAACGGCCGGGTGATCGGGGTCGACATGACCCCCGAGATGCTCGCGAAGGCGCGTTCCCTGGCGAAGGCCTCCGGCGAGCAATGTGTGGAGTTCCGGCTCGGGGAGATCGAGCACCTACCGGTCGCCGATGCCTCGGTCGACGTGGTGATGTCGAACTGTGTCATCAACCTCGTGGTCGACAAGGGTCAGGTCTATCGGGAGGCGTTCCGAGTCCTCCGGCCCGGAGGCCGTCTCGCCATCGCGGATGTTGTCGCGACGCGCCCAATCTCGACCGCGATGAGGGCCGACCCGGAGCGTTGGTCCTCGTGCTCCTCAGGGGCCATTCGCCCCGACGAGATCTCGGCCCTGTTGCGTTCCGCGGGCTTTGCCGACATCTCGATCGAGATCCCATCCACGAACGGCCCCTCCGAGTCCCTCCGAGGGCCGGACGAAATCGGTGTCGTTCCGGCGGCGGTGCGCGCCACCAAGCCCAGGAGGGGTTGAGCTTGCCGTCCGAGCGGGTCGTCCTCTTCATTTGTGTCGAGAATGCCGGTCGCTCGCTCATCGCCGAGGCGATCTTCAACGCGAACCCGCCTCCGGGATGGCGGGCGACCTCCGCGGGGACGCTCCCGTCGACCGCTCCGAACCCGCGCACCGCACCCATGCTGGCCGAGATCGGCCTTGAACTTCCCGGCCACCCTCCCCAACAACTCACGAAGGAGTTGATGGACGCCGCGGACCTGCGCGTGACGATGGGGTGCCTCGATGATGCGAGTTGCCCCGCCCACCTGAAGGAACTGGAGCTCCGCGATTGGGGGCTGCGGGATCCGGCGAAGCTGGACGATGCGGGGTTCCGTGGCGTTCGAGATGAGGTCCGACGCCGGGTGAGCCGCCTCCGCCTCGAGATCTCCGTTCGGGACCGAAGTCTCGGCCGTACCCCGGTCGCGTCGGCGTGAAGCGCACGCTCCCCCTCCGGTGCGTCGCCGAAGCGATCGGCCCGGTCTCCTCGTCGGGATCGGCACGGTGGCCATCGTCCTTGGCGCGAGGACCGGTGGCGTCCCTCGATGGTCGGATCGTTGAGGTGGGGAGCCGGTCATGACTGCGGAAAGTTGGACGGTACGTTCCGCGCCCGCTCGGCTGTCGTTCCTCGACCGCTACCTTACCCTATGGATCTTCGGGGCCATGCTCGGAGGACTCGCCTTCGGCCGCTTCGAGCCCTCGGTGGTCGGGGCCATCGGGGCGTGGATGGTTCCCGGGACTCCCGTTCCGCTCGCGGTCGGTGTCGGTCTCGTCCTGATGATGTATCCTCCCCTGGCCCGCGTCCGGTACGAGGAGCTCGGGAAGGTCTTCCGGAGCGGGCGGCTGCTGCTCCTCTCGCTGGTCCAGAACTGGATCGTCGGACCGTTCCTCATGTTCGGCCTCGCGATCGTGTTCCTCCGGAACTCCCCCGACCTCCTGGTCGGGCTCGTCCTCATCGGCAGCGCCCGCTGCATCGCCATGGTGCTGGTGTGGAACGAGCTCGCCGGAGGGAACCGCGAGTACGCCGCCGGACTCGTGGCCTTCAACAGCCTGTTCCAGGTCGTCTTCTACGGCGCCTACATCTATCTCTTTGTCACGATCCTGCTTCCCCTCGCCGGTCTTCCGAGCCTGACCGTCCCGATCTCCTGGGAGCTTGTGGTTCTCAGCGTGCTGGTATTCCTCGGGGTTCCGTTCGCGGCGGGCGTGATCACCCGGTGGGGATTCATCCGGAGCGGACGCGCGATCGAGTACGACCAGCGGATCGCACCCGCCCTCGCCCCGGTTGCGTTGGTGGCCCTCCTGTACACGATCGTGGTCATGTTCGCATTCCAGAGCGATGCGATCCTCCAGCTCCCGGGCGAGGTCCTGCTCGTGGCCGCTCCCTTGGTCCTCTACTTCGCGATCATGTTCTTCGCCAGCTTCTACATGAGCCGCCGCGCGGGGGCCGACTACGGACGGACGGCGGCCCTCTCCCTTACGGCGGCGAGCAACAACTTCGAGCTGGCCATCACCGTCGCGGTCGCCGTCTTCGGGATCGCCTCCGCCGAGGCACTCGCGGCCACGGTCGGTCCTCTGGTCGAGGTCCCGGTACTGCTCGGCCTGGTCCGAGCTTCGATCTGGCTCGGCAGGCGGTATTTCCCGCCTCCCGCCGCGGCTCCGGGGAGCCCAACGATCGGGATGGGCTCAACTGCCCTCGCCCAGGGAGGCGGAACGGGACCGCCGCCCGCCCGCCCATCGTAGGGGGCGCCGGCCGCCGAGGGCGACCCCACCGGCCTCACGATCGGGGACCCGGCCCGGCGGACGAGCTGCGGGGATCGGTCGATCGATCCGATGGCGCCCCGGGGCGACCGACTTTCGGATCGGCGTTTCGATGGAGAGGCTCGAACGGAGAGCTATTCCTCCCCTCTCCATGAAGGAGCGACCATGTCGCCTCGCGCGAGAGCACCGCGTCGCACTCCGGCGTCCCGCCGGCCGCCGGCGTCGCATGTGAACCGGAATCGCGCATTCTGGGAGAGGACCAGCGTCGCGTACGACCGACGATGCAAGCGGGTGCTGGGCGGCCGGTCGGCGATGGCCTGGGGGCTGTGGCGCATCCCCGAATCGCGGGCCCAGTATCTGGGGGCGGTGCGCGGCCGGTCCATCCTTGAGTTGGGATGCGGCGCGGCGCGCTGGTCGATCGCCCTCGCGAAGCACGGGGCTCGGCCCACGGCGCTCGATCTCTCCCACATCCAACTCGCGCATGCTCGCGCCGAGATCCGGCGCGCCCGGGTACATGTGCCGCTCGTCCGTGCGAGCGCAGAGGCGTTGCCCTTCACGCCGGAATCGTTCGACATCGTCTTCTGTGACTGGGGAGCGATGACGTTCGCCGATCCCCGGCGGACGGTGCCCGAATGCGCCCGGGTCCTTCGCCCGGGCGGCCTCCTGGTGTTCGCGACCGCGAGCCCCGTCCGGTATGTCGCGCACGACCGCAAGAGCGACCGGCAATCCCGTCGCCTGAAGGCGGATTACTTCGGCATGCATCGGATCGAGTGGGAGGACTCGGTCGAGTTCCAGGTCCCCTACGGGGAGTGGGCGGCGCTGTTCGACCGTCATGGATTCGCGATCGAGCGGTTGGTCGAGACCCGGCCGCCCGCGGGGGCAGTGACCCCCTACCTCTCCCGGGCCGATTCCGCATGGGGCCGGCGGTGGCCGATGGAATGCATCTGGCGGGTACGCAAGGGCTAGCCCCGGTCCGCATCCCGTGCCGGTGGAGTGCGCCGGGTCCCGATACTCCGAGGTCCGGGCTCTCGAGGACCGACAAGTCGGTCGATTGGCGGGTCTAGGCTTAAGCCCGACCACGACGATGGGGCTTCGTGGATTCTTATTTTCGGGAGATCGAAGCCTCGGTCGACCGCGCCTATGCGGTCGCGGAGGCCGCGCGTCGCAAGGGGCTCGATCCCAGCCTCGTCCCCGAGATCCCGCGGGCCCAGGACATGGCCGGGCGTGTGGAGAAGCTGCTCTCCCACCTCGGAGTGGCGGGGATATCCGATGAGATCCGGGCTCTCTCGCAGCGGATGCCCCGCGAAGAGGTGGCGGTCGCGATCACCCGCCGACTGGCCCAGGATGCGAGTCGCCCCGGAGGCCTCGCGAAGCGGGTCGACGCGGCGCTGCGGGTCGGTCTCGCGATCCTGACCGAGGGGATCCTGGTCGCCCCCCTCGAGGGTCTCGCCGAGGTGCACCTCACGCCGGGGCGGGATGGGGCCTCGTTCATCGAGCTGCACTACGCCGGTCCGATCCGCGCGGCCGGAGGGACCGCGCAAGCCCTCTCGGTACTGCTCGCGGACATCGTTCGACGGGACCTGGGGCTGGCTCCGTTCCGCCCCGAACCGGCCGAGATCGAGCGGTACAAAGAGGAGATCCCGCTGTACAAGCACTACCAGCACCTCCAGTACGTGCCGTCGGCGCACGAGATCGAGATCGTGGTCCGTCACATCCCCGTCTGCATCTCGGGGGAAGCGACGGAAGGGGACGCGGAGGTGAGCGCCTACCGCAACCTCCCCCGGGTGGGGACCAACGGGATCCGAGGCGGCGCGTGCCTCGTCATCGCCGAGGGGATCTGCCAGAAGGCCGCCAAGCTGCAGAAGATCGTGGAGAAGCTCCAGATCCCGGGCTGGGAGTTCCTCCACGAACTCGGTCACACCCGCTCGGACGACGATCAGGGGACTCCCAAGTACCTGACCGAGGCGGTCGGGGGCCGTCCGATCCTCTCCCATCCCGGTCGCCCGGGCGGGTTCCGGCTCGTCTACGGGCGGGCCCGGACCACGGGACTCGCGGCGTGCGCCGTGAACCCCGCGACGATGTTCGTGCTGCGGAACTTCGTGGCGATCGGAACGCAGGTCAAGCTGGAGTTCCCCGGCAAGGCCGCCGCGATGGGCGTGTGCGATCTCGTGGAAGGGCCGATCGTCGAACTGGACGACGGCACCGTGACGGCGGTCGACGATGCAGCCCGAGCCCAGGAACTCCTTCCCCACATCGTGCGGATCGTGGACATCGGGGAGCTGCTCGTCTCGTTCGGGGAGTTCCTCGAGAACAATCGTCCGCTCGCACCGGGGGCCTACACCACCGACTGGCATCGGGAGGAGCTTCGCGCCGTCGGAGCGCCGTTGGAGGAGACCTCCGACCCGCCGTCGTACGAAGCCGCGGTCGAGATCGGCCACACGTGGGGCGTTCCGCTGCATCCCCGCTGGTTGCTCTTCTGGCACGATCTTACCTCGGCGGAGATCCGTGCGATCGGCGAGTTCGTGGAGCGGTGCGGCACGTGGCGCGAGGGGGCGCTCGAGCTCCCGTGGGACGCCTCCTGGCGCGAGGTCCTGGTCCGTCTCGGCTTCCTCCACCACCGCACTGCGGCCGGGGCGTTGCGGGGCAATCCCGAGGCGAGCGCAGCGCTCGTCGGCACGCTCGGGCTCGGCGTGGAGGGCGGTCTGCTGCTGCGCCAGGCTCCCCTCGATCCGATCGATCCCGACCCGCTCGTCTACGCGAGCCGGCTCGCCCGGATCACGATTCGCGCCCGAGCCCCGTCGCGGATCGGCGCCCGCATCGGCCGGCCGGAGAAGGCGCATCAACGCAGCATGCGGCCGAACGTGCACGCGCTCTTCCCGATCGGAGAGGCCGGCGGGCCCAAGCGCTCCGTCTCCCAGGCGGTCCGCGAGACCCTCCGGACGGGTGTGAACGTCCCGCTGGGCGTCCGTCAATGCGGGGGGTGCGGCCGGCGCACGGTCTGGACCCGATGTACCTGCGGCACCCATACCGAACCGACCGGGGCGGTGCTCAGCCAGCCGTTCCCGGTCGCCCAGATCTGGGGGGAAGCCCTCGAGGGCCTCCATCTGGCCCGGACCCCCGAGGTCAAGGCGGTCAAGGGGCTGACCTCGCCGGGAAAGACGCCGGAACGGATCGAGAAGGGGATCCTGCGTGCCCACCACGGTATCTCCGTCTATCAGGACGGCACGGCCCGTTTCGACATGACCGATCTCCCCCTCACGCACTTCCGGCCCCGCGAGATCGGGACCGACATCGCCACGCTCCGGCTGCTCGGGTACGCCTCCGACTGGACGGGGGCGCCGCTCGTCGACATCGACCAGCTCGTGGAGCTCGCTCCCCAGGACGTGATCGTCTCCCGATCCTGCGGAGAGTACCTGTGGCAGCTGGCCCAGTTCGTGGACGACGAGCTCGTCCACTTGTATCACGGGGAACCGTTCTACCGGGCCGATAGCATCGAAGCGATCCGTGGAGCGATCGTGGTCGCCCTCGCCCCGCACACCTCGGGCGGCGTCGCCGGGCGGATCATCGGGTTCACCGAGGCCGAAGCATGCTTCGCCCACCCGATCTTCCACGCCGCCAAGCGACGGAACTGCGACGGGGACGAAGACTCCGTGACGCTCCTGCTCGACGCGCTCCTGAACTTCTCGCGGGCGTTCCTTCCGGACAGTCGCGGCGCGTTGATGGACAAGCCGCTGGTCCTAACGACTCGGGTCAACGCCACCGAGGTCGACAAGGAGGCCCACAACCTCGACATCGGCCCGCGCTATCCGCTCGCGTTGTACCGAGCCGCGCTCCAGCGCCGGTCCCCGAAGGAGATCGAGTCGTTGTTCGACACGGTGGGGCACCGTACCCACGGAGGGTCGACCCTTTCCGAGTATGCCTTTACGCACGACACTCGCGACATCGCGGGGGGCCCCGTGCGGTCGGCGTACCGCGACGATCTTTCGATGATGGAGAAGGTCGAGCAGTCGTTCGTCCTCGCCGCCCAGATCCGTGCGGTCGATGTCGGGGATGCGGCGACGATCCTGCTCAACGGCCATTTCCTCCTCGACATGATGGGGAACCTGCGGGCCTACGCGACACAGAGCTTCCGCTGCAAGAGCTGCAACACCTCCTACCGGCGACCGCCGCTGTCGGGCCGATGCAGCCAGGCGGTGGGCCGGAACGGGCGGTGCGAAGGAGCGCTCGGCCCCACCGTGTTCGAGGCCTCGGTTCGCAAGTACCTCGTGCTCTCCCAGGGTCTCGCATCGACCCCGGGGGTCACCCCGTACGTCCGTCAGCGGATCCAGGTGCTCGCCGATTCGCTCGCCACGCTCTTCCCGGGGAACAGCGCCCAGACCACGCTCGAAACGTACCAGGCCGCGTAGCCGGCCCGGTGGGGGCGTAAGGCTCCCGCCGCGGAACGGCCAAATACACGGCGGCCGCTCCTTCGTGCGCGGGCTTGTGGGGTAGTCTGGACTATCCTGTCGGCCTTCGAAGCGGACGACCTGGGTTCGAAACCGCGCGCAGCGCGTGCGGCGAAACTCCCAGCAAGCCCGCTCCGCGGTACCCGCTTTACCCCCGTCCGACCCGCGAAATCGCGTTTCGACGGCATTATCATGGGGGAGGGCTCCCCACTGGGTGAAAGAGGGGGCGTACGCGCTCCTCGGGAACGGATTTCGGAGGCCGGGATGAAGACGACGCAGGAGATCGCGGAGGGGTGGAGGTCCGACCCGCGCTGGAAGGACGCGCTGCGACCGTACCGGCCGGAGGACGTGGTCCGGCTGCGAGGCTCGATCGGCATCGAGTACACCTTCGCCACGCTCGGCGCTCAGCGCCTCTGGAAGCTGTTGCACTCGGAACCGTACCTCCCGACGCTGGGCGCGATGACCGGCGCCCAGGCCGTGCAGATGGTGGAGGCGGGTCTGCCCGCGATCTACGCGAGCGGCTGGCAGGTCGCCGCCGACGCGAACGACGCGGGCCAGACCTACCCGGACCAGAGCCTCTACCCGGCGCTCAGCATGCCGAGCCTCGTCCGCCGGATCAACAACGCCTTCCGTCGCCAGGACGAAAAGCAACATGCGGCCGGCGGCAGCGCCACGTCGTGGTACGCCCCGATCGTCGCCGACGCCGAGGCGGGGTTCGGCGGCACCCTCAACGTCTTCGAGCTGACCAAGGCACTGATCGAGGCCGGCGTCGCCGGCCTGCATCTGGAGGACCAGCTCGCCTCGGTGAAGAAGTGCGGTCACATGGGCGGCAAGGTGCTCGTGCCGACGCGCGAGTTCAACCAGAAGCTCTGGGCGGCCCGGCTCGCCTCCGACCTCTTGGACGTCCCGACGATCATCGTGGCCCGGACCGACGCTCTCTCGGCGAAGCTCCTCACCAGCGACATCGATCCCCGCGACCAGGAGTTCATCACGGGCGAGCGGACGCCCGAGGGGTTCTACGTTATCCACGACGGGCTCGGCTCGGCGATCGCGCGCGGCGTCGCCTACGCGCCGTACGCCGACCTGGTGTGGTTCGAGACGGCCGGTCCCGACCTCGACGAGGCCCGCGCCTTCGCCGAGGCGATCCACGCGAAGTACCCGGGCAAGTTCCTCGCGTACAACCTCTCCCCCTCGTTCAACTGGCGGCGGAAGCTGCCGCTGCGCTCCATCGAGCGGTTCCAGGAGGAGCTCGGCGACCTCGGGTACAAGTTCCAGTTCGTGACCCTCGCCGGGTTCCACGCGGTGAACCTGTCGATGTTCCAGCTCGCGAGCGACTACAAGGAGCGCGGCATGCTCGCGTACTCGGAGCTCCAGGAGAAGGAGTTCGCGGCGGAGCCTCTCGGCTACCGCGCGGTGAAGCACCAGACGTTCGTCGGCACCGAGTACTTCGACGAGGTCGCGCAGGTCCTCTCCGGCGGCCTGACCTCCACGCTCGCCCTGCACGGGTCGACCGAGGCCGAGCAGTTCCAGCCCAAGGGGACTCCCGCCCGGAACCTTCCGGTGCGCCCAAGGCCGGCGCGCGTCCCGGACCGAATCCGGCAAGGTCACCTAGTACTACTCCCGCACTTGAGGGCCGCTGAGCGCCTTTCGAGTGGAGGCCCATAGGCTCATTGTAGGTTGACGACACTGGAGGGATGTCGACCCTCCCCGC